>Ga0157369_10003928_pt1 | contig 17634 bp, 18 predicted proteins | sample C25metaG_FD_113461 | JGI IMG/M metagenome (GOLD analysis project Ga0157369, IMG submission 113461) | Corn rhizosphere microbial communities from Kellogg Biological Station, Michigan, USA - C2-5 metaG | ecosystem: Host-associated > Plants > Roots > Rhizosphere > Soil | place: USA: Michigan... | reverse complement strand
ATCCTCGGGCGACACGTACTCGACCACCTCGAGGCCGAAGCCTTCCATGCTCGGGATGCGCTTCGGCCGCGCGAGGACGCGCATCCTGCCGACGCCCAGGTCGCGCAGGATCTGCGCGCCGATGCCGTGCAGGCGCGGATCCCACGGCCGCGCGGCGCGTTTGTGGCGCACGCCCTCGTCCAGGCGCTCGAGGATGCCGTCGGCGTCCTCTTGTCCGCGCAGCAGCACGATCACGCCTTCCTTCTCGCGTGCGACGAGGCGCATCGCATCCTGCACCGAGAAGGCGTGGCGCGCGGCGTCGAAGTCGAACATGTCGAGCGAGACGAAGGGCTCGTGCACCCGCACCAGCACCGCGCGATCCGCGGCCGGCTCGCCCTTCACCAGCGCGTAATGCACCTCGTCGACCGTCTTGTCGTGGTAGACGCAGAGGCGGAACGGGCCGTACGCGGTCGCGATCGTGCGCTCGGCGACGCGCTCGACCAGCTTCTCGGTCTCGCTGCGGTGGCGGATCAAGTCGGAGATCGTGCCGATCCTGAGCCCGTGCTGCTCGGCGAACTTCATGAGGTCCGGCATGCGGGCCATGGAGCCGTCGGGATTCATGATCTCGCAGATGACCGATGCCGGCGTGAGGCCCGCCATCTCGGCGAGGTCGCATCCGGCCTCGGTGTGCCCCGCCCGCACGAGCACGCCGCCCTTCTGCGCCATCACCGGGAAGATGTGACCGGGCTGCACGATGTCCTCGGGCTTGGCGTGGCGCGCGGTCGCGGCACGCACGGTGCGCGCGCGATCCGCCGCCGAGATGCCGGTGGTGACGCCCGTCGCGGCCTCGATCGACATCGTGAACGCGGTGCCCATGGGCGAGCGGTTGTCGCTCACCATGAGCGCCAGGTTGAGCTGGCGGCAGCGCTCCTCGGTGAGTGTCAGGCAGACGAGGCCCCGCGCGTGCATCGCCATGAAGTTGATGGCCTCGGGGGTCACGAAGTCGGCGGCGAGCACGAGGTCGCCTTCGTTCTCGCGATCCTCGGCGTCGGCCAGGATGATCATGCGGCCGAGGCGGATCTCGTCGATCAGTTCCTGTGCCGGGCTGATGCGCATGGAAACCTCCGGGAAAGAGCCCTCTATTTTGCCATTTCCGCCCGATGGCTTCCAAAAGGAGGCCGCGGATGTGCGTGACGGGCCCGCTTCGCGGCCGGCTCGATGCTCGAGCTGATGCTCGCGCGGCAGGCGCGCATCATGCGTCGTTGCGGCCCTCGAGCATGCGCTCCACGTACCGCGCGATCATGTCGACCTCGAGGTTCACGCGCACGCGCGGTGCCAGGTGCCTGAGCGTCGTGACCGTCCGCGTGTGCGGGATCAGGTTCACCTCGAAGCGCCCGTCGTCCACGGCGTTGATGGTGAGGCTCACACCGTCGACGGCGATCGATCCCTTGCGGGCGATGTACTTGCCGAGCGCCGCCGGCGCCTGGATCACCACCCGCGCGCTGCCGCCCAGCTCCTGCATCTCGATCACGTGGCCCACGCCGTCGACGTGTCCGCTCACGAGATGGCCGCCGAGTCGATCGCAGAGGCGCAGCGACTTCTCCAGGTTCACCTCGCAGCCCGCCTCGAGCCCATGCGTCACGGCGAGGGTGGCGTGCGAAGTGTCCACGTCGAACGATGCGGCCGACTTCGCGACGACGGTATGGCACACCCCCTGGATCGCGATGGAATCTCCGATCGCGACATCGTCCAGGCCGAACCCCGGCGCATCGATGCGAAGGCGCAGTCCGTCGCCCTGCGGCGTGGCCGCGCCGATGCGGCCCACGGCCGCGACGATTCCGGAAAACATCCTAGCTCCCGAGCCGCAGCGTCACGCGCAGGTCCTCGCCGACGCTGCGGACTTCGGCGATGCGCACTCCGATGGAATCCTTCAAGCGCTCGATCGCGGGCAGCGCGAAGAGTCCCTGCGCGGCGTCGCCGAGGATGCGCGGCGCGAGATAGAGGACGATCTCGTCGATCACGCCCGCGGCGAGGAGCGAGCCGTTGAGCCGCGCGCCCGTCTCGACGGTCACCTCGTTGAAGCCGCGCTCGCCCAGCATGCGCGCGACGGCCGCGAGATCGGTCCTCCCCGGCTTCGCCGCGTCGTGCGGGACGATCACGACCTCGGCCCCTGCGGCCTCGAGGGCGGCGCGGCGGACACCATCGTCGCTCGCCGTGAAGACGATCGTCCCGCCGCCATGCAGGATGCGCGCATTCGGCTTCATCTCGAGCCGGCTGTCGACCACCACGCGCCGCGGCTGGCGCTCGCAAGGCACGTGCCGCACCGTGAGCTGCGGGTCGTCGTGGATGACCGTGCCGATGCCCGTGAGCATCGCGCACGATCGCGCGCGCAGCGCGTGCACGTCGCGCCGCGCGGCCTCGCCCGTGATCCACTGGCTCTCGCCGCTCGCCATCGCGGTGCGCCCGTCGATCGACGCCGCCGCCTTGATGCGCATCCACGGGCGCCCGCGCGTGACGCGCGAGAGGAACCCGCGATGCACCTCGCGCGCCTGCGCCTCCATGAGCCCGGCCTCGGCCTGGATGCCCGCCGCGCGCAAGCGCTCGAGGCCGCGGCCATTCACCTGGGGAAAAGGATCCCGCAGGGCGGACACGACGCGCGCGACGCCGGCCTCCACCAGCTTGTCGGCGCAGGGCCCGGTGCGCCCGTGGTGCGCGCACGGCTCGAGCGTCACGTAGAGCGTCGCGCCGCGCGCATCCTCCGTGGCGTTGGCGAGCGCCACGATCTCGGCATGCGGCTCGCCGGCGCGCGCGTGCCATCCCTCGCCGACGATGCGGCCATCCTTCACGAGGACGCAGCCGACGTTCGGGTTCGGGGTCGAGGTGTCGCGTCCGCGTTCGGTGAGCGCGAGCGCCCGCGCCATGAAGGCGTGGTCGGCGGCGGAGAAGCTCACTTCTCCCGGGCTTCCCGGACGGGGTCGACCTCGCGGATGGCGTCGCGAAAATCGTCGACGTCGGAGAAGCTCTTGTAGACGGAGGCGAAGCGGATGTACGCGACCTTGTCCAGCTTGCGCAGCTCCTCCATCACCATCTCGCCCACGCGGCGCGACTCGATCTCGCGCTCGCCCAGCGAGAGCATCTTCTGCTCGATGCGGGTGATCGCGGCGTCGACCAGCTCGGTGGTGACCGGGCGCTTGTGCAACGCGCGCTGGAAGCTCGTGCGCAGCTTCTGGGTGGAAAAGTCCTCGCGCTCGCCGTTGGTCTTCACGATCTGCGGCATGCGCAGCTCCGCGGTCTCGTAGGTCGTGAAGCGCTTGTTGCAGACCTGGCAGCGCCGCCGGCGGCGGATCGAGTCCCCCTCCTCGCTCACGCGCGAGTCGATGACCTGGGTGTCTTCCGCGCTGCAGAAGGGACACTTCATGGGGTCAAGGCGGCCGCCTTTTCGGTGATCCCATAGCTCGCGCGCATGGCCGGGCCGTAGACCGGGAACCGCGCGCAGAGCGCCATCACTTCCTTCCTCACGCGCTCGAGCTTCGCCTCGTCGTGCGGATGCTCGAGCACGTCGGCGATGAAGTTGCCCACCTGCCTCGCCTCGCCGACGCCGAAGCCGCGCGTCGTCATCGCGGGGGAGCCCACGCGGATGCCGCTCGTCACGAAGGGCTTCTCCGGGTCGTTCGGGATGGCGTTCTTGTTCACGGTGATGTGCGCGCGACCGAGCGCCCCCTCGGCATCCTTGCCCGTGATCTTCTTCGCGCGCAGGTCGACCAGCATCAGATGGCTCTCGGTGCGGCCCGAGACGATGCGCAGCCCGCGTCCCTTGAGCGTCTCGGCCATGAGGCGGGCGTTGTCGAGGACCTGTTGCTGGTATTGCTTGAACGAAGGCTGCAGCGCCTCCTGGAAGGCGACCGCCTTCGCCGCGATCACGTGCATGAGCGGCCCGCCCTGCAGCGACGGGAAGATCGAGGAGTTGAGCGCCTTCTCGTGCCGGGCCGCGGCGAGCACGATGCCGCCGCGCGGGCCCCTCAGGGTCTTGTGCGTGGTGCTCGTCACGAAATCGGCGATGCCCACGGGTGACGGATAGAGGCCCACGGCGACCAGCCCCGCGTAGTGCGCCATGTCCACCATGAGCATCGCGCCGACCTCGTCGGCGATCTCCTTGAACTTCTTCCAGTCCGCGCGCAGCGCATAGGCCGAGGCGCCGGCCACGATCATGCGCGGCTTGTGCTCCCGGGCGAGCGAGCGCACCTGGTCGTAATCGATCTCTTCCTGCGCGTTCAATCCGTACGTCACCGCGTGGAAGAGCTTGCCCGAGAGGTTCACGGAGGCGCCGTGGGTGAGGTGGCCGCCATGCGCGAGCGACATGCCGAGGATCGTGTCGCCGGGCTTGAGCATCGCGAAATACACGGCCTGGTTCGCCTGCGAGCCCGAATGCGGCTGCACGTTGGCGTACTCGGCCCCGAAGAGCTTCTTCACGCGATCGATCGCGAGCTCCTCGGCGAGGTCGACGAACTCGCATCCGCCGTAATAGCGCTTGCCCGGATAGCCCTCGGCGTACTTGTTGGTGAGCACGCTGCCCTGGGCGGCCAGCACGGCGGGGCTCGCGTAGTTCTCCGACGCGATGAGCTCGATGCCCTCTTCCTGCCGGCGAAGCTCCGACTGCATGGCGCTCCAGAGAGCAGGATCGACGGAGGCAAGGGTCTGCGAATCGGAGAACATGGCGGCACCTCGGGATGGAGCAAAATTCTACCATCCGGGGTCAGGCGGGATTTCCCGTCCCTTCGAACCGGTTCACGATCGCCCCGTCGCCCAGCACGGCGAGATAGGGAAGGCCCAGCGCCCCGAGCCATTCGAGGCCTTCCTCCCGGCCCTTCAGCATCGCGACGGTCGTGGCACTGCCGGCGACGAGGCAGGAAGGCGCGTGGACCGTCACGGACTGGAAGCCGCGCGCCGAGAGCCCGGTGCGCGGATCGAGGATGTGGCAATGGCGCACGCCGTCCACCTCGACGAAGCGCTCGTAGTCGCCGCTCGTGGCGACGGCGCCCGAGGAGACGGGAATGGAGGCGAGCGCCATCCCGGCCTTGCGCGGATGGCGCACGCCGACGCGCCAGGGCGAGCCGTCCGGCTGCGCGCCGACGACGGCGAGGTCGCCCGCGAGGTTCACGAGCGCGGAGCGCGCGCCGCTCTCGGCGAGGACGCGCGCGGCCCGGTCGACGGCGTATTCCTTGCCGAAGCCGCCGAAGTCGAGCTCCATGCCGGGCTTGCCCAGGCGCACGCGGGAGCCCTCGATCTCCACGGCGTGCCAATCGACGAGCGCCAGCAGCGGCTCCAGCTCCTCGCGCGCCGGCACGCGCGGGGAATCGAAATGCCACGCCCGCCGCAGCACGCCCGAGGTTGCATCGAAGAGCCCGCCGCTTTGCGCGTGGCAGGCGCCCGCATAGCGCAGCAGCTCGAGCGTTTCCGCGTCGACCTCGACGAACGCGCCTCCCGCCGCCGCGTTGATCCGCGAGACGACGCTGTCGGGACGATAGCGCGAGTACTTCGCCTCGATGCGGGCGACCTCGGCCATCGCGCGCGACGCCCATGCCGCGGCGCGATCGGCGCTGGGCTCGTGCACGTGCACCTCGTTTTCAGCGGCCATCGCGCGGAAGCGATAGCGGTGCAACGCCATGGCGTCCCTAGAACGGGTAAGTCACGCTCAAGATGCCATAGACGGCGCGCAGCGTCTCGAAGGCCGAAGTGCCCGAGCCGCCGAGACGAAGCGATGAAGCATCGTGCACATAACCGACCGCGCCTTCGACGATGACCGAATCGAGGCGCAGCGTGGCCCGCAGCGACGGCGACAGCCCTCCGAAGGCGGCGAGGCGCTGGTCGCTCGACTGGAAGCGCGGCGCGGGACGGGGGATCACCGGCGAGTAGAAATCGGCGGCACTTTGCGTGTAATAGCGCAACGCGGGCCGCAGCGACCAGCGCTCGTCGAGCTGCTGGTCCCAGGCGACCTCGAGCGTGTGCGCGCGAACGCCCCAGTCATCCTGGAAATAACGGTAATCCGCCTGCAGCGTGCCGCGCTGCGCCGCGAAGTGGCGGCGATAGCGCGTGAGCCACGCCCACGAGCGGCGGTGGTCGGGCCGCAGGTCGGGCAGCAGGGAGGGGAGCGGCTGGTCGGGATAGAACGTGAGCGTGAACTTGTACGGATCGTTGTACCACCCGCGCCCGTTCGCATACGCGAGCGACGATTGCACCAGCGCCACGGGCGACAGGACCTGTGTCACGCCGGCGAGGTACTGATCGGTCGTGCGCGGCGCGTCGAGATTCGGATCGATCGACGAGCCCACGTGGTCGTTCGCGCGCCCGTAGCCCAGCGTGAGCGTGGTGTTCTTGTCGTTGAAGTCGCGGCGCGCCTCGAGCCCTCCGGCCTTCGAGTGATAGTCGTGCTCGTTCGACACCGCGGCCGAGGCCGAGAGCGTGAGCTCGCCGAAGCGCCGGCCCACCTTCGCATCGCCGGCGTGCCGCCGCTCGTACACCGAGGCCCCGGTGAGCACCTGCATGGGCTGTCCATTGACGTTCGTCACGAGCTGCGGCGAGGCGCCGGTGAGGATGTCGCCCACGGCGCTCGCCTCCACCTCCCACACGTCGTCGATGACCGCGTGACCGAAGAGGATGGGCTCGGTGGCCTTCATGAGCCCGCGCTCCTTGTAGCCGAGGACCGAGGCGCCCACCTCGCCCACGACCGCCGCACCGGCGCGCGGTGCGAGGGCCAGGATGGGCAGCGCCAGGGCCGCGCGCATGAGCGCGCCGAGCGCGCCGTCGGGCTTCTCAGTTGCAGCCACAGCCACCGCCTCCCACCGCCGCGCCGCCGCTGGCCGCCTCCTTCGACGGATAGATCTTCTCCATCGCATGGGCCATTCCCTGGCTCTCTTCGAGCGCCATGGCGGGGCGTGCGAGATAGCCGCGCTCGTAGGGCGCGACGTGCGTGCATCCGGCGGCCAGGAGCGCCGCGACGAGCACCAGTGTCCTCACGGTTTCTCCTCGAGAAGTGCGGTGATCTCGCGCTCCAGCGCCGCCTCGCTCTGCGCGTTGAAGCCGCGGTGCACGTAGCGCACGACTCCGTGGCGATCGGCGAGATAGCCGCTCGGCATCGCCTTCACGTCGAACGCGCGCGCGAGCGCGTCTCCCGCGTCCTGCACCAGCGTGAAGCCGACCGGCACCGAGCGCAGGAAGCGCTGCGCGTCGGCCGCGGACACGTCCTTGTTGACGCCGATCACGCGCAGGCCCCGCGCGCCGAAGCGCTTCTGGAAGCCGTCGAGCAGCGGCATCGACTGGCGGCACGGCCCGCACCACGAGGCCCAGAAGTCGACGTACACGACGTCGCCGCGCATCGATGCGAGCGACACCTGGCGAGCCGGGTTGTCGAGCGAGGGCGCGGCGAGCGCGGGCAGCGGCGCCCCGGCGTCGAGCGCCCAGGCGCCGCCGGCCGCGAAGAGAGCCATGAAGGCGATGGCGCGCATCAGAAGGGCTGCCGCTCGATCGGACGCGCCACCGTGACGCCGTTCACGGTGAAGCCGAGCGTGCCGTGCGATCCGTCGGCGAAATCGAGCTCGGCGGTGCCCACCTGCACCACGTTCACCTGGCTCGGGTCGAACGGACGGGTGAACGCGGGTCCGGTTACGCGGTACCAGTTTCCCGCGAAGCGGGTCGACGACGTCCATTTCCCGCCGGGCAGGACGAACCACAACGGCCGCCGCGCGGCGTCATAGGTGTACATCACGACGAAGACCTGGCTCGTCTCCACGTGCTGCACCACGTTGAGGCCCCATCCCGACTCCCCGTCGCCGCCCCACCAGAGATCGGTGTAGTCCTGGGTCGGCACCGGATCGCTCGTCGGCGGCGGCGCCGGTGGAGGCGGAGGCGGCGGCGGTGGCGGAGGAGGAGGCGGTGGCGGAGGAGGAGGTGGTGGCGGCGGCGGTGGCGGCGGAGCGACGAGCGTCCCGATATAGGCCGCGATATCGGTGAGGTCCGTGAACGTGAGGAACTTCAACGTGCCCATCTGGGGCACGAGGCCGTTGATCGCGCTCTGGATGAGGGTCGGGTTGTTGGGCGCGAGCAGCGGCCCGATTCCGGGCGCGGGCGGCAGCCCGTGACACACCGCGCAGTAAGTCTGGTAGAGCGTCGCGCCGCGGCCCGCATCCTGGGCGTACGCAGCGGGGGCCGCCAGCAGCCCGGCGGCGATGAGCAGGCTCACGCGCATGCCCCGTCAAACAGCGCTTCCCGGTGTCGTATTCCGTGGGGCGGTTCCCCCCTATAATCGGGCGGCCATCAATGCAGCGGACACGGGAGGGGGGAACGTTGCGGATCCTCCAGCGCATCTCGGCCTGGATCGACCGGGCCAACGACCACATCGGCCGCCTCGTCTACTGGCTCGTGCTCGCCATGGTGCTCATCAGCGCCGGCAACGCGATCATCCGCAAGGTGTTCAGCATGAGCTCGAACGCGTGGCTCGAGCTGCAGTGGTACCTCTTCTCCGCCGTGTTCCTGCTCGCCGCCGGCTACACGTTGCTCAGGAACGAGCACGTGCGCATCGACATCGTCGCCGGACGGCTGAGCCCCCGGGCGCAGGCATGGATCGACGTGCTCGGCACGGTGTTCTTCCTGCTGCCGATGACCGTCATGCTGACGATCATGTCGTGGCCCTACTTCGTCCGAGCGTACGAGTTCAACGAGATCTCCGGGAGCGCCGGCGGCCTCACGCTCTGGCCGGCGCGCATCCTCCTCCCCGTGGGATTCCTCCTGCTCTCGCTGCAGGGAGTATCCGAGCTCATCAAGCGGATCGCGTTCCTCGCGGGCAAGGGGCCCGACCCGGTGAAGCGCCACGACCATAACGCCGAAGCGGAGCTCGTCGAGGAGATCCGGCGCATGGCCGAGGGCAAGTCCTGATGGACTTCCTCGCCGCCAACATCGCGCCGATCATGTTCGGCGCGCTGATCGTCTTCCTGCTGCTGGGCTATCCGGTGGCGTTCGCGCTCGCCGCGAACGGCATCTTCTTCGGCCTCATCGGCATCAAGCTCGGGCTGCTGCAGCCGGCGCTCTTCCAGGCGCTGCCCGAGCGCATGTGGGGCGTCATGTCGAACGACACGCTGCTCGCGGTGCCGTTCTTCACCTTCATGGGGCTCATCCTCGAGCGAAGCGGCATGGCCGAGGACCTGCTCGACACCATCGGGCAGCTCTTCGGTCCCGTGCGCGGCGGGCTCGCCTACGCGGTGGTCTTCGTGGGCGCCCTCCTCGCCGCGACGACCGGAGTCGTGGCGGCGTCGGTGATCTCGATGGGCCTCATCTCGCTGCCGATCATGCTGCGCTACGGCTACGACCGGCGCTTCGCGACCGGTGTCATCGCCGCGTCGGGCACGCTCGCGCAGATCATCCCGCCGTCGCTCGTGCTCATCATCATGGCGGACCAGCTCGGCCGCTCCGTGGGCGATATGTACGCCGGCGCCTTCATCCCGGGCCTCGCGCTCGCGGGACTGTACGCGGTATACGCGATCGGCGTCGCGATCGCGAAGCCGGCATGGGCCCCGGCGCTGCCGGCGGAGGCGCGCAAGCTGCGCGAGCCCGACGGCTCGAACGGCATGCCGTCGTTCGTGGTGATCGTCGTGCTCGCGGTGATCGCCGCCATCGCGTGGGATCGCCTGTACTACGTTCCCCGAAACGTCGAGGCGGCGCTGGACGAGAGGCTCGTCACCGCCGCGGGCGCGGGCGCCGGCTTCGCGCTCGCGTGCGCGATCGTGAACCGCACGTTCAAGCTGGGCCTGCTTTCGCGCATGGCCGAGCAGGTGGTGTTCGTGCTGATCCCGCCGCTCGCGCTCATCTTCCTCGTGCTGGGCACGATCTTCCTCGGGTGGGCCACGCCCACGGAAGGCGGCGCCATGGGCGCCAGCGGCGCGCTCGTCATGGCGCTCGCCCGCCGCCGGCTCTCGTTGCCGCTCATGCGCCAGGCGATGGACACGACGGCGAAGCTCTCGACCTTCGTGGTCTTCATCCTCATCGGCGCGCGCGTCTTCTCGCTCACGTTCTACGGCGTGAACGGCCACGTGTGGGTCGAGCACCTGCTCACGAGCCTGCCGGGCGGGCAGCTCGGGTTCCTCATCGTGGTGAACCTGATCATCTTCTTCCTCGCGTTCTTCCTCGACTTCTTCGAGCTCTCGTTCATCGTGATCCCGCTCATCGGGCCGGTCGCGGACAAGCTCGGCATCGACCTCATCTGGTTCGGCGTGCTGCTGGGCGTGAACATGCAGACGTCGTTCATGCACCCGCCCTTCGGCTTCGCGCTCTTCTACCTGAGGAGCGTCGCCCCCGCGCACGACTACATGGACAAGCTCACCGGCAAGCGCACGCCGGGCGTCACGACGGGGCAGATCTACTGGGGCGCGATCCCGTTCGTGCTGATCCAGATCTTGATGGTGGCGCTCCTCATCGCGTTCCCGCAGATGTCGCTCGTCTACAAGTCGGGCCAGCCGGTGATCGACGTGGACAAGGTCAAGATCGAGCTGCAGCCCGAGGAGCCTTCGGAGAAGCCGGAGGACATCATGAAGCAGTTCCAGGAGGCCGAGCCCAGGGGCGGGCCCGCTCCCGCGCAGGCGCCGGGCGAGCCGAAAGCCGGCGAGGCGCCGAAGACGCCCGAGGAGCAGCAGAACGACGACCTCATGAAGCAGCTGCGCGGCAAGTAGCGCGGCGCCCGGGCGCTTCAGGCGGGGCTGCCGCTCCCGAGCCCGATCGGCGGCGGCGCGATCAGCGCGATGCGGCGAAAGAGCGCCGGCAGGTCGTCCTTGCCGCCGTGCTCCGCGAGCGGATCGGGATTGGCGGCGAAGGCCGCGTCGATCTCTTCCCAATCCGCCGGCGTGAGCGCGCGCAACGCGACCGGAAGCACGAGCTCCTCCTCGTCGCGCATGTGCTGCCAGTAGAAGGTCGTGTACTGCTCGACGCGCTCGGCGAAGAGCGGGAAGGCGGCCGGGCCCTGTTCCTCGTAGCGCGCGACGGCGTCCCGCAGCTCGCGCGTGAGCACCGCGCCGCGCTCGTGCTGCTTCTCCAGGCGCTCGAGCGCCGCGTCGGCTTCGTGCGTGCGCTGCCTCACGCGTGGAAAGAGGTAGCGGTCTTCCTTCGGGTGATGCAGGCGCTCGGGAAACGCATCGATGTAGTGGATCATCGCGTGCAGCAGCGCGAAGTCCGGCTGCGTGCGCCCCGTGCGGATCTCCTGCACGAGGAACCGAAGCCCGTGCAGCACCGCCCCCATCGAGCCGTGCTCACGCAGGATTGCCTTGATCGCCTGGCTCATGCCGCTCCTCCGCGAACCTTCAACCCAGGTATGCCTTGCGCAGCGCCTCCGAGCCCTTCACGGCCTCGGCGCTTCCCGAGTGGCGCACCTCGCCGTGGGAGAGCACGTATGCGCGGTCGGCGACGCCGAGCGCCAGCGCCGCGTTCTGCTCGACCAGCAGCACCGAGACGCCCTCGTCGCGGAAGCCGGCGATGATCTGGAAGATCCACTCCACGATGAGCGGGGCGAGGCCCAGGCTCGGCTCGTCGAGCAGCAGCAGCCGCGGCTCGGCCATGAGCGCGCGCCCGATGGCGAGCATTTGCTGCTCGCCGCCTGAAAGCGTGCCGGCCGGCTGGTGCACGCGGTCGCGCAGCGCGGGAAAGGTCTCGAGCACCTTGTCGACGCGCTTGCGCGAGCCGCGCGCATAGGCGCCCATCTGCAGGTTCTCGCGCACGGTGAGGTCGGGGAAGACCTGGCGCCCCTCGGGACAATGGACCACGCCCAGCTTCACGATGGCTCCGGGCGCGGCACTCGTGATGTCCTGTCCCTCGAAGCGCACCTCGCCGCGTCCCGCGCGCACCACGCCCGAGATCGTCTTGAGCGTGGTCGACTTGCCCGCGCCGTTCGCGCCGAGGAGCGACACCACCTCGCCCTTGCCCACCTCGAGGCTCACGCCGTGCAGCACGCTCGCGCGCCCGTATCCGGCATGCACTCCGGAGAGCATCAGCATGCCGCCACCGCCTCTTGCGCCGCCGACTTGCCGAGGTAGCAGCGGATGACCTCGGGATCCGCTCGCACCGCGGCCGGGGCACCCTCGGCGATCTTGCGGCCGAAGTTCATCACGGTCACGCGCTCGGCGATGTCCATCACGAGCTCCAGGTGGTGCTCGATCATGAGGATCGCGCGGCGCTTTCCCTCCTGCTGGATGAGCTCGACCAGCCGCGGCGACTCGCGCTCGGTGAGTCCCGCGAAGGGCTCGTCCATCAACAGCACGCGCGGCTCGGAGACGAGCGCGCGCACCACGTCGAGCAGCTTCTGCAGGCCGTACGGCAGGTCGGCGGGACACGCGTGGCGCAGGCGCCAGAGGTCGAGCCGCTGCAGGAGCGATTGCGCATGGGCCCGCGCTTCGTCCTCGCGCCTGCGCACGGCGGGCGGCAGCACGGCGCCGCCGACCAATCCCACGCGGACGCGCGAATGCATTCCCACGAGGACGTTCTCCAGCACCGTGAGGCTCGGGAAGAGCTCCGCGTGCTGGAAGCTTCGCGCAACGCCGTGGCGCACGATCTCGTGGGGCCGGTGCGCGAGGAGGTCCACGTCGCCCAGCTTCACGCTCCCGCGCGCGACGGGGCAGATGCGCGTGAGCACGTTGAAGAGCGTGGTCTTGCCGGCGCCGTTGGGGCCGGCGAGGATGAAGACGCCGCGCTCGGGCACGGAGATGTCGACGCCATCGACGGCGGTGAGGCCGCCGAATCGCACCGTGATGTCGCGCGCTTCCAGCATCAGTCGGTTCCCACTTTCTCGAGCGCGCGCGCGATCGGGCGCTCCGGCGCCGGGGCGGCCACGGGCTTCGCACCGCTGCGCGAGCCCTCGGGCGCGCCGTCGTCCTCGTTGGTGAGCCGCGCGATGAGTCCCTTGATGCCGAGCGGGAAGAAGAGCGTCACCGCGACGATCACGCCGCCCAGGATCGCGAGGCTCAATCCGCTCACGGTCGAGGCGGCCTGGTTCACGGTATCCACCACGAGCGCCCCACCGATCGCGCCCGGGATCGAGGCCGAACCGCCGATCACGACCATCGCGAGGAAGAGCATGGCCTGGGTCGTGCCGAAATCCTCCGGCGCGATGAAGCCCGCGAGGAACGCGTAGAGCGAGCCCGCGACGCCGGTGAGGAAGGCGCTGCAGACGAAGGCGACGACCTTGGTGCGCGCGATCGGCACCCCCATCGCCGCGGCCGCCACCTCGCTGTCGCGCACGGCGGCGAACGAGCGGCCGATGCGCGTGTGGGTCACGTTGCGCACGAGGAACACGGCGACGACCAGCACCGCGAGCGTGATGAAGTAGAGCGCGAACGGGCTTCCCACGGGGATGCCGGCGAGGGTCGCCTTCTTGAGGTGCAGGCCCTGGTCGCCGCCCGTGAGCGCATCCCACTTGAGGGCCACCTGGTCGATCGCGACCCCGAAGCCGAAGGTCACGATGCCGAGGTAATGGCCGCGCAGCCGCGCCGCGGGGAAGCCGAGCACGAGGCTCGCGATCGCGGAAGCGAGCCCCGCGAGCGCCATCGCCGCGAGGAGGTCCACGCCGTAGCGCGAGCTCAGGATCGCCGCGGTGTACGCGCCGACCGCGAAGAACCCGTTGTGGCCGAGCGAGATCTGGCCCGTGCGCCCCATGAGGAGGTCCAGCGCCACCGCCACCATCGCGAGCGTGAAGAACTGCGACACGACGTAGAGCCAGTACACCTCGCGCTGCCCGGCGAAGGCGCGCAGCGCGAAGGGCAGGATCACCGCCACCGCCACGAAGACGATGGCGATCACGCGCAGGAAGGCGGGCGCGCGGCGCATGCGCTAGACCTTCCTCACGCTCTTGCGCCCGAAGAGGCCGTCGGGGCGCACGTAGAGCACCACGAGGAGCAGCGCGAAGATGAACGTCATGCTGAGCTGCGGCGAGACGAACGCCACCACGAAGTTGTTGATGACGCCCAGCAGCAGTCCTCCCACGCACGCGCCCACGAGCGAGCCGAAGCCGCCCATGATGGCGCCGGCGAATCCGTAGATGAGGATCGTGTTCATCATGTCGGGCGTGACGGAGGTGGTCGGCGCCGCGAGCACGGCGGCGGCCCCGCCCAGCAGCACGCCGAACCCCCACGCGAGCGAGAGCACGCGCTCGACCGGCACGCCCATGAGGCGCGCGGCGAACGCGTTCTGCGTGATCGAGCGCATCGTGAGGCCGATCGAGGTGCGCGTGAAGAGCACCGCGAGCGCCAGCGACAGCACGACGAGGAACGAGAGGTTCACGATGTCCTGGGGCCGCAGCACGACGGGGCCCACGAGCAGCGGCCCCATCGACATCGGCAGCGCCATGGGGCGCGGGTTGTAGCCGAAGCCCAGCCCCACGAGGCCCTCGATCAGCATGGCGAGGCCGAGCGTCAGCACGATCTGCGTCATGTCCGAGGCGCCGCGCAGCCGCGCGAGCAGCACGATCTGCGCGAGCGCCCCGATCGCGAACGCGGCGATGCAGGCCGCGCCGACGGCGAGCCAGAACGGCGCCCCGGCGTAGGTGAGCAGCGCCCACGCGACGTACGTGACCGCCATGCCCATCGCGCCCTGCGCGAAGTTGAGCACGTTGCTCGTGTTGGAGATCACGACGAGGCCCAGCGCCACGAGCGCATACAGCGCGCCCTGCGCCAGGCCCGCGAGGGCGATCTGGAGGATCAGCTCGAGCACGGCGGGTGCGCGGTTACGGGCTCTTCAGGCCGTCGAAATCGCTGCCCTTCACGTTCTCCCAGCGCCCGCCCTTCGCCTGCCACAGGAACTGGCAGCAGATGCCGTCGTGGCTTTGCGCGGTATAGCTGAGGCGCCCGCCGATCGTGTCGAGGTTGCTCAGCGTGTCGAGCGCCGCGACGAAGCTCTCGCGCGTGACCGGGCCCTTGATGCGCTGCAGGCCCGCCACCGCCACTTCGCCCGCGAGCCAGCCCCACGCGGCGTAGATGTTGGCTTCCTTGCCGGCGGCGTACTGCTCCATGCCCTTGGCGAACGATTGCCAGCGCGGGTCGGAGCTGCCGGGCGCGGGCAGGAACGCGGTGCAGTACGTGCCCTCGAGGCTCTGGATCGTCTTGAAGATGCCCGCGTAGCCGCACGCCGACGCGGTGAGGATGCGCTGCGGCTGGTAGCCCAGGCTCGCCATCTGGTTCAGCACCTGCGCGCCGGACGTCGCGATGGTCGCGAGCATCACCACCTTGATGCCCGCGGCCTTCATCTTGATGACCGCGCTGCTGAAGTCCACCTGCGACGGCACGTAGGGAATCTCCATCTCGGCCTTGCCGATCTGGCTCAGGATCCCGTCGCGGATCGGCTTCCCGAACGCGTCGTCCTGGTAGATGATCGCGACCGATTGGTTCGCGAAGCGCTGCTTGGCGAACGCCCCCATGGTCTTGCCGTCGGTGGTGTAGAGGGGCCACGCGGGGAAGACGTACTTGAGCGTGGGACGGTAGAAGATGGGGCTGCCCGTGCCCATGCCGAGCAGCGGCACCTTCGCCTCGTCCAGCACCTTGTAGACCGCGGCGTTGGTGGGGCTGCCGATGCTGCCGACGAGCGCGAAGACCTGGTCCTGGTACACGAGCTTCTTCACCAGCGCGGTGGTCTGCGCCGGCTGGTAGGAGTCGTCGTAGCTGATGAGCTTGAGCTTCTTGCCGTTGACCCCGCCCTTCGCGTTGACCGATGCGAGATAGGCCTCGAGCCCCCAGCGCGCCTCGCCCGTGGGCGCGTTCGGTCCCGATTGCGCCGCGGTCTGCCCGAGCACGATCGTGTCTCCCGTCACCTCGCCGCCCGGAGCGGCGCCGCCCTGCTGGGCCCGCGCGGGCATGGTCGCCGCGGCCGCCGAAAGCACGACGGACGCGAGCGCGAGCGCGCGCAGCTTTGCCACATCCATGATCCCTCCTCCTTTGTTGTGTTAGCGACCCTGCTCTAGCCCATGTTGCTGCCTCTTGTGATTTCCACTTCTCCTCTTCGCGTCCCCAGTATGCCCCGCTATGCCTGCGACGTCGCAGCGGCGGGCATCGGTGCGGTCGCGGGCTTCGCGGGCGCGCCGTGGCGCTCCTCGTGCTGCATCTGCGCGAGGATCTGCCGGGCGCGCCGCAGCGCCTTGTCGGGCTTGAGGAAGAGCTCCGTATAGCCGTTGTCGGGCAGCTCGAACATGTGCTGCTGCTTCTCGAGCGCCCAGCGGTCCTGGTCCACGACCTCCGGGAACATCTCGGCGATGCGGCGCGCCGCGGACTTCGCGGGGTCGCCGCGGGACATGTGGTGCGCCTTGCAGCTCACGATCCAGCGCCAGACGTGGTTGCGCGCGTCGATCGGCGTATGCGTATGCAGCAGGACATAGCCGCGCTCCTCGTCGGTGCCGAGCTTGCCGGGAGGGGCCACGTGCAGCTCCACGCGCGTGAGCCCCGGGCTCACCATGCAATGCGTGTGCTCGCGGTCCACGACCTCGTAGTGGAACCAGTCCACGAAATAGGGCGGCTGCGTGTAATTCTCCGCATGGCGGCGCGTCTTCACGAAGCGGTAGCCGTCGGCCTCGCCCTCGATCAGCTCGATGTCGAGCTGGCTGTTGGCGTAGTCGCCGATGTTGCCGTCGTGCAGCGGATAGAAGTGCGTGATGTCGAGCAGGTTCTCGATCAGGAGGAGCGAGTTCGCGGGCACGTGCATCGGGCCCGAGTCGAGCGACTCCCACGCGTGGTCGCCCACTTCGGGCGTGCGCGGGGGCGTGAACTTCGCGACGCGCTCGGGGCTGCCCGCCCACACCCACACCATGCCGTCCTGCTCCACGACCGGGAAGGCCTTCACGCGCGCCTGCGGCGGAATGGGGCTGCCGGGATGGGAGGGGATCTTCACGCAGACGCCACGCGCGTCGTAGCAGAGGCCGTGGTACGCGCACTCGAGCGTGCCGTTCGGCAGCACGCGCCCCTCGGAGAGCGGGAAGCGCTTGTGGCAGCAGCGGTTGTCGAACGCGACGACCTTGCCGTCGCCGGTGCGCCAGATCACGAGCGACTGGCCCGCGATCACGTGGCCCGTGAGCTCGTTCGTCCTGAACTCGCGCGACAACCCGGCGACGTACCAGCAATCCCTGACGAATTCGAATGGTTCCATGGTTCCTCGCAATCGATGGTCGGTGGGTCTCTAAAGGTCGAGTGTGAGCACGTCGCTCTTCGCGCGCGCGCAGCACACCATCACGAATTCCCTGCGGTCGGATTCATCGAGCACGAAGTCGCGGTGCTCGGGCTCGCCCTCCAGGTAGCGCGTGAGGCAGGTGCCGCACACGCCGTTCTCGCAGGAGGTCTCGATGAACACGCCGTTCTCGCGCAGCACCTGCACGATGGTCTTGTCCGCGGGCACGGCGAGATCCACGCCGCTTCGCTCGAGATGGATCGTGAACGGACGCTGCGCCGCGGCGCCCGGGGAGGCCGGCGGCGTGAAGTACTCGAAGTGCACGCTTTCGGCCGGCCAATGGGACGTGGCGTCCCGCACCGCCTCCATGAAGCCCGCGGGGCCGCAGTAGTAGACGTGCGTGCCCGGCTCGGGCTCGCGCAGCAGCTCGCGCAGGTCCAGCCCGCGCGAGGGATCGCCGCCATCGTGGTGGACGACGACCTT
>Ga0157369_10003926_pt1 | contig 17636 bp, 13 predicted proteins | sample C25metaG_FD_113461 | JGI IMG/M metagenome (GOLD analysis project Ga0157369, IMG submission 113461) | Corn rhizosphere microbial communities from Kellogg Biological Station, Michigan, USA - C2-5 metaG | ecosystem: Host-associated > Plants > Roots > Rhizosphere > Soil | place: USA: Michigan... | reverse complement strand
TCCCGGCTCTACTTACTGGAAGGGCGACTGCGCCGGAAGGCAAACGCAGCGTCTCATTGATAACGTGCAGGCCACCGCGCATCGCGCGGTGAGGCGGTGGCCGGCGCGGCCTGGCGGGATGGGCGTCGCTTCCCTCTAGGCCAGCCGCGGCGCCCGGCAACCTTCCGCTTCGCTCCAGGTCCTCCTCTTCGTTGCGGCCCTTCGGGTGCCGGACGCCTCAATCGGCCGGCCTGCCGGTCCGCTCCTGCCGCCCACCCCGCCTTCCGCGGTCGGTGCGTGTTTGAAGGAGAAAGGACCATGCAGCTTCGTCATATCGATATCGCCAACCTTACCGTGTCTGCCGCAAACATGCGCGGCAAAGGCAAGGTCGACATCGCCAATATCCTCCCGTCCGTCAGGGCGCGGGGCATTCTCGTGCCGTTGATGGTGAGGCCCAACGACTCCCCGGAGACTTTCGAGATCGTCGCCGGCAAGCGGCGCTACCATGCGGCGCTTGCGGTGGCCGAGGAGAACGGCGGCGAATGCGACCCCCTGCCGTGCGCGGTCCTCGACGACGCCGACGATGCGGCGGCGCTCGAAGCCTCGCTGATCGAGAATGTCGCGCGGCTGGACCCGGACGAGGTCACCCGCTGGGAAACCTTCACCCGACTCGTGAAGGAAGGCCGTTCAGCCGAAGACATCGCGCTGACGTTCGGCCTTACCGAGGTTCAGGTGAAGCGCACGCTGGCACTCGGCAACCTCACGCCACGCATTCGACATCTCTATCGCGACCAGAAGATTGACGCGGTGACCGTGAAGCACCTGACGTTGGCCAGCAAGGCGCAGCAGAAGGAATGGCTGGCGCTGCTCGACGACCCCGCTTCGTACCCGCCGCGAGGCTCCTCGCTGAAGGCATGGCTGTTCGGCGGCGACTCCATTCCTGCCAAGGCGGCGATCTTCGACCTCGCCAACTATGAAGGCGAACTCGTCACCGATTTGTTCGGCGAGGACACATACTTCGCTTCCGCCGACGCATTCTGGGCGGCGCAGCACGCCGCCGTCGAGGCGAAGGCGGCAGCCTTCCGGGAGGACGGCTGGACCGATGTGATCGTGCTTCAGCCCGGCCAGTACTTCAACACATGGGAGTACGAGCGCCGCGCCAAGAAGAAGGGCGGCAAGGTCTACATCGCAGTCGGGCATTGCGGCGATGTGACGATCCACGAGGGCTACATCTCGCTGCGTGAGGCGCGGCGCCAGGAGGCCGGCGGGGGCGGCGCGAAGCCGACGCGCCCGGAGGTCACCGGCCCCATCCAGAACTATATCGACCTGCATCGGCACGCGGTCGTGCGGTCGAAGGTCGCGGCCAAGCCGATGCTCGCTCTCCGGCTCGTGCTTGCGCATGCGATCTCGGGCTCGGCCCTGTGGAACGTCCGTGTCGAGCCGCAGCGGGCGCTGACAGATGCCATCGCCGAGAGCGTCGAGACATGCCCGTCCGAAGCGGTCTTCGACGTTCAGCGGCGCGCGGCGTTGGCGAGCCTGGGCTTCGATGCGGAGGCGCCGACCGTTACCAGCGGCTACGATGGCGACTGCGGCATCTCGGGCCTGTTCATGCGGCTGCTGGAGCTTTCGGACGAAGCCGTTCTCGATGCGCTGGCCATCGTCATGGCCGAGACGCTCGAAGCGGGAACGCCCCTGATGGAGACGCTCGGGCGTCATCTCCAGATCAACATGGCCGACGCCTATGTGGTCGACGGAGCGTTGCTCGACCTCGTCAAGGACCGCGAGGTTCTCGACGCAATGGTCGCGGAAGTCGCGGGCCAGCAAGCCGCCGATGCCAACGCCAAAGCGACCGGCAAGGTGAAGCGGCAAATCATTGCCGACTGTCTTGCGGGCAGCAACGGGCGAGCGAAGGTCGTGCGTTTCGTGCCCAGGTGGATGGCGTTCCCGCCGAGCGCCTACACCCAGCGCGGAGGGGTCGCGACGGTCAGCCGAGCTGCCTCGGTCGAACCGTTGTTCTCGTCTCAGGGCGACGCAGAAGCCGATGGACCGCACTCCGATGCGAACGCGGCGAACGCGCCCGAGCCGGTGGCCCAAGCCGCCTGATCACGTGCGGGCGGCGCCTCGGGCCGCCCGCGCTTTCTTCGTGAAAAGGACAGCAATCATGTCCGACGAAGTCGATCCCGAACTGCTGCGCAGGCTTGAGGAGGCCATCGACGCCATGCCGCGCAAACAACGCGCAATCTTCCTCGCTCACCGGCTCGACGACATGTCGTATCAGGAGATCGCCGACCGAACCGGCCTCACCGTGCGGCAGGTCGAACGGCAAATGGCGAGGGCGATTTACAAGCTGTGCAAGCAGATGGATGGCTACCCGCTCCACTGGTGGGAGCGATGGTTCTGAGCGGAATTTCGCGGCCGGTCGGCGTTGCCGACCGGCCGCATTGCTCATGTTGCAGAGACCGCATCAGACCTTAGGATTGAACCCGAATGCGTACTGACCTCGACCATCTGCCGGCAGCCAAGCAGCGTGAGCTGGAGCGCGTAGTCCAAATCCTCTTCGAGGAATTCGATGAGGTTCGCGCGCTTGCCACCCAGGACTGGAAGAAGAAGGGCCGCATCCTCAAGATCGTCCTCTACGGCTCATACGCGCGCGGCGGATGGGTGGACGAGCCTCACACAGCCAAGGGCTACCAATCCGATTTCGACCTCCTCATCATCGTCAACGACAAGCGCCTCACCGACCGCGTCGAGTATTGGGCGAAGGCCGAGGAGCGGCTCAACCGCGAGCTGGCAATCACCAAAACGCTCAAGACGCCGGTCAACTTCATCGTCCACACGCTGCACGAGGTGAACGATGGCCTCGCCCATGGGCGCTTCTTCTTCATGGATGTCGCGCGCGATGGCATCGCGATCTACCAGAGCGAAGATAGCGAACTCGCGGAGCCGAAACCGAAAACCCCCGGCCAGGCGCTCGCGATGGCGCGGGAGTACTTTGAGGAGTGGATGCCCGCGGCCATGAGCAGGTTCAGACTTGCCAACGTGGCCATCAATGAGGGGTTGCTAAAGGACGCGGCTTTCGACCTCCACCAGACAACCGAGCGCCTCTACCACTGCGTGCTGCTGGTTTGCACATTCTACACGCCGCACGTTCACAATCTCGCTTTCTTGCGCACTCAGGCCGAGCGGCTCGATCGGCGGCTGACCTATGTCTGGCCGATGGATACGCGCAGAGATCGGGCCATGTTCGAGAAACTCAAGGACGCTTACGTGAAGGCGCGCTATTCAAAGCATTACCGCATTTCGGCCGAAGAGCTGAGTTGGCTGCGCGCGTGCGTCGAGGAGCTTGGCCGCGTCGTGCAGACGATCTGCGAAGATCGAATTCAGATGCTCCAGCGCAGCGCCGCAGGCTGAGCACTACTTGTGCGAAACTCCGCCAGATGCGCCTTTAGTCCATCCAATCGCAAGACCATTCCGACGTCCATGCGCTTGCCTGGAGCGGGCGACAGCTGCCCAAAACCCTCGCCGACGCACTGATTTCCCCGCGCGTTTGAACGCGCTCCTCGCGGCCGCCAAAGCTCCAAATCAGCGCTTCGCTCAGGTCCTCCGCTGTGCTTCGGGCCTCCGGTTCGAGCAGCGGCCTGATGCCCGTTCCTGTGCCGCTCCTGTCTTCGGGAATGGTCCCGTCGACCTCAAAAGGAGACTTCCAATGGCATCGATCGGACACGTCACTGCGAACAAGAACGGCGGCTTCAAGGGTCAGCTCAAGACGCTTTCACTCACCGCCGACATCGAGATCGTTCCCAACGAGCTGAAAGCTCACGAGAACCAACCGGACTTCCGCGTGCTCTCCAGCGGCATCGAGGTGGGCGCCGGCTGGAACCGCCGCTCGGAAACGACCGGACGCGATTATGTGAGCCTCTCTCTCGCGGCTCCCGAGTTCGGACCGCGACGGCTCTACGCGAATCTCGGCCGCGCTGCCGGCGGCGACGAAGACAGCTTCGCGCTCATCTGGAACCCCGCGGATTAAGTGATCACGCGTACCCGCCGAGGCGGCGGGGACGCTCACTTACGGCAATGACTACTTCTTTTTACCCTTGCTCTGACCCTTGGTCTGGTCCTGCCCGAGCGCTGAAGCCGCGAGCGCTTTGATCTGCTGCAACGTGGGCTTCAGCTTGCCGGACAGGATCCCGGAAGCGATCGAAGAAACGCTGCTCGACGTCTGCTTCGGCGAGCTCTTTCTCGTCCCCGAGGTGGCCCCGCCGCTCTTCGATCCGCTACTTTTGGCGTTTGTCCTCTTGGCCGCCGCAGGCGTCGCAGCGGCAGTTTTTGAGGGCGCTGTTCGCGCGCCGCCGGTCTTTGTCGATGTGCTCTTGGCACCGCCCTTGGGCGCAGCCGCTCGCGCTCTTGTTGTGCTGCTTTTGGACGATGCAGCCCTCGTGCCGCCACTCTTTCCGCCGCGCGATCCCGTGCTTTTGCCGCCTGTTTTGCCTGCCATTTCTCAGCCCCTGCTCTCTAAGTTTCGCCGCAATTTTTGACGCGACAGACTCGCTGCACTGACCGCGTTTGGCAAGCGGCGATCAGAGAGCGGTTTGCTGTCTCGGGGAGCATTTCGAGGCGGGTTTTGGGAGGCAGTTGATGGCAAGATAAAGTGGAAATCCGCTGACCGCCGATTTCAAGCTATGTCTTTGTCTGCACATCCTTTTTCCGCGAGACTGTCTGTCTCCGCACTGGTGCGGCCGAGAGACTGAGCGGCCTTTCCGGCGCACCGAACGGCAGATTTGCGCCGCTCGCTCGCGAGACACTTTAGCCGGTTGTCGGACCAGCGCATATCCTTGTCGATGGCCACAGACGACGACCAGTTCGAGCTGAAGCTCGCCCGCGCGCGGAGCATAACAGGACTGCGCGGCGCACGATCGCTGCAGTCGCAGTTGATCGGCAGGATTGGGCGGGCGGGAGGCAACTGGAAAACAACGAGCCTCGGATCTGCCGGCTCGCGCGCATCCGGACGCTTCAACGGCCGCGGTCGGGCCGCCAAGTTGTCGGCGCGTTTCAACCGGCCGTCTGGATGGTCCGTCGATGCGATGTCAGGCATGTGGGTGCGGACGCGACGGGTGCTGGTCAAAGCCCGCGTCGTGAAGCTTGCCGGTGCGAAGGCCGCAGGCGCAGCGAGCGCGCACCTGCGCTACCTGCAGCGCGACGGCGTGAGCCGCGGGGGCGAGCACGGGAGCTTCTACTCGACCTTCAGCGACGATGCCGACGGCAAGGCGTTCCTGGAGCGCGGCGCGGGCGACCGCCACCAGTTTCGCTTCATCGTGTCGCCGGAGGACGGCGCCTCGTTTGACACGCTCCAGTCCTTCACGCGTGAGTTGGTGGCACAGATGGAGCAGGATCTCGGCACGACCCTCGACTGGATCGCGGTCGATCACTTCGACACCGGGCATCCGCACACGCATCTGCTGGTGCGGGGGGCGACCGAGGACGGGAAGGTGCTCAACATCGCCGGCGACTATATCGCCCATGGCATTCGCGGCCGCGCGTCGGAGATCATGACTCGATGGCTCGGCCCTCAAACCGAGCTCGAGGTGCGCGAGCAACTCAGCCAGGAGATTGGCGCCGAGCGTCTGACCAAGCTCGACCGCGACGTTCTCGCGCGAGCGGAAGATAACGTTCTCGACTTGCGGCAACCGGCGCGCTGGGACGGCGACGGCTCCTACCAGCAGCTCCTCATCGGCCGCGCGCGCGAGCTGGAGCGAATGGGTCTGGCGGAGCGCGAGGGGCCGCTCGCCTGGCGATTGGACCCGGCGATGGAGCAGACGCTGACCGATCTCGGGCGGCGCGGCGATATCATCCGAACGATCCATCGGGCGATGACAGTAGCGAAGCTCGAGCGACGGCCCGAGTTCTACGTGATCGATCGAGCGGACGACGAAGCTCCGGTCCTTGGGAAGGTGGTGTACCGCGGCGCTGCCGACGATCACCACGACCCGCGCTACCTGGTCATCGACGGTATCGACGGCCGCACTCATTATCTAGAGATAGGGCGGAATGCGGACGAGACACCGATCGGCAGCGTCATCAGCGTCCAGCAGGTCCGGCCAGCGCTAAGGAAGGCCGACCGCACCATCGAAGAGATCGCCCGCGCGAACGATGGTCTGTACAGCGAGGACATTCATCTCGCCCACGACCCTTCCGCGACTGACGATTACGTGAAGGCGCACGTGCGCCGGCTCGAGGCGCTTTGTCGGAGGGGAGTTGGAGTGGAGCGGCAACCGGACGGCACCTGGGTTGTGCCGCCCGATCATGCGGACCGGGTGCTTGAGCATGAGAAGCGTGCCGCGCGCGCCGCGCCGGTTCGCATCCAGGTGCTCGCTGTGCAGGCGCTGGAGCAGGAGGCGACGGCGAGGGCGCCGAGCTGGCTCGACCGGCAGCTGCGCAGCGGGCAATCGACGGAGATCGCAAAGCACGGCTACGGCGCCGAGGTGCGCCAGGCGATGGTCCGGCGCCAGCAGTGGCTCATCGAGCAGGGGCTGGCAGAGCAGCGTGGCGATCAGGTCCTATACCACTCTGACATGGATCAGAGATTGAGGCGAGCCGAGCTCAGGGTGGTCGCGGCGCGGCTGAGCAAGGAACTGGGAATCGACTTCAGCGGCGAACCCATTCCGGGCGAGCGGATTTCTGGCGTGGTACGCCGACGTGTGAACCTCTCGTCGGGCAGCTTCGCGGTGGTGGAAAATTCGCGCGAGTTCATGCTCGTGCCTTGGCGCCCCGTCCTCGAACGACAGATCGGCCGGGAAATCTCGGGCGTCGTGCGCAGCTCTGGGTCGATCAGCTGGACCTTGGGTCGGGAGCGGCAGGGGCCGGAGATCGGCATGTGAGTTGGCTACCGAAAGTGCTGCCCGTGCGTCGGAGAGGGAGTCGCGCCCTGTCTCTGGCGCTCAGTACGATCGGATAAGCAATCCAACAACGGCGAGGCTTCGCGTGAAGACGCAAAAGGTTCGGCATCAGCTGTTTCTGACCAAGGAGCTCAGCGCTCGATTGGATCGCATTGCCAGTGGAACGGGACGGGCTCGATCGGAACTGCTCGTCGAGGCCCTCGAAGCTTGGTTCAACCGCCGCAATCCCGCGGCAACGGAAGAGGCCCTTGGAGCGAGGCTGTCGCGGTTCGAACGCCACATAGAAGCGGTGCGGCAACACCAAGGCCTTCAGTGGGAAGTGCTGGCGCGGATGTTGCGGCACCAACTTCTCACGGCAGCGGGGTTACCGGTCCCGGATCCCGCGAGTCAAGCAAGCGCGCTGCGGGCATTTGAGGCCGTTATCGATGATTTGGCGGACCGGCTGGCTGGCAAAGATCCCGGACCAAACGCTGATCTGAGTATCCAGAAGATCCGGCGGTTTCACTGATCATTGCAACCGACTTATCTGCGACTTTCGATACGGCTTTCGATGCAGTTAAGTCCCGGAAGTGCCGTCGAGGTAGGCGACGGCGGCTTCGCGTCACTTTCATGCTCGATGTTCATAGAACTATGCACCTTGTTCTTTTTGACCGTGTGGGCGAGGTTATTTTCGCTGCGAGTGGCAAGCTCAGCGCCGTTGAGCGCGGCCGCAGCAATACGGGGGAAAGATGGCTGAAGAGGAAGGACAAGTCCCAAACACAGCAGACACGGGAGAGCTGACGGACGGTGTGGAGGCAGCGCCGGCAGAGCAGACGGCCTCGCCAGCGACGTTCCTAACAAACCTGTCCGAGAGGTTGAAAAGCACGGATGGAGTAGACGTCGAGGTTGCCGGCATCCTCATCGAGCACCTGCTCATGGTCACACCCAAGGACAATGCGGTCGCCAATGCGAACGCAACGATTTTGGATCTCGCTCGTGAGCGCGCCGCGCGGGCTACGGCTGAAAAACAGGAAGCCGTCGATGGCTGATCCGACCTTCTTCCAATCGCTCACGCTCGAGGGGTTCCGCGCTTACCTTCAGCCACAGACGTTCGATTTCAGCCAGAAGCGTTGCCTCGCGATCTTCGCGCCCAACGGCAGCGGCAAATCGAGCGTGATCGACGCGCTCGAGTTCTTGTTTTCCGAGAATGGCACGCTCGTCCGCCTCGGCCAGCGCACGCTCAACAACCACGCCGGTCCGCAAGCGCTTGCTCACAATGAGGCCCAAGCCGCGGGAATCGTACCGATGGTCAAGTTTTCGACGATTACCGGGAAGCATGTTGCCGAGGGCAGTCGCGCCGCCTCTGGCAATCAGCGGCCGATCCACGCGACAGCGACGGCCATGAAGGCGTCGTTCGTGGCTGATCCGCTCATCCGCGGGCACACGCTTCGTACCTTTGTCGAAAGTCAGATGCCGGAGGCCCGTTATGCTGACGTCGCCGGATGGCTCCAGCTTAGTCCGCTCGTCGAGGTACAGAAGAATCTCCGCCTCCTACGTAGGGACGTAAAGGCTGCCGCCGAGAGCACGACCGAGCAGACCAGACTCAACGGCGTACTGCGCGCAGAAACCGCTCAGGAGGTCGAGAAATGGGACGATGACGCTGTCTGCGCTTTCATCAACGACAAGGTCATCGCTCCGCTCGATGCCAACCTCAAGTTTGGCGCAACGGACGAGGACGATCCGGCCTATCCCGAGCTGAATAAGCGGATGGAAGCCGAGGAAAAGCAAGTCGGGCTCGCGGGACTGAAGCAAATTCGCAATGCCGCTGCGGCGCTGTGGCTCAAAACCCCTCCAGAGGAGGGCGGCGAACCGGTCATCACAGGCGTCATACCGGACTTCGAGGGAGCCATCGCCAAACTTGCGGACGCGCAGGCGTTCGAGGCAGACGAGCGCGAAAAGGCTGCTGGCATCGTGTTTCGCGCGGTCTGGAAGGAGGCCGAGCCACTCTTCGCCGACGACGCGACCGCGCCAGAGGCATGTCCGGTCTGCGCGACGCCAGTTGATCAGACGACCGCCGGAAGCGTGCCGGCGATCCGAGAGCTCTTGTCCGACCACCTCGACGACCTGAAATCGTATGCGGAGGCCAAAAAGGCGCTCGATGAGAGCGTAACGGCCGCGTCCCAGGCCCACAGCCGCCTAGTCGCCCGCCTGCCAGCGATGATCGACCATTTGGAGGACGACGCGGGAAGCGGGTTCAAAACCCAGCTCATTGCCTACCAGGCGGCTGTCGCTAGCTGGCCCACGGCCGACGCGCCGGACTCTGCAGCAATCATCCAGCTGCTTGCAGCTGCGGTCGTCGAGTTGGACGAGCAGATCGCGAAAATTGAAGCAAAGCAGGGCGACCACACATGGTCCAAGGCAAAGGCCAAGGTTGATCGCTTGCTGGCGCTGCAGGCCGAGGTCAGACTGGCCACGCGCATATCGGAGGAGTTGTCGAAGCTGAATGACGCTCTGACCGCGCAGGCAAAGCAAATCTCCGACGCAATTCGAGAGAAAGTCCAGTCCCTGCTCGACACCCTCCAAACGCCGATGAACGCAGTCTACAAGGAGATACAAGGCGAGGACGCAAAACCGATCCGGCTTGAGCTGCCCGGTGAGGACGACACCAACCAGCAGCGTCTGCAGCTGGTTGTCGATTTTGCGGAGAACCGGGCGAGCGTGCCGCCCGGCGGTTATCTGAGCGACTCGCAGATCCACTCGGTCGCGCTCGCGTTGCGTCTCGCCGCCATCAAACAGTTCAACGTCGGGGCGCCCGTGATCGCTCTCGATGACATCGTCACGTCCTATGACGCCGACCACCGTCGAGCGATTGGGGCATTAATCGCCAAGATGTTCGCCGATCTTCAGATCATCCTCGTCACGCACGATGAGCGCTTCTTCAATCATCTTAAGGACCAGCTCGCCGGGAAGGACTGGCACTACACGCGCATTATCGGCCTCGATCCAGCCTATGGCCCACGCTTCGCCGACCACAAGGTAACCGACGAGATGATCGAGGCACGATGGGCCAACGGCCAGTCTGCCGCGAACGAGATGCGCCAAGCTGAAGAAGAATGGCTGCTAGGCATTGCGCGGGGATTCGGGGTCAATGTTCGCATCCGACCGCTCGAAAAAGCCTATTCGTATGAGCGTGCTGAGTTGGCATCGGCCATTGGCGGGTTTCTTGGCGGCATCAAATTGTCGCCGGCCGATGTACCCGGGGTCAACAATCGCTTTATCGCGAGCCTGGTCAAAGGCGATGTCGAGAATTTCGGCAGCCACTTCCAGGAGGGGCCTTACGGAGACGGCTCAATCGGCGACGAGAAAACCCGCTGGGAGGAGTTCAAAGCGTTCCGCGATCAATTCTCTTGCCCTGCCTGCGGCCGGACGAAATTTCAGCGGCCGTTCCCGCTCAACAAGCCAGTCTGCGCACATGGTGGATGCGAAACACCGTTCGCGTTTGCACCTCCGCCTGCGGCGGCCTCGGCCGCAGCTCCGGTAGAAGTGTAGGACGAGCTTAAGTCACGAGGACTCAACGCTCGGATGCGAGCGGCGAATGGATGGTCCACGTCTTGAGAGGTTCCCATCCGTGAGGTGCGCGGCTCCAAGTCACGGGCGACCGAAAAAGCTGCTCATGAGCGAAGTGGTCCGCTCGCGATTGCTGCTGATTGCCTGTGCAGCTGCTGTGCCGATGAGTTGAGTAAGCGCTAACTCAAATTCACGTGTGACGTCCGCGTAGCCAGTTTTCGCATGTATTATCTCATGAAGAAGGGCGCCCGCAAAACTCTGGATCGAAGACAACTGATCGCGTCGTATCACTATGGATTTCGTCTCTGGATCCCAGAGGCCAACCGCATCGCAACCCGAGGCAAAATCCACACGCATTGTGTTGCTCACCATGACGCCGGAGACGTGGCCGGGGAGACCTCCCGCTAATGCTGCAATCGCGTCTCGTTGGCTGAGGACGTTGTGTTCGTCGTCCGAAAGAGCGTCGGCGTCCACAAAATCGAACGTGAAGCTCGCGTTCCACTCCTCCTCATAGCGTCCGAGGTCGCGGATCGGTTCGCCCGAAATATCGGCCATTCCAACAACCTCTTGTTGGATATTCTCAGCAATCGTGATGATGGTCAGCCCGTCATTGCGAGCATGGTCAATTGCAGACGCGTTGGAAATCAACTGTTGAGCGGTGACGAAGACAAAGCCCCCACCGGCGTTCAATATACGTACCGCATGAACCGCTACGTCCTTCCAACCAACCTCGTCGCTTCCAAAGCCTTCCTGCAAGGCAAGGAGCTGCTCCTTGAGCACGTCCGCAACCGCGCCGGCCTTTGTCTGGAGGAGCATCTGTTTGACTCGCTCGGTATACGCAGTCCGACCGACGTTGGTCCGTTCGCGATTTAGGGCCTTTCTCATCGCTTCAGTCAAAGACGTGATGTTGTAGCTGAACGCAAAGTTCTCTTCTTCCGCAACGAGAAGGCCCGCGACATAGACGCGCGCAGGCCTTCCGTCCTTCTTTCGGAGGACATCGCCGATCCGAGTACTTTCGAGCGCTTCCTCATCGGAGAACCGCAGGAAGAAAGCCTTTGCTCTCGCCATCTCGACATCAGGTAGGTTGTGGAGAACGATCCGAGTGCCGCGTAATGTGTGATCGATCGAAGGACGTACCACCGCGTGCAGCGTAACCACATCGTCGAAGTCATGTTTCGCGATTTCCCGAAGGGAGATCGAGCCGTGAGCCGACTGAATGTCCACGCCCACTCCGTTGCGGTGCAGAGTCGCGAGCGCGTCCTTCAGTCCGACGCCGAATTTCCCGATGACCCTGCCGACGTTCTTCAGTTTTTCTTCGTTCTCATTCTGCGTGAAATGTTCGTAGCGGAGGCCGCGGCCATAATCGCGAATGATCCAAGCTCCATCTTCCCGCTTGAAGATTTCGACGTCCGAAGTGCCGCTTAAGATTTGCTCATCTAGAGCGTTCGAGATCAGCTCCCGAACGGCATGAGCGTCCTCCCACGCCTCAAGAATCTTTTCGATATTGAGATCGAACAGTCGCTCCTCAGGCATTGGACGCCCCCTAACGCGCACGCATTCCCGCGGCCCAAACATCCGCCTTTCGAGTGCTCGCGGCAATAGCTACACCGGCCGAGTGTACGCGAAGGATAGCGCGATCGCTTAAGCTTAACTATTCACAGGCGTCTTTTCTCAAAGCACAGTACGAAATCATGCGTATCCTCCACACCAGCGACTGGCATCTTGGCCGCTATTTCCACACCGTTTCCATGGAAGAGGACCATGATGCGGTCCTCGCACAGATCACGGCGATCATCGCGCGCGAGCGGCCTGACCTCCTGATAATCGCCGGCGACGTTTTCGACCGCGCGGTTCCGCCGCAAAGCGCGCTCAGCCGGTTTGGCCGTTTCATCCGCGAAGTGACGCAGGACGGAACGCTCGCCGTCGCGATCATTGCCGGCAATCACGATTCCGCGGCTCAGATCGGGATGATGGGGGTGTTTCCAACAGGCGGGCTGTCGCTTGTGCGAGGGCCGATCGCTGCCGACGAGCCTCCGCTGATCGTGCGTCGAAAGGATGGCGATGTCGCTGTTTCGGCGCTGCCTTTCTCTTACGAGTTCGCCGCGCGCGAAGCGTTCGACGACGACGGTATCGGCTGCCCTGCCGATGTGCTCGGCGCGCAGGTGAAAAGCGCGCGGGCACATGTCCCGAAGGGCGCAAGGTGGGTCATCGTTGCCCATGCGTTCGTCATCGGTGGCTCGGTGAGCGCTGGCGAACGACCCTTGTCGCGTCTCGCGGGCGGGATCGAAACCGTTCCCACTGAACTGTTCGAAGGCGCGCATTATGTGGCGCTTGGCCATTTGCACCGCCCGCAGAAGGTCGGATCGGACCGGATCCGTTATTCTGGAGCCCCACTTGCCTTCGGCTTCGACGAGGAAGGGGACACCAAATCAGTGACCCTGGTCGACATGGCGCCAGACGGATCCGTCTCCATCCGGCTGGTGCCATTGGAGCCGAAGCGCGCGGTCCGAACAATTCGCGGCAAACTCATCGAGCTGCTTGAGGCTCCCGAAATCTGCGAGGACTTCACCAGCGTGATCCTCACCGACGAAACCCCCCAGATTGACCCGATGCGGCGTATCCGCGCGAAATATCCAAATGCCGTCCACCTTGCCTACGAGCGTGAGCGGGCGGGCGCGAGCCCGCAGCTGAGCGAAGATCGACCGGGATTCGACGATCCCGCGGCAGTCGTCTCCGAATTCATGACGCTAGTCCGCGACGACGGCCTGAGCGAGGCCGAGCGCGCCATTGTCGATCAGACGCTCACGGACCTCCAGGTTGAGGGTGCCGGCGCATGAGACCATTGAAGCTCATCATGACCGCCTTCGGCCCCTACGCCGGGAAGCAGTCCCTGGATTTCCGGCAGGCAACGGACGCGGGTTTGTTCGGAATCTACGGGCCAACCGGGGCGGGCAAGTCCTCCATCTTCAGCGCCATGACGTTTGCCTTGTTCGGCCAGTCAGCAAAGAAGGAGCAGCCGGCGAGTTCGCTTCGGTCCGACCACGCGCCGGCGGATCTTTTGACGAGCGTGTCGCTGCTGTTCGAGCTCGATGGGAAAAAATATCTCGTGCGCCGCGAGCCCGACCAGTTGAGGCCGAGAACAAGGGGGGAAGGTGAAACCAACCATTCGCACTCGGCTTGGTTGTTTGATGTGACCAATGTGGAATTCGAGGAGATAGACCCGCTGGGCTGCGGCACCTGTCTTGCCGAAAAGAAGGTTTCGCTGGTTGAGAGCCGGCTGCACGGGCTTTTGGGGTATGGAGCCGACCAGTTCCGCCAGATCATACTCTTGCCGCAGGGGCGCTTCGAGAAATTCCTCACTTCGAACAGCACCGACCGGCTCACAATCCTTCGGGAGTTGTTCGACGTTTCGCTTTACCGCCGTTTCACCGAGGCGCTCCGCGCCAAGGCGCAGGATGCAATCAACGAGGTGCGCGACGGCGGGCGCGTCCTTGCCCAGATCCTTGCCCGGGAAGGCTTCGCAAGCTCCGACGAGCTTGATGCCGGCATTGCCGCTGCACTTGGGGCAAAAAAGATTCTCGAGGAGGCAACCAGGAGCGCCGACGCGGCCCTTAACAAACATCAGTCGACGCTGGCCGCGGCACAGGCGCTCGAAAGCCGCTTCGCCGAATTCGAAAGGGCCAAGGAAGCGCTTGCCCTAGTTCAGCGAAAGGCGACCGAAATCGATGTCGCGCGGGCGCGGCTCACCAATGCCGAACGTGCTAGGCGCGTGTCTGACGTCCATAGCCAGGTCGCCGATGCCGAGGCACATTTGGGTGAAGCAAGCGCGGCCGCCGATCAGGCCGATGCGGCGGTCGAGAAAGCCAGCCAGGAGTTCAGCGCAGCCGAAAAGGCTTTGACTGCAACGAGCAGTCACGAGAAGCAGACCGAAGCCGCCTTGCGCCGCGCCGGAGAACTCGAGCGGTACAAAGCAGCCATGCAGGGTGCCGCCGATCTCGAACAGCGCCACGTGGCGACTGTCGACGCGCTGAATGCCGCGGAAAAATGCAAGGGCGCGGCGGAAGCAGAAATCGCAAGGCTGACCGCCTTGAATGGAGAGACGGAGTCCAGCCTTCGTGCCGCGCAGCGGTCGGAGACGCAGCGCCTATTGCTCAGTTCAAAACGCCAGGCTTCAAACCTCTCGCTAGAAAAGGCACACGCGCACGAGCAGGCAGTTAGCGCCCTTCAAACTGCGGTTGCTGCACTCGGAACGTGCCGCGATGCGGTCGACGACGCGCGGAAAGAGGAGGCCGAGTATCGCTTGAATGCTCTCGAGCTAGAGCGGGCCTTCATCGCCGGACAGGCGGCGATTCTCGCGCAGCATTTGAGCGACGGCGATCCCTGTCCCGTGTGCGGCGCGGTCGAACATCCGGCGCCGGCCGTCAGTCAAGGTCCGGCCCAGAATCTCGAAAACGACTGGCAAGGTGCGCGCGAGCGGCACGCCGAGGCGGCGCAGGCGCTTCAGACAGCGCTTGAGGCGCGATCGGCAGCGGAGGGCATGGTCACCGAGCGTCGCGAGCGCCTCGAGAGCCTTGCGGTGCCGGAGACCGGGGTTCTCGAATTGGAGCAGGCCGTTGCAGCCCTCGATGAAGAGCTATCGGCACTCGGGCCCCCCACCGATCCGCATCTGCTCGAGGATGCGCTTGAAGAAGTTCGGTCCCAAATTGCCAACGCCCGTATCTCGGCCGCTGAAGCGGTGAGTGCGCATGGCGAAGCCGCAAAGGCCGAAGCGATCGCCCAGAGATCTTACGCGGAAGAGATTGAAGTAGTGCCGACTGCTTACCGTGACGGGGATGCCCTTGGCGCGGAAATTCGAGCTGTGGCGTCGCGCGTTGCCACTCTCAAGGGCGAACTGTCGGCTGCTAGGGAGTCCATGAATGCGGCGTTGGCCGGAAAAGCGACCGCGGAAGCGACCCGCGTAAGCGCACAGCAGGTGCGCGATCGGGCCCAGGCCGCGGCCGAGGCGGCGCGGAAGCGCTACCGTGACCGACTTGCGGAGCTGAAGCTCAGCGACGACGAGTTTCGGACCTTCCAGACAGACGTGCCGGAAATCGAGCTGCTTGCGGAATTAATTGCTGGGCATGAGCAGGAGCTTCGCCGGGCGGAAGGCGCGGTGCGGCAATGCAAGCTTGCCCTCGCGGGCTCCGAACGGCCGCAGTTGAAACCGCTGGAAGACAAATGCGAAGCTGCACGCTTGGTCGCCGAAGATGCGCGCGGCCGCGTTGCAGCAGCTGCCTCGCACTATGAACATCTTGAGAAGCTCCGCAAAGAATTGGCCGCCGAGCGCGAGCGGCTGCGCAAGCTTGAAGAGAGCACAGGGCCGCTTCGCGCGCTTGAGCAAGCCTGCTCGGGCGGCAACGAATTGCGCACCGATCTTGAGACCTTCGCCATCGGAACCATGTTCGACGCCGTTATCGAATCCGCCAATTTGCGGCTCGAGCCCATGACAGACGGGCGCTACTGGCTCGAGCGGCAGCTTGATCGTGTCGGGGGGCGGGTGAAGCGCGGCCTAGACATCAAAGTGTACGATATCCAGACGGGACGCGCACGTGAGCTCAGCACGCTCTCAGGCGGCGAGACCTTCATTGCCGCCCTGTCGCTCGCACTTGGGCTATCGGACATCGTCGAAGTAACGCACGGCGGCATTCGCCTCGACACGATCTTTGTCGATGAGGGTTTCGGAAGCCTCGATGCGGACAGCGAAGGGGGGACTCTCGAAACAGTGCTGCAGGTGCTTCAAAATGTGGTGGGCGCGCACCGGGCGGTGGGCCTCATTTCTCACGTGCCTCTCGTTCAGCAAGCCGTGCCTAATGGATTTTCGGTCGTGAAGGGCCTCAACGGAAGCCATGTCGAAGTCCGCGCCGCCTGATCGGGTATGAGACCTGTGGTGAGAGGTTCTGGCGGCCTTCTTGATCGTCTCATGGATGCCTATCGTGTTTTTGCGGTCTGAAGATCAGTCGTGAAGCTTTGCGGTGGTGGCAGCGTGGGATTCGGGCAGAAGGACAGGACGTCGGATCTTCGGCTTTCGTTGTCTGGCAGACATAGCCAGATTTTCCGTCCGCGATACGATTCGCAGGACCGCAGCGGCGTGATGGAAATCGCGAAATGCGTCGGCGACCCCGGGATCGGCGAAGGTGGTCGCGTTCTGCATGTCGGCCGGAAGCGTCAACGTGCCCAAGGGAACTTCGCGCTGCCACCCCCGCGCGGCTCGGAAGCTGAGAACCAGCTGGCCGAAGGTCGGATAAGCATGATCCATGTGAGCCTGGTCGATCGTGATGAGGGTGTCGGTGAGGTCGCATCGCACGCGGCCCAGCTGGTCGCCGTGCATCTTGAAGTGCCTTCTCTTGGCTGCTTTCAGATCCGCAGCGACGGCCGTGCGGCAAGCATCGTAAAACTCTTGTGCGCCGGATTTAGGACTGCCTTTGACAGCGGTAATGTAGCTGAAATCGGTCTCGCTGCCGTCGGTACGGCGTACCCAGAAGCCAGGGGTGGAATAGCCTTCGCCTCGGTTTCGCCGCCGCAAGAACAACTCTACGCCGGCGCCGATTTTGGAAGGGCCACTCAAGATTACCGCATCGTAGCGTTCTAAAAGTGCAATCAGGTCTTCGTGGTCGATACGATCCTCCACGATTTGCTCGTCATCATACCGCCCGAGCATCGCTTTGAAATGCGCCAGGGCTGCCCCCTGCGTCGGCCAAGCCCTTCCGTTGGAGAGTCGAACAGCCTTCGCCACCATGTTCTCTCAGGTTAATTGATTGGTTCACCTTGCTATTGTCTGTGCAAAGGCAGGGCAAGGTGAGTAGGCGCTGAAGGGCTGCGGCGCGCCTTCTTGACTAAAGGCAGCCTTCGCACCGCGGTGCGTCGCGTAACTATCCGGTCTGGGCGTTAGGTCGGTTGAAGCCCCGAACATCTCGTTTGTGGTCGAGGTGGCCACGTCGAATCCCCCGAGGTCCCATCCAATCGCACTACAGCGCATTGTCGCGTGGGACTAAATGTGGGATGTGAGTTTGAGAAAGCGCGCAAATGCGCCGAAAATCGGCAAATTTTCTGCTTGAATGGTGGAGCCGAGGGGGATCGAACCCCTGACCTTCGCAATGCCATTGCGACGCTCTCCCAGCTGAGCTACGGCCCCGTACCCTTAAGCCTTTAGGCGATGTTTCCCCCGCTGGAAAAGGGGGA
>Ga0157369_10003925_pt1 | contig 17640 bp, 25 predicted proteins | sample C25metaG_FD_113461 | JGI IMG/M metagenome (GOLD analysis project Ga0157369, IMG submission 113461) | Corn rhizosphere microbial communities from Kellogg Biological Station, Michigan, USA - C2-5 metaG | ecosystem: Host-associated > Plants > Roots > Rhizosphere > Soil | place: USA: Michigan... | reverse complement strand
CGATTGCTTGGCCCGGTAAAGCGCGACGTCCGCTTGCCGAACCAGATCAACTCCCCCCGCGGCGATACTGGAGGCGATACCGATACTGACGGTCACGCGGCCATTAGCATCAGGTAGTAAGGAAGTTCCGGAATGTCACGGCCGGCGATCTCCGGCACGATCGTCGCGATGGCCGGAATTGCCAGCAGGAGAATGCCGTAGCTGCCGTACCGAGTCATCGCCCCCCATACGCCCCCCCCTGCTCCCGGCTCAGTCCGACGGTTTATCGTGCCATGGCGGGGGCGTATTGACGATTGCCTCTCGGCAGTGGCCCCTGGCTCGCCAGTTCCAACGGCAGATCGTGCCCGCCCCCGTTAGTCTTGCCGGACGACCAGTGAGAAATAGGCCATCTCAGTTGTTGAGGCTTTGAAGCCGGTAATGGCCATCCCTCGTAACGTTTTATCTTTATCCACTGTACAAATTCGAGCCCAGTTGCCCAATGATCCCGACAAGTCTCATCGGGCAATCGGAGTACTACGACCATTGGATCCCGTCATACAGCCATGTTCCTCACGTGCGCGCGCCACGTCGGCCTGCGATACGTGATGGGCGATGCGCTCCTCGGGTGTCATGCCTTGCCAGGCATCCAGATCGATACAGTGTTTGTCAACGGCACCGGTAACACTGCCAATGAGTCTCACCACACCGGCGAGGCCTTGTACACGTGGATCAACCATTTGCAATCTTGGTGCACCTTTTACGAACGCGCCGCCCGGCAAGCGGGCCTGACGAGATTCCGTGTGAGAGGAACGGCCCTGTAGAAAGCCGCCACCCTCGATGTATTGCTTCGAACCTGGCATCAATGGCACATCGGCACTCGGCGCCCGCTCGTCAAGAAACTCATCTTCTACCGCGCGGCGATCTTTCTCAGCCCCCTGCGTGCTGGCTGCAAGCTGCCTCTGTGCTACCGAACGATCTACGGATGGCGACACACGCTTCGGCGCCTTTGGGGTATCGAGTCGCAAAGGGCGCCCGCTAGCAGCAACCCGTGTGCTCGCGACATCAATAAACCGAAGAGTCGTGGTAGCCGGCAGTGAGTCGGCTGGCGTGCCCGAGACCCGCGGACGCACGTATAGCAAGCCCATCAACAGAGCGATGTGCGAAGCCGATATGACGCCGATGATCACTCCTCGCGCGAGCCATCCCCGTCGCGCCACTTCGCCCATCCTTGCACGCATCACTTAATGACACCAATGTCACGCGGAAAATCGACTTCCATCAAGTTTCCTCGCCGCCAAGATACTCTGCCTTTTGAGCATACGATCTTTGTGGCTACGCGGTGTTCCCGTCGTCGATCGCGGCATGCCAATGAGCTGTGGCGCGCGCTTCGCTCAGCTGATTTGTACCTTGCCTTGTCATCGCCGCGATAGCCTCTAACGCCAGTGCCAGTTGTCTGAGATCTACTTCCTCTGCCTCGTGAATGAGGTCGGCTAGTGTGGTTGTGACACCACGGGAGTATTGAAGCCACATCGTCGCCTCGTTCATCAGATCGTGAATGTCCTGCGCGGTGGTAGTTTCGCTTGCGGGCAGTTCGCTCACCGGCGCTTCGTTCGGTGCTCTCATTATTCTCTCTCGTGTATAGCCACACCACGATCTAACGTGGCACGACAGTCAACACGACCTGCCATGCCACGGACCATACGATCGCGGGTTCGCCGGCTGCCCGTGGCCGGGCTCCGGGTGGCTTGATTGACGACGTATTCGGGCGGAGGCCACCGATGAGGCGTGCCAGGCGTCTCGCCTGCCTCATTCGATCAAGAATTACCTCAAAAGAAGGCTTCGCCGCGGTTCTTCAACCGTGCCTGCGGCTTATGCAGGCGGCCCGTTGACCGTTGAGGTGTCGCCGGGGGGATTCGGCGGGCGAGCGAGTGCCGTATGATCGGGGGTAGCCAAATCAGCTCTCCAGTAGTTGGTTTTGGTTAGCGGGTCAGGGGTGCTCGTAACACCTCTGGCTCGCGACTTTCACCGCTTTGGGCGGTGGTTGCCTGCGCGGCGGGGGTGAAGTGCGCGCGCGGGCAACGAGACGACGGTAGCAAATGTTTGCTGATGATGTCTGTAGGAACTTGGGACATCGTGTGTAGTCCGTCCGACTTCAACGCCCTACCATTTGGCGTGTTTTTGATCGAACTCAAAAGCGTATCCGATGGCATCGGATACTGCTTAGATATGGATGTGCAAAAGAAACCTGCCGATTTGCGCGTACAGCGTTGATAAGCTACATAGGCGCGGCTCGCTCCATTCGGATGGGTGTGCGACTATCTACTCGGAATCACAGGAGAGAGGTCGCCGGATATGCGTAACAGAGCCACTATTGGCCTGCTATTCGTCTGTGCCATAACCATCGGAGCGGGAGCCCACGCCATGTCCGAATCTCGTAGCGCGCCAGGCACGATTCCCGTTTCAGCCGCTTTTGCGCTCGATGCCTCGGGTAACAGCATCACCATCCCGTTCGACATCAACAGCGGCAATGTGGACGCCAAGCGGCACCTAATGATCGGCGTGGATGTACCCCATGCGCCGGACTTTCCGGCGGTCGACGACGTCCGACTCCACACCCGGCTGATCCGCGTCCGTATCGTCTACGACGACCACGGCACTCAGGTACCTATTGAGACCGAAGACACCGAAACGATAATAGCCGGAAATACCGGTAAGCCACGCCCCCGCACAGATCCGACGGTCTGCCGACTCCATCTCTATGCAGGGCTCGATGACGAGTCAAATCTATCGGCCTGTGGCTTTTATGCCAAACGCGATGGACATTACATCGCCGAGATATCAACGATCGAGCCGATGCCCGCATTCAAAGGCGTCGCCACTACTGTACGCGTAGACGATTACTACAACACCGGCGAGTAACGGAGCAACAGACATGGACAAGGATAGGTACACCGTAACGGTTTACGCAGCCGCACCCGGAACGCCCCTTACGCAAGAGAAGGAGCCAGGCGCCACGTCCACGCCGGGGCACATGTACTACACCACGCAAAAGAACGGGGATCCTCCACAGAGCTACGGATTCGCCCCCGTTAAGCACGGCTCCATCGATGGTCCAGGGCATGTCGTGCGAGACGACCTGATGCGCATGGCCTGACGGCCAGGGCACGGATGTTCGACCATGACCCACACAATCCACGCTGCTTTCCTGCCACGAAACAGGGGAACAACTACATGAGGACCGTAAGGCTCTTAGCCTTCGTAGTGATCGGTATGGCAGCCGCGTCGGTCGGGCCAGCAGACGTACCTGCGCAAGACGCAACAACTTCAACGGACGCAGCAGCCGTCTACAAGGCCTTCCTGCGTCATTGGATGGGCAAGAGCCATGACGCTGTCAACGTGGCGCGTGTCGCTGAGCCGATGCGCCCCGAGGGTGACGACGGCGGTTGCGGGGGCCACCCCGATATCGAAGCGATCATTAAGCGCCCCGCTGAACGCATCGATGATCTCAGCAAGGTGCTCGGGCCGGACCCGTCCATCCACTATGTTGATCGGTCGACTTGGCGCCCTACCGATCCGCAACGGCTGATTGGACAAGGAAAGCCGGTCAAGGACGCCGTGAAGGCAGGCATATCAGCGGCGCTCCTCACCTTCTCCGCGATCGCCTTCAATGAACGCCATGACGTGGCGGTGTTCAGCTATGGCTTCGTATGTGGCGGGCTGTGCGGTACCGGCGGTATCACGATCATGCGCAAGAAAGGCGGCGCATGGGAACCTGATCCGCGGGAGTGCCGCATCTGGATCTCCGAATCGATGTCGTTAGATCGTCAGCTCCGCATCGCGCAACGGTGAGCTTCCCGCCCTCCGATCGGCGAGGCTCACGGTGCCACATCCTTTTCCAGCGCAATGGCGAAATGCCGGGCGGACTCATAGCCCGGCCCTGCCTGCCACGGAAGCGTTCGAAAGTGCTCGATAGCTTCGATCCAGGGCTCGTTATCCAGCAGGATATCAATGCCACTCACCTCCCCACCGAAGCTGACGAGCGAGACGCTAATGGCGTGAGGCCCGCGGCTTTGCGTTGCTTCGAACATCCGGCGAAGTGCCGGCCAGCCTTGCCCCCGGTAGATCGAGCTGAGTGAATGCGTTGATCCTTCGGATTCCTCAGTGATCACCTGCCCTTCGAAGACCGTCCAGCCTGCTGTCGCCGACGCCCAGGCCTCAATGGCGGCCTGGGGCGGGTCGCACACGTGGTTGGACAAGGATTCCAGCACGACGTGGAGCGGGCCAATCATCGTCTTGACGAAACTGTTGGCTACGGCTTTTTCGCGTGAATCGCCATGACCGAACATGCTCGAGAAAACTGGCTTGTTGGCCGTGAGCGGGCTGGCGGCGAGGAGTTCGAAAACGACGAGGTGGGAACCTGGATGCGAAGAAGGCAAGTCGTGGATGAAAGCCTTTAGGCCCAGGTCGCCTGGCAACCAGAGGATGTCGCCCGTACGGCCGACCTCTACGCCGTGCTGGGTTAGTGCGTTCGCCAGCATCTCTGTTGGGTTCCCGATAAGACCAGCGGTCTCGGCGTGTTTGGGCTTGTCTTTCGCATGCCTTCCAGTGAAGCGCTTTAGCCAATCCATCGTATTTCCTCAACATCATCGTTACGACCACGAGCGGATGCAGCCAAGCGCGCAGGCTCACGACACTACCCGCCTTAAATAAACCCGGCGGAACGCCACTGGCCATCAATCTGCCGCCATTATCTATCGCTTGGGAGGGTTCCTGAGTGACGCCAGCGCGGGGCCCTCGCTGTGCCGACGTTCAAGCCGGACTGCTGACAGGTCGGCCTTCTTTGGAACCAGGTCGGATTTTCGCTGCATGGGATCTTTCATCCGCCGAATTTCGTACCAGACCTCGTCGGTCTCGACCTCCGGACCCAGGTTCATCAGGTCAGTGACCCCGACAAACTCGATGAAGACCTGCGCGCCCGCATCGTTTGTAAACCTGGACGACCCTTCTTTCCCCCGCTTCAACGCCGCCTGATAGGCGGCATCCGCCGTGTCCGCCTCGATGAGCAGGATACGTTCCTCGACGGTCCGAAAGCCACCCGGCTTGTCGTCTTCGAACCTGGTCTGAAAAAGCAGCTTCGCTGCATAGCGCCCGTCAGGCGATTGGGGGGCACGGCTCATCCTTTGCAACCTCCTCACCGTCCTATCCGGTGTGCCACGCCAAAGTTACCGCAAGGCAGGTTACTGCGCCTGCCGGTTGCAACGTGGCTGCTTTCGCCTTTTCAAGCCGTTTGAACCTGATGTCATTGACCATTGACCGATGCCCAATCTCGGATTTCCCTGTTCGCGAAGAGCAACCATAGCTTCCTACAGGATATCGAGGAATTCCGGCACGCGCCGCTGAACCCCGGCGAGAGCGATGCAGGAGGCTGCACACGCGCTCCCCCATCGTCCGCGCTGGAGACCATTGGCGGCGGACGGACAAGGACAGCTAAACCCAGGGAGCCAAACGGCCGTGAGCGCACCGCAAACAGCTATGGCGCAACGCAGGGGGCGTCCTTGGGAGCTTCGGGACCGCCGCACGCGCGAGGCGACGGCACACCAACCCCCTGCCCGATGCCTTCCAGGAGACCCTGTTCACTGAAGCGGAAATCCTGGCTTTCGTACGACACGGAACGCCCCTCATCCTTAATGAGAATGTGGTCTTCCGGGTGCGCCCTCGCGTCCTCGTTAAGTAGTGATACGACCCGGGCCTTCTCCTGGCCTTTCAGTGCGGCGAGCAGCAGTCGCCTGAACTTCTTGTTTGCGACGAGCGCCTCGTCCTCCCCCGACGACGCATAGCCATAGGACACCGATACGTCAATCCATTTGTAGGTTGTATATCCGAGACCTAGGAGCAATACGACGATGATAAACAGGAAGACTGCACGGTGATTCATCATTTTCCCTTTGTGGCGTCCACGACCTTTTCGACGTTGTGTCTCCACCTGACAGGGGAAACGTCACGCCTTGCCTGTCTCCGGATACGTTGCAGCAGCATTGTCAACGACGGCCATGATCGCGATGCATGTACCCCACCTTCTCTGATAGCAATCGTCTCGCGTTGTTCTACGACTAGGTATACCGACTGACAGAACACCTCTCAGGTGTCAGACGGTGCGGCTGCGCTTGCGATTGACGAGTCTCATGAACGGACACGATGTTTCCCTTGAGAAACGGTCCGACGCCTCTTTCAAGTTGCGACCAACATCGACAACCGCGACGACCACAAGGCACGAACATCCGATGGCCTATCGACGTCAGCTTCTGATGCGGCCGGGACGAACACATGAACCAAGGTTCCTTCCTACTTAGACATAGGCAGCGTCTCTATGGCCACCGCAGCTGCCTTTATCGCCTGGAAGTTGACATGACTCGAAGCGACGTACTCGATGCGAAGATTGGCGTCATCGAGCCAGACGACCTTCACCGGGCCGCCAGCAATTTCGTCCATCCGATTGTGCGAAAGGTCGACGATATCAATGCCGTCGCCATCTTCACGCTGACTCAGTTTGACTAGCGTATACAAGGCTGCGTTCCCCGGACCACCCTGTTGAATCGTCGCGACATTGACCTGGTAGTGGCCATTGGGGGACTTCACGTGCGCCTGCCACACCACGGCGCTGTCCTCGCCGCATCCGACGAGAGCCAGGCACGCTGCGAGCAACATTAAGTGGATATATAACCTTGACACCTGTTTCATCCTCGTACAAATCGCTAGCGGCCAGAGACGTAGCGTACGATACCGTGCGACTGGGCGACGCTTCGTACCAGGGCGATGGCGTACGGCGGTTCGTTCCACATCCGCCCGCACCGCCTGCGGATCATCCTGGTCCACTCACCGAGCGACGCGCCTGCAGAGCTGGCCGCTTCGGCTCAAGAGCGCCAACGAACCGCAGCGCATAGCGACGCCTTACCAAAGAGAAAGGTCCCTCGCGGGGCCTTATGGGCTTGCTGTAAGCCGTGCGCAACTACCTTCCGTCTCGCTTTTCAACCGCCCGCGCGTAGCAGTACGGGATCACGGTCAACGCCATGCATCCCGCGACAACGGAGCACTGCTGCGGGGCCGAAATGCTGGTTGCGAGGAACAGCGCCCAGACCGTCCCAAGCAGGCTCGGGATCGAGATCAGGAAAACCACCGCGTACGCGAACATTTCGTGCCCGCTTCGCCGGACCGGGATCACATCCCCGCACCGTGGGCATGAAGGCGCCCGGCTACTGATGCCGTGCCCGCAGCACTCACACTTCTCCAGCTCTACTGCCATATCCAGTCCCCCTGTTCACGTCTTGGACGGGCTATTTTCAGCGGATATCGGCGCAGGGTCTGTAGTCCTTCCCCTACATCGTGGTCGGACTGAGTTCGATGCCGGAGCCCTGATTCACGGTGACGCGGTACCGCTTTGCGTCGCCGGGCCGAAGGATCGTCGATTGCTCCCGCCGGTCCTTCCCTTCCCGGTACCCGCATAGGCCTGAGCCAGTATTCCATGCGCCGATGATGTGCTCGCCCGCAGGAACGTGTAGCGTGGCTGCCTCGCCAGTGGCGAGCTTGGCAGCTGGCATCCCGTCGACGAAGACGGCGATATAGCAGGCGCTCATGAGGGCGCCCACGTCGCGCGTGACCGTGACCGAGGCGTCGCCATCGCTCGGGGCCTGAAACGCCAGGAGGCGATCGTCCGTCGGGCGCCTCAGCTGGTCCGGGCGCGGCGGCTTTGTCGTGCATGCCGTGAGAGCGACCAAGCTGGCCGCGACGATGATCCATTGGTGGCGCATTCCCTTCCCCGGTGATTCGACGCTCCCCGATTCTACGAGAAAGGCCGCCGAAGCGGGCTTCCTCGCACAGCATGTACGCCAGCGTTACTTGACGTAGATCTGCTGGGCCGTCGTCCCGTCAGCGCTGGTCGTAATACCCACGACGCCGCTGACTTTGATGATCTTCTTGCCGAAGGCCTGACGCAGATCGGCTGGGACGACGAGCCGAAAGTGGAAGACGCCGCTCGTGTGTCGCCAGAGGGGGTGAGGGAGATACATGGGGTGGAGTTGACCAACCGTCGTGACCAAGCGCGTTCTATCCAAACACGCGTAAGTGCCTGATAGATATCGCGGAGATCTGGCTTCGCGGAGAGAGTGGGAAGTGAGTAACTTCCAGCCCTACCAACGCCTCCGGCGCCTGGCCCATCGGTCGGGTTTTCCTCCCAGTCTTGGCCAAGTGCGGGAAGGCTATCGCCTTACGCCGCCTTTCAGCAACATCGCGGCGGAATTAGAGGTGCGAAGCAGCCCCGCGTCGCGTTGATAGCTTGCAACCTCTATCCGGCTAGAATGCGCCTGGACGGTAGGTGCGCAGACGTAGAAGAGGATGCACAATCCGACGCGCCACCCACGCGTAGCAAACAAAAGGCGACCGCTATGGTTAATTCTCCGATGGCTGCCTATGTGGCTGCGCCATCAGCGAACCACGATTACACGGTGCTCATCTCGATAGCGACCGTCGTTCTTACCCAAGCCGTGGCCCTTTTCATTTTCTGGCGCAGCGGTCGACAGGCGAGGATCGCCGACAGAGACAAGCGCGCCAAAGATGCCAAGAAGGATGTGCTGCTCGAAGTTGCACCGCTGATCCAACAGATCTACGTGTCCCTGGCGGAACTTACTGACCCGACTGCTCGCGTCGATCAGTGGGCCCAGCGATTGACCGAGGCCAATGGGGCAATTGCCAAACTTACGGCTGTGGCGGACGATGACACTCTGGCCGCTGCCCGAACCGTGATGACCGCCATGGGTGTCGCGATGGTGAGGCTCATGAAGAGCCGCATAGAGCTCGCATCCGACCCGAATGCTTATAGAAAACTAATCGCCCGGTGGCATGAACAAACTGCTCCCATCCCGGACCTTTTGGCAGATTTTTCCGACAAAGCCCGCAGGGAGATCGATCTGAGCTTGGATCAAAAGCGGTTTGCCGACGGGTTAAAGACGTCTCGCGATGACATGCACCGGGAGATACAGGCATTGATCCAAACCGCAGAAACGTTGCAGCCCGGCGATCCCCAGAACCAACCTCCAGAGCAGCCTAAGCACCTAACGAACCTGCCCTCCCCGCAACCTCAAAACTCTGACGCTGGCCAGCCTGCCGAATTGGTGTCCGGTGAGGCTGCGGTGCCTGTGGTCAGCGAGCTCGTGCAATTGCGCCAGCGATCAATTTTTTGGGAATACAAATTCCTCAACATGTTCCTCGTCTATCGAACCCAGTGGACGTTGGGATGGCTCATCGACCAGCAGGCACGCGGAAAGCAAACGCCTCTGGCAGCGTTCGACGCGGAATTGGCTGGGCAACATGTCGCGATGGAAGAACGCGTCGCCGTGCTCCAAGCCCTCGAAGCCCATCTGCTAGTGACACGCGACAATGACCTGTTGAACGTTACGGACAAGGGCCTTGATTACGCTCAATGGCGAGGGCCCCTACCTCAACCTTCTCCCTCAACGTGATGACCAGCCTATTTAACCGGTGAGCCCGAGAGCCGCGAGCCGTGAGCAATGCGCTTCGTCACCTGAGAGCGCACTGGATAACATTCAGGCTAGCCATCTCCCCTGCGCTTCGCGGGTTTGCGACCGGCGAGCGCCCTCTCAATTTCGGTGGCCCAGGCGACTAGATTCGATCCGCATGCTAAGCACCAGTCCCGAAGCTGCAAGCCGTCTAGGCGCGTCACACCCCTCTCGGCCGCGGTGACGTAATTCTGCGAGCGGCCCAGGCGATCTGCGAGCTCTCCCTGTGTCAGGCCGGCCTTGTTCCGGAGTGCCCGTAGGGTAGCGAGAAAAGCCGTGTTCTCCGGCGGATACCCCCGCATCCCGTGATCGCGGCTACGCGTTGAACCTGTTGCCGGAAACAGTCGGCAACCGCCCCATCGCCGCCATCACACCCGACGACGCGCTCCGCTTTGCCGCCATCCTCGCCGTGTGGCCAGCTCGGTGCTACGCCTACCGCCATCTTGACGGTCTGGCCGCTCCAGCGGTGGCCGCTCGTGCCAAGCGGGAGAAGCTTCCGCCAATCCAACCCGCCACGCAGTTCAAGCACCTCACGCATGTGAATACGCTGATGAATTGGGCGATCAAGCTGGGAGCACTGACCGAAAACCCGTTTAGGTATGTGGACACGTCGCGGTATCTGCGCGACGAGCATGGCCGTCGGCGGAAGAAAAAAGACATCTTCAATCACGCCGACCTAGCCGCAGTCTTCGATCCCTCGCGCATGGCGGACTGCACGGCGCCCCATAAGGTCTGGGCACCGCTCATTGCCTATCACACCGGCATACGGGTCGATGAAATTGCTCAGCTGTATCTGGCGGATGTCCGGACCGACTCCTACCTCGATGAGTCAGGCCAAGAGCGCCAGGTCATGACCTTCGACATCACCGGCGACCGTGCCGGCCAGAGCATCAAGTCGAACTACTCGGTTCGTCGGATCCCCGTGCCTCGGCGCCTGCTGGACTTGGGCTTCGAACGCTACGTCGACGACGTGCGCGCCAGCGGCGCCACCCTCTTGTTCCCCGAATTGCCTTGTAACGAAGGTGGACCGGGGCGCGCGGTGTCGCAGTGGGTAAACGACACCGTGCTGCGGAAGCTATGCCAGATCACCGATCGTCGAAAATCTCTCCGTAGCTTCCGGCATACCCTAACCACGTTGATGGAACGCAACAAAATCCCCGAAAGCATTATGTGCGCGATCAACGGTCACACGCCGGGCGATAGCGTGGACAAGCGCAACTACATAGCCGACGGCACGGTGCTGGAAATGCAGCGCGTCCTGGACACACTCCCCTTCCCCGATCTGCCCCTCGCTCCGTATGTGCCGTCGCAGTTCGCGGGATATGTGGCCCATGCGGCCGCCGAGGATGCGCGGGAAGCACGAGCCAACGAGGAAGGCGTGCCGTTCATCCGGCATCGTGGCCCACGCCCTCGGCACACGAGAGCTGATGAACAGGCGAGCTCAGTTATAAACGTCCAGCAAAGCCTCGCAATCGTCGAGAAGCTTTGACTTGGTTACCAACCGTTCATCCACATCCGCCCAACGACAAACGGTCTTCACGGCGTCTTCGAGCGCTCTGTCGCCAAGGGGAGACACAATGACACCCTCTACAAGCGCATCGACATCCACAGAAATCTTCGTCGACGCGGGCGTGTGAATGGTCAGGTCGCGGGCGGATCTCTCACCGGTGACATACATGCGAACTTCCCTCTCGTGGGCGTAAGCCATGCGCTTGATCATGCCCATCAATTGCCCATCATCCGTGACGCAATCGGAAGGAACTAGGTTCTGGCTAGCAAAATCGAGATATTTGACGGCACCAAGGTGAACGACAGGTTGCTGTGCATCGCTTACGAAGGCCTTCTTTAGCGCGCCGATGCTGGTGCGAACAGCGACGCCGTCTTTTGAATAGCGACCCCACATACCCTCAGATTCATGGTCACTTCGATACCAGCAATTGACCATCAAGCAGGACGATATGTTCTTGAACAGGGACCTCGTTTGAGGAACATGCCCCTCAACACTCTCACGAAGCTTCTCTATTTCAATTGAGTGAGGCTCGGGAACATTCGAAAATAAACTCCTCATGAGCTGCAATTGCTCGTCTCGAAATTTGCGCGAAATCGAGGCGATAGCATCCATTGCAACCTTCGGAAGATAACCCTCAAAAGGATCTGACTTCGCATACCAAGCAAGGGGAGCAAAGAACAGCGTACGCGTTGAAACGAGATCAATGAACTTGTCCAGAGGCATGTAGCGCCACAGAACATCAGTGTCCGCGAGACTTCTCCCGACAATCAATTTTGCCACAAAGCCCCTCTTCTAGTTAGCAGCCAATGTCAGTTACAGAGACCGATCAACCACACATGTGATGCTACCAGGGCTCAGTAAGCTCGACGAACGAACCCGCGGAGGAGAACGATCGAGCGGAGGCAAAACTATACAGTCTAGAAGAAATCGCATGTGCAAGCTATGCCGAAACGGGAAAATTGATCGAAAGCTGCGCTTTCACTTTGGTTCGTGCAACGGATGGTAGCGCAAGCATCATGACGTGACGCACCCCCAAATGGCTTGCCCCTTGTAATTTTGAGCGATACAGAGTTGCGAGTAGAGAGATCATCGAAACGACAACAGCTCTCTCACGCGTAATCCATTTTCCAACGCTCGGCGAACTAGCGTCCCAAAGATTGATCGTTTCCGACTGTGCGGTCATCTGGAAAGCGACATTTGAGCCATGAACGGCTTTGGACAGGACCGCATACTCTTTTTTGACCGCCACCAAAGCCTCCATCGCAATGGAAACGTCTTTGAATTCTGGATGCGCTTCAAAGTAATTGTGGAGATCCGAGAAGCTTATACGGTGATCGCCAGAGAACCAACGAGAAAGTTCGACAGGGTGATCTTTGTAGTAAGCAAAAAAGTAGAAATTTTCAACCGAAGCCCTCAGCGATTTGAGCGAAGACCGGAAGCTTCCAACTCTTGCCAAACAGTGCGACATCAAGAGATCGTTCTGCGCCTCAGTCAGGAATGACAACGCCGAGCCAACGCTGTCTTCGTCCACAAGCATTTCCCGCAATGCCTGGACACAGCATAGCCTTGTATAAGACGCTTCAAACTGCTTCTCCTCTGACCCCAGAGCGTCAAAAACTCTGAGCATGTCAACCGGCCATTGCTTGCTGAATGCTCGGAAATTGTTGGCCAACTCCTTTTCCATATCCGTCTACTTCAAAAGGAAAGATAAAGCATTTGCCAACTCCGGAGACCCATGGCTTTCCCGATTTCTAACGCTTCTTTGCAAACGCTCGATCGCATCGGGATGATCTTCGAGCGCGCTCAAAACCTTGCCCATGATGTCGCGCGAAGCATCTCTGGGGCGAACGTCAATTGTGAGACCCAGTGAACGCGTCAAGTCCATCCACTCCTTCTTCGAATAGCTGGACAGAGCGATGAGCAGTCTGAGCGGCGACGCATCCGCTTTCTTGGGCTTGCCCTTCGTTGCGTCCTGCGGCGCACTTGCAGGAGGATCCAAAGGCATCGCTTCCTCACCAATTTCAAGCGGGGGTGCGCTTTCGAGGAGGGAAGCCATTTCCCGTAGTTGGCGAGCAAAATCATGCGTATTCATTTCAAAACCCCTATCCGCTTCCCAAGCTCGAAGCACACCGCGGTGAATTCGGATACAGCCTGAGCATCGCCGTGATCAAACACCGAGTGTTGCTTCGAAGCAGCTTCGGCAACTTTCACGCGCTCTGACAACTGGTCTTTCAACACCCCGGCCCCGAATTGCTTTTTAAGCTGGAGCACGATGTCATCGCGATGGTAAGCGGGGCGACCTACCCTGGAAATGACGATGCCTGCCAACGTAACTGGCTGATCTAAGTCTTGTCCCAGCTGTTTAATTCTACTAAGCAAAATGCCTACCCCAAGAGCGGACAAAAAATCAGCAGAAATCGGCACGATGAAATGCGAGCTGGAAGCCAAGGCGTTTTGCGTTGGTATCGTCAGGTTTGGCGGGCAATCGCAGATGACAACCTCGTAGCCCGCTGATGACGCTGCCAACGCCTTTTTCAACCTCGTCTCTCGCGCAGCAGCTCCTGCCATATCGAGGTCAATGGTGAAGAGATCCAAATGCGACGGAACCAAGTCCACGTTCTTGAAGATGTTCTTTCGGACGACATCGTCAAGCGTCTTCTGGTGGGCGTTGGCGTTAGTATGCTTTCTTGCCCCCAATAGGTCTGCCACAGTCCCATGAAGGTTAGCGTGCTGCTCCCATTCTTGAAGGGTTATCGTCGAGAATGTGGCATTAGTTTGCGGATCTAGATCTACGAGTAGGGTTTTCAGGCCACGACTGCCGAAATAGGCCGCAAGGTTTACGGAAAGCGTTGTTTTACCGACACCGCCTTTAAGATTGACGCAGGACACCACTCTCATTGCGCGTTCTCCATTTCGTTTGCTTTGACCATCCCTCAGCAGCCTTTAAGCGGCAACGTTCGACGACTGATCGCTTCTTGCAATGCCCCGACAAACGCCTGCATCGGGCGCCCCTGATATGCAAACACTTTTACCACAGGCGGAGCATGGAACCGCCTCCGAGTTCAGCCGTGAACGACGATTGATCGGCACATTTTCGGCATCGATACCGCCGGACCTCGGAGTGGGACATGTGCCCAGGTCGGTGATGGCGTGGCTGGCTGCCTCAGCCTAAGTCTGAGAGCGTCGGGGTTCTCGGGCAGGCGAAGCCGAGCATTGACCGATTGATGCATATCGAAGCCAAGAGCCGGTTTCAACCACTCCCGCTCATCATCGTAAGCCGCCGCCATCAGTTGCGTCGCCATGTCAGGCCGGACCGCGACAAATGCGCCGACCGCCTCGCCCAACGATGCAATCTGCTGCCCCTGCTCGGTCGTCGTCAGCTCAATCTCCCCGCTCAGGTCGTCCAACGTGGACTGGTGACGACGCACCGCGGCTTTCAGGCGCTGCACGTGCCCGTCCGCCACACGCACCTGATCGTCGAGGCCAGTCCATTTCTTAGGCCTGCCGTTAGGCCCTTGCATGGCTCGTGCAGCTTTCATCTGCCACGGATGGCCGGCCTCCCATGCCCGCACGCGCCCTTCTCAGGCTCCGCGGGTCTGACGGGCACCGTCTAGCTGGTAATCCATGTCGAGCTTGGCCGCCATTCTCCGGTCCCAGTCCTCTCCCAGCCCGCGCAGCTTCCTCGCCAAGAGCACGAGGCCAGACAGCACCCGCTCAATCGCACGGACGACCTTTTCCAGCCGACTCCGGACTTCCTCCTCTTCGGCCGTCGCCGTCGGCGGCACCATCTGCATGAAGCGCGACGTGAACGAGCCCATGTCCGATCGCTCCCACGCTGCGGGCCGGGGGCCCAGTGGCAGGGGCGCATCAGGTGGCAACGGATCCGGATCTGGCACGCGCTCCGGCTCGGCCAGCCCAGCCACGGTGGCAACGCCGACCGTCGCCACGCCTGGCTGATCCTCTGACGATGGCGCCGCTTCTGGTGGGGACAGGACGCGTGCCACGGCTTCGCGCACGACGTCATCGGCCGCCTGCGCGCGCTGGTCCGCCAGGTCCACGGCATGTGCGGCTTCATAGACAAGGGACGGCACCAGGATGTCCCCGCGCACGGCATCGCCCCGACGAGTGAAGAACCCGCGGCGTTCCATCGCCGTCACGGCCGGCCCCAAGGTGGGCTGCGGCGTGATGTCGAGGTCCAGCCGCGCGTGGCTCCGGTGGTCATAGTCGGCCGTCAAGCCGACTGCCGCCGTGTATTTGTTTGCCAGCTCTGCCCAGCGCTCGTTCAACTGCTCAACAAACGCGCTCGATGTGTTTTTGTTCGAAAGAAGAACCAGCTTAGCACCGGGTCCCCACTCCGAAGTGCCACCCTCACCCACGATCTCTTCCAGCCGACGCGTCGGGAAATAGAGGTGCGCATGAAAACCGATCTTCTCTGCGGGCTTCTCTGCACCCAGCGCGTCGATGTGGCTGTCGCGGTGCAAACCGAGGGACACTGCGGTGTGCAGCTGGCGGCTGATGAAGCGCGCCATCTCTTCCGACATGTCGCCTGCCTGCTGGCCGGTCAGGCCGAAAGGGATCGGGATCCGGTAGTCGCGGGAGACCCGGCTGTCTCTTCGTTTCTCGGCTGCTTCGCAGCGGTTCCACAGTTCGTTGGGGTCGGTCGCCCACTCCGGAGCGCCCTCGGGCGCAACCGTGGGGGCGCGGACAATCTCTTCGCCAATTTTTCGTTTGCGATAGTCGTGCCAGATGCCGCTTCGCCGATCAAACAGAGGAAGGCCAAGACGGTAGGCGACGCCAGCGACCGCCGAGTGGCCTGAGCTCCGGCGGTGGGTTTCGAGGTGAGGGCGGGCGTGCAATGACATGTCATCCTCCTGATGACGTTACCCCGGACGGGGTGACGGCCGGTCATCCATGACCGAAGAAACGCAGCGGCGGCGGCTCCATGCAGCCCGCCCCTGGCAACCATCCAACCAGAACGCTTAGGCATGTCAAGCATCCTTAACATGCGGCCTAGTCGGTTACGTGACCGACGTCACACGCGGTGACTGGGCCGAGCGAGCCGGAGACCGGGGTGATCGTGACGCTGTGGCGGGTGCTCGGTTCGATGCCTAAGCGTCTGCTTTGCTGTGAGCGTCATGTTGGCACAACATGGAGACGCGCTCTCGTGCTTTTTGCACCACCGCTTTTCATGTTTCATCACGAAGCCACAATTTCGATCGCCTACCCGAACCATCGTGGGGGTGGAGACTTGAAACGGTCGCCTCCGGTCTCAGATCGTGAGCCAGCCTCGCCCTATGCTGGATTGAGAACGGTCCGGAGAGCAGGCATAGTCATGAAAGTCATGAGGCAAACCCAACTCGGAGCGGGTATGGCAAAGGGAAATCGCGGGAAGGCTGCCAATGAAGCCTTGTTCGAGGAGGACTATGTTCTTCGAACCCTGGGCAAAATCGGCTACGACGGCGAAACCGCACTCACGGAACTCGTCGCCAACGCCTGGGACGCTGGCGCATCCCACGTTTCCATCGTCATCCCCGAAAACCACGGCAGTGCCCTGACGGTCGAGGATGATGGACACGGCATGACGGCGGACAATTTCCGGTCGCGCTGGATGAGGCTCGGCTACAACCGGATCAAAAACCAGGGCGTCGGCGTCGAATTCCCGCCCGAGCGAGCGGACCAACGCCGCATCCCGTTCGGCCGCAATGGCGTCGGACGGCACGGCCTTCTGTGTTTCGCCAGCCAATATCAGGTCGAGACCTGGCGCGGTGGCACAGCCACCTCGTTCATCGTCAACACACAGAACAGTCCGTCGCCGTTTTACATCGAGAGCGAGGCAAGCACGAAGAAACCCGGCCATGGCACCCGACTGTCGGTGATCGTTGACCGCCATCTCCCGAACCCGCTTTCCGTTCGAAGGATTTTGGCTGGCCGTTTCGTGCACGACCCGCAGTTCACCGTCGCGGTCAACGGTCACTCGGTCCCCCTCGCGCAGCACGAAGGTCTGCTCAACACAGAAGAGCTTCGTGTCGGGGATACGACCGTTCGCGCCCACATCGTGAACACCACCAAGGCGGCTCCGAGCACCCGGTATCAAGGCATCGCTTTTTGGGTGAACCGTCGCTTGGTCGGCACGCCCCGTTGGGCCGTGGGCACCACTCCTGTCCTGGACGGAAGATCCCGGTTCGCCAAGCAGTTCGCGGTCGTCATCGAAGCCGACGGCGAGTGGGCGCCGCTCGTCGAACAGGATTGGTCCCGTTTCAAAGCTGAGCCCGCGGTGGATCAGCTCTTTTCCGCTGTGGCCAGCTACGTCCACCGGCAGGTCGAAGCGCTATCGGCGTCGCTCGTAGAGGAGAACTCCGAGGACGCACTGATGCGAAACCGTGAGGAATTCCGCAACCTGCCCACGGGCGCCCGGGTGGAAGTGGCGCAGTTCACTCACTCCCTTGTGGCGGAACATCCTGGCATTGCGCCTGATGTGCTGGCCAAGGCCGTTCGGGCCGTCATCCAGCTCCAATCCGGGCGAAGTGGTGCGCGTCTCCTCGACAAGCTCATGCACCTGGATGAGACGGACCTCGATGGACT
>Ga0157369_10003924_pt1 | contig 17641 bp, 9 predicted proteins | sample C25metaG_FD_113461 | JGI IMG/M metagenome (GOLD analysis project Ga0157369, IMG submission 113461) | Corn rhizosphere microbial communities from Kellogg Biological Station, Michigan, USA - C2-5 metaG | ecosystem: Host-associated > Plants > Roots > Rhizosphere > Soil | place: USA: Michigan... | reverse complement strand
TACTGCTTCTGGCCATTTGACCCTTTGCATGACTTGCCAGAACAGAAGGTAGAACCGCAGTGGCACCGGCGGCTCTTAGAAATCCGCGGCGGCTTAACAGGTTTTCAGCAATCTCCGCACCAGAACGACGTGCCATACTCTAGTTCTTCCCTCCTATTCGTTCATGCCTATTCTTTCAGATCGGCATCCTGTAGCGATCTGTACGCAATTGTTCAGGCCCAAATCGGTTTTGCTGGATTGAGGACGCGCCGGTCACTTCGTCAATTCCAGCGAACTGAAGGCTCTTTCCCTGCGCCCTTATCCCGAACAGAAACTCAGCCGGATGTCACGCAGTCCGCGATCGCTTTGAAGCAGGCCCAAAGCAAGAACGAAGTCATTCAGTTAAGCAAAATTTTCAATCTCTGAAATGCGTGCGTTGGTGTACAACTGTAACCATTCAGCTCGGAACCGCTTCCAAACTCACTTCCCTGACGGAACGGTTCCCGAAACTTATTCCCCGGCCGTAGCACCAAAACCTTGAATTGCCCATGCCTGAGGAGGTCCAGATGCGTCACGCGCGCGTAGCATCCGTCCTGCTGCTTGCACTCGCCTTTTCTCTTAAGATTTTCGGACAAGCAACAACGTCACTTCGCGGTCACGTAACGGATTCCAGCGGTGCTGCAATTGCTGGAGCCCGCTGTGAGCTGACCCTGGCTGCCACGGGGGCAACAAGGCAAGGCAAGACCGACACCGCGGGAGAATATCAATTCGTCCAGCTTCCCCCAGGGGAGTATTCGCTCAAGGTGAGCGAACAGGGATTCGCGGTGGTGGAGAAGCGGGGCATGAACCTGCTGGTTGGACAGCCGGCGACAGAAGACGTGGTGCTTTCCGTTGCCAATGTCACCCAGGATGTTGAGGTCGAGGTCGATGTTCAGCCGATGCTGAACACTACCGATGCAACTCTGGGCAACGCATTCTCGCAGGAACACATTGCGTCTCTGCCCATTGAGGGAAGAAACGTCCCCGACCTGCTGAGCCTTCAGCCTGGGGTTACATTTCTCGGCCGAACGGATTCAAACAACGGAACCAACTCGGTCGGAAACAGCGCCAGCGACTCGCGCAGCGGCTCTGTGAACGGCGGACACAGCGATCAGTCGAATATCACGCTGGACGGGGTGGATGTAAACGACATCAACAACGGTTATGCGTTTACGAGTGTGTTACGGGTGACACAGGACTCGATCTCAGAATTTCGCGTGACAACCAGCAACCCGGATGCGGCAGAGGGCCGATCATCTGGCGCGCAGGTCGGTTTGATCACGAAAAGCGGCACCAATCGCATCCACGGGTCAGCATACGAGTACAACCGAAGCAGCCTTTTCGAGGCAAACTCGTTCTTCAACAAGCAGCAACAGCTCGATGCGGGTGAGGCCAACAGGCCTCCCAAGCTGATCCGCAATGTGTTTGGCGCATCCATAGGCGGCCCAATCCTCCGGGACCACGTCTTCTACTTCATGAATTATGAGGGAAGGCGTGACGCTGAGGGAGAGAGCGTTTACGCTGGCACGGTTCCCACGCCGAGCCTCCGCGCTGGGAACATTCAGTACGTCAATTCATCCGGATCCGTCACTACATTGACGCCTGCTCAGATTCAGGGCATGGACCCTCAAGGAATCGGCGTCAACCAAAATGTTCTCCAGATCTTCGCGAAATATCCGCAGCCGAATGATCCGAGCCAGGGCGACTCGCTCAATACGCAGGGATACCGCTTCCCTTACAATGTGCACCGCACCTACAACACCTATGTAGGGCGATTGGACTGGAATATTTCCGGAAAACAGAGCGTATTCTGGCGTGGCAATCTGCAAAACGACGATGAGCCCACGACCCCTGCCTTCCCCGGGGAACCACCCTCCACGCGCGTGCTGACAAACAACAAAGGGCTAGCCTTTGGATACACGGCGATCATCACACCCAATCTCGTCAATGCGGTGCGCTACGGGTTTACGCGCCAGGGCGTCGATAACGCTGGGCTTTCTACGCAACCGGAGGTGAGCTTCTCGGGAATCGCCTCGCCGCAAGCATTTACTCGAAGCACAGGAGTGATCATCCCCTTGCACAACGTTGTGGATGACCTCTCTTGGACAAAACATGACCACAGTTTTCAATTTGGCACAAACCTGCGCTTCATCGACGACCAGCGGAGAAGTAATGCAAATTCCTTTCCCGATGGACAAATGAATGCCGGGTGGCTTGCCAACGGATCCACGGTGGCTGGAAACGGCGGTGACTTTGACCCCGCGGCGTACGGGTATCCGGCCGTTGCCAAGAGCTTCAAAAACCGGTACAACTCCGCATTGCTCAGCGACGTGGGAATCATCACAGAAGGAGACGCGGTCTACAACTACACAAAAGAAGGAACCGCGCTTCCCCTAGGTACGCTTTTGAAGCGAGACTATCGCTGGAATGAATATGAGTTTTACGCCCAGGATTCATGGAAAGCCCTCAAAAATCTGACGATCACGTACGGAGTTCGATATTCGTTGTTGCAACCGCCGGTGGAAACCAGCGGTACTCAGGTCGGCACTTGCAGGATTTCAGGCGGAACCTGCGCGCCATACTCCCTCACGGATTACTTTTTAGGGAGCGCAGCTCAGGCGGCGCAAGGTGGTGCCGCAAACGCAATCGGTGAGATTGGTTTTGACCTCAACGGAAGGTCCAACGGCAAGCCGGACTTCTGGAATATGGAAAAGAAAGACATTGGACCGAGAATCGCGTTTGCGTATTCGCCAAATGCCAGAGATGGGTTCCTGAACAAGGTCTTCGGGGACGGCAAGAGCAGCATCCGCGCCGGGTACTCAATGGTGTTCGACCACTTTGGCGCAGCGACCGTGAATACGTTCGATACTACCGGTTCGTTCGGTCTCTCCTCGCAGATCTCGAATGTGCCCGGATCTGTCGAGGTGGGCACGGCGCCACGATTTACGGATTTGACGACCATCCCTGCCCAGGTGATACCCGCGGCGCCTCCGGGAGGATTTCCAGCGATTCCCGATTCATCTCTTTTTGCGATCAGTTGGGGAATGGATTCCAAGATTAAAACCCCATATTCGCACCTGCTGGATTTCTCGATCGCTCGACAGCTGCATAACGGTTCTTCAATCGAAATAGCGTATGTGGGACGGCTGGCGCATCGCCTGCTTGCACAGGAAGACGTGGCCATGCCAATCAATCTCAAAGCCGGTGGATCGACCTATTTTGCTGAGGCGGCGAAGATGTCAAAACTGGTGAGAGCCGGGACAGACGTAAGCGCAATCGCGCCGGATCCTTACTGGGAGCAGCTTTTTGGCGCACTTGATAATGTGGACCTGGGCTACGGAGCTGGTGCGGTGTCTGCGACGCAAAACGTCTACCAGGTATTCCAGCAGAATCTGTACAACGAAACGTATGCGCTGTTCTCACTGGATCTGCCGGACTCGCAGACTGGAGCCGGAATCAACCCGAACGGCGCCTATCCCTCTTATCGCTTCTACCATGATCAGTATTCGGCGCTGTACGCGTGGCGCTCGATCGCTTACTCGAACTATCATGCATTGCAGGTCGTGTACAGACAGCAGATTGGCGCGGGAATGTTCGCTGACCTCAATTACACCTATTCCAAATCGATGGACATTGCTTCGCAGTCTGAACGGCTGAGCACTTCGGGATCCAACAACAACGCTCAGATTATCAATACATGGGCGCCGAACCAGCTGTATGGCGTGTCGGACTACGATGCAACGCATCAGATGAATGCCAATTATGTATGGGATATTCCCGTCGGTCGCAGACGGCACTTCCTGGGTACTGCAAATCGCCTCGTTGACGCTCTGATCGGCGGGTGGCAGACCACAGGAATCGTTCGCTGGACAAGCGGATTCCCATTTGCAGTCAATGAGGGCGGCAACTGGCCAACCAATTGGGATATTGAAGGCTGGGCGACACAAATTGCAAAGATCCCATCACACGCGGCTGGCCGCGGGCATCTAGCTCAGCGCTTTGCGGACCCGCAGGCCGTCTTTGCATCATTTGACTACACGCTCCCAGGGGATTCCGGTACACGGAACCCTTTGCGTGGAGACGGCTACTACGATTGGGATGCCGGCCTGAACAAGTCCTTCTCGATCACGGAACACACACGGTTGCAAGTTCGCTGGGAAACCTTCAATGTCACCAACAGCGTGCGCTTTGATTCTCACTCGATCAACTCAACGCTCGACAATGCCACGAACTTTGGCAATGCAACCGTCCTTCTCACAGATCAGCGAAAAGCACAGATTGCAGCTCGGTTCGAATTCTAAAGTCGCAAAAAGGCCCGCTCTCATTCAGCAGAATGAGAGCGGGACCAACGGATTCCACAAATCGGACAATCAGAAATAGATCTTAGCGCCGAACTGGAACACTCTCGGATCATAGGCGGAGGTGACTTGACCGAAATTGCTCGATCCAAGCGCGTTGCTGACCTGGTCGAACTCCGTGTGATTCCAGACATTGAAGCTCTCTGCGCGGAGTTCTAGTCTCCGCTCCTCCCCAAATGCAAAGCTTTTGAAGAGCGAGAGATTCCAATTGTCTCGTCCGGGGCCACGCAGAGAATTGAAACCAGCGTTGCCCCACGCCCCTATTGCAGGCGAGGCAAATGCCGAAGTATCAAACCATTCTCCGGCTTTGTGCGGATAAGACACCTTGCTCACCTTGTCCGGACGGTTGGTTGCGTTCGGTAGTCCATTGCTGCCCTGTGCTCCTGTCAACTGCGGATTGATCGGCAGCCCGGACGTCATTGTTACGATTCCTGACAGTTCCCATCCGCCGAGGGTTGACCTGAGAAGACGGCTCGAACTCCTCTGCATGAAGGGGAACTCGTAGATGAAGTTCACAGCCGCGTTATTAGTCCTGTCGTATCCCCCGGGGCCGCTGTCGTACTTCCATCCGAGGTACGGGTTGGAGATGTTGGTCAAATCAGCACCGCCCCCTCCGCCAAGCGTGGGATCAACCGTCCGCGACAGTGTATAGAACGCACGCAGCGTAAGCGTCCGGATCCGCGAATTCAAGTCAACCTGCAAACCGTTATAGTGCGAATTCGCTTCGTTCGTAGACATGTCGATGGAGTTGAAGCCGCGATACGGCAACCCCGGTGCAGTGGTGTATTGCGCACCCCCGATCAGGGCTGGAAGGTAGCTTTGATCAGGCAGATTAATTTGCCGATAGTCGTTCTGATAGCGGTTCTGATTCCCCACATACGAAATCGATAGAACCGACCTGGAGTTCAATTGTCGCTCCAGTCCTGCGCTGTATTGATAGCTCGCCGGCTGTTTGTAGTTGTCGATTGCCATCCCCGTAATGCTCGGAGGGTTGATCGGTCTTGCTGCTGCCGTGCCGGTCGCCAACAGGATGTTCGGATCCTCAATGGTCACGCTGTTATTCGTGACATTGAGACTGAACGGGGTATTTGCGCCCGCGTTGTACATGTCGTTGCCCTGGATCCGCTCATACATCAGCCCCACTCCGCCGCGGACGACCGTTTTGCCGCTCCCTGAGAGGTCGTATGCGAACCCGATGCGCGGGCCGAAAGTCTTCCAGTTATTATTCACAAGTCCTTTGGGAACGTGATTCTGCTCGGGAATCCCGATTCCGTTCAGGTAAAGCGGAACGCCGGCCAAGATCGGATTAGGACTCGTGCCTAACCCGGGACTGCTCGGGCTGATTGAGCCGTCAGGCAGAAGAACAGCTGCGTCTGCCGGATTATAAAGTGCCGGGTAGAAGTTCCCCATCCGATTGTTAGCTTCGTAAGTGTGGGGAATACCGTCCCAACGCAGTCCCAGGTTCAGCGTCAGCTTCCGATTGGCCCGCCAGTTGTCTTGCGCGTAAACCGAATAGGACACGTTATTCCACTGTCCCTTATCCTGCACAGCGAGTTCGTTGTAGCTCTTCGCATTCCCGAGCAGGAAATCAGCGAAGTCGCTCCCCGTGAACGTACCGTCGAAATTGAATGATCCTTGAGTCTGACCAAACAGATCCTGGGTCTTCTTGTAGATCGCCCAGCTTCCGCCGATTTTGATCTGATGCTCACCTTTGGTCCAGGAAATGTCGTCGCGAATCTGATAGTCGTCCGCTTTGTTGTGCCACGGCCAGCTCGAGATCTCGAAGTGCGTTCCGAGAGCTCCGTTTAGATCAATGTTCGGAATGCGATTCTCGTTATTCGGTCCGGAGAACAGCCGCGATCTCGAAGAGTCATAGCCATCTGGCACTGCAAGGCTCTTCAATCCGGACCCGGCGAAAGGCACAATGTTAATGCGATTTCCGTTGTAGTTGAATGCGGTCTCATTCAGCAAGCTTGAGTTGATCGTGTACGTCGTATGTACAACCGCGCTGTAAGACGGATTCCCAAACGTATCACCCACCGTTGGAACGTTTGCGCCGCTCCATTGGCTCACTCCGAATCCTTGTGACACCTGCTCAGAAATGAAGTGTCCAAAGATTGAAAGCTTACTGCTGAAGTTGTGGTCGATCCGCACAACTTCCTCGGTCAGATTGGTAGGAGAGTTGTTTCCACCGATAAACGTCGGCTTCCCGGCTGCATTCACCGCGTTTGCTTGAGGAAAGATTCCGGCCGCGAGCAACGAACTTGAATTCGGCGAAATCATGCACGCCGGAATCGTGTTGTTCGGAAACGGCTGTCCCTGAACAGTTCCTGCGGGCAAGACCCCTCCAGGGCAATTCCGCGCAAGTACCGAAGCCGACACCGCCGAAGCACTCGGCACCATGACGATTTGACTGCCGAAGCTGCCGCCATATGTGGCAGGATCGGGAACTGGTTGATTAGTCAGCCCTCCCTGGATCAAGCGGCGCCACTCCTGGTTATAGAAGAAGAACGTTCGCTTCCGTTCCGGGTTGTAGAGACGCCCGAGTGTCACAGGTCCCCCTACATTGAAGCCGAAAACGTTCAACCGCAATTCGGCAACTTTCTGCGGAGCCGGATTGAAGTAGTTCCGTGCATCAAACGCGTCGTTGCGGTTGAACTCCCACGCCGACGCATGGAGCGTCCTGGTACCTGATTTCAACACCATCGACATTGTTCCAGCGGACGAAAGCCCGTAATCGGCGCTGTAATTCGAGGTAAGGGTGCGGAACTCGGCAATTGCATCGCTGGATGGTGCAATGCTCATTCCGCCTGCGCCGCCGCGGTCATCATCTTCGCCGCCATCCAGCAGATAGATGTTGTGATTTTGACGCAAGCCATTGAACTCTACACTCGCATCTCCTCCAACTGGAGTATTCACCTCGCCGGCGCTCATGCCTCCAGCGCCAATCTGACTTGAAGCGCCCGGTACCAGGGCCGCCAGCTGGTACATGCTGCGCCCACTGACCGAAATCTGCGAAATCTGCTGCCCCGTGATCACGCTGCTCTGCTCTCCAGAGTCAGTCTGAACTCGAACAGGATTCGCTTCTACCGTAACGGTCTCCTGCACCTCTCCAACCTGCAATTGAAAATCGATGCGATCCCGATCGCCAACTTGCAGAACAATGTTCTTCTGTTCGATTGTTTTGAAGCCTGTCGCCTCGGCCTTCACGTTGTAGTGGCCGATGTTCAGATCTGGGATTACGTATTGTCCCGCGCTGTTTGTTTGAATACTTTTAGCAACGCTGGACTCGGCGTTTGTGACCGTGATATTGACATTCGGCAGTGCAGCTCCGGCTGGATCAGTGACGGTTCCGACCACCGTCGCCTGCTGAGCGAATGCGGTTGAGCATGCTCCGAAAACGGCCAACACCACGAGGAGTGCCCATCGCAGTGTCGCTCGGTTCTGCAGGGAAGAACAGATTTTAACTCGATGCATCCTGGCCAAAAGTAAAAACAGATTCATTCTCTTCTCCAGAGTTCTATTCGGGCTTTGGCTTGAAAGCCGTCGCCCCATGCTCCAGAGTGCGTGCATTAGTGGTCACTGGCCATAGCCGCTAAGCCCGCTTCCGCCATAACCACTTCAAGGCCGATGGGCGCGCAGAGCACATGCCTTGGCGGATCGGCAATCGGCCCAAGACTCATGAGTGATCTGATGAAGTGGTGCCCTGCGTATCGATACAGTCACCCGTGCACGACAGTGCGCATTCGCCTCACGGCCTCTGGAATCTGCTCTGCCGTCGTGCTTCCAAATCCCAGAACTAACCCATGAAGCGGGCGCCGGCCCGCGTAATAGCGTGACAGTGGCCAAAGCAAAAGTTTCTGTTTGCCTGCGCGTTCGCAGATCGCCTCGTCATCGTAGCCGTGAGGCAGGCTCACGGAAACGTGCATCCCCGCAGGCGCTCCGTGGACCGTCAGAAAATCATCGAACTCCGCCCGAATCGATTCGACCAGCACTTGCCTGCGTTCTCCGTAAATCCGTCTCATCTTGCGGATGTATTGCGCGAGGTGGCCACCTTCGATGAAATCGGCAAGCATCTCCTGATAGAGATAAGGAGGGAAGATATCCGTTACAAAGCGGACCGCCTCGAAGAGAGGCACAAGATCGCGCGGGACTACGATGTACCCGACACGCAAAGATGGGAAAAGCATCTTGCTGAAGGTTCCGATATAGATCACGCGGGCATTGACATCCAGACCCTGCAACGATGCGATAGGCCGGGTGTCGAAGCGATACTCACTGTCGTAATCGTCTTCGATAATCCAGGCGCCTGTGCTCTGCGCCCAGTTCAGAAGCAGCAGGCGGCGCGTAGCACTCATCGTAGTTCCTAGCGGGAATTGGTGCGACGGAGTAACGAAAGCGGCTTTCGCGCGCTTATGCTTTCCTGCCGCGGTAATATCCATTCCCTCATCGTCCACCGGCATAAGTTTCACCCGGCACCCTGCAGCCGAGAGCACTGTCTTCTCCAGCGTGTAGCCGGGTTCCTCAACAAGCACTGTGTCTCCGGAATTGAGCAATACCCTCGTCGTCAGATCGAGTGCCTGCTGGGAGCCCGACACAATCATGATCTGTTCCGGATCGCACTTCACAGACCTCGCCGTACGCAAATACCGGCAGATCTCAATCCTGAATCGCCGGAGACCCATAGGATCGATTCTTTGCAACGAAGCGGAGCTCGGATTTCGGCTGTGGCGGGTCGCGAGTTCCGACCAAAGCTGAAAGGGAAACTGGTCCGATGCGGGCTGGTGAAGACCAAATGCTCCCCACCCTCGAAGAGGCGAGTCTCTGCGAAACTTTGGGTAAAGAGCGTTCCGATCAGCAACTGGGCGTAGCCCCGAGGGTGCTCGCTCGAAAACACCCATACTCTGTTCTGAGGACATCATCTGCTCCGGCAGTGTTGCCGAAATAAACGTCCCCGAGCCAACTTGGCTCTCAAAGTATCCCTCTGCCTGAAGTTGAGCGTACGCATGCAAAACCGGGAAGCGCGACACTCGCATATCTGAGGCCAACTCACGGCTCGAGGGAATTTTCTGCCCTGGCGAGAGATCGCCGCGAAGAATCGCTTCTCTGTAGCCGTCGTAGACTTGACGATGCAGGGGCTTGGCATCGTTACGATCGATCGCAATCACTGGACACACGTAGGTCCCGAAGTGACTCATCAAAACGGATTCTAGTGTTTCTGCAACATCGCCTCAATCCGCCTGATTACCTGCTATCACCGCTTCGTAACATTGCTCGGATATGCCTACTTCGCAAGCGCCTCGCGATTCTCCTTGGCCCAGTCGCTGTCGGCCGCGACCGCCTTCATCCGGGGCCCGCCCTGCGTACCACACGCACAAGGACCCTCCATTTTCGCCTCGGTCATGCACGCGCAGGACCTGTCCTTCATGCACGCGCATACGTACACAACGTCTTTGGACGAGTCATGTTCGCCCCCTTTCTGCTTCTTGACCCACCCCACGCCTGCCGATGAGTTGGTAAACAGGAGAAAAACCAGGCAAATGAGTGTGAACGCTATCCGATGATTCATTGGTCCTCCTTGGCTATGTCTCCGAAAAATTACATCACCGGACCTTTTGCGCCATATCCACCCTCGACCTGGGAAACAGGACCACTTTCGTTCCTGGCCGACGAGCGATGGAGAACCTGAATTGGGCGCTTCTTAGGGGTTAGAAGCTCCGCAGCCAAATTGCTGCGGTGCAGAGGAAACCTTTTCGGCCTATCTCAGGAGATCCCGCGCATACCAGTTAAACTCTCTGAGGGAAGGACGACATCGCCCTTGACGAATTTCCTCGCCTTCAGGAGCAAAATTGGCTTCTTTTCGGATCTTTTCTGGGGTCAGTGAATCTACCAATTTTAGAACTCCTTGAAATGGCTGCTCGTCATTTCGACTCAGTAGCGTCACGTTGTATTCTTTATCGCTCTCTCCACCCTTGGTATTAGTAGTAGTTGTTGTTGTAGAGGTGGTGGTGGTGGTTGTCGAAACGGCCAAATCCTGGCCGAACTCTCCATAAAATGGCCGCACTCAACTGCCGTGAATCCGCGCACATAGAAAAACTTCTAAAAACTATATCCGGGGCATAAATTGGCCGAGATCTCCAAGGCAGCGAATATCCTGGCCTGGAAACTTCGCTCGTTAGCGTTGGCAGACGGTAAGGGCCTATAGCTCAATCGGTTAGAGCAGAGCACTCATAAATGCTTTGGTTCCAGTTTCCCGATAGCTATGCCTTACCGGTTCGGTTCGACAAAGTTCGATACACCCCGTCCGCACGATCGCTATTTGCTCGCCCGATTGCTCCATCGACGCCCGGAGCAGATCGCCTAATAATGCTGATGCAATAATGCAGTCAGTCCATAGATTTGAATTCTCAGCCTTCAATTCTGTTGGGTATCAGAGCGCACAATGATCTATCGCTTTGGAATATTTGAGGTAGACACCACGGCGGGCGAGCTGAGGCGGAAGGGCTTAGTTGTGCGAATTCAAGACCAGCCCTTTCGGGTCCTGGCCGCGCTGCTTGATGCTCAGGGCCGGACCCTTTCCAAAGAGGACCTTCGTACACAGGTCTGGAGCAGCGATATTCATGTTGAGCTGGACGGAGCTCTTTCGGTGGCTGTTGCCAAGTTGAGAGAGGCTCTTGGCGATAATGCGACGAATCCCAGGTTCATCGAGACGGTCCCGAGACGGGGTTACCGATTCATCGCCGTAGTGGAAACCATAGACACAGCCAAGAACGCAGACTCCGCACAAGCTGTAAGCGCTGCAACCCTACCTGTTGAGCAGAGACTTGACGACGGCCCGCGTCGCCACAAGAGTGCTCTTCGCAATTTAGCGGTGACGGGAGCGCTGGTCTTGCTTGGTGTCTTCGCTACCTATATATGGATGCGGACGAAGGCAGGGGAGCGGCCGATCCACAGCCTGATCGTCGCGGACTTCGTGAATACGACAGGGGATTCGGTCTTCGATGGCTCGCTGCGTCGTGCAGCGATTGTGCAGCTTTCGCAATCCCCTTGGCTGCATGTCGAGTCAGATCGGGCAATCGATGATGCGCTGCAGGGGTTAAGCAGGCCGCCGGCTCAGGGGCACTTAACACCCGAGATGGCGCGACAAGCATGCCAACCTTTGCAGGTGGATGCGGTTCTATCCGGCTCGATCAGTCGGCAAGGCAGCGACAACTACTTGATCTCTCTGGATGGACATCGCTGCGGCGATGGCGAGCGCTTGAGCCATGCGTCGACAGAAATCAAGGGGCGCGATCAGGTGTTGGGAGCACTGGGACGCATGCTGGTGGGAGTTCGGCAAGACCTCGGTGAGTCGGGCGATACCAGGCAGCGGTTCAACGTTCCGATTGAGCAGGCTACCACCGACTCGCTGGAAGCGCTGAATGCCTACCGCGTTGGGTATGACCTGCGCAGCCGCGGCCGCTCGCAGGAATCGATTCCGTACTTCAAAGCGGCGATCGTTTTGGACCCACAATTCGCAATGGCTTACGAGCAACTCGGTTCCGTGTACACGAACATGGGTGAGGAGAAGACGGGTGCCAGCTACGTGCAGAAGGCCTTCGATTTGCGCGGACGAACCACGGAGCCAGAGCGCTACTTTATCTCAGGCCGGTACTTCGATGTGGTGACCGTCGAGGTCGAAAAGTCCATATCGATCTATCGTCTCTGGCATGACATCTATCCGCGCGAGTGGACTCCGGCCAATGCCCTTGCCAATGATCTCAATCTCGTTGGCCGCTACCCGGAAGCCATTGCCGCCGCACAGGTGGCTGTGCGCCTCGAACCCAATCATTCGTTTGGGTATACCAATCTGGCGATCGCGCTGCTGGCAGACAATCGCTACACAGAGGCGCAACAAATATGCAGTGATGCCATCGCTAAAAACCGCGTGACGAGCGCACTAAGGCGCGTGAACTTTCAGCTGGCGTTTTTAAGCGGCGATCCGCAACGCACTCAGGCAGCCTCGGAGGGCATGGATAAAGACGTCGATGATTCGTTTACGTTGGCTGAAGCGAAGTTTGCCGAGGGCAAAGTGAAGGAAGCTAAGCGGCTGTTCGCGGCATCAGCTGCACTGGCACGCAGCAACGGCCTTCCCGGAATTGAGGCAACCGACGTGAGCGGCGAGGCCATCGATCTGGCACTGATAGGTGAAAAAGAGGAAGCGCTCCGCCTAGCCAGAGGATCCGTATCTGCCGATGCCGGCGAGCTTGGATACGCGCAGCCCATGGTGGTGCTGGCAATGTTCGGAACTCCGGAAGAGGTTGCCGAGATCGGACAGCAGATGGATCGTACCTATCCTCAGTCGGAATACAACACCAGAATCTACTGGCCCCAGACGAATGGCCTTTTGGCGCGCCGGCGTGGCGAAACGGCTGAGCAGATTTTGAACACGATGGCTCCGGCCGTCTCCTACGAACTTGGACAGGCGGCCGTCCTTCTGCCGGTGTACATCCGGGGGACTGTATTGACGGAGGCCGGAGACGGAACGAGAGCGGTGCAAGAGTTTCAGCGCCTGCCGGATCACCGCGGCGTGGATCCAACTTCGCCGCTGGTGCCCTTGGCGCACCTTGGACTTGCCCGAGCGCATTATCTGACCCATCAGACCAGCGAGAGCTGCAGTGAGTATCGGGAGTTTCTGCGCGAGTGGGAGCACGCAGATGCGGGGGTGCCGATTCTGGGTGCCGCGCGCTCCGAATCTGCCGCCAGGTGCCCCCAACGTTAGTTCGGGCTCGCTCGCTCGCCTCCTTAAGATTCCGAGCGTGCAGTTAATGTTCCCTTCTAACTGACAGTCTCTCCGTTGCTTAACAGTTTGGAAATGATCAATCTCCAATCTCGTTGACGCTAGCCGATTTCCGGTGCTTGATAGTCCACGTGTGACGCCCTCCCCTTTTCCAGCGTTCATGATCAAGCAAACCTGAGGTCGTAATTATGAGCAACTTTGCTGTCACTGCGGTGCCGATCTCATCGCCATCACGGAGTTTTGCGGCGCGTGCGGCGCAAGACAGAACGGTCCGGCATCTCTGGCCTGGCCCCACCGGTCCCTCCAGAGGTCCGGATTCCAACCGACCATTCTCGGGCAGCCACCACGCAAGTCGGTTGTTGCCGTAAACCTGGAGTCTCGATTTGAGGAACTGTCATGACCTTTTGTGAGATCTGTGGAACTGCTCTTCCTGAGAGTGGCGCAGCGTGCGTAACATGCGCCAGCCGCGCTGCGGGGAGTATAGCCGCCGCTACGGTTCCAGACACTGCCAACGACGGTCTTCAACCGAATGCCGCCGCCGCGCTCGCATACGCCGTCGGGCTGATCACCGGCGCCCTCTTCCTCGTGATCGATCCCTACAAGCATGACAAATATGTGCGCTTCCACGCCTACCAATCGATCTTGTTCAACGTTGCCTGGATCGGGCTCTGGATCGTCTGGATGATCGCAGGACTTGTCCTCGGTGCCGTAACCAAAGGGCTTTTCTTTCTCCTTGAGCTACCCGTGAACCTGTTGCTCACTCTTGGCGGATTCATTCTCTGGATATTGCTGATGTACCGCGCTTATCAGGGTAGATATTTCAGCCTGCCTTTCATTGGGACAGTCGCCGCCAACAGGGCGGACGGCTAAAACGATCCGCGAGAAGAGACGGTGCGAGCCATGCCTTTTCCAGCACAGAAATTCGAGGGCCCAGTTCCAATTGCCTTGGTTCTGCGGCGGCGGGGTGTCACTGGGGATAGGCTCGCCCCCGCCGTCATAAATCCATTCGCCGGCAACACGCAAGAGCCGGCCAGATATGTTTCGGGACGCGGGTTCTCCGCTTGTTGGTAATCAGCCAGCCTTGGTGCGCTCGGGAGAGAAGACAATGAGCAAGTTTTGTGGAACGTGCGGATCGCCGTTGAGCGATGCCCAAAAATTCTGCGGAAAATGCGGATCGGCCAATCAGCCCCCGCAACAGACGTCGGCCCCGGCAGTTGCAGAACCCAGCGTTCCTCCGGCCCCGGCCGCCTACGCCCCAGTCGCACAGCCGCAACCGGTTGGTCCTTCATCCCCCGCGCCCCATCAATCCAACGCTCTTCTCAAGATAGGCGTCGCCGCTGTGGCAATCATCTTTGTTGGAGGAGTTGCGGCGCTGGGAGCCGTGTATTACGTGGCTCACAAGGTGAAGGAGAAGGCCCAGGTCGCCGCCCGACAGGCACTCGCTGAAAAGGCATCTTCCTCTCCCGGCGGACTGGCCGATCTCCTCCAGAAGGCAACCGCATCTGCGTCCTCTAACGATGCCGACAGCGACGGATTCAAAGGAGATCCCTGCCGCTTTCTCAGCAAAGAAGATGTATCCCGCGCGGCCGGCATCGAGATCATCCGTACGGAGGCAAAGGATGCTGGCTGCGGCTATTTCGCTAAAGGCGATCCAGCAGACATCGCCTCCCGTCACATGACCTCGATGGTCACAAGCCAGGCCAAAAGCAATGGTACAAATCCCACTCCCGAGCAGACAAAAATGATGCAGCAAATTACCGGCGCTTTCTTCAAGCAGCAGGAATCCTCTGACAAGCGTTTTGCGAAGGTTGTGGCAACCGGCGAGGTTCTCGTCCTCACGGTCAGCTTCAGCACCGGCAACGCCGAACTCGAAATGAAGATGAACCGTGCGGCTTTCAACCACGTAACGGGCGGCAATGCTGGCGGCAAGACTACCGATCAAACGGCATCAGGAGATCTGGACGGTATTGGTGACGACGCCTATGAGATGGGCGGAAGCGGCTTCATCTTTCGTAAAGGCCAGACCGTGGTCCACATGATGTTCCTCCAGTGTCCATGCGATGCCAATGCGATGAAGCCGCTCGCCGTGAACATAGCGAATCAACTCTGAAACCAGAACCGGAATTGAAAAGGGAGAATTCTCATGAGCTTCTGTCAGAACTGCGGACGGCTCCTCGCTGAAGGTTCGTCTGCTTGTCCAATCTGCGCCTCTTCCGGACCGGCTGCGGCAGTTGCCGCTCCGGCGCCCGCTTCAGCGGGACTTCAACCGACCGCCGCCGGAGCTCTTGCCTATCTTGCAGGATTCATCACCGGCATCATCTTTCTGCTGATCGATCCCTTCAAGGCAGACCGCTTTGTACGCTTCCATGCTTTCCAGTCCATCTTCTTCAACGTTGCGTGGATTGGCCTTTGGATCGTCTGGATGATCGCGGGAATGGTGCTCGGCGCTGTCACCAAGGGGCTGTTCTTTCTTATCGAACTCCCGATCAATTTGCTGCTGATGATCGGCGGCTTCTGCCTCTGGGCTTTTCTCATGTACTGCGCCTATCAGGGCAAGACCTTCAAGCTCCCGGTCATTGGCCCACTCGCGGCGAAACAGGCGGGGCTGCAGTAAGGCAGAGTGATGAGATCGGGAGGTCGTTCATGAAGCAAGTCATCGGGCCGGCTCGAGAAGCAGTGCATTGCACATTGTTGGTGGCGAGCCTGTGCATTGCGATCAACGGCTGTCACTCCACGAATGCTCCAACTACGGCGAGCAAAAGCGAAGCGTCGCCGTCAAGCACGGGCGAACCCAACCCGGCGCAAGATCCGGTGGTAGCGAAAGCATTCTCGCCGGCGGCTCTCCAGGGTGCAGTCATAGGTCGGCCCGTGGATCCTCACTCGTTGAGCGAGTCGGAGCTTCGATTTGGCCGCGCACCTAAACGCACACCGGACGTCACCTATCAGAGTGACGTGCTGATCATGGAAGATGGAGACAAAGCGCTGCGATCGATGAGCGCGGACGGCATCACCTGGCACTTCGACGCTAACGCAAAGGACGTCGATCAAATCCAGGAAGGCAAGGTCATCTTCGCTACAGAACGATGCGTTGGGCGAGTACTTGGCGTGCAACGCAACGGAAACGACGTCGCTGTACAACTTGGCCCCATACAGATCACTGACGTCATCAAGCAGGGTCATTTCGCCTACGAGCAGCCGCTCGATCTCAATTCACTGATTGCTGTTCCAGCACCCAATTTGCCTTGGATCTCCACTAAAGGAGGCCAACAAGCCTCCTTCGAATCGAACCAGGGCCATCTGGTCTCCGCGACCTTCGCGATCATTGGGCCAGACGGCACCTGGCATCCGTTTCGCGAGCAACACGCAAACGCTCGAGGACGTCTTGTCGACACCGTGCTTCACTCGCGAAGCCATCATCGAATGCGTGCTCTTTTGGCTCCCGCGTCCGGGTGGGTCTACCAACCGGCATCTGGAGCACCTCAGGCCCCAGGAGTCCCAGCGGGAGTGCCGGACCCCACAAATGTTCCTGCCGCTCCCAATCCTTCCATCGGCGATCTACCCAACGTGGACATCACCGGCTTGAAAGTATCGCCCTGTCTCGGGGGATGTAGTGGTATTGGCGTGAAACTCGGCTATGACAAGAATGGAATCAAGGTAAATGCATGGGTAGCATTTCATCTCAGTAGTCCATCCCTGCATTTCAACCTCGATGTTTCAAGCAGCGGCATACGCACAGCAGCTATTGAGCTGAAGGGTGCGGCGGGGTTCTCGTACCACTTCGATACAGGCACGACCCAGGAATTCAACGGAAACATCAATCAATTGGGGATGTGTCCGGTCGACCTAAGCATTCCTGTCGGCGGTTTCGGGGTACCGATATCGATTCATCTCATCCAGAGCCTCTCACTGAAGACTGCGTTCAGCGCGCGTACGTCCGTCCTCTCTGAAAACGGAGACTATACTGCTCGCGGCAACATTCAGGTCGGGTACATCGACGGCACCTGGGGAGGTGGCACCCCCATCATGTCGATGGACAGAAACCTGGCGAATGGTGTGAGCGGAATCTCGATGGGTATCAACTCCCTCGTCTTCGGGATCCGGCAGGAAGTTCTTGTGGGAATCGGCATGTTCGGCTTCGCAACCGGACCTTATGCGGCCGTCTCCACCAGCTTCACCGCCCTGAAGCAGGCATCCGAGGCCCTGACAGATTGCCGGCAGGCAACGTTCACGATGAGTTTGTCTGCCGGTGTTGGATATTCGCTGCCCAAGCCTTTGGTGAGCGTCTTCAACTTCTTCTTGCGCGCGCTACATGCGAAAGAAATGCAGGACATCGGCTCCATCGTCGAAATGAAGCCAGTGGAATTCGTCAACATGGTCAACCAGATTCCATCGGGCTGCGCCAGTTCGGGCAAAAAATGACTTACTGCACACATTGCGGCGCGCGTGCTTCAGCCGGCATCCAGTTCTGCACGCACTGCGGCGCGCC
>Ga0157369_10003923_pt1 | contig 17643 bp, 18 predicted proteins | sample C25metaG_FD_113461 | JGI IMG/M metagenome (GOLD analysis project Ga0157369, IMG submission 113461) | Corn rhizosphere microbial communities from Kellogg Biological Station, Michigan, USA - C2-5 metaG | ecosystem: Host-associated > Plants > Roots > Rhizosphere > Soil | place: USA: Michigan... | reverse complement strand
GCGTCCTGGACCACGTCTTCCGCGTCCGATGCGCTGCGCAGGATGCTCACCGCCGCACGATACAGCCGCGACGTGTGCCTGCGCACCAGCACTTCGTACAACTCACGGTTCCCGCCCAGGACCTGGGCGATCACTTCTTCATCCGTAAACTCTGCCACTTGCGGGTGAATGCTCTGCGTTTCCGGCACTGCGGCCTCCTCGGATGTCTTCGCGTCGAAATTCAGTGGAACTCTTCCGGCGCGAGACTCAGCCTAAGCAGCCGCCGTCACGTGCAAGTCAGGCAGTTGTAAACAATTTGCAAACTCTGGAAATCGCCCGTTTGGCGTTCCAGATCGGGAAGCAGTCGCCGTACCGCGACCCCGGGGGTGGGGGCCGGGATCGATTCCGGAGATCCCGAGATCTAAAGGACTTACGTGACCCCGATCCCGGGGCGATCTCTGGCGATCCCTGTGGGGTGCCCCCTTGGTCGATCAGTCGATTTAAAGGACTTACGCGATCGGTCAGTCGAGATCAGTCAGATTGTCAAAGAGCGTCGGTACCAAAACGGACCGCGACCGGGCGCGAGATTCGGTGATGGTGGATACGGGCGAACGTAAGGGCCGGCATTGACAGAATTGGGGTTCAGGAGAGGGCCCAAAAATAGTGAAGTGTATACTTGACAATTGTTTGGGCTTGGACAATACTGAAGTTGTCGCTTCACTATTAGGAGGGCGCATGCAGGAACCATCTATCGTCCACAACACCTTTACCGTCGAACGCACTTACCCCAGCCCACGCGAGCGCGTCTTCGCTGCGTTCTCCGAGGCAAGCGAGAAGGTCCTCTGGTATGCGGCAGGCGACTTGCGCCAGGTGGACGAGTATTCGCTCGACTTCCGCGTCGGCGGCGCCGAGAAGCTTCGCGCCCGCCTGAAGCCCGGCACGCCCTTCCCTGGCGCGGTTCTGTTTTACGACAACCGCTTCGAAGACATCGTTCCAAACGAGCGCATCGTGATCACTTCGACCATGACGTTTGTCGATACGAGAGTGTCGTCGTCGCTGGAGACCTTCGAGTTCCTTGCCACCGACGAAGGCACGAACCTGGTGTTCACGCACCAGGGCGCGTTCTTCCCCGGTTCCGACGGGCCAGAGCGGCGTGAAGCCGGCTGGCGGGCTCTGCTGGATCGCCTGGGAGCGGCGTTGGCGAAATGAAACCCGACGACATCGGTCGCGTGTTTCACGCGCTCGGAGATCCCACGCGACGCGCCATCGTCGACAAGCTGGTGCGCGGGCCGAAGTCGGTGACAAAGCTGGCCGAGCCGCTCGGTGTCACCATCACCGCCGTGTCGCAGCATCTTCAGATCCTCGAAGAAGCGGGGCTGGTGCGCACCGAGAAGGTTGGACGCGTGCGCACCTGCTCGCTTGCCAGCGAAGGATTCGACGTGCTGAATCGGTGGGTGCAAGAACGGCGGTCGGTTTGGGAGAACCGGCTGGATCGGCTGGGCGATTTGTTGAAGGGCAGTTGAAGTGGATTGCAGAATGCAGATTGCGGAATGAAAACAAAGAGCGAACCACAGAGGACACAGAGATCGCACAGAGGCTAGCGCTTGCGATCTTTCGGATTCGGGTGGGCGGGCGCCGAATGCGCCGGCGGAGGAACCGGCCGCCGGACCGGCACGATGGCGTTGCGCGAAGCTTCCGGCGAATGCGACCGCAGGAGCACCTCTTCCTGCACGAAAGCCATGAAGTCCTGGATCTGGCGCTGCATCTCCTCCATCCTCTCGCGCATTTGCAGGATGATGGCAATGCCGCTGATGTTTACGCCCAGGTCGCGCGCCAGCGAAAGGATGAACTCGAGCCGCTGCAAATCTTCGTCGGTGTAGAAGCGCGTGTTCCCTTCCGTGCGCGACGGCTTGAGCAATCCCTCGCGCTCGTACAGGCGCAACGTCTGCGGATGAATGCCGTACATCTCGGCGACCGCCGAGATCATGTAGGAACCACGAGATTTTCTCTTCGTAGCCATCAGAAAACCAACACCTACCACAGAGACACAGAGGCACAGAGATAACCCATATTCAAAAACCTCTGTGTCTCTGTGTCTCTGTGGTGGATGTTCTTCACACCTTGCTCCAAAGTTCCGCGCGGGGATCTTCTGGATTCAACTTCGCGAACTCGCGCAGTAGTTCCTTCGAGCGCTCGTCGTGTACCGCTGGGACCACGATCTTGACTTCGACAATCTCGTCGCCGCGGCCGCCGTCTTTCGTCGCGGAGGGCACGCCCTTCTCGCGCAGGCGCAGCTTCTGGCCCGACTGCGTGCCGGGAGGAATCCGCATCTGGGTGCGTCCGTCGATGGTGGGGACCTCGATCTTCGCGCCCAGCGCGGCCTCGCTGGCGGTGATAGGCACGGTCACGTAAATGTCGTCGCCTTCGCGCCGGAATACGGGATGATCGCCAGTGCGCACGATGATATAGAGATCGCCCGCAGCCGCGCCGCGCGTGCCGGCGTTTCCCTTCCCCGCGAGCCGGATGCGCTGGCCGTCGCGCGTGCCTGCCTTGATGCGGACCTCCAGCGGCTCGGTACGATCGATGACGCCGCTGCCGCCGCACACCGAGCAGACGGTCCGGGCCTTGCCCGTGCCGCCGCAGCGCTGGCAAGGCACGTTGAACTTCATGCGGCCGCCCATCTGCGTAACTTGGCCTTTGCCGCCGCACTCGGGACACGTTCCCGGAGCGCCGATCGCGCCCTGGCCATGGCAGTTCTGGCACTGATCGTGACGCGTGATGTTCAGCCGGATGATGCCGCCCTTGATCGCCGACCAGAATGGCACGTTCACCTGGTATTCCAGATCACTGCCCGCCTCGGGCTGTTCTGCTGCCCCGCCGCCGCGGTTGAAGATGGAGCTGAAGATGTCGCGGAATCCACCGCCGCTGCCCGGAGCCGAGTGTCCTGCGCCGCCGCGCTGCGCCTGCTCGAACAGGTCGGAGAAGTCGAAGCCGCTGAAGTCAACGGGAGGGCCTTGTCCGCGAGCGCCCGCGCCGGGAAATCCTCCGGGAAATCCGCCGAAGCCGCCGCCGCCGGGCTGTCCACCGCCGCGCGCGTAAGCCTCGGCGGTCGCGGGATCGATGTTGTCGGAGTAGAACCCGACCTGGTCGTAGATCTTGCGCTTCTTGGGATCGGAGAGGACGTCGTTGGCTTCGGAGATTTCCTTGAACTTCTCCTCCGCCTTCTTGTCGCCAGGATTGACGTCGGGATGGTACTTGCGCGCCAGCTTGCGAAAAGCCTTACGGACCTCGTCCGCCGAAGCGGACTTCTTCACCCCGAGAGTGCCGTAATAGTCTTTCGACTGAGTGGCCATTTTGAGTTTCGAGTACCGAGTTTCGAGTTGCGAGTTCTTACTTCGCTGTGGGTTCGGCTGGCACCTTGGTCGATTGCCATGCTACCGCCTGCCACATGCCATCGTGCTTCACGAACGATCCAGTGTTGCGATAGTACTGTGCCGCGCCGCCGTCGCTCGGCTTGGCGATCAGTCTGAAATTCACCACCGCGAAGTTCCCGTACTGGTGCACCGTAATCTCGTCGGCGTCGAATGTCTGTGACGCGCGCTCCTGGCCACGCGGCTGGTCAAACGACTTCATGATGTCAGCCTTGTGGATGGTGACACCCGCCGACCGCGTGTAGATCACGTCTTCCGCGAAAAACTTGTCGAAGACGGCGCGGTCGTTGATGGTGGCCGCGTGCAGGAACTCGTGCAGCAGCTTGGTGAGCTCGGCCGTCGCCGGCGCCGGCGACGCCATCGCGGGCTGACCGTAGCTCAATAGAACTAACAGGAATGGCAGGAGCCGGGCGGAGACTTTTCTCATATTCGCCTCTGGGACCCTCGCGCTTACGCGCTCGGCAAAATGTGTCGCCCCGGAAGGGGCTTTCGAGGTTCTTATTCGCGTACTTCCCGGGCTTACGCCGGGGGCTACAAATGTTTCGTCCGCCTCGCAGGCTGATGCGCTCACGCGTTTCCGACTTCCTGGATCATGAACTGCGATTCCGGTTCGGCCTCGCGGATCTGTTGCATGAACACTTCCGCGCTCTCGATCGGCATCACCCCCGCGACCGGCACCAGGTTGATGTGCGACCCATGATCTCCCTTGATCCTCACCACCAGAAACTGTTTTCCCATATCACCCCATCCGAGTGCCGAGTAGCGAGCCGCGAGTAGCGAGTAGCGAGTAGCGAGTAGCGAGTAGCGAGTAGCGAGTCAAACCTCTGCGACTCACTACTCGCTACTGACTTCTCGTTACTTTTTCTCTTCCACGTCCACGTACTCGGCGTCGATCACGCCTTCGTCTTTCTTCTGTTCCTGCGCACCGGCTGCGCCGTCGGCGCCAGGAGCAGCTCCCGCGCCCGGCTGTGCGCCGCCCTGCGGAGCCGCTTGGCGATACATAGCCTCGGCGAGCTTGTGCGATGCCTGGGTCAACTTTTCGCGCGCCGAGTTCATGGCTGCCGCGTCCGTGCCTTCCAACGCCTTCTTGGCGTCGGCCAGCGCCGACTCGACGTTCCCCTTATCGTCGCCCGAAATCTTGTCGCCGTTCTCCTTCAGCATCTTCTCGATGTTGTAGACCATGCCATCGAGCTGGTTGCGCGCCTCGATCTCGTCGCGCTTGGCTTTATCTTCGGCCGAGTGCGCGTCGGCTTCCTTCGCCATGCGGTCGACCTCTTCCTTGCTGAGGCCGCTCGACGACGTGATCGTGATCTTCTGGTCCTTCTGCGTCGCCATGTCCTTCGCGGTGACGTTCAGGATGCCGTTCGCGTCGATATCGAACGTGACCTCGATCTGCGGTACGCCGCGCGGAGCCGGCGGAATGCCCGTCAGGTGGAACTTGCCGAGCGTGCGGTTGTCGCGCGCCATCGGGCGCTCGCCCTGCAGCACGTGAACCTCAACCGACGTCTGGCTGTCCGACGCCGTCGAGAACGTTTCCGTCTTCTTCGTCGGAATCGTCGTGTTGCGCGGGATCATCGGCGTAGCCACGCCGCCCAGCGTTTCGATCGCCAGTGTCAGCGGCGTCACGTCGAGCAGCAGCAGGTCCTTGACGTCGCCTTTGAGCACGCCGCCCTGGATGGCCGCGCCGACCGCCACCACTTCATCCGGATTGACGCCCTTGTGCGGCTCCTTGCCGAACAGGTCTTTTACCAGCGCCTGGATGCGCGGCATGCGCGTCTGACCGCCGACCAGCACCACTTCGTTGATCTTGCTGGTGTCGACGCCCGCGTCCTTCATCGCCTGCTTGCTCGGCGCCACCGAGCGCTGAATGATGTCTTCCACCATCTGCTCGAGCTTGGAGCGCGTGAGCTTCTTCACCAGGTGCTTCGGACCGGTCGCGTCCGCCGTGATGAACGGCAGGTTGATCTCCGACTCCATCGTCGTCGACAGCTCGATCTTCGCCTTCTCAGCCGCGTCGCGCAGACGCTGCAACGCCATCTCATTGCCCTTGGCGCGCAGGTCCAGCCCTTCATCTTTCTTGAACTCGTCGATCAGCCATTCCACGATGCGCTGGTCGATGTTGTCGCCGCCCAAGTGTGTGTCGCCGTTCGTCGCTTTCACTTCAATGACGCCGCCGCCGACCTCCAGGATGGAGATGTCGAACGTGCCGCCGCCGAAGTCGTAGACCGCGATCGTCTCGTCCGACTTCTTGTCGAGTCCATATGCCAGCGCCGCTGCCGTGGGCTCGTTGACGATTCGCTTCACGTCGAGACCGGCGATCCGGCCCGCGTCTTTCGTCGCCTGGCGCTGCGCGTCGTTGAAGTACGCCGGCACGGTGATGACCGCTTCCGTCACCTTCTCGCCGAGGTAGTCTTCGGCCGCCTTCTTCAGCTTCTGCAGAATCATGGCCGAGATCTCGGGCGGGCTGTAGCGCTTGCCCTGCGCGATCACGGTGACGTGGTCGCCGTCGCGCTCCACTTTGTAGGGCACCATCTTCATTTCTTCGTTCACTTCGTCGAAGCGGCGGCCCATGAACCGCTTGATCGAATACACCGTGTTCTCCGGATTGGTAATGGCTTGGCGCTTCGCCACCTGTCCCACCAAACGCTCGCCGCTCTTGGTGAAAGCCACAACCGAAGGCGTGGTGCGACCACCTTCTTCGTTGGCAATGACCTTGGGCTCGCCGCCCTCCATCACCGCCACAACGGAATTGGTGGTGCCCAGGTCAATTCCAATAATCTTCGCCATCGGATTCTCCTAACTTATTGATGATACGTAACTTAATTCAGACTTCCTGATTGATAGCGCGTCCATACTATGAGTTGAGTGAGTTATTGTCAAGTTTTAGATGTCCTTGCCTACCGGTCGGTTGCAGCGCATTTCGCTCATTCCGACGAGGAGTCCGCTACGCCAAGCGGTGACCTAGGTAACTTGTGCCTCTATTACGATCGGCGTATATTTCCCTGCATCTTTGGTGACGGGGGGCGCGTTACGCATGGATGGACGCTCGAATGAAGCGCGGTTGTGGCAGGTGCTCGGACTTGCTTTCCTCGCCGGCGGCGGCCTGCCGCTCGGCTTCAGCGCCTTTCAGTTTGCCAGCACCCGTCTGCTCGCGGCCGAAACGCTTCGGCTCGGCGTCTGGAGCTCCGTCATCATCCTGATCGGGTTTGTTGCCCTGGTTTCGTCTCGCGTGCAAAGCGCGCGCGACGGATTTCAGAACGAGTCGATGGATTGGATCTGGACCGTCCTTATTTGGGTGGGAATTCCACTGGGCGCGGCAATCTTCGATATCGAATGGGGAAACCTCGCCGCGGGGAACCTGAACCAGGAGGCGACGCTTTTAGCCGGTGCATTTATCTTCCTGACCGGGCTGGTTGCGCTCGTGGGAGAGCGTGCCGTCCATCGGATCCAATACAGCGCCATCCGTCGCACCCTTGATTCCGTCGAGGAGCGACGCCTCGCGGAAGTCACTGACCTCCCGCTGAACTAATCAGGCCCTGTTGGAACTGTCATCCTGAGCCCTGCCTTGAGTCGAAGCATCCCGCCGTGCTTTTCAGTGAGGGATTGGGAATCCGTGCGATCCGCGTGAATCCGCGGTCGAGAAGTTGCTTTTGAGCCCTTTCAACTCGGCTGCATCCCACTGGCCACTGGCAACTGCTCTTAGAAGTGGTACTCCAGCGTTCCCGCGATGTAATGCACGCGGTACGAGGGCTGATCGGCTCCCATGAACAGGTACCGCGTTGCGCTCGTATCGCCCACCACAAAATATGGATAGAACGGGCTTGGCGTGCCCAGGATCGGTGACGTGCATCCGGGTGTTGCAGCCGCCGGCGGAAGCGCGCTGACGCATCCCATGTAGGGCGTCATCGCCGACGTCTGGTAGTCCTTGTTATCAAACTGCTGGTACCCGTACTCGATCTTGGGAAACAGGTTGTTCGTCAGCCGGTACTTCAGCACCGCCGCGACCTCGTGCGAGCGGTTCGTCGTTTCCGGATAATCGACCGCGGCGTTGGTGCCGGTCAGCAGGAACTTGTTGGGCCCGGTGGTGATCGCAGGATCGCCCAGCGGATAGCTGAACACGTGTCCCTTGGCCGCCGACAGCGAGTAGTACGTCGTGAGATACGCGCGCTTCCCGATCTGCAAATCCCAACCCGCGGTATAGATATCGACGAAGTCGCGCGCCGCGCTTCCCCAGTCGTTGTTGGCGCTGTCGCATCCACGCTCGGTGTTGCTGCAATCGAGCGGCGTGGCCACCGCCGCGCTGCCCGGCACGCGATAACGCGAAACCATGCGCTTGTGATAGCGCTCATGCGAGTACTCGGCGAAGAAGTTCGCCGACGGCCTGACCGTATAGTTGGCGTCGAAGCCCCAGTCGTAGGAAAGGTCCTTCAACACGCCGTAGAAATAATAGGGCGCCGACGAACCGGCGATGAAGTTCATCGCCGTCGGGCTGTTCACCCCGCCCTTGCGGTTGTAGTTGTCCTGCGTCGTGTCGCCGAAGGCCGATACGCTGATCTTGTCGGTTAAGTCGTAACTCGCCTGCACGCTCCCGCGATTGCGCAGCCGCGGCGCCTCGTCGAAGCGGCGCATCTGCGCCAGGTCTTCCGTGATGCCGCTGGAAATCGAATCGGGCCCGGCATTCTCGTCGGCATAGGCCTCGGGCTTGCGATCACCGTGCAGGAACGAAACGCGGAAATTCAGACCCTTCGTCGGATTCACGTCGAGCCCGGTGTAGATGTTCTGCTCGAGCGCATGTTCGACGTCGCGATTCGACCGGTCCATCCAGTCGTCCGTGTAACCGATCTTCCACGAGCTCTTGCGCGCGAAGAACCACGTTCCGCTCAGGTCGAGCGTCTTGCGGTTGTACGCGAAGGGCGTGTTGCTGTCGGCGGCGATGGAGAAGTCGCCCTCCACCGGCGTGAAGTTTCGGACCGGCGCGTCGTTGTTGTAGTCGTAGTGCCGGTATTGCGCCTTCAGCTCGATGTTCTTGTGGATACGCGACACGAGCGTGTAGTTCATCGCAAGCGTTTGCTTCTTGCCCTCGAGGCTTGACGACGGCAGCGCCTTTAGCTGCGATTGCAGCTGCGTGTTGGTGGTGTATGGCAGGAATTGTTCGTTCTGCCGCAACCACCCGGGTGTGATGCTCGCCATCAGGCGCAGGTAGCGGGTCAGGTCGAAGGCGCCGGCGAAGTTGACGTACTGCGCGCTGTTGTCGGGATACGTGTCCATCCGGCCCGTTGCCGGACCTTGCGTCGCCGTCGTGCAGGCCGCCGGCGTCACCGCCGCCACACAGTCGGTCGCGCGGAACGGATTGTCGAAGGTCACGCCTTTGACGTTGGTCGTGAGAATGGAATCGAGATACGAGACCTGCACGCCCCAGTCGCCACGCCCATAATCCGAGCTGACGACAAAACGGTTATTGAAGTAGTTGGTCGGCTCCGGAATCTCCACGCCGAATCCGCCGCTGAGTGCCGCGCTCGGACTGGAGTTGAAGATCGAGCCGATCGGCCGCGCGCCCGACTCATGCTCGCGAAAGAACGAGATGCCGTAATTCCAGTTGCGGGTCAGGTTCACCGTCAGCGCGATCGAGCCCGCACGCCGCTCCAACTGCGGAACATAGAGCCCCATGCCGGGTACGACCTGGTTCTGCACGGTGCTCGGCAGCGATGTGCTCGAGGCTATCCCTTGCAGCGTGCTGCGCAGTAGCGGAGAGATCGTGAGCACGCCCGGTGTCGTCTGCGTGTACAGCGTCCGCGCGGTATTGCTGAACGTGTGCGGAATTTCGTCGTAGCGGATCTGAAGTTGGAAAGCGTTCCAGCGCCCGAACGTCGCCAGGTACGACTGGTCCTTATAGATTGCTTTGTCGGTCTGGATGTCGAGGTAGTTGTTGGTTCCGACGAATTGGTCGAGAATCAGGTGCCCTCGCCGAATGAAGAACCCGTTCCGTACGTCGCGATACTCGTTGTACTTCGACGTGAAGATCGACGGATGGAAGGGCAGGTCGGGACGCCCGTACTCGTCGCCCCACACGCCGCGTACGCCAAACTCGATTTTGCCGCGCTCCGGTTTTGGAGTCTGGTCCGCCGCCGGCGTATCGGCAGGCTTACTCGTGGACGTTTGCGCCGACGATGCTTGATTGGAAGACGACTGATCGTTTGTGCTCTGTGCAAGGGCGCTTGCGCACAGCAAACAGGCCACTCCAAGAACTAGCCACTGGCCACTAGCCACCAGCCACTTCCGTTCGCGCCTGTCATCCTGAGGCCCGCCTTTGGCCGAAGGATCCCTACCATCTCCGTTCCGCGACACCGCCCGAAGGCTCTTCAACGCGACCGTCCACGCCGTTCCCACTGGCCACCGGGCACTGGCCACTGGCCACTTCTTTTGCCCGTCGACTCTCAGAGCAACGGCACAGGCTGGCAACTGGCAACCGGCAACTGACTCTCTCATCGCTCCTCCTTATCTCAGGAAAAAGTTTCCCGACGGATGGTTCGATCCGTGGATCTTCGAATGGCAATTTGTGCAGCCGCGGTTGAAGTTCTTGATCGACTGCAGCGGCTGCGGCTGCGTCGGATGGCGGCTGGTGATGTGGCACGAATCGCACACGCGCGGCATCCGCACCTTCAACAGCTGCGGGTTGCTGCTGCCATGCGGATCGTGGCAGTTGGCGCAGTTCTCCATCACCGGCGGGTGCTCCCACAGGAACGGACCGCGCCGCTCGGTGTGGCACGTCAGGCAGTTCTCGTTGATCGTCGCCTGGATGAGCTGCGACGGATTCGGGCTGCCGTGCGGGTTGTGGCAGCTGGTGCACGTCACCTTGCCTTCGCGATACGGCATGTGCGACGACCGCTGCAGTTGCGCGCGCCGCATCTGGTGGCACTGCAGGCAGACTTCCGGCTGCTGCTTCTTCAGCGACCGCACCGTCGTGAGCGGAGAACTGTACCGCTCCTCCCTCGACATCGGTGTCGGCGTGTCCGAAGGATGCACCTGGTGGCAATCGACGCACGCCACGCCGCGAGTCTCGTGGGGGCTCCCGCGCCAGAAGAGGCGATTGCCGCGAGAGTGACATTGCAGGCACTGGTGGTTCTGCTCTTCTACCGTATTGTGCGAATCCTTGGTGAAGCGAACGGCAATCGTGTCTTTGCCGCCACCTGCTTCGACGTGCGCCTTGCCCGGACCATGACAGCTTTCGCAGCCTAGCTTCTCGTCGGGCGTCCTCGGATGCTCGAAGGCGCGGCCCATCCCCGTGGTGCGGAAGCGCCGCTGCTGGTCTTCGTGGCAGGTCGCGCAGACGTCCGAGCCGACGTAATCACCGGCATTCGCCGATGTCGCAGGCGTTTGAGCCGCCTGGCTCGATTGCAGCTTGCTCGAAGCGAATACGAGCGGAAGCAACATCAGCATGCCGGCAAGCGCCGTCAGGATCATGGCCAACGCCATGAAGCGACGGCGCCGACGAAACTCGCGCTCGTTCACAAGTCTCTCCGCCCGAACTTTATGCCGCTGGGTTGTGAGCTTTTGCCGGAGCATCCGGCAGCTTAAGATCGGAAGTTAGATGCCCGCCGTCAAGACTTGGTTGTCCGGCCATTGCATGATTTCCTGACCCTCAGAAATCGAACGATCATACGCAACAACACGCAAAACGCGCCAGAGGATAAGATCATGCTGCTGCATGCCTCAGCATCTTAAAGACATGCCCCTGGGGCCAGACAGCAGCAGTGGAGGAAGAATGAAGATGAAACGGATGCTGACTGTTGCTTCACTGTTTACCGTGGCAACGATGATGATCGGGCCGGTGGCGCGCGCTGATGAAACCAACGGCGCCACCATCTACAAGGCCAAGTGCGCCATGTGTCATGGGGCAGACGGCAAGGGCGAGACGCCCATGGGTAAGAACCTGAAGCTCAAGGACCTGAGTTCAGACGACGTCCAGAAGGTTCACGATTCCGAGATAAAAACCCTTATCGAAAACGGCAACGGAAAAATGCCGGCGATGAAGGGCAAGCTCAGCGATAAGCAGGTCGAAGACGTCGTGCAGTACGTGCGGACGCTGAAGAAGAAGTAGCCGTCCGCCGAGCGCCGCAATTCTCGTATACTTCGTTCCTTACTTATACGATCAGGGCGCAGCTGCATGCGCCGAGGAGCGCAGCATGGCGGGACGCGAACAGGAACTGGAACAGTTGATTCGCGAATCGATGCAGGCCGTTGAACTGGAGCGCCAGGCGGCGGAGAAGGCGGAGGAAGTTATGCTTCGCCAGATGCAGTACGCCCTCACCATGGATGAAAAGCTGGCGTCGTTCCAGAAGTGGCTCTCCGAGCGCCTGCCCGCCGGCATCCTGCAGCTGCTGGACGTGAAGTACCGCGACGAGCACGAGAACAACGGCTACTGGTACGGTCATTTCTCTTATCGCGGGCACGAGTACCGGATCTACATCAACGGCAGCCTGGGCATCAGCCTGTACGCGCCGCGTCCACAATCGCCCGCGTTGCACGACCGCCTGCTGGAGCTCTCGCTCCACACCGAGCCGCAAAAGGCCGCGGTTCAGTTCCTGTCATCATTGGGGACACACGCGGAGGAACTGGATCGCGCGACAGGCGCGGCCCAGAAGAAGGCGCGGTCCAACTAGCCCGCGTTCACTTGGCGCCTTGCTTGATCGGGATGACCTCGGCCTTGCGCTGCGGCTGTGACATGCCGTGCAGGATCAGGTCGACGGCCGCCGCATCGCCCATCCCCGTGTTGATCCACATGTGGTAGAGCTTGCGGTCGGGCCACTGCAGGCCGAAATACTGGCGGATGAAGGCGGCGCGATCGCGATCGACGGTGGCGATGCCTTCTTCCGCATCCTTCTCCGACTGGCCGTCGTGCATCAGCCGGCGCAGCTTTTCGTCGTGATCCGCGAAAAGGAAAACCGTGAAGACGTCGGGACGATTGCGCAGGAAGTAGGGCGCGCCGCGTCCGACGATCACGCAGTTGCCGGTTTCCGCGAGCCGGGTGATGACCTGCTCCGACAATTCCACCAGCGTGTCGGTGTCAAAGACGCCGCTGTCGACCATCGGCATGGAACGTTCGTAGCTTCCGCGCCAGAAGGTCTTAGCCATGCGATGGAGCAGCGTGTCGCAACGCTCGTCGCAGCGGCTGGCGGCTTCCGGATCCACATGTGCAATGCGAGCGATCTCGGCGGTCAACTCGCGATCCCAGAGCTTCCAGCCAAGGCGGTCGGCGAGGGCGCCGGCGATGGTAGGAGCGCCGGCACCGTACTCGCGCTCGATGGTGATGGTACGAATCGGCATCGATCGTGCACGCTGCCAAAGTCTTGGATGCGAACGCAGGCTCGCCGGCAGCGGCTTTTGTCGCGGGACATTGTAGACCCGCACGACAAGAGACGTGGTGGAAAGCGCAAGGTGAGCGCTAGCGCGGCGTCCAATGCGGATTGGCGGTAAACAGGCCCTGCACGAAGCCGATCTGGTAAGCGATGAACAGGCCGAACGCGACGCTGATCAATCCAGAGACGAGCGCCATGCGCTGCGCCCACCACGCGGAACGCGCGCCGGCCCAGGCAAGGCCAGTGGCGATCGCGATCGTGATGAGCATCATGCCGGCGATGGTGCCGACACCGAACACGAGCAGGTACGCGACGGCCCAGCGCGGGCTGGGAATGGTGGCGAGCACGAGCAGCGCGACCGCGGCCGACCCGGCCAGCCCGTGGACGACACCCACGAGCAGAGGACGAAGCCAGCGGTATCCGGCGACGCCGCCAAACCAGCGATCGAGCGCGGCGACTGGCGTGTGAGTCGCGGAGTGCGTGTGTTTGTCCGCGCCGTGTCCGTGCACGTGCGTGTGGACGTAGTCGCCGTGCGCGTGAACGTGAGTGTGGACGTCGCCCTCGGCGGCCGTCGCCGCTGCGGCGAGCGTTTCGGCAACCTGAACACGCATGCCGGCAAGATTCAGCACGCCAAGCAGGATGAGCATGAGGCCGACAGCGAGTTCCATCGCTAAGCCGATGCGCGGCGGCACGACGACGCTGAACAGGATGATGCAGGCGCCGACGGCAACGATGGTGAGCGTGTGTCCGAGTCCCCACAACGCCCCGACCAACGCGGCGTTGGCGACCTTCTTGCTGCGCGTCACGATGGTCGTGACGGCAATGACGTGGTCAGGATCGGCGGCGTGCCGCATCCCAAGAAAAAATCCCACCGCCAGGATGGCAAAGAAGGTTGTCATGAGGGCGAAAGATGAGTTTAGCTCACGCTACAGTGGATTGCCGAATTGCCGAATTGAAAACAAAGGCAGAGGCAGGGTCACAGATAGAAGCAAGGGAAACTCAATCGTCCTACCGGACTAGTCCTTCTCTTCCAATTACCCCAGAGCTAAAGCGCTGGGCACCAGTCAAACGTCCTCCGGACTCAGTTCGTCCACGACAGAGGCTTCCCATGCTGACAAACGCACTGCGCGTGGATCTAACGTTCGCAGATTTTCCATGCCAACAAAGGCCGCGTGTGGGGAATCCAACCTTCGAGGCGAAACAACCTGGAGGCACGCGATGAAGATTCCTTTTCTGCTGGGACGGCTGGTGTTTGGCGGGTATTTCATTATGAGCGGTCTCAACCATTTCAAAGAGCGCGAGCAGATGAAGCAGTACGCCGCCGCGAAGGGAGTGCCGATGCCGGAGCTAGCAGTTACGGGTACCGGCGCGGTGATGATGCTGGGCGGCGCGAGCATCCTGCTGGGGATCAAGCCGAAGTGGGGCGCGGCGGCGATCATGGGATTCCTGGCGGGCGTGTCACCGATCATGCACAACTTCTGGGCGATCGAGGATCCGCAGCAGCGGCAGAACGACATGATCAATTTCACCAAGAACATGGCGCTAGTCGGCGCGGGAATGTCACTGATGGGCGTGGAGGAACCGTGGCCCGCGAGTGTGCCGGTGGCGCAGCCGGATGACGTGCGCAGCAACGTGCGGCGGATGACGGGGAAGATTGCCGCGTAATGGGACTGTCTTACTTCGCGGCGGTCGCGGCCGATGAATCCGCATGGTCGAGCAGCGCGGCGGTGAGACTGTTCTTCACTGACGGGTCGAGCTTGAGCGCGACTTCCCGATAGCGTGGATCGTGGAAGTGCTGCGCGGCCTGAAGCAGCAGCGGCGCGAGTTCCTGCGGGCGCATGGGCTCGATCTGCTTTGTCTCCCACTTCTTTTCACCGGTGGCGAATGGCACGAGGTAGTCGAGCGCGGCGCGGATGCTGCGGCCATCCTGCGTTCGGAAGGTCCAAAGGTCGACGCCGGCGCGCTCGGCAAGGTTTGCCAGCTCGAACAATCCTGAAAGATTCATGGTGCTGTAGCTGAACGACTTCGTGCGGGCGAGTTCCAGCGGCATCCTGCCATCGGGCTCGACCTGGTAGGCGATGCGCTTCTGTTTCGCCTGCTCGGCGATGCTCTTCGCGAGATCGACCTTGCCGGTGAAGAGTGCGAGCGAGATCACCTGCACGTCGTAATAGGTGCCGTGGTTGTTCTTCGCGCGCGCTTCCGCTTGGCCATTCTTGCTGTCCTGCATCCATGCGAGGAACTTTGCGCACCAGTCTTCCAGGCCGCGCTGGTCAGCGGCGGTCCAGCTCTTCGATCCCGCGAGCAAGCTGACGCCATCGACAAGGCGCGAGATGGCGCGCGTCTCGATCAAGCCCGTGCCACGACCGTCGTTCACGCCACGTACCGCTTGCGCGAACTGGAGATTCGGATTCATGCGCGTGGCGGGATCGAGGAACCATGCGCGCAAAAGTTCGGCCGACTTGGCCGCGTAGCGCTCGTCGCCGAAGAGGTAGTAGGCGAGGCCGAGATTCCAGGCGGCGGACATCACCTTGTCGAAATTCCCATGGTTGGGGACAGCGTAGATCTCTGGATTGCGCTCGCCGTCGCGGCGGACGTACGGCAGATGATTCGGCGTGTCGGGATTCGGCCAGAAGTAAGGTGCGAGGCTCTGGTAGTCGTGCTTGTCGCCGCTGGGCGGAGCGATCTCCTGCATGGTGACCGAGAGCGTCGCGAGTTTGAGCGCGCGATCGGCGTCGGAGCGAATCTTCTGGAGCGCGGGAGACGGCGCGGCGGTGTCGCGGTTGGCGGCGCGAAGCTCGGAGAGCAGGTGGGGATCGACGGTCGCGACGCGCGGGAGCTGGGCGACAGCGGCCGTCGCGAGTACCAGAAAGACGATGATTCGAGTCATGAATGATGACATTGGATTCCCCTTACCTCAGCGGCTAAAGCCGATCGCGTCTTGCGACAGCATGGCACGGCTGAAGCCGTGCCCCTCCGAAAGATTCAATCGTCCATTCCCGTAGCCGCAACAACGCGGGCGAGACGCCCGCGCCACACAGGATCAGCGGCTTACGGTGGCGACGGAGCGGCCGAGCGCGGCGCGCGTCTCCTGCACGATCGAAACGAAGCGCCGGGCGTTGGCAACGATTATGTCCGTCTTCCCGCTTTCCAGCGCCGACTTGTCCACCAAATCGGTTCCGGCGCCAAGTGCGGCGGCGCCGGCACGAATGAAATCGGCGGCGTTGTCAAAGTTCACGCCGCCGGTCGGAATGAACGGGAGCTTGGGAAACGGTCCGCGCAAAGCCTTGATGTAAGCCGGACCACCCACGTTCCCGCAGGGAAAAATCTTGATGAGGTCGGCGCCCGCCTTGGCGGCGGCCATGACCTCGGTAGGAGTGAGCGCGCCGGGAAGAACCGGGACACCGTTTCTTCGCGCCACGCCGACCATGCCGATGTCGAGGCCGGGGCTGACGAGGAACTGCGCGCCCGCGTCGAGACACATCAGGGCGGAGTCGGCGTCGAGCACGGTGCCAGCGCCGACGAGGAACTTGCCGGAACCGTCTTTCGCCAGCTCGCGAATCACCTGGATGGCGTTGGGCACGGTCATGGTGATTTCGAAGACAGGGATTCCGCCTTCGGCGACGGCGTCGGCGGCGGCGTGCGCGGATTTCGGCGAGGACGCGCGGATCACCGGCACGAGCCCGATCTCGACGATGCGGGCTACGATTTCTTCTCTGGTCATGTTGGTTACCGCGCGATGCGCGCGCCCACGCCCTTCATCACGTTGGTTACTTCCTTCAGCGTTGCCATGGTGGTGTCGCCGGGAGTAGTCATGGCGAGCGCCCCGTGCGCGGCGCCGCACTCGACGGCCCACTGCGGCCCCTGCCCGGAGAGGAAACCGTAGATCAGGCCGGAGGCAAACGAATCGCCGCCACCGACGCGATCGTAGATCTCGAGGTTCTCGCGGTTGGTCGCCTCGTAGAACTTGCCGTCGGCATAGCAGATGGCGCCCCAGTCGTTCTTCGAGGCTGTCTTCGCCTTGCGCAGCGTGGTGGCGACCACGCTGAACGGGAATTCCTTCACCACGGTTTCGATCATCGTCTTGAAGGCGACGACTTCGAAGTTCGTGAGCCCCTCATCGGCGCCCTTGACCTCGAAGCCGAGCGCGGCGGAAAAATCTTCTTCGTTACCGATCATGACATCGACGAGCGGCGCGATCGTGCGATTCACTTCCTGCGCCTTCTTCTTGCCGCCGATCGCCTTCCACAGCGATTCGCGGTAGTTCAAGTCATAAGACGTGACAACGCCATGCTTCTTGGCGGCGGTAAGCGCCTCGATGACAACACCGGGCGTGGTCTCCGACAGCGCGGCGAAGATGCCTCCGGTGTGGAACCAGCGAGCGCCGAGCTTGCCGAAGATCTGCTCCCAATCGACTTCGCCGGCCTTCATCTTCGACGCGGCGGTGTTGCCGCGGTCGGAGCAGCCGAGCGCCGCGCGCACACCGAATCCCTTCTCGGTGAAGTTGAGGCCGTTGCGCACGGTGCGGCCGATGCCGTCGTAGTCGACCCAGCGCACAAATGTCTGGTCAACGCCGCCCTGGTAAATCAAATCCTGGAGAAGCTGGCCGACCGGGTTGTTGGCAAAAGCGGTGACGATGGCGGTATCGAGGCCGAAGCAGCGCTTGAGCCCGCGGGCGACGTTGTACTCACCGCCGCCCTCGGAGGCTTCAAAGTGGCGCGTGGTCCAGATGCGGCGGTCGCCGGGATCCAAGCGCACCATGACTTCGCCCAGGCTTACCTGGTCCCACTTACATTCTGATCTCGGACGGATCTTTAATGGCATTGCTTCCTCTATAAGAAGTCGCGTGCGAAATTCCGTTACGGAAATGCAGACTCCTC
>Ga0157369_10003920_pt1 | contig 17646 bp, 15 predicted proteins | sample C25metaG_FD_113461 | JGI IMG/M metagenome (GOLD analysis project Ga0157369, IMG submission 113461) | Corn rhizosphere microbial communities from Kellogg Biological Station, Michigan, USA - C2-5 metaG | ecosystem: Host-associated > Plants > Roots > Rhizosphere > Soil | place: USA: Michigan... | reverse complement strand
TCTTGCCCACGGCCTCGCCCAGTCCGCCCTCGACGAGGGAGACGGCGCGCTTCCAGCGGTCGCGCATCTGCGGCGTGCCGCTCAGGGTGCGCCCATAGAAGTCGAAGTTCGCCTCGACGAAGTCGCTAGAGAGATATGCCGCCGACGAACGGATGATCTGCCAGCGCAGCCAGTCCCGCCAGCTGTCGAGGCGCGACGGCGTGAGGCTCGAGGCCAGGCCGGAGATGAAGCTGGGCTGGCGCACTACGACCTCCTCGAACGCCTGCTTCGGCGCGCCCAGCCCGGCCAGCCAGCGGTCGAGGTCGGCACCCGCGGCGAGCGCGGAGAGCTGCCCCCAGCTGCGGAGGTTGTACGTCTTCTCGCTGTCGCGTGACGCCACGTTGTCCCAGTGGTGACTCGCAATCTCGGTCTCAAGGCGGAAGACGCGCTTCGCACGCGCCGCAGCGTCGACGAACCCGGCAAGCCGGAACATCCGCTCGATGAACGACTGATACGCCTCACGGATGCCGGCGAACTTCTCGTCGCGGTAATACGACTCGTCGGGCAGGCCCAGGCCGCCCTGCTCGATGAACATCATGTAGCGCTCCGGGTTGCCCGGATCGTTGTCGACGTAGAGCTGGAAAGCGCCGCTCACCCCGGCCCGCTCCAGGTGCCCGAGGCGGTTCAGGAACTGGGGAAGGCTGGTGATGCCGTCAACGGATGCGAGATCCGCCTCAAGCGGCGTCGACTCCAGCTCCTCGACGCGCTCTTCATCCATGAAACTCGTGTACAGGTCGCCGACCTTGCGCTGCTCGGTGCCGGGCGCGGCGGTCTGCGCCTCGAGGATGATCTCCCGCACCGCCTTCTCCGCCTCCTCGGCGAGGATGTAGAACGAGCCCCAGCGCGCCTTGTCCGCGGGGATCTCCGTGTTGGCGATCCAGGTGCCGTTAACGTGACGGAAGAGGTCGTTCTGGGGTCGCACCTCGGGGTCGAGTTCGGACAGGTCGATGCCGGAGGCGCGGGCGGGGGCGTCAGTCATGGCCCCAGCCTATGCGAGTGCCCCGAGCGGCCGAAGGGGCGGCGCCTGCCACGAATAGAATCGGCAGCATCGACATCTTCACCCGGCGGCCCATGGACCGCGAGATCCTGCGCCTGGCCGTTCCCGCGTTGGGCGCGCTCATCGCCGAACCGCTGTTCCTGCTGGCGGACTCGGCGATGGTCGGCCACCTCGGCGAGGCACCGTTGGCGGGCCTCGCGCTGGCGAGCGCGGTGCTGCAGACCATCATCGGGCTGATGGTGTTCCTCGCTTACACGACCACTCCGGCGGTGGGCCGGTGGCGCGGGGCCGGCGACCTGCGCCGAGCGGTGTCCGTCGGGATCGACGGCCTCTGGCTCGCGCTCGGCCTCGGCGTGCTGCTCGCGGCAGCGGGCGCGCTGGCCGCCCCGCTGCTCGCCGGCGCCTTCGGCGGCGACCCGGCCGTGACATCCGCTGCGACGTCGTACCTGACCATCTCGATGGCCGGGCTGCCTGCCATGCTGCTCGTCTTCGCGGCGACCGGGCTGCTGCGCGGCCTGCAGGACACCCGCACACCCCTGTTCGTGGCCGGGATCGGCTTCCTGGTGAACATCCTGCTGAACTTCTGGTTCATCTACGGGCTGGGCCTCGGCATCGCGGGCTCGGCGATCGGCACGGTCGTCGCGCAGTGGGGCATGGTGGCGGTGTACCTCGTCATCGTGGTGCGGCACGCCCGCCGGCACGGCTCGCCGCTGCGCCCGCACCGCTCCGGGCTGCTCACCGGGGCGACCTCGGGCGCCTGGCTCTTCGTGCGCACCGTGAGCCTGCGCGCCGCGATGCTCCTCGTGGTCTACGTCGCCACCAGCCTCGGCCGCTCAGAACTCGCCGCCATGCAGGTGGCGATGACGGTGTTCGCGACCCTCGCCTTCGCGCTCGACGCCCTCGCCATTGCGGCGCAGGCGCTCGTGGGCAACGGTCTCGGCGCGGCCGACGTGCCCGGCGTGCGGGCGGTGCTGCGCCGCTGCCTCGAGTGGGGCGTGCTCTGCGGGGCCGTGCTCGGCCTGGTCGTGATCGCGCTGAGCGGCGTGCTCGGCGGCGTGGTCTTCGTGCTCGACGGCGTGCTGATCGGCGCGGGCGACGCCCGTTACCTCGCTTACACGGGACTCGTGAACTTCGCCGTGTTCGTGCCGTTCGCGGTGGCTGTTCTCGCCTGGTCCCCAGCCGGGCCGGTTGGGCTCGCGCTGCTGATGGCCGCGTTCGCCTTCGTCTATCTGGGTGCCCGGGCGGTGACGCTCAGCCTCCGAGCCCGATCGAGCCGTTGGCTGATCGTGGGCGCGCGATAACCTAGGAGCTTCGCCTCCCCTTCACTCAGGATTGCCACCGTGCCCCACCCCGCCCTTGCCTGGCGCAATGCTGTCTTCGCGATGTTCTTCATCGCCGGCCTGTGGTCGGCGAGCTGGGTGGCGCGCGTGCCGGCCGTGCGCGACGGCCTCAGCCTCAGCACCGCAGAAGTCGGATTCCTGATCTTCGGGATGTCGGCGGGCTCGGTGCTGGGCCTCGTGGCCGCCTCGTGGATGCTGGCGCGCCTGGGGGCACGGCGGTCCATGCTCACCAGCGTCACGATCGCGGCGGTCGGCCTGGCCGGGGTCGGCGTGGGCGCGAGCCTGGTCAACTCGGCGGTGTTCGTCTTCTGCGCACTGGCACTCGTCGGATTGGGGATGGGCTCCGTCGACGTGGTCATGAACGTGGAGGGCGCCGCGGCCGAACGCGAAATCGGCAAGACGCTCATGCCGCTGATGCACGCCTGCTTCAGCCTCGGCACGGTCGCCGGCGCGCTTCTCGGCGCCGGCGCATCCGCTGTGGGAATGCCGGTGGGCTGGCATCTGCTGGTCATCGCGGTGGTCGTGCTGGTGACGGCGGCGATCGCCGTGCGCTACGTGCCGCACCGAGCTGAGCTGGGAGACGACCCGAGCGCCCCGCGGCAGGCCGAGGAGCCAGCGATCACCTGGCGTGAGCGGCTGCGCGCGAACCTGATGGTCTGGCGCGACCTGTCGGTGCTCCTGATCGGCGTGATCGTGCTCGGCATGTCGTTCGCCGAAGGGTCGGCCAACGACTGGCTCGCCCTTGCCGCGGTCGACGGCCATGGCATGAGCAACACCGCCGGCGCCGTCGTCTTCGGCGTCTTCGTCGCGGCGATGACGGTCGGCCGCCTTGTCGGCGGCCCGCTGATCGACCGCTTCGGGCGGGTCCCGGTGCTGCGCGCGTGCGCCGCCCTCGGCATCGTCGGGTTGCTCGCGTTCATCCTTGCCCCCACCGGCTGGCTGCTCTTCGCCGGCACCGTGCTCTGGGGACTCGGCGCGTCGCTCGGCTTTCCCGTGGGCATGTCGGCGGCGGCGGACGACACCCGCAACGCGGCCGCGCGGGTCAGCGCCGTGGCCATCATCGGATACTGCGCGTTCCTGGTCGGACCGCCGCTTCTCGGCGTGCTCGGCCAGCATTTCGGCATCCTGAACGCCCTGTACCTGGTGCTCGTGCTCATGGTCCTCGCCGGCCTCGCCGCTCCCGCCGCCCGCGAGCGCGCCCGCTACCGTTCGACGGAGAATTTCCCGAAGACCTCCCTGTAAGGCCCGGATTGGCGGCCTTCAGGCTGATTTCTCCGTCGAACGGGCGGGCGTCGATGTGCGCGGAGCATGCGGAGCATGCAGCACGACCGGTTAAGCTCGACCGGTGCGTCTCGTAATTGCCCGCTGCTCCGTCGACTACGCGGGCCGGCTCAGTGCCCACCTGCCCCTGGCCACGCGCCTCCTCATGATCAAGGCCGACGGCAGCCTGCTCGTGCACTCCGACGGTGGCTCGTACAAGCCATTGAACTGGATGAGCCCGCCGTGCACCCTCAGCACTCACGAGCCCGACGACGACCAGACGGATGCCGGCATCACCGCCGTCTGGAAGGTCACGCACGCGAAAACCGCCGACCAGCTCGTCGTGAGCATCCACGAGGTGCTGCACGATTCCGCCCACGAACTGGGCGTCGACCCGGGGCTCGTCAAGGACGGCGTCGAGGCGCACCTGCAGAAGCTGCTCGCCGAGAACATCGACCTGCTCGGCGACGGGCACACGCTCGTGCGGCGTGAGTACATGACCGCGATCGGACCGGTCGACATCCTCGCCCGCGACGCCAACGGCCGCTCGGTCGCGGTCGAGCTCAAGCGCCGCGGCGACATCGACGGCGTTGAACAGCTGACCCGCTACCTCGAGCTGATGAACCGCGACCCGCACCTCGCACCCGTGGCCGGCGTGTTCGCCGCGCAGGAGATCAAGCCGCAGGCGCGCACCCTTGCCGAGGACCGAGGCATCCGCTGCCTGGTGCTCGACTACGACGCCATGCGGGGCCTGGACGACACGCATTCCCGGCTGTTCTGACACCCCCCGGACAGGGGGAGAAGAGATTCTCCTTCTGCCCTTTCCAAGGTGGGCACCTTAGGATAAGCGGCGTGAATCCGACATTGACGCGCACGTGGAGCGCTATTCTCTTCGACCTGGACGGAACGATCACCGATTCCGCCCCGGCGATCACCAGCTCCCTCGCCACCACTTTCGCCCACCTCGGGCGTCCTGTTCCCCCTGCCCATGAACTCCTCGCCTACGTCGGCCCGCCGCTGCTCGCGGCGTTCCGCGAATACGCCGGCATGACCCCCGACGAGGCTGTCGAGGCACTGAAGGTTTACCGTTCGCACTATCAGGGCGCTGCGTCCCTTGACACCGCCGTGTACCCGGGGGTCGCGGGTCTGCTGGAGCGCATCCACGAGGCCGGCATCCCGCTGGCCCTGGCCACCAGCAAGCCTGAGCAGAACGCCATCCGCATCCTCGAGCACTTCGACCTCGCCAAATTCTTCACGGTGATGGTCGGCGCAAGCGAAGACGAGGTGCGCAGCGCCAAGGCCGACATCGTTGCCGAGGCCCTGTCGCGCCTGAAGGACAAGGGCGCAGACCTGAGCGCGCCGGTCATGGTCGGCGACCGCGGCTACGACGCCGAGGGTGCGGCCGCCAACGGCGTGCCCGCCATTCTCGTGGAGTGGGGCTACGGCTCCCCCGCGGAGGCGACCGCCGCAACGGCCGTCGTGCACTCGACCGACCAGCTCGCGAAGCTGCTGCTCGGCTAGCTCGGGAGTGGGTGACTGCCGCCGGCTCTGTTGAGCTGCGCGGGTCCAGCGCCGCTGCGCCGGTTGAATTCAGCCCACGCAGCGGCGTTCAGCGCACCCGATGCGGATGCCTGTCGTTCGGCCGGTGCGAAGCCGCCGTCAATCGTCGTCGGACGTGCGCAACCGCCGGCGCGCCGACAGCAGCTCCACCTCCGGGCGGCCGGCGACGAGCGCCTCCACCCGATCGAGCACCTCCACCACATGAGCCCGGTCAGACGCGACGAGCGCGGCGCCGATGGCGGCTCGACGGTGCAGGTCGAGATGGTCCACCTCGGCGACGCTCAGCTCAAAGCGGCGGCGGAGCTCGGCAGCGATCGGGCGCACCACGGAGCGTTTCTCCTTGAGCGAATGCACGTCCCCGAGGAGGAGGTCGAACTCGATCCAGCCGATCCACATGCCTCCAGCCTGCCACCGCCGTACCGTTGTGGCGGTGCCCCCGGCGGTCTAGCGTGGCGAGCAAGCGAGAGGAGCACGACATGAGTGAAGGTGGCGAGAACCTGGACCTTCCCGCGGACAAGGGCCCCATCGGCAAGCCCTCGCAAGCCGAGGGCGAGGAGGGCGAGGCTCCCGAGATGACCGGTCCGCAGGAGATCGGCAAGCCCTCGCAGGCCGAGGGCGACGAGAACGAGTAGACGGCGCGTCGAGAGTCGGTGGCAACGGATGTCGCGGCAAAGCTGGCCGACGCGGCCGCCGCTCTGTATGCCCTGACGCCCGGTGAGTTCACTGCGGCCCGCAACAAGCGGGCCCGCGAGGCCCGGGCCGACGGTGACAAGGAGTTCGCGGCGGCGATCACCGCGCTCCGCAAGCCCTCGGCTTCGGCGTGGCTCGTCAACATGCTGGTGAGGCACCGCACTGACCAGATCAGCCAGGTGCTCGACCTCGCCGCGTCGCTGCGGGAGGCACAGCAGGACTTGGACGCACAGGAGCTGCGGGAACTCGGCCGCCAGCGGCAGCAGCTGGTCGCGGCGCTGACACGCGAGGGCCGCCGCCTTGCCTCCGATCTCGGCGAACACCTGAGTGATGCGGCAGCGGATGAGGTGGGCCAGACCCTGCAGGCCGCGATGGTGGACGCCTGGGCGGCGGCGGCCGTGCGCACGGGGGCGCTGGTGCGACCCCTGCTCGCGACCGGGGTTGAAGCCGTAGATCTTGCCGGCGCAGTCGCGGTCGCAGTGCCGACGGCATCCGTTGAGCGCGAGCCGGACCGCGGCGCACGCAAGCGTGCGAAGCCGCGGGGACCGTCGAAGGAGCAGGTGAGCGCAGCGCGGGCTCTCGTGGTCGAGACCGAGAAGCAGGCCGATGCCGCCCGTGCGAGAGTGGAAGAGATCGACGACGAGGCCGAGGCGCTGGAGCCTCGCCGCGAGCGCCTTGAGCGGGAGCTGCGCGAGCTCCGCGACCAGGTGCGGGACGCCGAGCAAGCGCTGGCTGAGGTTGCTCAGGATGCCGACCGGCTGGAGCGAGAGCGGGGGCGCGCGGAGCGGAAGGCCGACGGCGCGGAGGCGAAGGCCGCGCAGGCGCGAGCCGCCCTCGAGCGCCTCACCGCCCCCTGACCCACCGCCTCGACTCCCGTGGGCGAGTGAGCAGAAGCACTCGCGCACCCGAGGAGGGGGCGCGTTTGCCCAGCCCGAATCCGCTCCCACGAGGAGGAGGTGACCCGTCGCGAGCGGCCACGGCCGGTGCCGCCGCCTGATTAAAGTGGAGCTACGCGGTTTTCGCCTCTGTGACCCAGCCAGACGTGCGAGCGCCGTCTTACGGAACGTAGCACTGCAGCAGATGGGTCGTTTAGTAAACGTTTGCGCGACTCTGGCGGAGCTACATACTCTGTGGAGGCGCGAAGACGTAATCGTTTGCGCAGCGTCCCTTTTCCCTCCGATAAATGCAACCCGAGGAGCCTGCGCGATGGCCACGATCCGAGACGTCGCGCGTCACGCTGGGGTCTCGCCGGCCACCGTGTCGCGGGTAGTCAACGGGCTGGTCGGCTATTCGGCGGCCACCCAACAGCGCGTCGAGCAAGCCATCCTCGCCTTGAACTACGAGCCGGACTCACTGGCACGCGGCCTCAAGATGAAGCAGACCTCCGTCATCGGAGTGCTTGCACCCGTCGTGTCGGACGCCCTGGCCTCCGAAGTCATGAGCGGCGTCGAAAGCGCGGCTCGGTCGCGGGGTTACGCGGTGATGCTTGGCAGGACCGGCGCGGGCTCGGAATTCGCACCCGGGTACCTCCGCACGCTCCGCACCTACCGCTCGGCGGGAGTGATTCTCATTTCTGCCGCCATCACCGCCGAGATGCGGCGGGCGCTCGGCTCAAGCGTTCCCATGATCTCCGTCGCGATCCGCAACGGCGCACGCTTCCCCAGCATCGCGATCGACGACGAGCGTGCGGCGTACGACGGGACCAAATACCTCATAGCCCTCGGGCACCGACATGTCGGCCTCCTGGCCGGAGACCCGTCATCCACCCTCGTAAACGCGGTTCGGGAGCGCGGCTACCTGCGGGCGATGTCGGACGCCGGATTGCAACCGGTACTCGAACGAGGCAATTCGCTCTACGATAGCGCTCCCCCGGCACTCGGTCGCCTCCTCGTCAAGGACCCCCAGCTCACCGCAGTTTTCGCCCTGAGCGACGAGATGGGGGCTGCGGTCGTCAATGAGCTGCAGCGCCTGGGCCGGCGGGTCCCGGAGGAGATTTCTGTCCTCGGGTTCGACAACACCCGCACCTCCCAACACGTCTATCCCGCCCTGAGCACCGTCGCGCAGCCCCTCGAACGTATGGGCGAACTGGCTGTCGAGCGACTTCTCGGCCGGGGCGACGTCGGACAGAAAATCATGCCGCACCGCTTGGCCGAACGTGGCTCAACGGCATCCGTTCTTCGGCACGGCCCCGGGCACCGGGCCGGCGGAGCCGCTTCTCTCTCTCGAAGCAGCGGTTCATCGCATTAACCGCCCGGAACCACCCCATAAAAGGAGCATTCATGAAGCAACGAGGCCGTGAGCGACGTTGGGTCGCTGGCATAGCACTGATGGCGACAGGGGCCATTGTCCTGTCGGCGTGTGCAGGCACCACCGGAAGCACCAGCCCGGCGGAGTCGCCCAGCGCTGCCGGCAAGCTTGAAGGACGCGGCCCGATCCAGTATGTGACGAGCCCGGACGCCTCGGGAGCCGCACAGAAGTCGATCGACGACTGGAATGCTGCGCACCCGGACGAGAAGGTCGAGCTGGTCGAACTGCCCCTGGACGCCGACCAGCAGCGCCAGCAGCTCGTACAGAACGCTCAAGTCAAAGGAACCTCGTACAGCGTGCTCAACCTCGACGTTGTGTGGACGTCGGAATTCGCGGCCAACCGCTGGATCACACCGCTGCCGGAAGACGCCCTCCCCGTCGCCCAGGAGATTCCGGCCACCGTCGAAGCCGCGAAGTACCGCGGCGTCCTCTACGGCGCTCCGTATTACACTGACGGCGCGCTCCTGTACTCGCGTACCGACCTGATGAAGAAGGCCGGCATCGACACCCCACCGCAGACGTGGAAAGAGATGCAGTCAGACTGCAAGGCCGTCCTTGCCCTGCCCGAGTCGAAGGGCATGTCGTGCTACGCCGGGCAGTTCGACAAGAACGAGGGCCTGACGGTCAACTTCAGCGAGGCCGTGAACTCGGCTGGCGGATCCCTCTTTGACAAGAACGGCAAGCCGACCGTCGACACCCCCGAGGCCCTCACCGCTCTCAACTTCTTGGTCGACGGCTTCGCTAGCGGCATGATCCCGAAGGACGCGATCACTTTCCAGGAGGAGCAGGGGCGGCAGGCGTTCCAGGACGGCAAGCTCGTCTTCCTGCGCAACTGGCCGTACGTGTATGCATCGTTCAGTGCAACGGACGGATCGAGCCCGGTCCAGGGCAAGTTCGGTGTAAGCGCCATCCCTGGGGAGACGGGTCCCGGTGTCTCCACACTCGGTGGCCGCAACATCACCATCTCGAGCTTCGCGAAGAACAAGGCCACCGCGCTGGACTTCATCACCTTCTTCACAAGCAAGGATCAGGAGTCGAAGCGTCTCGAGCTGAGCTCGCGCGCGCCGGTCTACTCCTCGTTCTATGAGGACAGCACGGTGACCGACAAGTACAAGTACCTGCCGACCCTGTTGACCTCGCTGCAGAACGCGCAGCCCCGGCCGAAGGTTGTGCAGTACGGCACCACGACGGCCGCCATTCAGGACGAGGTGTACGCGGCGCTGACGGGCGATAAGAAGCCCGAGGCTGCCCTCACTGACCTGCAGAAGAAGCTCTCGGAAATCACGGCAGGCTGACCTAGCGTCCCGGGCGGCCGTCAACCACGGGCCGGCGGCCGCCCCCTGTGCCAACCAGAAAGAACCGACATGACATCGAGTCCCATCGCGGGCGCAGCACCGATCCGCCTTCCGCGCGTCCGCGCAAAGGGCGAAGGCGGAATGGCGACCCTGCTGCTATCCCCGACTTTCATCGTCCTCGCGCTGGTGATCCTGTATCCGTTGCTGTCCGCGTTCCACCAGTCCCTCTATGCGTCTGAGTCGGGGCTGGACGCGAACGGGTTCGTGGTGGACGGTGATGTCTTCGTCGGGTTGCACAACTACCTCAGCATCTTCACTGGGGCCGACGCATCACGCTTCTACAACGCACTCGGCAACACCTCGTTCTTTACTTTCGTCTCCGTGGCGCTCGAAACCGTGATCGGTGTTGCCTTCGCCGTTGCCATGAATCGCGCCTTCAAGGGTCGCGCCTTCCTCCGGGCGACAATTCTCGTGCCCTGGGCGATTCCGACGGCGGTTTCCGGTTTGCTCTGGCGCTGGATCTTCCAGTCCAACGGCATCGTGAATGACCTCATCAACCACCAAGTGCTGTGGACCGCGGAGGGATTCGCGTCCCAGGTGGCAGTGATCACTGCCGAGGTATGGAAGACGGCGCCGTTCATCGGGCTCCTCGTGCTTGCGGGAATGCAGATGATTCCCGAAGAGGTCTATGAGGCGGCCAAGCTCGACGGAGCCGGCTGGTGGCGGCAGTTTGGCTCCATCACGCTGCCGCTCGTTCGGCCGGCTCTCCTCGTCGCCATTCTGTTCCGACTTCTCGACGCATTGCGGATGTTCGACCTCCCGTTCGTGCTCATCGGACCGAGGAAGAGCTCGGTGGAGACCCTCTCGATCCTGGCGTGGGACGAATCCAACCAGCTCCACTACGGAGCGGCGTCGGCGTTCTCCATCGTGCTCCTGCTCTACGTCGCGCTGATCGCCTTCGTATTCATCAAATTGCTCGGCGCCGACATCATCGGCGACTCCTCAACCACCACCCCGCGCGGCTCGCGACCGGCAGGAAAGAAGGTAGCCCGATGACTTCCGTCTCGGCAGCAGTTCGCACGACCCCCCGTGGTCGTGGGCGTTGGGGCTCTAGCGTCAACGCAGCCACACGTTATGTGGGAGTGGCGGTCATCGCCGTCTACTGCCTCGCGCCCTTCTATTGGATGCTCGTCTCAAGCTTCCGACGCTCCTCAGACATCTTTGAGACGTCGCTCCTTCCGACAACGTGGTCGTTCGAGAGCTACGCCCAGGCGTTCGACTCCTCCACCATGTTCGGGCGCGCTCTCCTCAACAGCCTGATCGTCGCGAGCATCACAACGGTTCTCGCTCTGGCGCTTGGCATCTTCGCCGCGTACGCCATCTCGCGCCTGAACTTCCGATTCAAGTCGGCCATCCTCGCCGTCATCATCGCGACATCGATGTTCCCGGGGATCTCTGTCGTCGTTCCCCTGCTGCGGTTGTTCTCCGACATCGGCTGGATCAATACCTATCAGGCCATGATCGTGCCGAGCCTGTCGTTCGCGATTCCGCTCGCGGTCTGGAATCTCACAACGTTCATGAAGCAGCTCCCGTTCGAACTCGAGCAGGCCGCAATGATCGACGGTTGCACGAAGTGGCAGGCATTCCGGATGATTCTTCTGCCGCTGGCAGCTCCCGGCGTCTTCACCACGGCTATCCTCACCTTCATTCACAGCTGGAACGAGTTCATCATCGCGCTGTCCATGGTGAACAACCCCTCAATCCAGACCGCGACGGTGGCCATCTCCAAGTTCACCGGGGCCAGTGACTTCCAGGCGCCCTACGGGGCGCAGATGGCAGCCGGGGTCGTCGTGACGATCCCCCTGGTCATCATGATCCTTCTCTTCCAGCGCAGGATCGTTGACGGCCTCACCTCGGGAGCGAACAAGTGAGCGACGACGGCCAGAAGCAATGGTGGGACTCAGCGATCATCTACGAGGTCTATCCGCGCTCGTTCGCTGACTGGAACGGCGACGGCGTCGGCGACCTGAGAGGACTGATCCAGAAGCTTCCTTATATTGCTTCCCTCGGCGTGCACGGCATCTGGCTGACGCCGTTTCAAACGTCGCCGCAGGTCGACCAGGGCTACGACATCAGCGACTACTGCGATGTCGACCCACTGTTCGGCAATCTGGCGGACGTCGACGAGCTTCTCAGCGCGGCCCACGGGCTCGGCCTGAAGGTTCTCGTCGACATCGTTCCGAATCACTGCTCGATCGAGCATCCGTTGTTCAAGCGCGCATTGGCCTCCTCGCCCGGCTCCCCAGAGCGCGACATGTTCCACTTCGCCGATGGCGGCGGTGAACGGGGGGAAACCCCTCCGAACAACTGGATCAGCGTCTTCGGAGGGCCGGCCTGGGCGCCGGCGCATCCCGGATCTGCGGACGACACCCAATGGTTCCTGCACCTGTTCTCGGCCGCTCAGCCGGACTGGAACTGGCGCAACCCCGCCGTGACGGACTACTTCGATGGCGTATTGCGCTTCTGGTTCGACCGCGGCGTCGACGGCATCCGCATCGATGTCGCCCACGGCCTGTTCAAGGCGGAGGGGCTGCCGGATGCCCCAGAGGTTCCGACGGTCATCGACGGGCTGCGGTCCAACCCCCTCGTGACCGACCAGGAGCCGGTGCACGACGTATACCGCCGCTGGCGCTCCATTGCCGAGGAATACGACCCAGCTCGACTTCTGGTCGGCGAGGTCAACCTCGAGCCTCAGCGTGCCGGCCGATACACGCGGTCAGACGAACTCCATCAGGCGTTCGCCTTCGCTTTCGCGCGGCTGAGCTGGAGCGGTCCGGAGTGGGTTTCCGCCGGATCCGAGTTGGAGCAGGCACGACACGACTACGGCGCGGCGCCGAGCTGGGCGCTGGAGAACCACGATCTCGTTCGAACGGTAACGCGCTTTGGTGGCGGTGAGCGGGGGGAGAAGAGGGCACGCGCGGCCATCGTCGCGCTCCTCGGTTTGCCCGGTTCCGTCTACGTGTACCAGGGACAGGAACTCGGGCTGCCGGAAGTCGACGTCCCGGTCGGTTCCCGAGCAGACCCCATGTGGACAATGGGAGGGGTTAGCCGAGATGGTGCCCGGATTCCGCTTCCCTGGACCGAGCGGCCGTCCGCCACGTACGGATTCTCGCGCGATTCGACAGCTGCGGCACCGTGGCTTCCCACCCCTCCAAACTGGGGAGAGCGCTCCGTGGAGCGCCAGGAGGGGGACGAGCAGTCGAACCTGCACCTCTTCAAATCGGCGGTCGCACGCAGAAGGGCCCTGTTCGAGCAAGGAGAGTTTGTTCACGACGAGCCGGCGACATGGCAGTCCACCACGACCGGACTGGCGATCTGCGCCCGCGCGGGCGGCGTGAGTGTCGTCATCGCGATGGGCGACAAGCCCGCCCCGTTGCCAGCCGGAACGGTGCTGTTCAGTTCTTCAGGCATGCCCGACGGCGGGATGATCGACCCCGACACCACCGTGTGGCTCCGACGCCCCAGCTAACGCACATACCGCCTCGCCAGCACCCCTAATCCCGCACCCGGCCCCCGTGCACGACGGGGCGAGACGGTGGTAGGCAGGAGTGCATGGCCGACGAGGAGCAGACCGGGGACGCGGGCGAGCTGCGACATGACCGATATGTCGGAGGCACCGACCTCACCCACTGGTCGACGCGGCTGGGCCGAGCGCTCGCTCGCTTCGTCCAGCGGATCAGCAACCTGCTCGGGCCGCACGGCGCCTTCATCCTCATCCTGTTCTTCGGCGCCCTCGTCGCAGCGTTCGCCACCTTCGGCGCTGCCACGGTGTACGACGCCGTCACCGAGAACGACGGCGTCGCGGGGCTTGACAAGCCGATCCTCCATGCCGCGGTCAGCATCCGGTCACCGTGGCTCAATGAGGTGGCCACCCTCTACACGGATGTCGGTGGCACAGTCGTCATGCCGATCATCGCGATCGCCGCGATCCTCCTGCTCGCCCTCCGCCGTAAATCGTGGACCCCGGTCATCATCATCGCGGGCGCGGCCATCGGCTCCCTTCTCATGACCATCGCGGGCAAGGACCTCATCGGCCGAGCACGACCCGCGCTCGTGTACGCGGTGCCGCCGTACGAGCACTCGCCGTCATTCCCGAGCGGCCACACCCTCAATGCGACCGTCATCGCCGGCGCGATCGTCTACGTGCTCCTCCTCAGGGAGAACACGCGATGGAAGCGCGCGCTCACAATTGCGGTCGGCGCGTTGTTCGCGTTCACGATCGGCCTGAGCCGCATGTACCTCGGGCACCACTGGTTCACCGACGTGCTCGCCGCGTGGATGCTCGGCCTCGCCTGGCTGGCGCTGGTGATCACCGCCCACCGCCTCTATCTCACCGCCAAGAGTCGCGGCGCCAGGGCGCCTGACCCGACGACAGAGCACGACGATGGCCACCACGTCCACGACGATCGCGAGAGCTGACAGCAGCAAACCGTCGAAACGCGCCTCGCTCGTGCCCACGGCGACAGGCGGATGCGCCGCCACCCGCTGACCGAGTACGGCGTGCGCGGCGAGCGCCGTCACCATCACGGCCAGGCGGAGCCGGACGTCGTGCCGAACGGAGGGGCCGCCGATCGTCGAAGCGACCAACAGGCATCCGCTGGCGAGGAGCCAACCGTTCACGAGGAGCGCAAGCGGTGTCGTCGGCCGGGCGAGCGCATACAGGTCGGTCGCGTAGAGCAGCCACAGGCCGCCGACGCTCAGCGCCCCGGCGACGACCGGGTGCAGCAGGAATCGCGCGGGAAGGGAGCCGAGGAGCGCCGCCAGGCGGCGCGCCGGCACCGCGGCGAGCGCCCCGAGAGCGAGGGTGACGGGAGCGGCGAGCACCACCAGGAGGGGCGCGATCGCGCCCAGCAGCAGGTGCACGAGCACGCGGTCGAAGAGGGCTTGCCGGGCCGCGATCGGACTGACGAGTGCGGCCCAGATCACGGCGAGCGCGCACAGCCACACGCCGATGCGGTCAGTGGGCCAGGGGCGCTCGCGCTGGTGCCGCAGCACCGAGACGGCATAGACCGCGCCCGCGGTGACAAGCCCCAGTGTCACGCAGAGCGCGGGAAGGCCCTGCGCGATGGCGTCATGGTCGTGCACCAACCCAGCGGCTGCCGGCATCCGTCACCACTTCCTGTCGGCTCCACGCTAAACCGAAGTGCCACCGGCCGGAACGGCCAGTCCGTTGAGGCCGCCGTGGCTTCCAGCCGAACCTGCAGGCGCCGCAACGTCTCGTCGATGTGCTCGCGCACAAAGTGCGCGGCCGCGGGCAGGTCGTGGGCTGCCATCGCCCGACAGATGCGGCGGTGCTCCTCGAGGAACAGCTCGTCTTCGGCGTAGTCGAGCCGTGACGAGGAGAGGGCGTCGAGGTAGAACGAGACCTCGACAGCGAGTTGGGCGTAGAAGTCGTCGATCCGTACACTGCCGAAGTTGCGCACCGTCGCAGCGTGGAATGCGAGGTCCTTGGCGACGATCTCGCGATCATTGCCGCCTTCGGTCGCCGCTTCCAGCTCCGCGAGCGCCGTGCTGACGCCCTCGATCACCCCCGCGCTTGCGGGAAGTGAGACGGCGCCGACCTCAAGCCCGCGTCTCGCGTCATAGAGATTGACGAGGGCATCCTTCGTCGGCTCCGCGACAACAGCGCCACGGTGCATCTCGTGTCGTATCAGTCCGCTCTGCCCGAGCAGCAGCACCGACTCGCGAACGGTGTTACGTGAGACGCCGAGCGATGTGGCGAGCGTGTTCTCGCGCAGAGGGGTTCCCGGTTTCAGCTGGCCGTTCAGGATCAGGCCCGTGATGTGTTCGCGCACCTGCTCCGCCGTGCTGACACGTTGGAACGACATTTTCGGCAAGCCCTGCATCCCCGCAGTCTACCGGCTGTGCCGTGAATTGTTGAAATGTCCTACGAATTTGCCACTGATGGGGCAAAGGGGGCGGGCATCCCGCCCGCCCCCTTCCACGCTCAGACGTCGAGGGTGATGACGGTGGGGCCGGAGCGGCCCAGGGCGACCCGCGCCCGCTCGGCGGCATCCTTCGCACTCGTCGCACGCTCCCCCGTCGCTCCGATCGCCGCTGCGAGCGCCGGCAGGTCGGGCACGTGCAGATCAACTCCGACGGGTGCGATGCCTCGAGCAGCCTGCTGGTCCTTGATTTCGCGGTATCCGCCGTTGTTCATCACGAGGACGACGATCGGCAGGTGCTGCTCGACGGCTGTCACGAGCTCCTGGACCGAGAACATGAACGCCCCGTCCCCGAGCAGCGCGACGACCGGCGCCTCGGGCTCCGCCACCTTCGCGCCGATCGCCGCCGGCACTGCGTATCCGAGCGTCGCCGAACGCGGCATGTACAGGAATGAGTTCTTGCGGGGGACGGGGAAGAAGTGCACGCTGCCGAGATAGGTCACCTGCGAGGAGTCGCCCGTGATGATTGCATTCTCGGGCAGCGCCTCCCGGAGCTCGGAGTTGATCTCGTACCAGGCTTCGCCGTCGGCGCGCGCTTCGGCAAGCAGTCTCGTTTTCAAGTCGTCGATGTCATCGCCGCTCTTAGTCGACCGCGCGCTCAGGACAGGGGTGTCGGCGCGCGCCTGAACCTCGGCGATGATCGCGGACAGTGCCTCCGCGGCATCCGCGTGGATCGCCGTGTGCGCCGCCGCATTCAGCTGAAGCTGACTTTCGGCGATATCGACGCGAACGAGATTCGGGGCCGTGATCTTTCCGTCCCACAGGTCAGAGTCGCCCAGCTCACTGCCCACGACCAGCAGGCCGTCGCTCTGGTTCAGCCACTCCCGTGCCGCGACCAACCGGATGTGTGCGCCGAGGGACAACGGGTGAGTCTCGGGCAGCACACCCTTGCCGTTGCACGTTGAGATGACCGGCGCTGACAGCAGCTCAGCCAGTGATCGAACCTGTTCGTCTGCCCCACGCGCCCCGCCGCCGACGATGATCGCCGGCCTTGCGGCCTCCGAGAGCAGCTGGGCCGCTTCGCGCACGGCAGCAAGGTCCACCACCGGCGCCGGTACGGGATTGGCGTGAGAGACCTCGCCGGTCCAGGCCTGTGCGAGCACGTCATGCGGCACCTCGATGAACACGGGGCGCGGGCGACCGGTGCTCATCACCTCGAAGGCATGCGCAACGGCGTCGCTGGCCTCCTGGGGCGTCGTCGCCCGGGTGCTCCACTCGGTCATGGCGGCCATCGCCGCAAGGGTGTCTTTTGTGTCGTGGAGTTCCCCGCCGTCCAGGTAGTCGGTGCCAGACGGCAAGCCCGACGAGATGATCAGCACCGGCCGGGACTCGGCATAGGACGTTCCCGCTGCCACCATGGCGTTGAGCACGGCCGGCCCGCTCGTCGTGATCACGACACCCGGCTTACCGGCGACCTGGGTGTACCCGTCGGCGGCATAGCCGGCGCCCTGTTCGTGACGCGTCGTGATGGTGGTGACGCCGAGGCGCACAAGGTGGCGGTAGATCTCGAGGTTGTGCGTTCCGGGAATGCCGAAGATGACGTCGACGCCATGAGCCTTGAGCGTCTCGGCAACGGCAGCGCCGCCATTGCGGGGTTCGCTCGCGTCATTGCGAGTCGGTTCAGGCTCGGTGGCCTCGGGGTTAGCTGATGTGAGAAGAGTCATAATTGCTCCATCGTAGGACAATCCACCAATGCATCGGAAGCGGCAGTCGTTGGCACCGACTTAGCGGTGGCCACCCGAGGGGTGCCGCACGGCGTTCAGCACGATCTGGTCGTGCCCCGGGATCAATCGGGCGTCCGCCTCCCGGGCGAGCGTCAGCAGACGCTCAAGAGACCGCTCGGCGTCGCGCTCCTTGCCCTCGTAGCTCCCCGCGCACGCGCCACACGGCACGTTGTCCAAGAAGTTCTGCGCGAGATCGGCCGCGTCACCGGCAAGGATCCACGTTCCCGTCTGGGCCAGCTCGATCCGGAAGGACTGGTGGCCCGGGGTGTGACCGGGGGTCGCCAACGCCCAGACGCCAGGGGCGATCTCGGTGTCCCCGTCGAGTTCGCGCCATACCGTTGATGCATCGCTCCAGTCCGGCTCGTGAAAGCCGTTGTGCATGCCGGCTTCGCCACTCCGCACGAATTCGAGCTCGGCCCGCTGCACGGC
>Ga0157369_10003918_pt1 | contig 17650 bp, 11 predicted proteins | sample C25metaG_FD_113461 | JGI IMG/M metagenome (GOLD analysis project Ga0157369, IMG submission 113461) | Corn rhizosphere microbial communities from Kellogg Biological Station, Michigan, USA - C2-5 metaG | ecosystem: Host-associated > Plants > Roots > Rhizosphere > Soil | place: USA: Michigan... | reverse complement strand
TCATCGTCATCAACATCGTGCAGATCCGCGCGTTCAGCAAGAAGGTCGAGGACTGAGCATGACCATCACCCGAAAGGAACCGGCCACCGTCACCTCGACGATGCCCGACGTCCGTGGTCACGGACGCACTCGCGGCCGCGGACGGGACGGGAAGCCGACGAACTTCTTCGGTATCGCCATCCGGATGCCGTTCTGGATCTTCACCGCGGCGCTCGCCGTGATCTTCCTCTACCCGCTCGTCTGGACCGCCGTCCGCTCGGTGTCTCCGCTTGCCGGTACGAACCAGACCGAGGGGTGGGGGCTCGGCAACTACATCACCCTCGCCGGGTACCAGGACGGCATCCTGCAATACATCGGCAACTCGGTGTTCGTCTCGCTGCTGACCGTGATCCTCACGCTCGTCATCTCGCTCTTCGGCGGGTACGCCTTCGCGAGGTTCCAGTTCCGCGGCAAGAACGCCCTGTTCCTCGCGACCATCGCGATCCTCATGGTCCCGTACGCGACGCTGCTCATCCCGCTCTACGTGCTCCTCAACCTGGTCGGTCTCTCCAACTCGCTCGTCGGGGTGGCGCTCGTGCTCACCATGTTCCAGCTGCCGTTCTCGACCTTCATGATGCGGATCGCCTTCGAGTCGATCCCGAAGGAGCTCGACGAGGCGGCGATGGTCGACGGCTGCAACTCCTGGACCGTGCTCTGGAAGGTGCTCGTCCCGGCGGTCAAGCCCGGCCTCATCACCGTGGGACTGTTCGCGTTCCTCGCCGCCTGGAACGACTTCATGGCGCCGCTGATCCTCATCAACGACTCCGCGAAGATGACCCTGCCGCTCGCCGTCTCCAACCTGCGCGGCCAGGTCCAGGGCGTCGTGGACTACGGCGCGACCGAGGCCGGCGTCGTCGTCCTCGCGTTGCCGTGCATCCTCCTCTTCCTCATCCTCCAACGTCACTACGTGCGCGGCTTCATGTCCGGCGCATTCAAGGGGTAACCATGAGCACCACCATCAGGACCACAGCAACGGGCACGGGGACCAGCATGGCCCCGGTCGTCCCCACCACCGGTGCGCTCACCCCGCTCGGGCTCGACGAGGTCGGCATCACCGAGGGGTTCTGGGCGGACCGCCAGCGCGTGAACGGCACCGCGACCCTCGCGCACGTCGAGCACTGGCTGGAGCGGGAGGGCTGGATCCGCAACTTCGACCTGGCCGCCGCCGGCACCCTGCCGGAGGGTCGCCGGGGTCGCGAGTTCGCCGACTCCGAGGTCTACAAGTACCTCGAGGCCGTGGCCTGGGAGATCGGGCGACGGGGCGGTGACGACGCGCTCGAATCCCGGTTCCGCAGCGTCGTGGACCGCGTCGCCGCCGCACAGGAGTCCGACGGGTACCTCAACACCCGCTTCGGCCGGCCCGGCCAGGGCGCGCGCTGGTCGGACCTCGAGTGGGGCCACGAGCTCTACTGCCTCGGTCACCTGTTCCAGGCGGCGGTGGCGCGAGCGCGCACGAGTCCCGGTGCCGACGACGGCCTGCTCGGCATCGCGACGCGTGCCGCCGACCTCATCTGCGAGGTGTTCGGCGCAGACGGCATCCAGTCCGTGTGCGGGCACGCCGAGGTCGAGGTCGGTCTGGCCGAGCTCTCCCGCGTGACGGGGGAGTCGCGGTACCTCGACCTTGCGTCGCTGTTCGTGGAACGTCGTGGCCACGGGGTCCTCCAGGACATCGAGTGGGGGCGCGCCTATTTCCAGGACGACCTCCCGATCCGCGACGCCGAGGCGCTGCGGGGACACGCTGTCCGGGCGAACTACCTCGCCGCCGGTGCGACCGACATCGCGGTCGAACACGGGGACACCGGGCTTCTCGACGCGCTCCGCGGCCAGTGGGACCGCACGATCGCCCGGCGCACCTACCTGACCGGTGGCCAGGGGTCGCACCACCAGGACGAGGCCTTCGGTGAGGACTTCGAGTTGCCGTCCGATCGCGCGTACTCCGAGACCTGCGCCGGCATCGCCTCCATCATGTTCAGCTGGCGGCTCCTCCTCGAGGACCGCGACGTCCGGTACGCGGACCACATCGAGCGAGTGCTGTACAACGTCGTGGCGACGTCGCCGTCAGCCGCCGGCACCGCGTTCTTCTACGCCAACACGCTGCACCAGCGGACGCCCGGGGAGTCGAGCCCGGACGACGAGGTGTCGCCCCGGGCGTCGTCGTCGGAGCGCGCGCCCTGGTTCGACGTCTCCTGCTGCCCGCCGAACGTCGCCCGCACGCTCGCGAGCCTCGCGGCCTTCATCGCGACGACCGACGACCACGGCGTGCAGATCCATCAGTTCGCCTCCGCCACGATCGACACCGTCGTCGGCGGTGAGCACGGCGGCCGGTTCCGGGCCGAGCTGGTGACGGAGTACCCGCGCACCGGGGTGGTCTCGCTTCGGATCGTCGAGGCTCCCACCCAGGCACTCACGGTGTCGCTGCGCGTCCCGTCCTGGGCGGACGACGCCCGGCTCGTGGTGCAGACGGCCTCGGGCTCCCGCGACGAGCATGAGGTCCCGACCGGGTACGCGGACGTCACCCGCGCGTTCTCCGCCGGCGACGTCGTCGAGCTGTCCTTCAGCATCCGGCCTCGGGTGACGCACCCCGACCCGCGCGTGGACGCGATCCGTGGCACCGTCGCGATCGAGCGCGGACCCGAGGTCTACTGCGTCGAGTCGGTCGACCTGCCGGGTGGCGACGAGTCGCTCGCCCGCGTCGAGATCGACGCGCACGCGGACATCGAGGAGGCGTCCGACGGGCGCCTGACGGTCGTGCTCCGGACCCGCCCGGTCGTGGACGCCGCCTGGCCGTACGCGGACGGGTTCGACGCCCCGGGTGACGCCGATCCGTTCACCGCGAGCATCGCCCCGTACCATTCCTGGGCGGAGCGCGGTCCGTCGACGATGCGCGTCTGGATCCCCACGACGCGGAGCTGACCGACGCCCGCGGAGCGCCGTTGAACGCCCGACACCACACCGGAACAGCTGGACTTTCGGTATGGTGTCGGGCGCTTTCGTCGTGCTGTCATCCGATTTCCGCCCGGTGTGCCGAAACTTCCGAAAAGCCTTGCGAATGCTGCGAATGTCCCGATAACCTCCCCGGGAGTGTCCTACTCACTGAAGAGAGGGAATCAGACAGCGTGGTCAGAACACAGCAATCCACCCCCAAGCGGGGGTCGCGTGGATGGCGTGGCGGGATCGCGGCGACAGCCGCTCTCGCCGTCATCGGCACGACCTTCCTCACGGCGCCGGCGCAGGCCGCGAACGCCGACATCGGCTACCCGACGTTCTCGGGCAGCGACACCCCGGTCCCCGCCACCGGCACCGGCTACACGGCCGGCAACCAGCTGCAGGCGATCTTCGACGCGGACGTGGCCGCTGGAGCCGGAGCCCTCGGCGGGCCCGACTTCTGGATGGACCGGATGCTCCAGCGCACCGGCACGACCGGCAGCTTCGGCGACGACAACCAGTGGCTCTTCAGCCGCGGCCGTGCGGTGTTCATGAAGGAGCACGACCCGTCGAAGCTCGGGTTCGGCGGCCAGGTCGCCTACTGGGAGGCCATCGACGGCAAGGCCGCGTACACGGTCGCGGCGAAGATCGACGGCTCCGACGTGACGCTCACGGAGGACACGGCGAGCCGGGTGCAGACGCCGAGCTACTGGCGCAGCGTGCACCGCCACGCGGCCTCGGGGATCGAGGTCGTCCAGACGAAGTACATCACCGACGGGAACGTCGCGGTCACCGGGCTGCAGGTCCGCAGTACCAACGGCGCGCACACCGTGCAGCTCACGGCCAGCTCGGCCTACACGACGACCGTCGAGGGCGATGAGCTCACCGGCGTCGTGTCCGCGGCCAACAAGCTCACGACGATCTTCCCGCGGCTCTCCGGCGACGGCTTCACGCCGGACGGCGGCGGCATCACGGCCAGCCTCGCCGTCCCGGCCGGCGGCACCGTGTCCACCAAGGTGCAGCTCGGGTTCGTCACCGACGAGATCGCGGAGTCGCGCACCCAGTACGACGCCGTCCGCGGACTCGCGCCCGACGCCTCGTACACGGCGCAGGTCACCGCGTACAACCAGTGGTGGGCCGACAACGTGCCCTACCTGGACACGCCCGAGGACAACATCGACAAGACGCTGTACTACCGCTGGTGGCTCATGCGCTTCAACTTCCTCGACGCCGACATCCCCGGCAACGACTACCAGTTCCCCACCTCGATGGAGGGCGTGCTCGGCTACAACAACGCCATCGTGCTCACCACGGGCATGTTCATCGACGACCTCAAGTACTTCCGCAACCCGATCTACTCCTACGGCCCCTGGGTGTCGGCGGGGGAGACCTCGAAGAGCTACAAGTTCGTCGACAACCCCGGTGACCCGGCGAACTGGTCGAACAGCTACACGCAGTACATCTCCGAGGCGGCGTGGCGCTCCTACCAGCTGCACGGCGGACCGACGGCGATCGCCGAGAACCTGGCGGAGTACGCCGAGGACGACGTGAAGGGCCTGCTCGACGCGTACGACACCGACGACAGCGGCCTCATCGACTACAACTGGGGTGCCATGACGGGCAACGACGCCGACGCGGTGTCGTTCCACGAGCGCCCGAACGCGTACATGGACCGCACCGAGAATGCCTACCTGTACTCCAACGCGCTCGCCTCGGCCGCCGCCTACCGGACGGCCGGCAATGAGGCGAAGGCCGTCGAGATGGACGAGTTCGCGCAGGGCATCAAGGACAAGGTCGTCGAGCTCCTCTGGGACGCCGACGCGAAGGTCCTGAAGCACCGGTTCACGTCCGACGGCAAGCTGGCGAAGTGGAAGGAGATCAACAACTTCTACCCCTTCACCGTCGGTCTCATGCCGAAGCCGGGCGATGCGGACTACGCCGACGACTACGTCAAGGCGCTCGACCTCTTCGCGGACGACGCCCAGTACCCGATCTTCCCCTTCTACACGGCGAACCAGGCCGACCAGGCGGACTACGGCGGACCGGGCAGCAACAACTTCTCGGTGATCAACTCCACCGTGACGTTCCGCATGCTGGCGAAGGTGCTCCGCGACTACCCGACGAAGGCGATCGACGCCGAGTGGTACAAGAAGCTCCTGTATTGGAACGCGTGGTCGCACTACCAGAACGGCGGCGACAACCGCCTGCCCGACCAGAACGAGTTCTGGTCCGACGGCGACGCCGACCCGCAGGACATCGGCTACCGCTCCTGGATCCACCACACGATCCTCGGCGCGACGAACTTCACGATGATCGAGGACACCATGGGGCTCCGTCCGCGGAGCGACGCGAAGATCGAGTTGGACCCGATCGACATCGACTGGGACCACTTCACGGCGAACAACATCGCCTTCCGCGACCAGGACCTCACCATCACCTGGGATGCTCCGGGCGGTGAGCGCCACTACGGCGACAGCATCCCGGAGGGCTACTCGGTGTTCCTCGACGGCAAGCTCGCCTTCACCATCGACTCCCTGAGCAAGGTCGTCTACGACCCCGCGACGGGCACGGTCGAGGTGGCGGACGACGTCACCGTCCTGTCCTCGACGACCGCCTCGCTGCAGGCGCCGCAGGACGTCTCCTTCGCCGCCGGCGACCGGGTCGTGGACCTCTTCGCCAAGGCGGGCGCCGACGTGGATCCGGCCAGTGCCGGATCCGCGAACGCCGCCGAGGGTGCCGAGGTCAGCGCGAGCTTCTCCGCGCCGAGCCGTCCCGCCACCGCGGCGGTGGACGGCACGACCGCCAACGAGCCCTTCTGGGGAACCGCGGGGTCACCCAACGCGAAGGACTCGCTCGTGGTCGAACTCGGAGGCACCAAGACCTTCGACGACGCCAGGGTGTACTTCTACAACTCCTCGTCCACCGCCACCGTGCAGGGGTACTCGGAGCCGGCGACGTACTCGCTCGAGGTCCGGAACGGCGACACCTGGACGGCGATCCCGGCCCAGGCGCGTGGCCCGGTCTACCCCCGAGCCAACTACAACCATGTGCAGTTCCCCGAGGTCACCGGCGACGCCGTGCGGCTGACGGTCAACCACGCCGCCGGGTTCAAGACGGGGGTCAAGGAGCTCCAACTCTTCGCGACCGGCGTTGCGGCACCCGCCTCCACCAACCAGGCTCCGTCGGTGAACGCCTGGGTCGACCAGGCGAACTCGGCCGGCGGCACGCTCGCGCTCGTCGGCGAGGTCAAGGACGACGGGCTGCCGCTCGGCGACGTGACCTCGGCGTGGTCCGTGGTCGACGCCCCGGACGACGGCCTCGTCATCTTCGGTGACGCCACCGCGGCGTCCACGACGGCGAGCTTCACCGCCGAGGGTTCGTACACGCTGCGCCTCACGGCGAGCGACGGCGAGCTCACGAGCACGAAGGACCTCGTGGTCCAGGGTGCGGCGTCGGCGGGCGGTCAGAACGTCGCCCGCGAGGCGACGCCGACTGGCGAGTTCACGGCGGGATGGAACAGCGTCAACGCGGTGAACGACGGCACGGTCCTCCACAGCGGCGGATCTCAGGCCGACGTCTGGGGCACCTGGTCGGGGAGCCGTCCGGCCACCCGCTGGCTGCAGTACGACTGGGCGACTCCGGTCCGGGTCGACGCCGCGACGGTGTCGTTCTGGGGCGACCAGACGGACCCCTCCTCCGGCGCCGGTGTGAACGTGCCGAAGTCCTGGAAGGCGCAGTACTGGACCGGCGACGCCTGGGCCGACGTCACGGGCGCTTCCGCCTACGGCGTCGAGCGCGACGCACCGAACGCCGTCGACTTCGACGCCGTGACCACCACCAAGCTCCGCCTCGTGCTGAGCGCGGCCGGTCCCGGCACCGGAGCCGACCCGTACGCCGGTGTCGCGGTCAGCGAGTGGGAGGTGTTCGCGGTCGCCCCGACGGCGATCGAACCCATCGATGTGCGCACCACCACCGGTGTCGTGCCGACACTGCCGTCGACGGTCGACGCGACGTTCGCGGACGGCAGCCACGCCGACCTCCCGGTCTCGTGGGCGTCGATCACACCCGAGCAGGTCGCGGATGAGGGCAGCTTCTCCGTCGTCGGTCTCGTGACCGGCTCCGCGGTGCCGGCGAAGGCGACCGTCTGGGTGCGGGCGACCGCTCCCGGGCAGATCAACGCCGTCGACCCGGTCGCGGTCACCACCGCAGCCGGGGTCGCACCCGCACTGCCGACCTCGCTCGGTGTCCTCTACAACGACGGGTCCCGCGAGGACCTGCCGGTGATGTGGGCCACCGTCGATCCCTCGTCCTACGCGGCTGAAGGTGTCTTCGAGGTCGCGGGGACGGTCGAATCGGCCCTGCCGGGAGCGAAGTCGGCGACCGCCACGGTGACGGTCGGTGCCGGTGGCGGCGAGGAGGACGACACCGCTCCGGTGGTCGCCCTCACCGCCGACCCGGCGGCTCCGGCCTCGGGCTGGCACACGGGAGCTGCGACCGTCTCGGTCACCGCGACCGACGACCTCGACTCGGCGCCTGTCGTCGAGGTGTCGGTCGACGACGCCGCCTGGGCTCCGTACACCGGTCCGATCGCCGTGAGTGGTGACGGTGTCCACACCGTCGCCGCCCGCGCGACGGACGCCACCGGCAACCGCTCGGCCTCCTCCGACGTCACCGTCCGGATCGACGCGACAGCGCCGTCGGTGACCCCGGTCGCCGACGCCGCGGCCCGCACGGTCAAGGCGACCGCGACGGACGCCGGTTCGGGTCTCGCCTCCATCGAGGTCCGCATCGGTGATGCAGCGGAGTGGACGCCCTACGCCAAGGCGGTCCTCGTTGGCCTGGAGGAGACCACGGTCCACCTCCGTGCCACCGACACCGCGGGCAACGTGTCCGCGGACACCACGGTCGTCGTGCCGAAGAGCGACGGTCAGCTCCGCCGGAACGTCGCGATCGGAGCCGTCCCGACGGCCTCGTTCACGGCCGCCTGGAACACGGTCGACGGTCTCAACGACGACGTCGCTCCGACCTCGTCGGGTGATGTCACGCCGAACGACAACGCGACCGTCTGGGGTGCGTGGCCGGAGATCGGTCAGCAGTGGGTCCAGTACGACTGGGCCGAGGCGGTCACCGTCGGCGAGACCGGGGCGTACTTCGTCTCGAACCTCGACGACGCGGGCCTCGGCATCGAGGTCCCGACGTCCTGGAAGGCGCAGTACTGGGATGCCGAAGCCGGAGACGGCGCCGGCGCTTGGGTCGATGTCGAAGCGCTGGGCGCGTATGGGACCGAGGTCGACGCGTTCAACCCGGTCGCCTTCACCCCGGTGACGACGACGAAGCTGCGTCTGCTCCTCGAAGCCTCGGGCGCCGAGAGCGGCAAGGGTAGCCTCGGGATCAAGGAGTGGCAGGTGTTCGAGGCGGCCGACCAGCCGGTCCCGGACGTCACCGCTCCCGTCGTGACCACTACGGTCACCCCCGAGCTGCCCGCCTCCGGATGGTTCCGCGAGGACGTGAGCGTCTCGGCGACCGCCCTCGACGACCGCGACCTCGTCGCGACCCTTGAGGCGCGGGTCGGGACCGGCGAGTGGGTGGCGTACACCGGCCCGGTGGTCGTCACCGCGGACGGGGTCACCACGGTGTCCTTCCGTGGAACGGACGCCGCCGGCAACGTGTCGGAGCCGTCGGTCGTGGAGGTGCGGCGCGATGCGACCGTCCCGACGCCCGCGGGTACATTCGATGGGACCGCGCGCACCGTCACCGTGACCGCCGAGGACCAACACTCCGGTGTCGCGTTCACGGAGGTCCGGATCGGGGACGGGGCGTGGACCACGTACACCGCACCCGTCGCCACGGGTGATGCGGCGACCACGGTGGCCGTCCGCGCCACCGACGTCGCGGGCAACGTCTCGGAGTCCGTCTCCGTCGACGTCCCCGCGAAGCCGGTCACGCCGGAGCCGACGCCGACTCCGGTCGACCCGACGCCGACGCCCGGCCCGAGCGAACCGAGCGGTTCGCTGACGGGTGACGAGGTGCTGCGACTCGGCGTCACGAGCGTGGCCCCCGGCGGAGCGCTGCCGGTGTCGCTGACGGGAGCCCAGCCGGGCGCGGTGTTCCGCGTCGAGCTGCGGTCGACGCCGGTGACGCTCGGGACGCTCACGGTGGGTGCCGACGGCACGGCGAACGCGGTGTTCACCGTCCCGTACACGATCACGGCCGGCGTCCACACGCTCGCCCTGGTCCTTCCGGGCGGGGAGGTGACGGCCCAAGTGACCGTCATCACGCCGGGTGCCAGTACGCCGGACGCCATCGCGTCGACCGGTGTGCCCGAGGAGGCCGCCACGTTCGGTCGCCTCGCCGCCCTCGCGGTGCTCCTCGGAGCCGCCGCCGTGCTGATCGCCCGCCAGCGGCGGGCCGGACGCACGCAGCTCGAGCGCGGACCGACCGGACCGCTCGTCTGATCGCCTCGGCAGGCACGGGGAGCGCATCCCGCTCCCCGGGCCTGCCCCGGCTGCCGCCCCTGCCCCCTGCGCCGGTCCCTGAGCCCGTTCACCCCGGTCCGTGAGCCCCTACCCCGGTCCCCTACCCCGGTCCCTGAGCTTGTCGAAGGGCCACCCGCACCACCACACCGATCACTGGAGATCCTCGTGTCCCGTCCCCTCCGCCTCGCCGCTCTCGGAGCCGCGACCGCCGTCCTCGCCTCACTGCTCACGGTCGTCGTCGGTTCACCACCGGCTGAGGCGGCCACGCAGAACCCCATCATCGGCGACGGCTCCGTGTACTCGGCGGACCCCGCCACCCTGGTCGTCGACGACGAGCTCTACATCTACGCGGGGCGGGACGAGGCCGGCCCAACCACGAACGACTTCATCATGAACGAGTGGCAGTCGTTCTCCACCGGCGATCCCGACTCCGGCACCTGGGAGCACCACCCGTCGCTCATGCGTCCTGAGACCGTCTTCGACTGGGCGACCTCCGGCCGCGCCTACGCGGGGCAGGTCGTGGAGGGTGCCGACGGCCGCTTCTACTGGTACGTCCCGGTCCACGAGGCGGCGAGCACGTCGGAGGACCAGTTCGGCATCGGCGTCGCGGTCGCCGACGACCCGCTCGGCCCGTGGACGGACGCGGTCGGCGGCCCGATCATCTCCCAGGCCATCCTCGGCAACACGATCCACAACATCGACCCCACGGTCTTCGTCGACGACGACGGTCGTGTCTACCTCTACTGGGGCAGCTTCAGTCAGCTCCGCGCGGTCGAGCTCGAAGCCGACATGGTGACGCTCACGGGTGACGTGCGCACGATCTCCTCCGGTGTCGACGGCTTCTTCGAAGCGGCGTGGCTGTTCAAGCGCGGCGCCACCTACTACCTCGCCTACGCGGCGAACAACGCCGGACCCGACTCCACCTGCACCCCGGCGACCTACCACGCGTGCATCGCGTACTCCTCGGCCGATTCGCCCTTCGGGCCGTGGACCCAGCGCGGCCGCGTCCTCGCCCCCGTGTCGTCCACGACCTCGCACCCGGCCATCACCGAGTTCCAGGGCGAGTGGTACATCGCGTACCACACGGCCGACGCCGTCGGCGGGAACCACTTCCGTCGCTCGGTCGCCATCGACAGCGTGGAGTGGGACGACACGACCGTGCCGCCGACCATGCGCGAGGTCGTCACGACCCCGGAGCGCGGCCCCGACCTCAGCCCACGGCGCAACGTCGCACCCTGGGCGACCGCCTCGGCCTCGAACGAGCCCGTGCCGACGCAGTACTGGATCGACGCCCTCAACGACGAGACGATCCGACCGAACCCGCTGCCGCCCGACATGTGGGGCAGCTGGTCGGCGGAGCGTCCCGCCCAGCAGTGGATCCAGTACGACTGGGACCGCCCCGTGCGCATCGACAGCGCATCGATCAAGTTCTTCCGCGACGTCGCACCGGGCACCGGCAACGGGGTGTCCGACCCGTCGAGCTGGAGGCTGCAGTCCTGGAAGTCCGGAGCCTGGGTCGACGTCGTGAACCCGAGCGGCTACCCGACCTCCACGACCGCGGAGCACACCGTGACCTTCGAACCGGTCACCACCACCCGGCTCCGGGCGGTGCTCAACGCCTCGTCCAACGGGGCGAACCCGCCGGCGTATTCGGCGCTCGCCGTCGAGGAGTGGCGCGTGCTGGCCGCCGAGACGACGGGGTATCAGCCGGTCGTCGTGTCGACGATCACCGGGACGCAGCCCCTCCTCCCGGAGACCGTGCTCCTCGACGACGCGACGGGCGGCTCCGTCCGCGCGACCGTGCACTGGGACCCCGTCCCCGCGGACCAGCTCGCCGCGCCCGGATCCTTCACCGTGCTCGGCACCGCCGAAGGCTATGCGGCCGGCCGCGTCGAGGCGACCGTGACGGTCATCGACGGCACGGTCACCGAGGACACCCAAGCGCCGACGCTCGACGTCGAGACGATCGGCGTCGACGGCGCGGGGGACTGGTTCCTCGGTGACGTCACGCTGCGGGCGACGGCGCTCGACGCGGCGGACCCCACGCCGCTCATCGAGTTCCAGCGGGACGGCGGCGACTGGACCGCCGTCGCCGGGCAGCGGACGGCCGTGCAGACGATCACCGGTGACGGACCGCACAGCGTGGCCATCCGGGCGACGGACGCCGCCGGGAACACCTCCGAGGTCTGGAACGCGTCGTTCCGGATCGACTCCGGTGTACCGACCGTCGACGCGGCGTTCGATGCGGAGAGCCGCGCGGTCACGGCGTCGGCCGCCGATCCTGGCGCGCCGGAGACCGCGTCCGGTCTCGCGGGCCTCGAGGTCGCCGTCGACGGACAGGACGCCTGGGAGCCGTACACCGCGCCGGTCATGCTCGACCTCGAGGCGCACGACGTCTACCTGCGTGCGAGCGACACCGCCGGCAACGTGTCGGCGGTCACCGCCATCACCGTGCAGCGCTCGGCGGACGCCCCGCTCGAGGGCGACATCGCGTCGTTCGCCACGGCGACCGCCTCCTACTCCTCGCCGTGGACCACGGTCGACGCCGTCAACGACGGCAGTGCCTCGGGTGCGTCCTGGGGCACCTGGCCGATGGTCGGTGAGCAGTGGGTGCAGCTGAGCTGGGACCGCGAGGTCACGCTCGACGCCGCGTCGGTGCACTTCTTCGCCGACGCCGCAGACGAGGCGAACGTGGGGGTGATCCCGCCGCACGGCTGGGTGGTCGAGACGCTCGCCGCGGACGGCTCCTGGGTGCCGGTCGACACCACGGACCCGTACACCCGGGACCGCGACGTCGCCAACGCCGTGGGCTTCACACCGGTCGCGACGTCGGCTCTCCGGGTGCGCATGCAGGCTTGGGGTGCGGCGGAACAGGGCGGATCCGTCGGCATCCTGGAGATCACGGTGAACGCGGTCGCTCCGGCGGGGGAGCCGGACACGACGGCGCCCACCGTGACGCTCGCGTCGAGTCCGGCCGAGCCGACGGGCGAGGCCGGTTGGTATCGCGAGGGCGTGTCGGTCGCGGTCGACGCTGACGACGACGTCGACGACGCCCCGATGGTCGAACTCCGGCTCGGCGACGGCGCGTGGACGCCGGCGGAGGAGGTCGACGCGTTCGACCCGGAGACGCGGGTGCTGATGCTCGGCGCCGATGGCGTGTACGTGGTCGCGGCCCGCGCGACCGACGCTGCTGGGAACGTCTCCGAACCGGTGGCCCTGTCCGTGGACATCGACACGACCGCGCCGGAGGTCGAGGCGGTCACCACACCGGAGGCCCCCGCGACCGGACCGGTCACCGTGCGGTTCGACGCGACGGACAAGGGTTCCGGGGTCGCCCTGGTCGAAGCGGCAGTGAGGTCGGGCGACGCGGGTTCGGGTGGTGCCGGCCAGGACGATGCCGGCTGGTCGCCGGTCTCCGATGCCGGGCTCGTGCTCGACGAACCGGGCGAGCACCTCGTGCGGTACCGCGCCACCGACGTCGCCGGCAATGTCGGCGCCGAGCGTTCGGTGACCGTCACGGTCGTCGAGACGCCCGTCGACCCGGAGCCGGGGGACGGCGCCCGGGTGGTCCTCGGTGCCTCATCGGTGACGGCGGGCGGTTCCCTCGCGGTCGCCGGTTCGGGTTTCGGCGCCGGTGAGCAGGTGACGGTCACGCTCTTCTCCGACCCGGTGCGGCTCGCCACCTTCACCGCCGACGGCTCGGGTGCCGTCTCGGGTGTCGTCGCCGTGCCGGTCTCGACGCCGAACGGGGTGCACACGGTCGAGCTCCGAGGTGTCACCACCGATCGCGCGGCGACGGCCTCGCTGCAGGTGACGGGCGGTGGAGCCCTCCCGGGCACGTCTGTCGGAAGCCCCGGTGCCTCGGCGCCCGGAGCCGGCCGGGGCGGTGGTGGCGACGACCTCGCCAGGACCGGCGCCGCGCCGGCCGCGGCGCTGCTCATCGCCGCACTCGCCCTCCTCTCCGGTGTGCTGCTCGTCGCGAGGCGTCGTCAGGAGGCGTTCCGAGGTTGAGTGCGCCCTTCGACAGGCTCAGGGACCGGAATTGCTCTGGGACCGGGATGGCCCTGGGACCCGACGGACTCGGGGACTGGAAGGGCTCTGGGACCGGATGGGCTCAGGGACCGGAATGGCTCAGGGAGCGGGATGGCGTCGGCTTGCGCAATCTATCGAATAACGATAGCTTTCCATTGTTCTTCGATGGAGGTGCGCGATGCGCGGAGTGACGGTCCTGGTGCTGCGGGTGATCCTCGCGGTCGCTCTGGTGGGTTCGCTGGTGGTGCAGGTGGTGATGGTCCCGTTGCTCTGGGCGGACCTCGACGGCGTGGACGAGGTGCCGCGGACCCTGTTCGCGATCATCGTGATCGCCGAGATCATCACCTTCCAGCTCTGCGCCGTGTGTGTCTGGGCGCTCCTCGACCTGGTCCGTCGGGGGCGGGTCTTCTCGGCTCGCTCGTTCCGGTTCGTCGACGTCATCATCGGTGCGATCGCCGTGTCCGCGCTGCTCACGTTCGGGCTCGCCGTCCTCTTCGCTCCGGGCGGGATCGCGCCGGGGGTCATCGGTCTCCTCTGCGGCGCCGCGCTCGTGACCGCCGGTGTCGCCCTCGTGGTCGTGGTCATGCGGTCCCTGCTGCGTCAGGCCGTCGACCGCGAGATCGAGGCGCAGGGGCTCCGTTCCGAGTTGGACGACGTGATCTGATGCCGATCATCGTGGACATCGACGTCATGTTGGCTCGCCGCAAGATGTCGGTCGGTACCCTGTCGGAGCTCGTGGGGGTGACACCGGCCAACCTCGCGGTACTGAAGAACGGCCGTGCGAAGGCGGTCCGATTCACGACGCTCGAAGCGCTGTGCGTCGCACTCGACTGCCAGCCGGGCGACCTCTTGCGCTGGGAGGCCGCGTCGGAGTGATCCGCCCCGATGCCCCGGTCGCCATGCCGGGCATACTGGAGGCACCTCGACCAGCGATCCGGAAGCAGTCATGACGTATCCTCCGAACCCTCCAGGTCCGCAGTCCCAGCTGCCGTACGGGCAGCCGCAGTACGGCCAACCGCCGTACGGGCAGCCGCAGTACATCGCACCGGCGCCGCGCGGTGCCGCTTCGCCGGAGGACCTGTCCCTGCCGCTCTACGGGGCGACGTTCCGCCAGGCCACCAGGCGGTTCTTCAACCAGTACGCGAACTTCTCGGGTCGGGCGTCGCTCAGCGAGTACTGGTGGAGTGCGCTGCTCACGACGCTTCTGATGCTCATCCCGACGCTGCTGATCACCATCGGCGCGATCATGACCGCAGTCTCCGCGGCGACGGCTGCCGCGCAGGAGCAGGGGCTGTCCGGGAGCGAATACGACCTCGCGGACCCTGGACCCATGGGGTTCGGCGTGCGCGTCCTGCTCATCGTCGGCGTCGTACTGTTGCTCGTCGCCTGGGTGGCGCTCATCGTGCCGAGCCTGGCGATCGCCTGGCGGCGCCTGCACGATGCAGGGTTCCCCGGCCCGTACTATTTCCTCACCCTCGTGCCGTCTGTCGGGAGCATCATCGTCCTCGTCCTCATGCTGCTGCCGTCGAAGCCCGAGGGGCAGCGCTTCGATCGCCCCTCGCAGGTGTCGTCCGGACGCTGAGGTCGCAGGAGACGCGGTTCACTGCGGCAGTCCGGCGGCCTTCCGCAGCAGGACGTCGCGCTCACGGTCGTTCGCTGCGAGGTGCGCGGCGGTCAGGAGTTCCGAGCGGGCCTCCTCGGTGCGCCCCAGCCGTGCGAGCAGTTCGCCGCGGACGCTCGGGATGAGATGCGACCCCCGCAGCGACGCATCGTCGGCGAGGCCGTCGACGATGCGGAGCGCCGTCGCCGGGCCGGTCGCCATCGACACCGCGATCGCGCGGTTGAGTTCGACGACCGGATTAGGGGCGATCCGTTCGAGCGCCTCGTAGAGGATCACGATCTGCTCCCAGTCCGTCGCGTCCACGCTGGGGGCGACCGAGTGGCACTGCGCGATGGTCGCCTGCAGTGCGTAGGCGCCGCGTCCGCGGCCGAGCGCGTCGGCGCGGGCCAGCGCCGCCGTTCCGCGGCCGATCTGCGCCCGGTCCCAGCGCTCGCGGTGTTGGTCGGCGAGCAGGGTCGCGGAGCCGTCGGGTGCGACGCGGGCGGCGAAGCGTGAGGCCTGGAACTCCATGAGCGCGACGAGCGCGTGCGCCTCCGGCTCGCGGGGGACGAGCGCGACCAACCGTCGGCCCAGCCGCAGCGCCTCGTTCGCGAGCTCGGCGCGGATCCAGGTCGGTCCGCTCGTCGCCGCGTACCCCTCGGTGAAGAGCAGGTAGACGACGCCGAGGACGGCCGACAGGCGCCGCGGCCACTCGGCCGGGTCCGGCGCCTCGAAGTGGACGTTGGCCGCGGCGAGCGTCTTCTTGGCGCGGGTGATCCTCGCCTGCACCGTCGGCACCGGGACGAGGAGCATCCGGGCAATCTCCTGGGTGGTGAGCCCGCTGACGACCCGCAGCGTCAGCGCCACCTGCGACTCCCGCGACAGCACCGGGTGGCAGGCGGTGAAGACGAGACGCAGGACGTCGTCCCCGATCGGCTCCCAGTCGAGGTCGCTCGCCTGCTCAAGATCCCGGGCGAGCGACCGGTACCGCTCGTCCAATGCCGCCCGGCGTCGCCAACCGTCGATCGCGCGACGCTTCGCCACCATCGTCAGCCACGCACCCGGGTTGCGCGGCACGCCGTCGCGCGGCCACTGCTCGAGGGCCTCCAGCAGCGCCTCCTGGGCGAGATCCTCCGCCAGACCGAGGTCGCCGGTCAGCTTCGTGAGGGTGGCGACGATCTGCGCGCTCTCGATCCGCTAGACGCTGTCGACCACGCGGCGGGCGGCCTCATCGCCGTCCGCCGCGCCGGTGTCGGTCAGGTCGGCGTCGGTCATGTCCGTCTCGCGTCGGTCGTGCTCAGGCCGGGTCGGCCGCGGGCTTCGCCACGCCTTCCTGCGCCCGCCACTCCTTCTCCTTCTGGAGGTACTCGTTGTCGGCGTGGTCGGCGAAGTCCGTCTCGTCGGTCACGCGGCGCACCTCGATCTTGTTGCCGGGGCCGAGCGGCGCACGGCCGGCCCATTCGATGGCCTCCTCGCGGGTGGCCACCTCGATGGTCCAGAACCCGTTGAAGAGTTCGTGGAGTTCGCCGTAAGGGCCGTCGGTGACGATCGGGGCCTCGGTCGTGAACTCGACCACGGCTCCCTGTGCGGCGTCGGTGAGGCCGTCACCGCCGACCATCACGCCGGCGTTGATCATCGACTCGTTGTAGGCGCCCATCGCGTTGATGACCGCTTCGAAGTCCATGTCCTCGAGCTTCTCGACGGACCCGCTGTTGCGCATGATGAGCATGTATTTCGACATCGTCTTCTCCTGTCGTCAGGGGCGCTGATCGCCCGCCTCACTCTGACGTCGAACGGCGAACACGGAAATCGACATCGCGGTCAGAATATCCTCGGCGGGTGCCCGATGGGGAGGGTGAACGGATCGCGGCGGCCAGGTGTCCGGCGGGAGAATAGCGGCGGACGGAAGTCGCGATTCACAGCCCAGGCAACAACTGTGGGTTGATACTGAGTCCATGGCAACTGAGATCGACCACGAAGAGATCATCCGTCAGCTCACTGCGAAGCTGAGCGAGAAGTACTCGGGGGTTGATTCCGCTCGGATCGGCGAGCTCGTGCGCGAAGAGGTCAGCGCGCTCGCCGAGCGTCCTGTCCAGGATTACGTGACCGTCCTCGCCGAGCGCGCGGTCAAGAAGTCCCTCAAGCGCTCCGAGAAGTAACGGTCCCGCCACCGGTCGGACTACGGCCGGTCGGGTCTGCTCGTCAGCGCCTCGATCGAGACCACGATCACGATGCAGATGACGAGCACGGTGAACACGTTCGGGTTCAGGGTCAGCGCGTAGACGACCACGGCGATCAGGGTGCGGGCGCCGATGATGACGATCGCGCGCAGTGGTGATCTCCGCTTCGTCCGGTTCGGTTCTGACATGGTGCACCCTCGCTGATGGTCGGTCGATTCTCCAGCCTATGAGTGCCTCGGCGCCCCGCACGTCCAGTCTCTGTCGCTAGACTCACCTCGGGTACTTTTGTCGACGAGTCGACAGAAGCGGTTCCGCGCTGTGGGAGACACGCGCGGAAGCGCCCGTCGGTGCCCGCCCGAAGCTACGAAGGAGTACCCATGAGCGCACCGTCCGTGCAG
>Ga0157369_10003916_pt1 | contig 17657 bp, 7 predicted proteins | sample C25metaG_FD_113461 | JGI IMG/M metagenome (GOLD analysis project Ga0157369, IMG submission 113461) | Corn rhizosphere microbial communities from Kellogg Biological Station, Michigan, USA - C2-5 metaG | ecosystem: Host-associated > Plants > Roots > Rhizosphere > Soil | place: USA: Michigan... | reverse complement strand
GTCGGCACCGCCAGTGCAATGGCCACGATGGCGATGGCCAGGATGAGGAATTCGACGATGCGGCGCATAGGCGTAGCCCATCGCACAGCGCGCGGGCAGTCAGACAGGACGGCCTAGCGTAGCTGTCGGAACACCCGGTTGGCACTACATGGATTCGTAAGGCGTGTGCCGCACGCCATGCAGCGAAAGAGTGGGATCGTCCAACTGGTTTTCTGGGCTGGCATGCGCGGCGCACGCCGAACTTACGGAGGGCTGTAGGCGAGCTGCGTGCCCGTGCTTGTGACAATGCTTCGGGCCAGGGATGCGTCTCGCGCCGTGGCCATTTTCGTTGCCTTGTGTCCCCATGTTTCCCTATCGCCCCGACGGCCTTGTCGTGCCGCGTGCGCCAGAACCGGCGCCTCCTCCTCCCGCTTCCCTGACTGCCCAGGTGCACGGCCGAATGGCCCAAGGCAGTAGCCTGCAAGACGCCGTGCATGCCACGCAGGCGAGCAATCCGCTGGCAACGGCTGAACAGATGGCGATGGCTGCCATTGCGGCGCAAGCGGCTCAGCAGGCACAGCAATCCGCCCGCGCAAATACGAAGACGAAGCAACCCACCGATCTCATCGATCGTGCCACCAGGCAGGTTGCCGACGCGCATGTGCTGGACGCGAAAGTGGTCGATCAGGCGGGCCAGTTGCTGAAGCGTCCTGTTCAATCGGCAACCGGTAAGCCCGACCTCACGCGGCTGCATGCACCCGATGCAGCGCTGGTCGATCGCATGCGTGCGCAGATGCAGGCGGGCGCCACGCCGACGGAAGCCGTCAATGTGCTGCGCGCAGAGCAGGCGATGCAACAGCCGGATACCGATCTGGACCTGGCGGTGGCCGCGCTCATGGCCGGTACCGCAGAGCATGGTGGCGCGGTGGCCAACGCGCTGCCGCTGGCGATGCGCGACCTGGGTGCGGCCTTTCCGGCAGCTACGCTCACGCTGGCGTTTTCCCAAGCCGACGTTGCCGCCAGAACACAGGATTGCAATCAGGCCGTTGCCGATTACCGCGCCGCCGAAGGCAATGGGGCACCCGTCGACGAGCAAGACAGCAAGCTGACGCGCGCCAACGCTGCGTTGACGCGCCTGCAGCGCGCCATGATCAACGGCATGCGGTGCGTTGCCGATAACGCGCCCGATGGCACCGCAGCTGCGGGCCTGGTCGATGCGTTCGGTCGGGCATGCGTGGCTGCGGCCACACCGGAGTTGCGTCAACAGTTGAGCGACACCTGCCATCAAGCCATGCAGGCGGTGCTGGCGGAGGCGCCTGCCACGCGTCACTCCACCATGGCGCTTTATCTGCTGGGAGCGGACCAGAGCGCCGCCGCGGATGTCAGCGCCAGCGCTGCCGACGCCTATGTCGCATTGGCGCAGAAGCATCAGCAAGCTGCGCAGGCCTGCGTGGATTCTGCGCAAGCCGTGCTGGACAGCAATCGCAACCTGCCCGCCAGCCTGCGTCGCGCCGAGGCACCTTCCAACAACGCGGCATTCAACCAGGCACAACACCAACTGACCCAGGCGAATGCCGAGGTGGCCGACGCTCAGGCGCAGCAGCAGGCGGCGGCGGGCAAGGATGTCGTCTTGCCAGCCGAGACGCCGGAACTCTCCGGCTATGCGGCATCGCTGGCCGACCTGCAGCGCGCGACGAGCGGGGCATTGGCCGATTTCAAGCGGGCGCTGGGCAACGAGGTGGCGCAGGACGCGACACAGGCTTACGCGAATGATGCACAGGCCACGCTGCAGGCTGCACAGCACGCGGCATCTCCGGCGCACGCCGTGCCCGCAAGCCTGCGCCGCGCGGAAGAACAGGACAACCTCGGCAGCCTTCACGATGCGCAGCGCACCGCGCGCGATGCCCAAGCGCAACAGAACGCCGCTGCGGCAAACAAGCCCGTTCAGGTGCCCCAAGCGGAGTGGGACCAGGGCGTTGCCGCTGCCCAGCGCGCCCATGCCGGACAAGGCTTGGACGAGGCCATTGCGCGCGCATCGCTGAGCGGGCAGGTGGACGGCGCGGCGGCGCCTCTCACGCGCAGCACCCCCGGCCTGACGGCATTCGAGCAGACCCTTGCCGGGTGCGACACCGTCACGCTCGGTCTGGTGCGCACAAGCCAGTTTGATCTGACCCAGGTGCAGACATTGCCTGCAGCGGAGCGCGTGTGGTTACTCGGCTCGCTCTCCAGCGCAGACGCCGCGTTTACCGACCCGCGTCGCACCGGGCAGGTTGCCGGCCGGCTGCAGCAGCTCGCCATCCTGAAGCTGGCCGGCGTGACGCTCGACTGGAACGACCCGGCCGTGCAGCGCGATCCATTTCCGTGGGCAGCGCAGCACGCCACGCCCGAGCAGAAGCAGATCATGGGCCGTTGGGTGGCCGCTGCAGACGATGCCCGTGTGCTGTGGGTGCAGGAACACTGCAATGCGCAGGCGCCGGCGGGCGACCCACGCGATCCGTCGCACATTGGTGCCGTGCAGACCGCCATGCAGATCGCAGCCATCAACCGAAACAACGCGCTCACACCCGCAGCCGCTGGCGTCATCGATCAGATGACGGCGTCAACGTTCGGGCCCGCGTTCTGGACCGATCAGATTGGGCAACTGCTCAAACCTTCTGAGCGTGACACCGGTCTGCAGACGATTGGGCTGGTGCGTGTCGGCCAGTTCATGAAGCAGTTGGCGCCCTATATGTCTGGCGCAGATGCGAGCCGCGCGCTCGATTGGATCAAGGCGAACTACAAGGAAGACTGGTTCGACAACAACCCGGAAGCACTGTCCGATGCGGGATCTTGGTACGAGGGCGTTGCCGCGCTTGTACAGGCTGCTTTGCCGGAGAAAAATCGCGGCGCCGAGTTTGCAACGTGGCTGACTGGCCCGCAATCGACGCTGGCACATTACGACAACACCACGCGCGATACCTTGCTCGCCAGCGCCCAGCAGATGGGCGCCAACGGCGACCAGCAGCTTCCCGAAGCGTTGCGTACCGCGCTCAAGCCGGTCGACCCCGAGGCGGCACAGCGTCTGGATGACTATTACCAGGGCGGGTTGCAATCGTTCGTTGCCGGCAAGGGCTATCTGAGCCGCGATGACCGGACTTCGTATTCGAAGACGCAATGGGCCGCTTACCAGGCGCTGCCGGATCATGCTGCCGAAGGGCAAGTGGAGACGCTGGTGGCACGTGTCAGCGGTACACCCTACACGGCCGGGTCGGTCGCTTTTCACAACGCGCTGGGCCTGTCGCTCGGCATGACGAACATCGGTACGTCGACCGATGCCCAGGCGCGCGCCAACCGCGTCGAGCAATGGCTCAACACGCCAGGAGCGCCGATCGACGCGGCCACGGAGTGGTTTACCGGCGACCGCTTGGCAGACGCGGGCAACGTCATCGGTGCGTTCGACACGGCGATTGCAAATGGCATCCAGGCGGCCGACGCCACGGCGTTCAGAAACCGCACACCTCGAGAGCGGTGGTCGCTCACCGTCATGCCCATGCGCGCTTATGGCGAGCAGTCCGGGCAGACGCAGATGGCGCTCGTGCGCGTGCAGGGCGACCGGGGTACCACGTTCTACGTCGGCAGCCGCGGCGGCAGCGCCGACGACCCGACGGCCAAATCCAGCAGCCTGGACGACTTCCGCACGCAGACCGCACTGACGCCCAGGGACCGTCTGGTTATGCCAAAAGGCGGCGGCATTGCGCGCAGCGGTGCTAACGGCGCCATCGCCATGGAGACGGTGGCTGGCCACATCAACTCGACGCTGGATGACATCAACGATGCGACGGGCATCCCGATGCTGGTCGGGGGCGTGGCGTTGGGCGTGGTGGCTGCGCTGTCGACAGGGCCTGTGGGTTTGGCGGCGGAATTGTTGATCGCGCTGCCTACCGCCACGCTGGGGTTGGCCAATCTTGCGAACATGGCTGGGCATGACCGCTCGCTTACCTCGGGCGAGGCCATTGGCGCAGGGCTGATGGTGGCCGCTGCTGGAGGCGCAGCCGTCGCGCGCACGCTCGACTGGGGTGCAAGCCTGCCCGCGGCGGCGCGCTCCGGTGCCGAAGTGTCGGAAGCGTCCGGTGTGCGCGCGGCAAGCGCAGTCGACGGGGTGGCCGAAGCCGTGACAACCGCCGATGCGCGTCCTGCTCTTGCACGGGGCGCTCAACGGCTGCGCGCGGTGTCAGGCGTGGCCGGCGGGCTGCAGGCGGCGCAGGGGCTGCAGCAACTGGCTGCCGTGTGGGACGACCCCGAGCAACGCGATCACGCGCTGTTCATGCAGGTGATGAACTTTGCCGTCATGGTTGGGATGGCGCCGCTGATGGGTGGTGTGCGTGCGGTGCGGGAGCGGCGTGTTGCAGTCAATGCGGGGCGGGCCGATACCGACGCTGTTCGCACCGTGCCGGGCCATGGCGATTATGCGCAACTCGGTGAGAGCAACATCCACGTGCCGCCGAACATGCTGGCCAGCATGCAAGCGGAGGAGGCGGTAAGCAGTGCGGATGCCTCTGGGCGCGCGGAAACGGACATCGATCTCGCTGTTTTTCATCCACATTTGGAAGCAGGAAGAACGGGCGCGCTGCGTGCAGACGGCATCGACATCGATGTGCCGGCTTCGCTCCGTGACAGGGAGCCTGCATTGCGCGAGTTGATCGGGCAAGCGACGCAGGCTTCGATGTCAGGCGGCGCATTGAGTGACTGCGTTGATGCTGTACACCTGATCCATCGCCCCGGGCAGCGAGGCAAAGTGATCGGTAATACCGCAAGGATGGCGTTCTACGTGACGGACGAGGGAGAGCGGATCATCGAGATGGATGCCGCAGCACTGGATGCGCCGTTTGAGCAGAGACTCACTGGGTTGTGTGAAGAGATCGTCCATGCGCAGCGCCACGCTCGCCGTACGGCGCTGTATGGGCCTCGCTATTCGGACAATCTCAGCGTCAATGAACGCACGGCAATGCGGTTGGCGCGCATTCGTGCGCTGGCGTTCATTGCTCGGGAAGTCGGATTCGATGACCCGGATTGGACTGGGCGGCTTGCTCACGACGACGTGTTCTCGAAAGCGCTGTCAGATGCAGCGGATGCCGCCGTGCGCGCTGAAGGAGAAGTATTGCCCGAAGGTGTCCGGCGAGCCTGGTTTGAAGAAGGGAGCGGCTACGACGAGTTGGCCCAGTCGAACGAAAAACCCGGCGAAACAAAAAAGGAGCAGGCAAAAAAACTGGGCAAGGGATTTACTGCCTTGTGTTTCTCGCTAGCCGAAAGGCTTGGCGCATTCCATGAGGAAAACGCGACACAAGCGAACCCCTTCGCTCCCCTCGATATACAGAAGACCGTAAGGATGCCGCTTTCCGAGGCCCTCTTCGACGGAGCCAGATTCCCGCGGGATGTCATCCCACAACGCGTCAATGGTGTCAGCTTGCTGCACGCCCTGAGGTACGTCGCGTCCCTGCGTGTGCGTTTCGAATCGATGGCGCCCGTCGGCAAGCAGGACATGTTGCCTAGCGAACCTTTTCAGGAAGCACTCCTGCCAGTACCGGGCACCGATCATCAGGTGCACGTCAACGACAACCTCGCCATTCCAATCGGAGAGTATGGAGAGCAGCTATCCGAGGACATCATGCGCGCTTCAATCGTCATGAAGAATGCCGCTCGCCGCCTTCTTGCTCACGAAGTCATGGACCTGCAAAACAGAGAGGGCGACTTGATTGATCGCACGGATCTCGGGACGGCGATGGGCGTTTTCCTGGATGGAATCGACTCGATCGCCAATGCAGTCATTCAATCGTTGGCGAGGAAGAACGGCGGACCAGATGATCCTATTGAAGCGTTGCGACTGCTGATCGAACACAAGATTCCAGATGAACTTGCGCTGCGATTTGGCTTCGGTGCTATTGGACCGACTTTGCTGCAGGGCCGTGCGTACACGGACCTGATTGTCTGGACAAATGGGAAACCTGCAGTCAATCCCAAGCTGAAGACGCCGATCCGCCAGCAGAACCATGAGCTGACGAAAGACTATGCGCATGCAAGACAACCGTTGACAGGGCAGGGATGCCCGGTAAGGGGAATCCAAGTATTGAGTGAGGCGTTCCTGCAGGTCGTCGAGTCCTATGCGCAGCAGCGACAGCAAGGCGTCTTCGTCCCGCTTGAGGACGTCAGTCGAGCTGCGGGTCCTGCCCCGAGCCGCTTCAGCATTCTTTCCGAAGACGTTTCGACAGAACAGCTGTTGCGCGACGACCGCTCGTCTTTCAAGAATACAAATCTCGATTTGCTCGAGCATGCTGAAGAATGTCTCAAAGACGCCCAGTTGGAGGTTGCGCACGCGGAGGGAGAGGTCTCTGATCAACTTCGTTCACGCCTTCTTTTGGCGACGCACGATCACAAGTTGGCGGAGAGCGAGCGTGAAGTCATCCTGGCAGCGGCTGCCGTTCGGGACCATCTCACGGCCAGCCATGTGCCGGACGAAATCGTCAACAACCTGCTCGACAGGCGTGAACTCGTTGGATTGCTGGACGACGAGGACCTGGCAACGCACGCCATGCTGATGCAACAGCTCGCCGCGAGCCGTGAAGAGCAGCGGTCTATCCTGGCCGATAGCCATGTTTTGCGGGTGGACCAGGCGGCAATGGATGGGACTGGCGCAGAGGTCGCTGGTGCTGGTCATGTGCGCGAAGGTGTTGCCGGTAACCCGGTCGCGCAGGATGACACGGAGGCGGTGGAACCGGCAGCCGCGTCCGGATCGACGCCGCCTCCCGTGATTCCGCCAGCAGGCACTCCGCCCTTGGGCGCTGCGGATGACGAAGGCGAGGAAGGCGGGCGCGCGTCGAGTGCAGCCGCCTCGTCCCCCGTCACGGCCGTTGAGCGCGATCGAGACATCCATCGATCCGTGCGCTCTCTGGGGCTCGCCCAGAGCGAGGTGGCTGTTGTCGGCAACTCGGTGGTCGACATGCTCGGGTATCAGGCTGAGCGCCCTACCCAGCCAACCCACCTGCTGGTGTCCGGGGAACGCTATCGAGCCTTGGGAGAAGGAGACGGCTGGACCGAGCAAGCACGCCCGGATGGTTCGCGCATTTTGACCGCGCCGGGTTTCCACGTAACCACATCTTGGGCCGGGCAGGCGTTGCCAGACATTCATGCTGCTGGCAGCGGTTATTGGGATCAAGGTGTTCGCGTGGCGGACCCAGGTCTCGCCTACGCGCAGATGCTCAGGCGGCAGGCGCCTGGCGATGCACGCGATCTCGAACTGATTCGACAGCATCTATATGGCACGGCAGCGTTGCCGCCGGAGTTGCTGGCAGCCCAGCTGAACTTTGTTCGAGCGTGCATGCAACCGGAGCTTCGTCAACGCCCCGAACTGCTGGTTGCAGCCAGAAATCTCTATGTGGTGAATGCCTTGTTTGGCAGGGGTGAAGAGGAATTTCTGTTCTATAGCGGCAGCGCGGAGATCAACGCGCTCGCCGCCGCACACGGCTGGGCCCATAGCGGACTGGGCGTAAGAGATGCGCAGGCCAATATCGACATGCTCGACGGCCGCCGTGTGCGCGAGGGGTTGCCGCCGCTGTTTTCCGCCGACGACCGGGTTGCCACCGCCGTCGGTTACGCCGGCCACGATGGGCAACTCGGTCATGGCCGCATGGCGACGAATCCGGAGGGGCACGATGAACGGGTATCCGCCGATATGGTCGTGCGGCAACTGGAGGCCGCTGGCCACACAGATCCCGTGTTTCTCGAGACGGTTTATGAGGGGATCATGTCGACCACGTTCGATGAAGCGACGCGTGGCCAGCTGATCGTGCCGGGCGGGCGTCACCTGCATGTGCAGAAGTTGTTTCACGGCACGGATCTCGCCTCATTACGGCGCGACACCGGGCTGACTACATCCATCGCAAACAGCGTGGAAAACCTCAGCCGCAGAAGCGCTGGTTTCGACCGGCCCTTGGCTCAGTTGATCGAACATCTCAATCGCGAGCTTCCTGCCGAGGCACCGCCATTGGTTGTGACGTCCATGGCGCAGGCACTGGAACTGATCCAGGAACATGGCGATTTTCCGACTACGCGCATGAATGGCGACGCCAGTACGCTGCGCGAGGACTTTGCAGATACGCTCATCGGGTCCAGCGGCTTTTATCGAAATCATCGTCATCCTGACCTGTGGGTGTTAGGTGATACGCAATGGCAGATGCGGATGGGCGACGAGTTGCTGGTTCTTGGTACGCGCGTGAAAGAGGATCCAGGCTTTTCTATCCCGGCGGTACTGACCGAGGCGCAGCGGTATGCGGCCGATCACGCACCCGAGACGACCACGCATGCAGGGCCCGACGTGCCGCCGGGAAGTCCCAAATCCGGCGATGACCCTGAACCGCCGGACCCGCCCACAGGCATCCGCCCCACCGGTACAGATCCGGATCCCAAACCAATGAACGGGCCTGGCGGTGGCGCCGGTACGCCTGAATTGGAAGCCCCGTCGGCACCAGCGACAGGCGTCAATGACGATCACCTCACAAGCAAACCTAGTCCTGACGATGATGGGGTCGGTGCGCCCGACGCCAATCCGCCCCAAGCCGAAGACCGCCAAGCCGAGCAGCGTGATCTGGCACGTGCCGTGGTGACCTTCATCCGAGCCGGAATTGAGCATCGGCGTATGCCCTCGGAACTGATCAGCAAAGCACAGATCAAGCGGGCGGCGGGCGTTGTCGATGCGCTATCGAGGCGGCTTGCTTCGCCCGATGCGCAATGGCGAGGTCGCCTTGCCGGGCTCGCACAGCAGGATCGCGCATTCGTGGAGGGGATCCTCCAGGACCTCCGGGCACTGGCGTCCCCTTCCGCGCTGACCAACAAAGCTGGAGAAAACACGCACGAGCGGTATGCAAGGCTGACGCGCGACCTCGATGTCGCACGCAAATATCTGGATGCTTATAGCGGCTATCTGCAGCGTGCCGTGCTGTCGGCCGGTAAGCCGTGTGCGCTGCCGCCCCATTTGTCGCTGGCGCGATCGCTTGCGCAGACGAACACCGCCCGCAATCTGCTCAACGTTGTGCAGAAAAGGCTTGAGCACGTTCAGCCTTACTCCAGCCGTGAAGAGCAGCGGAGTGCAACGCAGTTAGTCCTGGACCAGTCGGCCTTGAAGATCTATTCGGAGCCGAGTTTGACCACGCTGCCTGCAAAGGAGCAACTGCGCTTTGGTGATCTTGCGCAGCGCGCCAAGCAGTTGTCCCGCTGGCTTAGAACCCGTGATGGCGTGGCAGACGAACGTGCGCGGGCAGCCTATGAGGGCGCGCGCAACGAGCTGGCGGCCGCCGTACAAACGTATAGCAAGGAACTTGCGCAGCGCGCTGATCAGGAGTCTTCCAGGTTGGCGTTGCTTCAGCGGGTATATGCACGCGACGGCTCCAAGCCTGCCGAGGGGGCTTCCCAACCCCTATCTGATAAGCCGCATTCCATCGAAGACGTGATCAGCCACATCGAAGACGCCTGGGAAAAACTCGGGCAAATGATCGAGGAACTTGAGACAGTATTCAACGCCGATGCGAGCGGCATGTCGGATTCGGCCATCCACAAACTGCTCAGGCGCGCGGCGGCGCGGATGGAGGAAGCCACGGCCGAATTTGGCAAGACGATCAAGGGCTATGCCGATGCCTCCAGCGCGAGCGGTCTCGAGGAATCGCGCTCGGCTTTCGAGAAGGATGGCAACCAAGATGTCGTCGTCATTAACAAGGAGTCGACCGTCACGCAGGATCTGGTCGCCACCTACAAACGGATGGTCCAGTTCATGCACGACCATCTTATGAAGATCGATTCACTGCAGGACATCGAAGCACTGGATGCCCCGCTGAGCGCACTGCTGGGGGAGATGCGGCATTGCGAAGAGCGGCTGCGCTCAGCGCTTGTGGAGAGTACCGACGGAACCGGGGGGACTCAGTAGGGGAATGTTGGAGCGCAGCGGTAGGAGAGGGCTTCGGGAAAACGCCGGTCGCGCAAGCTTGCGGCGTTCCCGCCCGCCTGCGCGACCGTGCTTCTCATATCGGGGGGCCTATCAGCGCGACCACCTCAACGAAGGGTCGCTGATAAGCGCTTCCAGTCCACCGCTTGAATAAAGATCCGCTTGCAGCATCGCCTTGCCGGTGGTCGGGTCGATCACGTCTCCCAAGGCCTGCTGGACCGAGGTGACCGGATTCGATGGGTCCATCACGCTCTTGGGTGCCGACTCGACGTCATTGACGGCGGCTAGAGCGTTGTCACGCAGGCCCGCCAGATTGGGCGTATGCGTGATCGCCACGTCGATCACGCCCTGGCGCTGCACTTGAGTAGCGTCCCGCATGAGCGGCTCCAGTTGATTCAACTGGTTGAATCCCCACGTCATGTGCTGCGTGGCCTGCGTTTGCAGGGCACCGCCGAGGTTCTGCATGTTGCCGGCGGCAGTGCCATCCTGCTCGAGCGTTTGCCGGGTGGTCTTCAGCTCGTCCAGGTCACGCGTCAGGTTGACCAACGCTGCCTTTTTTTCCGGGGTGCCGGGCAGGTATTGCGCGACTGCCTGCATGTCCTGTCGGGTCTGGTCCAGCAGCGGTGCGACTGTGTTGTGCGCATAGCTGTCGGTGTCCATCACGGTGTAGGGGCTGCTGTTCTGTGCGCCGACAATGTTCCTGACGTCGTCCGCGCGTTGGGTTTCGACTTGGAAGTCGGCCAGAAAGTCTGCCGGCTTGCCGTCCGCCATGTAGTTCCGGACCCTCGCCTTGAGGGCTTCGCTGCCGCTGTTGGCCTCTGCGCTGACCACGTCCTGAAACTGCTGCGTCTGCGAGTGGACCTCGCGCAGCATGTCGGTATCGAGCTTTCCGGCACGCGCCTGGGCGACCAGCGTGCGGCACGCATCCTCTGCCGCGCTGACCTGCTCGCGCTCACGATTGACGGCCTCCATGGCCGCGCTGGCACCAGGCTCGGACGTCTTCGTGGCGAGCAGGTTTGCAGTCGTGAGCACTTGCGATGGCCCGCCGTTCAGCGGGTGCGAGGCGTTGAAGGTCCTCAGCGTGTTCAGCGCGGCCGTGGTTTCCGGCGCCGGGGCGTGCGCTTTCCAGTAGCCGATGCTGGCTCCGTCGATCATCGTCATGATGGGCTCGTGTAGAAAAATGACCGACCCAGTCTAGTCACGCTCGGGCGGCAGCAGGCCTACGAACATTCCGAGGCTGTGCGGCCTGCTGCCCTCCACTGGCTACAAGGTATCGGAGTGGCCTGGCGATGCGGTCGGCACGTTTCGATCCCTCGTACGCGAGATTTTTCGGCGCCCGATGTCCCGCTCATCGCGAGCACAAGCGACGCGCTTCAATAGCTCGGGGCGGGGTGCGCCCGCGTCGCCGTCTCGGTATGCGGCTCTTCACGGCGGCTGATACGCATGGAAAGACCGCCGGGTGCGTGTTCCTCGATGGGAGTGTGAGGTGCGGTCGACCGTGTCGGTGCAATCGGCATCCTCCGTTCCTGAATGTATGCACCGCCCGCCGATTCCGCTACGGGAAGGTGCGGCCGGCAGCCAGCCGCAATGTCGGGCTGCCGCAATTGCTCCAGGAGCCAGTTTGGATCATCGGCACGCAGTGTCTGCGCGAGCGCATCCATGCCCTGCTGAAGCGGCGATTCGGGGCTGCCGGATTTTTGCGTTGTGGCGCATTGCGAGGCGTACATCGCATCGAGCAGCTGCGCTTTTGCCGCGCCGAGCGCGTCCTGATAGGACGCCGTGGCCTGGTTGTCCGATGGTGCGCGCTGTGCGGCGGCGGCCTTGAGCTGCAGGTCGGCATTGACGCCTTGGACCAGCTCATCCAGTGCAGGTTGGCGGGCCAGGGTGGGCGAGCGATCGGCGTCGGGAAAACGGGCTGTCAGCATTGCAATTCCTCAGTTGGGGGATGGCCGCAGTCTAGTGATGGCAATGGCCGTTCACGACTACGGAAAACGGCGGAATCGCTTCGACGGCCACTCGTCCCGGGTTTGCATCCAGCCACGACGATGCTCCAAGCGCACATACGTTTCAGAACGCAAAATATGTACACAAAAAACGTATGGAATTGTTGACAGAAAAATGGCGCCCCTCCAAGATTCCGGCAAATACGCGGCATCACGCCGCATGAATGCTGGCGAATGGAACCCGCCCCATCCGCCAAAAGCACGCTCCCGGCATTGACACGGGGGCGGCCCCAGGAGACAGACAATGCGCCAATCCCCCGGCCAACCCTCGCCTTCTTCGTCGACAATGCCTCACGCCGTTGCCGATCCCGTCAACGAGTTTCTGCCGCTGCCCCGCCTGTTCGCGCTTGGCCTGCAGCACCTGCTGGTGATGTACGCCGGTGCGATTGCCGTGCCGCTGATTGTCGGCAATGCGCTGGGCCTGTCGAAGAGCGATCTCTCGTATCTCGTTAATTGCGACCTGTTTGCGGCTGGGATCGGTACGTTGATCCAATCGCTCGGTTTCCTGATCTTTGGCATCCGTCTGCCGGTCATGATGGGCGTCACGTTTGCGGCGGTTGCGCCCATGATCGCCATCGGCGTGGAGCCCGGCATGGGGCTGCCCGGCATCTTCGGGGCGTCGATCGTTTCCGGCGTGTTCGGCATTGCCGTTGCGCCGCTGATGGGGCGGCTGCTCGGCCTGTTCCCGCGCGTGGTGACGGGCACGGTCATCATGCTGATCGGTTTTTCGCTGCTGAGCGTCGGGATCAACTGGGCCGCGGGCGGCCAGCAGATGATTCCGCAGGTGGTGGATGGGGTGACGCACATGGTGCCGAACCCGGCGTTTGGCGATCCGTTCGGCCTGGCCATTGCCGCGCTTGTGCTGGTGACGATCCTGCTGCTGACCAAGTTCGGCAACGCTCTGCTGTGCAACATCGCCGTGCTGCTGGGCATCGTGACGGGCACGCTGGTGGCGGCAGCGTTCGGCAAGGTGTCGCTGGCGGATGCGAGCGCGGCGCCGCTGATGACGCTGGTGACACCGTTCTACTTCGGCATGCCGAAGTTCGAGCTGTCGGCCATCATCTCGATGTGCATCGTGATCGTGATCACGCTGGTGGAGTCGACCGGCATGTTCCTCGCGCTGTCGCACGTGGTGGGCAAGCCGATCTCGCGCAACGAACTGACCAACGGCCTGCGTGCCGACGGTCTGGCGACGGTGGTGGCGGGGGTGTTCAACACGTTCCCGCATACGTCGTTCTCGCAGAACATCGGGCTGGTGTCGATCACGGGCGTGCGCTCGCGCTATGTGGCGGCGGCCGGCGGGGTGCTGCTGATCGTGCTGGGGCTGTTTCCGAAGCTGTCGTACGTGGTGGCATCGGTGCCGCAATACGTGCTGGGCGGGGCGGGCATCGTGATGTTCGGCATGGTGGCCGCAGCCGGTATCCGCATGTTGGGCATGGTGGATTTCCAGCAGCAGCGCCATAACCTCCTGATCATCGCGGTGTCGGTCGGCTTTGGCATGATGCCGACGCTGGCGCCGGCCTTCTTCCATCACTTCCCGGACTGGACGCGCCCCATCACCCACAGCGGCATCGTGATGGGCACGCTGGTGGCCGTGGTGCTGAACGCCTGGTTCAACGGCATCCGCGGCTCGCATGAAGTCATGCACGGTGCGGCCGCAGCCGCGCATTGAACATCCAACGCCGCGCTTCAACGCGGCTCAGGTTTCTCCGGCAACCGAGACGCGGTATGCGGTGTGCTGCCGGTAGACCTGGCCCGGGCGCAGCATGACCGCTTCCGCATCGGGCATGTTGACCTGGTTCGGAAACGCGCTCGCTTCCAGACACAAGCCGCTGCGTTGCGCGTGCGTGCCTGCCAGCATGTGGCCCGAATAGAACTGAAGCCCGCGCTGATCGGTGAGCACGGTCAATTCGCGGCCGCTGCCGGGTTCATACAGCCGCGCGACCGGACGCACATGCGGGCGATCGTCCGGTGCCGTATTACGCAGGACGAAGCAGTGGTCGAACCCGCCGGCCTGCGCCAACTGCGCGTTGGGCCAGTCCAGCCGCGCGCCAATGGGCGCCCCCTGCCGAAAGTCGAATGCCGTGCCCGCGACGTTCATTGCTCGCGTCGGGATCAGCTTGGCATCGACTTCCAGAAAGGCATCGGCATCGATCGACAGGATGTGGCCCCGGATGTCGGTGCCGGGTCTGCCGCTCAGGTTGAAATACCCATGGCTGGTCAGGTTGATTGGCGTGGGCGCATCGGTGCGGGCTTCGTAGTCGATCGACAGCGTGCCATCGTCGTCTAGCGCATAGCGAACCCGCACGGCGACATTGCCGGGGAATCCGGCATCGCCTTCCGGAGACGTGAGCCGCATGACCAGAGCGCCGTCTTGATCCTCGGCGTCCCATAGTGCCCGATGAAAACCGCTCGCGCCGCCGTGCAGCAGGTTGCCGCCCTCGTTGCGGTCGAGCGCGTAGTCGATGCCGTCGAGCGTAAAGCGCGCGCCGGCAATCCGGTTGGCCCAACGTCCGATCAAGCCGCCCAGATAGCCCGGCGATTCCAGGTAGGCGGCAGGCGTCGCGTGGTTGAGAAGAATCTCGCCCAGGCGCCCGCCGCGGTCAGGCGCCTGCCAGGAGACGAGCGTCGCCCCCAGATCGCTGATCGAAACGCGCATGCCCGAGGCATTGCGCAGCGTGAACAGCCGAACCGGTTCACCGTCCGGCAATTGCCCCCATGTTGCTGACGAGACGGTGCCGTCGAGCGGCGTATGCGCGGACAGCGCGTGCGCGATGCTCATGATTGGCCCTCTGCGATGGCGCGTTCCTGGTATTCGCGCGGCGTGCAATCCAGCTCACGGCGGAATACGGCATGCATGTATTGCGGGGAGGTAAAGCCGCAGCGCACCGCCACCTCGGCGGTGGCGACATCACGGCTGGCCAGCATGTGCTTGGCCGCGTCGAGCTTATGGCGAAGGATTTCCTGATGCACGGTGCAATGCAATTCACGACGAAAGTGTTCTTCGAGCGATGAGCGCGAAATACCGACGTAGTCCGCGACCTGCTCGGTCTTGATCCCTTGGCAGGCGTATTGCCGAATGAAGTGCCGCGCCCGCATGACATACGGGCTGGCAAGCGGCTGATGGCGGGACGACGCCAGCACATTGATGCCCACGGGTGGCACGAGAATCTGCCGACCTGCCAGGCGCGCGCCGCCCAGCATCTGATGCAGCAGATGTGCCGCGGTGCGCCCCATCTCCACCGTGCCCTGAATGACCGATGACAACGGGATGCGGCTCAAGGTGCGTGTGAGCGGATCGTTGTCGATGCCGATGATGGCGACTTCCTCTGGCACGGCCAACCCTGCCGTCATGCAAGCCTGAAGCAGGTGCCGGGCCCGTGCATCGGTGACGGCAATGATGCCGATGGGCTTGGGCAAGCCCCGCAGCCATTCAATCAACTGACCGATCGCCTGATGCCAGGTCGGCGCACTGGTCGAGAGGCCCCGGTAAATCTCCTGCTCAATCGGGGCGGTGGGATTGTCCTGCCGGCGCAAGCGGGTAAAGGCCAGTTCGCGCTGCTGTGCCCAGCGGTTCTCCGGTGCCTGGGGCAGGCTGTACAACGCAAAGTGCTGCAGGCCGGCTTCGATCAGGTGCCGGTATGCCAGTGAGACCAGCTTGCCGTTGTCCGTTGCGACATAGGGCTCCTTTGCCGGGTATTGCGCTGCATCTTCATACGATGAACCGACGGCCACGACCGGCAGCGGGCAACCGCACAGCGCCTCAGCGACAGCGGGGTCGTCGAAATCCGCAATGATGCCATCGCCATCAAAGCGCTCGATGCCGGGCAGCCGGCAGCGGAAATCCTCTTCGAGAAACAGGTCCCACGTCACGCGCGTGGAGCGCATGTAGTCGCCAATGCCCGCGATGATCTCGCGGTCATACACCTTGTTGGCATTGAACAGCAGCGCAATGCGATGAATGCGCGCGTGCTGCGATGGATCGGACGGTTGACGGTGCATGGTGGCTCGGGCCGCTCGCGGTGGCAGGGGTTGCCAAACGGCTGCAGCGCTGGGGCGTGCTGCTCGCTTGCACATTCTATTGGCTACATGGGGCGCTGTCAGACGATCGCAGCTGGGTGGCAAGAAATGTTAGGGCGGTTGGGCAATTTCGTAATTGCCCGTGCCGAGCGGCCGCATCACCATGCGATGGCCGTCGAGCCGGGCGAGATCACTATTGCGGCGCACCACGCGCACCGTCGGCCTAAGGGTATCCACCAACAATAGAAGATGGAGTGAGACATGAAATCGAACCAACGCCGTAGTGTTCTGAGGGCCGCCTTTTGCGGCGCAATGCTCGCCAGCCTGTCGATTGCGGCGCCCCTGGCGCACGCCAGCAAGGCGCATCCGGAGATTGGCTTTTGTATTGACGACCTGCGCGTGGAGCGCTGGTCGCGCGACCGCGATTACTTTGTCGCTGCCGCAGAAAAGCTTGGCGCAAAAGTGTCGGTGCAATCGGCGGATGCCAGCGAGCAACGCCAGATCTCCCAGATCGAGAACCTGATCTCGCGCGGCGTCGACGTGATCGTCATCGTGCCGTTCAACTCCAAGGCGCTGACCAATGTGGTGGCGGAAGCCAAGAAGGCCGGCATCAAGGTGGTGTCGTATGACCGCCTGATTCTCGATGCCGACGTCGATGCCTATATCTCCTTCGACAACGAGAAGGTGGGCGAGCTGCAAGCGCAGGGCGTCTACAACGTCCGCCCCAAGGGCAACTACTTCCTGCTGGGTGGCGCCCCCACCGACAACAACGCGAAGATGCTGCGGCAGGGCCAGATGAAGGTGCTGCAGCCGGCCATCGACCGCGGTGACATCAAGGTCGTCGGCTCGCAATGGGTGCCCGAGTGGAGCGCGTCTGCTGCGCTGGGTATTGTTGAAAATGCGCTGACAGCGAACAACAACAAGATCGATGCCGTGGTTGCCTCCAACGACGGCACGGCCGGTGGTGCGATCCAGGCGCTGGCTGCGCAGAAGCTGGCCGGCAAGGTGCCGGTGTCGGGGCAGGATGCCGACCTTGCCGCCGTCAAGCGCGTGATTGCCGGCACGCAGACGATGACGGTCTACAAGCCGCTCAAGCTGATTGCCACTGAAGCCGCGCAGCTTTCGGTGGCACTCGCCAAGGGTGATAAGCCCAAGTACAACGCGCAGTACGACAACGGCAAGAAGAAGGTCGACACGGTGTTGCTGCAACCCACCCAACTCACGAAGGACAACGTCAACCTGGTGGTGAAAGACGGCTTCTACACGCAGGCTCAGATCGGCGGCGGCCAGTAAGGTCGCGCAGCCAGGGCCACTTCGTGCCGGCGACGAGCCAACGCTTTGTCGCCGGCCGCGTTCGTACCTCAAGGACGAGGCATGTCTGAACCTCTGTTGCAGATGCGCGGCATCGTCAAGACGTTTGACGGTGTGAAGGCGCTCGACGGTATCAACCTGGTCGTGAGGCCGGGCGAGTGTGTTGGCCTGTGCGGCGAAAACGGCGCCGGAAAATCGACGCTCATGAAGGTGCTTTCGGGTGTGTACCCGAGCGGCACCTGGGATGGCGAAATCCTCTGGGAGGGGCAGCCGCTCCACGCGAGCGGTATTCGCGACACCGAGCGGGCGGGCATCGTCATCATCCACCAGGAACTGATGCTGGTGCCGGAATTGTCGGTGGCTGAGAACATCTATCT
>Ga0157369_10003912_pt1 | contig 17665 bp, 8 predicted proteins | sample C25metaG_FD_113461 | JGI IMG/M metagenome (GOLD analysis project Ga0157369, IMG submission 113461) | Corn rhizosphere microbial communities from Kellogg Biological Station, Michigan, USA - C2-5 metaG | ecosystem: Host-associated > Plants > Roots > Rhizosphere > Soil | place: USA: Michigan... | reverse complement strand
GGCAACCTCACCATCTACGGCGGCGCGGGCAACGACACGCTCGTCGCCGGCTCCGGCAACGACATCGTGAACGGCGGCCTCGGCCAGGACGACCTGACCGGCGGCGGCGGAGCGGACGTGTTCCTCTTCCGCAGCATGCAGGAATCGACCGTCTCCGCGCCCGACCATATCCTCGACTTCGTGTCGGGGACGGACAAGATCGACCTCAGCCCGATCGACGCCGACACCATGCAGGACGGCAACCAGGCCTTCGCCTTCATCGGCGCCGACCTGTTCGGCCACCATGCCGGCGAGCTGCGGGCCGAGTTCGACCAGGCGAACGGCTTCTGGACCGTTCAGGGCGACGTCGACGGCGACGGGATGGCGGATTTCACCATCCACGTGACGAACAGCGGCGCCCAGGCGCTCGTCGCAACCGACTTCGTGCCGTGATCATCGCTGCGGCCCCGGCTGCGCCCGGGGCCGCACGCGGCCTCATCGCGAGGCGTTCGGAAAGGATTGGATGAACGCGCTCGTGTGCGGCCGCGCCGCCAAAGCGGCCTTGCCGACAGGCGTACGCACCAGATAGCTGAGCTGACCCCAGAGCGCGAAGTCGCAGAGCCACGGCGTCGCCCCCAGCAGGAACGGGCTTGCTTCCAGCATCGCCTCGATCGCATCGAGCTGGCGGGCCAGGTCTCGCGCGACATGCTCCGGCGGCTTGCGCAGCGTTCCCTGGCCGCGCAGCTGCCCGAGCACCCGCCGCAGGTAGAAACGATAGGCGATGCGGCCGGTCGGCGATTTGCCGAAGACCTGCGGGATCGGCTTCCGCCCCTCCGCCTCGTACCAGCGATAATAGAGACCGAGGAAATAGAGGCTCTCGTCGGCCCAGTCCTCGAGCGCGTGGCAGAGCGCCCGCTCGCGCGGGTCCTTCGGGAGGAGCGGCGGCTCGGGAAAGCGCCGCTCCACCTCGTAGGCGATATCGGTCGAGTCGACGAGGAGGCGGCCGTCGAAGTCGACCGCCGGCACCTTCCCCACCTTGCCGGCGCGGTAAATGCGCAGGACAGCCGGCCCCAGCGGGTTCACCCGCTCGTACACAGCCTTCTTGTAATCGAGGATCGCCCGCACCTTCATGCAGAAGGGCGAGAAGGGCCAGTCGTAGAAGATAATGCGGCCGTCCGACATGTCGAGCTCTCCCCGCCGGCGCGGCGCCAGCATAGCGCAGATCGCGGCGCGGCGCAGCCTTCGACGCGCGCGTTGAACCGCGCCTCCGCTTCGTTCTAGAGGGACGGCGCCTGCCCCTTTGCGGAGTCTCCCCCGATGAAGCTGACGCTCGCCCTGCTCGCCGCCCTCGCCCTCCCCGCGACGGCCCTCGCCCAGACTCCCGCCTCGATCTTCCCGCCGCCGCCCGGCGACGTTCCCGCCCACTTCACGCCGCCGACGGAAAATCGCGACTATGTGAAGCGCGAGGTGATGATCCCGATGCGCGACGGGGTGAAGCTCTACACCGTCATCGTCTACCCCAAGGGGATCACCAACGCCCCGATCGTCCTCACCCGCACCCCCTACAACGCCAAGGGCCGCGCCAAGCGGATGGACAGCCCGTCCATCCTCTCGACCCTGCCGCTCGCCGACGAGATCTTCGTCAAGGCCGGCTACATCCGCGTCTACCAGGACATTCGCGGCAAATACGGCTCGGAGGGCGAATATGTCGTCACCCGTCCCGTCGTCGGCCCCCTCAACCCCACCAAGGTCGACCACACGACCGACGCGTGGGACACGATCGACTGGCTCGTCAACAAGGCGAACCTCCCCGAATCGAACGGCCGGGTCGGCATGATCGGCTCCTCCTACGAGGGCTTCACCGTCGTCATGGCGCTCCTGAACCCGCACCCGGCGCTCGAGGTCGCGGCGCCGGAGAGCCCGATGGTGGACGGCTGGATGGGCGACGACTGGTTCCATTACGGCGCGTTCCGGCTCGCCAACATCGCCTGGCTCGGCGCCCAGACCGGCTACAAGGGCGAGGGCAAGGCGCCGCCGACCGGCGGCTATGACGATTACGACAATTTCCGCCGGGTCGGATCGGCCGGCGAATGGGCGAAGCTTTCGGGCTACGATCAGCTCCCCTTCTGGCAGCGCATGGTCGCCCATCCCGCCTACGACGCCTTCTGGCAGGGCCAGGCGCTCGACAAGCTGATCGCCGCCAACCCGTCGAACGTGCCGACGCTCTGGGAGCAGGGCCTGTGGGACCAGGAGGACATGTGGGGCGCCGTCCACAGCTGGGAGGCGCTGAAGGCGGTCGGCCGGATGGGGAACAACTTCCTCGTCATGGGTCCGTGGCGCCACAGCCAGATCAACCGCGAGGGCCGCTCGCTGGGCCCGTTCCAGTGGCGCGGCGACACCGCGGCCGAGTTCCGCGAGGAGATGGTGCTTCCCTTCTTCAACCGCTACCTGAAGGACGGGCCCCCGGTGACGCTGCCGGCTGCGACCATCTACAATACCGGCGAGAACCATTGGGACCGCTTCCGCACCTGGCCGCTGGCGTGCGACCAGGGCTGCCCGGCCCCGCTGACGCCGCTCTACCTCCAGGGCGGCTTCGGCCTCGGCTTCGGCAAGTCCGCGCCGGGCGGCGACAGCTACGTCTCCGATCCCGCGAAGCCGGTCCCGCACCTGCCGCGGCCGGTCAATTTCGGCGACGGCCGCTGGGGCGACTATCTCGTGACGGACCAGCGCTTCGCCGACGGACGTCCGGACGTCCTCACCTACACGTCGGAAGTGCTGACCGCGCCGGTCCGGGTCTCGGGCCCGCCGATCGCCGATCTCTATGCGCGGACGACCGGCACCGACGGCGATTTCGTCGTCAAGGTGATCGACGTCTATCCCGACGAGGTCGCGTCCGAGCCGAAGATGGGCGGCTACCAGCTGCCGATCAGCATGGACATCTTCCGCGGCCGCTACCGCGACGGCGCCTCGAAGCCGACGCCGATCCCGGCCGGCGCCGTCGAGCGCTACCGCTTCCGCCTGCCGACGGTGAACCACGTCTTCCAGCCGGGCCACCGCATCATGGTGCAGATCCAGTCGACGCTCTTCCCCGTCTACGACCGCAACCCGCAGAAGTTCGTTCCCAACATCTTCCTCGCGAACAAGAGCGACTATCAGAAGGCGACGGTGACGATCGAGCGCGGCGGGACTGCCTCGAGCGCGGTCTGGCTGCCGGTGGTGCCGGTCGACCAGAGCGCGGCGAAAACGCGTTAGGCACTAACGCGGGGCATCCTTGTCCGGGCCGTCGGCGAGGATCGTCTCGCGGGCGAGGCGGAGCTCGCGGATGGCGGCGGCGGTCGAGGCGCCCCAGACGAGGTGCGCGGCGATCATCAGCGCGTTGCGGCGTGTCGGGTGCCTGGTCGCTGGCTCGAGGTTTCCGATCGCCGGGATCCAGCCCATGTAGCTCGCGACCCACACGACCGTCCCCCAGGCGGCGCCGGCGCGCTTCTTCGGGTCGGGATCCATCGCCGCGAGCATAGCCCCGGTCAGCGCCCCGTAGGCGAAATGGGCCGCGGTGGTGAGGTCCCGCGCCGGCGCGTCGGCGAGCGGGACCCCGAGCTGCTTAGCGCCGCTGTCGACGATCTCGCGCGGCGTGAGCGGGTAGCGCTCCTTCGCGGGAAGGCGCGCGTGCATTCGCCGCATCGCCGCGGTCATCGCCATCGTCCCCACGAACCCGGCGATTCCGCCGATCAGCAGCTTCGAGCCGAGGCTGAGCTTGTCATCCTTCACTGCCGCATCTCCGGTCGCCCGCCCCTCCTCTAGAGGCGGACGCGGCAAATGCGAACCACCTGCCTTATTCGTAGCGCAGCGCGTGGATCGGATTGGCGCGGGCGACCCGGAAGGCGTGACTGGAGATGGTGCCGACGGCGATCGCCAGCGCAAGCAGGCCTGCAAGGACGAACGGCCCCGGCCCGAGCGTGATCCGCTCATCGAAGCCGTTCAGCCAGCCGCGCATCACCCACCAGGCGACCGGCCAGGCGATCAGGTTGGCGAGGATTACCGGCTTGGAGAACTGCCAGGCGAGGAGTTGGACGATGTCGCGGACGCGCGCGCCGAACACCTTGCGGATGCCGATCTCCTTCGTCCGCCGCTCGGCCGTGAAGGCGGCGAGGCCGTAGAGGCCGAGCGCGGCGATGACGATCGCGAGCAGGGCGAAGCCGGCGAAGATCTCGGCTCGCGCCTGCTCCGCCTCGTAGAGCTCGCGCACAATGTCCTCGCTGAAATCGGCCTTGAACGGCACGTCGGGGACGAGCCTCTTCCACACCTGGCCGATGCGATCGCGGATCTCCCCGGGCCGGGACGTGTCGTAGCGCACCACCATGTGGGTGATGACGTCCTTCCCGAGGCGGTAGACGATCGAATCGATCCCGCGGTGCATCGAGCGGAAGCGGGTGTCCTTGACGACGCCGACGATCGTCGCGGGCACCAGACCCGCGTCGGGCTCCGGAAACTGCGCGATCCGGACCTGCTTGCCGATCGCCTGCGCCGGCTGGCGGAAGCCGAGCAGGCGCGCCGCATATTCGTTGACGACGATGTTGGCGCCGCGGGCGATCAGTGCCTGCCGCTGCGCTTGATCGACATTGTCCCAGGCGGCGTCGAAGCGGTCGGCGGGGCGGGCCGGATCGAAGCCGCGGCCGGCGAGCAGCGGAATGCCCATCGTCTTGAAGAAATTCTCGTCCACCGGGTAATTGCCCAGGATCACCGGCGCCTTCTGGCCCGGCAGGAAAACGTTCCGCCCCATGTTGTTCGGCGTATCGACGCCGATCCCGGTGCGGCCGACTGAGCTTACGCCCGGAATGGCGGCGATCTGCCGCATCATCGTCTCCTGCAGCGGGATGACGGCGTCGCGATTGATGCCGGAGATCTGAAGGATGCCTTCGCGCTTGAAACCCGGGTCGGCGGTGCGCGCGTAAATCGTCTGGGCGTAGATGATCGCCGTGCATGCGATGAGGCCGATCGACACCGCGAACTGCGCCACAACGAGTACGGTGCGGAACCGCCCCACGCCCTGCGGTTCCGCAGTCGACTTGTTTGCCTTGAGCACGAACGCCGGTTGGTAGCGCGAGAGATAGAGGGCCGGGTAGAGCCCCCCCACGGCGGCCACCAGAAGGGTCAGGCCCATCACCGGCAGAAGCATCCCGGACGTGCCGAGATAGGGCATCTTGAGATCGGCATCGAGATAGTTGGACAGAGCCGGGAGCAGCAGCTCGACGAGGGCGAGGGCGATAACCATCGCCGCGGTCGTGATGAGCAGCGACTCGCCCATGAACTGGGCGATGAGCTGGCGGCGGCCGGCACCCAGCACTTTCCTCAGCGCAACCTCCCGCGCCCGCTGGCTCGCCCGGGCGGTGGCGAGGTTCGTGTAGTTGACCACCGCCATGCCCAGGACCAGGAGTGCGATGACGAAGAAGGTGGCGATCGTCTTCCTGTCGTTGGACGGGGTCATGCCGCCCTGCCCCACCCGGCCGAGATGCACATCGCGTACGTTCGCGAGACGCCAGTCGCCCATCTTGCCCATGTCGGGCTCGCCCTCGTGGGCCGGCGGCGGGATGTTCCTCTTTTCCCAAGCGGGCATCGCGGCGTGGATGTCCTCCGCCCGGCTTCCCGGCTTCAGGCGGACGTAGTTCCATCCGGAAATCTGCCCCCAGGAGGTCGTGAAGGCCGGGAAGGTCGCGAAATCGACGACAGGATCGAAGCGCTGGATGAGGCTCGCGCGAAGGTGGGAGTTGCGCGGAATGTCCTTCATCACCCCGCTGATGCGATGGTCGACCCGCTTCCCGTCTTCGACGAGGGTGAGCGTCTTGCCGACGACGTCGGCGGTACCGAAGAGCTTCTCCGCCTCTTTCTGCGCGATGACGATGTTTCCCGGCGAGGCGAGCGCCGTCTTCGGATCCCCGCGCAGGAGCGGGAGCGGGAGGACGTTGAAGAAGGGGCCGTCGACGAGGAGTCCCGCAGGCAGCGTCAGCGGACCGCCGTCCTTTATCGCGATTACGCCGGTCTTGAGCGCGTACACCTTGGCCTGAACCTGTGGGAAGTCCTTCGCGAGGTCGGTGCCGGCGACATATTGGGTCTGCTGGAGGCTGCGATCCTCGCCGGTAGCCGGGTCGTTGCCGAGGATCTGCAGCTGGTAGGCGTCCTGAGCGCCAGGAATCCACGCGTCGTAACTGGTTTCGTAGCGGACGTAGACCAGGAGCAGGAGGCTGGCGGCCAATCCGACCGCAAGGCCGACGATGTTGATCGCCGCGCTCGTGCGGCTCTTCGTGAAGGCCCGGAAGGCGATCGTCAGATAGTGGCGCCACATGGTCGCGTTCCTATTCGTAACGGAGGGCGTGGATCGGGTTCGCTCGCGCCACCCGGAAGGCGTGGCCGGCGACCGTGCCGATTGCGATGGCCAGGGCAATTCCGCCGGCGATCAGGAACGGGCTGGGGCCGAGGCCGATGCGGGTGTCGAAGCCGTTCAGCCAGCCGCGCATCACCCACCAGGCGACCGGCCAGGCGATGATGTTGGCCACGATCACCGGCTTGGAAAACTGCCAGACCAGCAGCCGGACGATGTCGCGCGTGCGGGCGCCGAGCACCTTCCTGATGCCGATCTCCTTGGTCCTGCGCTCGGCGGTGAACGAGGCGAGGCCGAACAGGCCGAGGCAGGCGACGATCACCGCCAGCAGGGCGAAGGCGGCGAAGGTCTTCGCCCGCGCATCCTCGGCCTTGTAGAGCTCGAGCATGATGTCGTCGCTGAACTTGGCGTTGAACGGCACGTCGCTCGCCACCCGCTTCCACGCCTGCTCGGCGGCGGCGCGGACCGCCGCCGGATCGCCGTGGAAACGGACGATCATGTCGGTGTGGCCGGCGCGCGCGCTCTGGAACATGATCGGGTCCACGGGCTCGCGGATCGAGCGGAAGCGCGAATCCTTGACCACTCCGACGATCGTCGCCGGAACGAGCCCGGCCTCGTTCGACACCATTCCGGCCGGGAAGGTCTTGCCGACCGCGTCCGAGGCGTTGCGGAAGCCGAGGCGGTGGGCGGCGAGCTCGTTGACGACGACGTTCGCGCCGCGCGCTGCGAGCGCCTTTTCCGCCTTCGGATCGGGCGGGTTCGGCTGAGTCGTGTCATCGAGCGGCCGGTTCTCGTCGAACCAGCGGCCGGCGATGAGGGTGAGGCCCATCGCGTCCTTGAAGCCGGTGTCGACCGTATACTGGCCGATGTTCACCGGCTCGGCCTGTCCGGGCACGCTGACTCCGGTATTGCTGTGGTTTCTGGTCGCGACGCCGATCGTCGTGCGGCCGACCGCGTCGACTCCCGGCACGCGCCGCATCTGCTGCGCGATCGCCTCGCCGCGCTCGTAGAGCTGGTAGCGGCCGAGCTCGGTGACCTGGAGGATGTGGTCGCGCTTGAAGCCGGGATCGGCGGTGCGCGCGTAGACCGTCTGCGCGTAGACGATGGCGGTGCAGATGATGAGCCCGATCGAGACTGCGAACTGCGCCACCACCAGCACGCTGCGAAGCCGCCCCGTTCCGGCCGCTTCCGCCGAGGATTTGTTGGCCTTGAGCACCGTCGCCGGCTGGAAGCGTGAGAGGAAGAAGGCGGGGTAGAGGCCGCCGAGCACGCCGACGACGAGCACGAGCGCGAGCACCGGGAGGAGGACTCCGCCGGAGCCGAGGTACGAGACCTTGATATCGGCATCCAGAAAGCGCGCGAAGCTCGGCATCAGCACCTCGACCAGCGCAAGCGCGATCGTCATCGCCAGCAGCGAGATCAGCACCGATTCGCCGACGAACTGGACGATGAGCTGGCGGCGGTTGGCGCCGAGCACCTTGCGGAGCGCAACCTCCCGCGCCCGCTGGCTGGCCCGCGCCGTGGCGAGGTTGGTGAAGTTCACCACCGCCATTCCGAGGATGAGGAGGGCGATGATGGCAAAGGTGAGGATCGACGTCCGGTCGTTTCCGGGAGTCATAGCGCCGCTCTGGCCGGGGCCGAGGTGGATGTCGCTGACGTTGACCAGCTTCCAGTCCTGGCTGTCGCCCGCGTTGGTGCGGACTCCGCCGGCGACGTCGTCGGGGATGTTGCGCTTCTCCCAGGCGGGGAATTGCGCCTCGAGCGCGTTGGGGTCGGTCCCGGGCTTCAGCTTCGCCCACACCCAGCCGCTCTGGCAACCCCAGCAGGTGAGGACCCGGGGTACGTCGGCGTTGAACTGCGGAAAGTCGATTCGCGCGACGGTGGTGAGCTTGAGGTGCGAGTTCTTTGGGAGGTCCTTCAGGATTCCGGTGATCCTGAGGTTGCGGTCCTTGCCGCGGCTGATGACGGTGTAGGGCTTCCCGATCACGTCGGTGGTGCCGAAGAGGCGCCGCGCCTCGCTTTCCGTCAGCACCGCGGAGTTGACGGTGGCGAGCGCGTTCGCGGCGCCGCGGGCGAGCGGCAGCGGCATCACCTTCAGGAAGTCTCCGTCCACGAACATGAAATCGTGGATGAAGCTCGCCTGGCCGTTCTGCATGAAGATGGGGTCGGTGGTGAAGCCGTAGACGAGGCTTTCGACCTGCGGGAAATCCTTCTTGAGCGCGACGCCCGAGGCGTAGGGCGTCATCTGCAGGCGGTCGTCCCGGCCGGTCTGCTTGTCATGATACCAGCTTTGCAGCTGGTAGATGCTCTCGTGCCCCGGGATCCAGCGGTCGTAGCCCATCTCGTAGCGCACGAAGAGCAGGATCATCAGGCACGCGGCCATGCCGATGGCGAGGCCGAAGATGTTGATGAAGGCGTAGGTGCGGTTCTTCGCGAGGGCGCGAAGGCCTACGGTCAGATAGTTGCGCCACACGGCTGCCTCCTATTCGTAGCGAAGGGCGTGGATCGGGTTGGCCCGGGCGACCCGGAAAGCGTGGCCGGCGACCGTCCCGATCGCGATGGCGAGGGCGATCCCGCCGGCCATCAGGAAGGGGCTGGGGCCGAGGCCGATGCGGCTGTCGAAGCCGTTCAGCCAGCCGCGCATCACCCACCAGGCGACCGGCCAGGCGATGATGTTGGCGACGATCACGGGCTTCGAGAATTGCCAGACCAGCAGCCGGACGATGTCGCGGGTGCGGGCGCCGAGCACCTTCCTGATGCCGATCTCCTTGGTCCTGCGCTCGGCGGTGAAGGCGGCGAGGCCGAACAGGCCGAGGCAGCCGATGACGACGGCGAGCAGGGCGAACGCGCCGAACAGCCGCGCCCGCGCTTCCTCGCGGTCGTAGAGCTTGCGCACCCGGTCGTCGACGAACTCGGCCTTGAACGGCACGTCCGAGACGAGGCGGCGCCACGTCCGCTCGATGTCGGCCATGACCCGGTTGGGATCGGCGGCGTCGTAGCGCACCATCAGGACGTTCATGTTGTTGTGCGCGAGGTTGAACATGATCGGCTGCAGCGGCTCGCGCACCGACCTGAACCGCGCGTCGCGGACGACCCCGACGATGGTCGCCGGGACGAGCCCGTATTCGGGGAGGGTGAGGCCCGCCTTCAGCTGCTTGCCGATCGCCTCCTGCGGAGTCCGGAAGCCGAGCCGCTGCGACGCGCTCTCGCTGACGATGATGTTGACGCCGCGGCGGACCAGCGCCTGCTCCGCCGCCGGCTGCACCGGGAACGGCGTCGTCGAATCGTCGATCGCGACCTTGTCCGAGAAATTGCGTCCGGCGAGGACCTTCATCCCCATGGTCGGGAAGAAGTCCGCATCGACGCTATAGGTGCCGAGGTCGACTCCCTTGGCGACGCCGGGGAGGTAGACGGAGCTCACCGAATTGTTGCCCGGATTGACGCCGATGCCGGTCAGCGCGGTCATCCGCACGCCGGGGATCTTCGCCGTCTCGCGCTTCAGCGTCTCGACCAGCGGCGTCAGCTGGCGGGCGCCGACATTCTGAACCTGGATGAGGCCGTCGCGCCGGTAGCCGGCGTCGGCGGTGCGGGCGAAGACGGTTTGCGCATAGACCACGGCCGTGCAGATGATGAGGCCGATCGAGACGGCGAACTGCGCGACGACGAGGACGTTGCGGAGCCGCCCCGAGCCTTCCGCCTCGGCGGCCGACTTGTTCGCCTTGAGCACCCGCGCCGGCTGGAACCGCGACAGGTAGAAAGCGGGGTAGAGCCCGCCCGCGGCGCCGACGACGATGACGAGGAGGAGGATCGCCGGAAGCAGCCCCTCGCCGCCGAAGAAGCTGTAGCCCATGTCGGCGTCGAGGAACCTGTTGAACAGCGGCAGCACCATCTCGACCATCGCCAGCGCAAGGAACATCGCCAGTGCGGTCAGAAGCACGGATTCGCCGATGAACTGGAGGATGAGCTGCCTGCGGCTGGCGCCGAGCACCTTCCGCAGCGCCACTTCACGGGCGCGCTGGGAGGCGCGGGCGGTGGCGAGGTTGGTGAAGTTCACCACCGCCATGCCGAGGATCAGGAAGGCGATGATCGCGAAGGTCATGATCGTCCGCCGGTCGTTCCCCGGAGTCATCGACGCGCGCTGGCCTTCGCCGAGGTGGATGTCGCGGACGTTGATCAGGTGATAGTCCTGGAAGTCGCCGGGGTTGGTCCGCTCGGTCCCCGAGCTGGTGTCGTCGGGAATGTTGCGCTTCTTCCACGCGGCGAGCTGGCTTTCGATGTCGGACGGCTTCACGCCCGGCCGGAGCTTCACGTAGATCCAGCCGCCCTGGTTGCCCCAGCCCGTGAGGAAATAGGGGCTGTCCGCATAATAGGTTTCGGGGTCGAACCGCGCGACGATGCCCAAGTCGAGATGGCTGTTCTTCGGCAGGTCCTTGAGGACTCCGGTGACGGTATAATCGACTTTGTTGCCGCGCGAGACGAGGGTCAGAGTCTTGCCGATCGGGTCCTGGTGCGGGAAGCGCAGCTCCGCCTCCTTCTCGGTCAGCACCACCGAATTGGGGTTGTTGAGCGCGGTCGCGGGATTGCCCTTCGCGAACGGCGCCTGGAGGATGTCGAACAGATTGCCGTTGACGAAGGCGAAATGCTCGGCCGCGCTCGGCTGGCCGTTCTGGATGACGGTCGCGCCGGCGGCGCCGACATAGACCGCCTTTTCGATCTGCGGGAAATCCTTCACCAGCGCCTTGCCGGAGGCGTAGCTCGACATCTGGAGCTTCATCTCCTCGCCGCCGCGCTCGGTGGCATGGTACCAGTCCTGGAACTGGTAGGCGCGGTCGGCGCCCGGCATCCAGGCGTCGTAGCTCATCTCATACCGCACGTAGAGGAGGATGAGCAGGCAGGCCGCCAGGCCGAGCGCCAGCCCGAAGATGTTGATGAAGGCGTAGGTCCGGTTCTTCGCCAGGGCCCTGATGCCGACCGTCACATAATTGCGCCACATGAGCGGGCTCCTATTCGTAGCGAAGGGCGTGGATGGGGTTGAGGCGGGCGACGCGGATCGCGTGCCCCGAGACGGTGCCGAGCGCGATGGCGAGGGCGATCGCACCGGCGAGGAGGAAGGGCAAGGGCCCGAGCGGGATGCGCGCATCGAAGCCGTTCAGCCAGTCGCGCATCACCCACCAGGCAGCGGGCCAGGCGATGAGGTTGGCGATCATCACCGGCTTCGAGAATTGCCAGGCGAGCAGGCGCACGATGTCGGGCACCCGCGCGCCGAACACCTTGCGGATGCCGATCTCCTTCGTCCTGCGCTCGGCCGTGAAGGCGGCGAGGCCGAACAGGCCGAGGCAGGCGATCACCACCGCGAGCAGGGCGAAGCCGGCGAAGGTCGTCCCCCGCGCCTCGTCGGTCGCATAGAGACGGGCGAGCTGGACGTCGGCGAAATCGCCTTCGAACGGCACCAGCGGCGCGAGCCGCTTCCAGGTCGCTTCGATGCCCTTCAGCACCGCGCGCGGATCGCTCGAATCGTAGCGGACGATGAGGTTCGAGAAATAGCCGCCGTCGTAGAACATGCTCGCCTCGACCGGCTCGCGCGCCGAGCGGAAGCGGCTGTCCTGGACGACGCCGACGATGGTCAGCGGCACCATTCCGGCTTCCTTGCTGAACACTTCGGAGCTCACGGTCTTGCCGATCGCGGACGCTGGCTCGCGGAAGCCCATCTGCCGGGCGGCGAGCTCGTTGACGACGATGTTGAGGCCCCTCTGCCCCATCTCCTTCATCGCCGCCTGCCTCGCCTCGGGCGGATCGATCGGCATCTTGGCGCTGTCGTTGGCGTAGCGGCGCGAGAGGGCGCGGCCGGCGATGAGCTTGATGCGCAGCGTGTCGAAGAAGCCCGGATGCACGCTGTACCAGCCGAGCGTCACCGGCTGGGCGCGGCCGGGGACCGAGACCCGGGTGTTCAAAGTCTGCTGCGTCGCGACTCGGATGTTGGCGGCGGTGACCGCTTTGACGCCCGGCACCTTCGCCATCTCGGCGAGGACGACGTCGGTCTGCTGGGCGATCAGCTTGCGGTTGAAGCCGGTCGCCTGAATCAGCCCCTGGCGCTGGTAGCCCGGGTCCGCGGTGCGGGCGAAGCGGGTCTGCGAATAGACGATCGCGGTGCAGACGATGAGGCCGATCGACACCGCGAACTGGGCGACGACGAGGACGCTTCTGAGCCGCCCGCTGCCGGCGGGCTCGGCCGTCGACTTGTTCGCCTTGAGGACGGCGCCCGGCTGGAAGCGCGAGAGGTAGAAGGCGGGGTAGAGGCCGCCGGCGAGGCCGACGACGAGCAGCAGCACCAGCGCGGGGAGAAGGATTCCGTCGCGGCCCCAATAATGCATCGGAATGTCGGACTGGAGGAAGCGCGACAGCCACGGCAGCGACAGCTCGGCGAGCGCGATGCCGATGACGAGCGCGAGCGCCGTCAGCAGCATGGATTCGCCGAGGAACTGGGTGACGAGCTGGCGCCGGTGCGCGCCGAGCACCTTGCGAAGCGCCACCTCCCGCGCGCGCTGGCTGGCGCGGGCGGTGGCGAGGTTGACGAAGTTGACGCACGCCATGGCGAGGATCAGCAGCGCGACGATGCCGAAGGTCGCGATCGTCTGCCGCTCGTTGCCCGGGCGGTCGTCCCAGCCCGCCTCGGCGCCGCTCAGGTGGACGTCGGTGAGGCGCACCAGTTTCCAGTCGAACTCGTCGCCCTCGCTCACCGTGACGCCGTTGACGACGCTCCTCGGGATGTTGCGCTTCTCCCAGGCGGGGAGGCCGCGGTTGACGTCGTCAGCCGAGGCGCCGGGGCGCAGCTTCAGATAGGCGAAGCCGTTGATGCAGCCCCAGCCGCACGCCTTCTTGTCCTCGTCGCGGATGCGCGAGACGAGGTCGAAGCCCATGTGGCTGTTGCGCGGCAGATCCTCGAACACGCCCGTGACGCGCAGGCCGTATTTCTCGCCGCGCCGGACGCCGGTCAGGGTTCGGCCGACTGCATCGACCGTTCCGAACCGCTTCAGCGCCTCCTTGCGGCTGAGGACGATGCTGTCCGCTCCGGCGAGAGCGGTCGCCGGGTTGCCGCGGAGGAACGGGACCTGGAGGATATCGAAGAAGGTCGGATCGGCGGCGAGGATGGTGACGTTTTCGGCATCGCCGTTCCTGTCGATCAGCACCTGCTGGTCGTTGTCCGCGCGGGCGATCTTCTCGATCTGCGGGAAGTCCTTGGGCAGCGTGTCGGTGACCACCCCTTCCGTCGCCTGCTGGAGCCGCTTGGCGCCGGTCTCGGGATCGGTGAACAGGGTCTGCACCTGGTAGACCCGGTCCGCGTCCGGCAGCCACTTGTCGTAGCTCGTCTCGTAGCGGACGTAGAGGAAGATGAGCAGGCACGCGGCGAGGCCGAGCCCGAGGCCGAAGATGTTGATGAAGGCATAGCCCCGGTGCCGCGTCATGGCACGGAAGCCGACCGTCAGGTAATTCCCCCACTTCGACATCCGCCCCCCCTATTCGTAGCGCAGCGCGTGGATCGGGTTCATCCGAGCGACCCGGATGGCATGGCCGGCGACGGTGCCGATCGCGATCGCCAGCGCCAGCAGGCCGGCCATGACGAACGGCCCGGGCCCGAGCGGCACGCGGACGTCGTAGCCGTTCAGCCAGTCGCGCATCGCCCACCAGGCGACGGGCCAGGCGACGACGTTCGCAAGCACCACCGGCTTCGAGAATTGCCAGGTGAGCAGCCGGACGATGTCGCGGATGCGGGCGCCGAGCACCTTGCGGATGCCGATCTCCTTGGTCCGGCGCTCGGTCGTGAAGGCGGCGAGGCCGAACAGGCCGAGGCAGGCGATCAGCACGGCGAAGCCGGCGAAGCCGAGGAAGATCGCCGCCCGCGCCCGCTCCTGCGCATAGGCCTGGGCGATCAGATCCTCGGCGAACTCCGCCTCGAACGGGGCGTCGGGGAGGAAGCGGCTCCAGACGTGCTGCAGCCCCTCGCGCACCTGGGCGGGAATCGCCCCGCGATAGCGGACGACGATCAGCGAGGTGCGCAGCGGGTCGTAGCCGAAGATGAGCGGCTCGATCTCGTCGCGCGCGGTGCGGATGCGCGTATCCTCGACGACGCCGACCACGGTGCAGGGGGCGAGCTCGTTCCCCTCGATCCCGACCCGGATCGGCTGGCCGATCGCCGCCTGAGGGGTAGCGAAGCCGAGCTGCAGGGCCGCGCGGCGGTTGATGACGACGTTGAGCCCGCGCTGCATCAGGTCGGGCCCCTGCGCCGTCTCCGGCCGGGCTCCGTTGGCCGGCGCCGCCCGCGGGAGGAGGTCCCTCGCCTCCCGCTCGCCGAGCAGCCGCCCGGCGAGGAGCCGCATGCCCATGGTCGGGAAGAATTCCGGGTCGGTCCGATAGAAGCCGAGGTCGGTGCCCGCGTCGGCCCTGGCCGACTTGGCGATGATGATCGTCCGGCCCGAAGCTGCGGCCACGCCGAGGTTGCTGCGCGCAACCCCGGTGACGCCCTTCACAGCCAGAGCCTCGCGCCGGAACGCCTCGTAATTGCCGCCCTGGGCGAGGCGGCCGCCGCCGGCGATCTGGATGAGCCCGTCGCGCTCGAAGCCGGGATCGATCGTCTCGACGAAGCGGGTCTGCGAATAGATGACCGCAGTGCAGATGATGAGGCCGATCGAGATGGCGAACTGGGTCACCACCAGCAGCATGCGCAGCCGTCCGGACCCTTGGGTCTCGGCCGAGGACTTGTTGGCGCGCAGCACCTGCGCCGGCTGGAAGCGCGACAGGTAGAAGGCCGGATAGAGGCCGCCGGCGACGCCGACGATCAGGGCCAGCAGCAGCGCCGGAAGCAGGAAGCCGTCCTTGCCGAAATAGGAGATCCTGAGGTCGATTCCGAGCCAGCCGGCGAGCACCGGCGCGCTGAGCTCGACGAGCGCCAGCGCGAGCAGGGTGGCGATCGCCGCGAGCAGCACGGATTCGCCGAGGAACTGCGTCACCAGCTGCGTGCGCGACGCGCCGAGCACCTTGCGCAGCGCCACCTCGCGCGCCCGCTGGCCCGCGCGGGCGGTCGAGAGATTGACGAAGTTGATGCAGGCCATGACGAGGATCAGCAGGGCGACGATCGAGAAGGTCGCGACGGTTCCGGAATCGTTGCCCGGCCGCATCGCGCCGAGCTGCGCCTCGCCGAGGTGAATGCCGGACACCTTGACCAGCTTGAGGTCGAGTATGTCCGCGCGGCTCGCGGCGCGGCCGTCGATCACGCTGGTCGGGATCGACTTCTTCTCCCAGGCGGGCAGCGCCGCGTTGATCGCGGCGGCGGCGGCGCCGGGCCGGAGCTTCACGTAATGATAGGGGGCCATGTTGCCCCAGAGGCTGGACGGCGGCGCACTGTCCCACGTGTGCGGATCGAAGCGGGCGATCGTCTCGAGCTCGAGATGGCTGTTCTTCGGCAGGTCCTTGATGACTCCGGTCACCTTGTAGTCGAAGGTGCCGGAGGAGGTGCGCTCGGTGAGCGTCTTGCCGAGCGCGTTCGCGGTCCCGAACTGCTTCACCGCCTGCCGCTCGGTGAGCACGATCGAGGTGACGTTCGGAAGCGCCGTGATGGCCGAGCCCTGGACGAACTCGAGCTTGAAGATGTCGAAGAAGGCGGGATCGACGTAGAGCTGATCGACCCACACCGCCTGGCCGTCGCGGATCGTCGCGAGCCGGCCCGGAAGGGCGACGCTCATCGCCTCGATCTGGGGGAAGCCGGCGGGGAGCGCGTCCCGGACGGGAACCGGGCTCTTCTGGCTGTGGGTGACCGGCTGGCCCTTCTCGTGCCAGGTCGCCTGGACCTGGTAGATGCGGTCGCTGTCCGGCAGCCATTTGTCGAAGCCGGTCTCGTAACGGACGTAGAGCAGGATCAGCAGGCAGGCGGCGAGGCCGAGGGCGAGGCCGACGATGTTGATCGCCGCGTAGGAGCGGCTCCGCGCCAGCGCCCGATATCCCACCGTCAGATAGTTGCGCCACATCGGCCGGCTCCTATTCGTAACGCAGCGCGTGGATGGGGTTGAGGCGGGCGGCGCGAAGCGCGTGGCCCGACACGGTGCCGAGGGCGATGGTGAGGGCGACCGTCCCGGCGACGATGAACGGCACCGGCCCGAGCGGGATTCTGAGGTCGAACCCGTTCAGCCAGTCCCGCATCACCCACCAGGCAATCGGCCAGGCGATGAGGTTGGCGAGGATCACCGGCTTCGAGAACTGCCAGGCGAGCAGCCGCACGATGTCCCGGGCCCGGGCGCCCAGCACCTTGCGGATGCCGATTTCCTTCGTGCGGCGCTGCGCAGTGAAGGCGGCGAGGCCGAACAGGCCGAGGCAGCCGATGATCACCGCCAGGATCGCGAAGCCCGCGAAAAGCATGCCGCGAGCGACGTCGCGGCTATATTGTTCGCGGATGAGGTCGTCGGCGAAGTCGGCGCGGAACGGCACCTGCGGCACGACCTGCCGCCACAGCTGCTCGATCCGCTCGCGGATCTCCTTCGGCGCGACGTTGGCGAAGCGCACGGCGATCTGGTCGAAGCCGACGCGCTGCAGAACGAACACCGTCGGCTGGAGCGGCTCGCGAAGCGACCGGAACCGCGCGTCGGCGACGACTCCGACGATCGTGCAGGGGACGAGCCCGAACTCCGGCAGGGTGAGCGTGCCCCGGACATCCTTGCCGATCGCCTCCTGCGGAGTCCGGTAGCCGAGCCGCCGGGCCGCCTCTTCGGTAACGATGACGTTGATCCCGCGCGCGGCGAGCGCCCGCTCCGCCTCCGGCACGACCGGATAGGGCGTGGTCGCGTCGTCGCGGCCGTTGCGTTCGGAAAAGTCGCGGCCGGCGAGGAAGCGCATGCCCATCGCCTTGAAGAAGCCGAAGTCCACTCCGTAGGTGCCGAGCTGCACCGAATGCGTCTGGCCCGGAAGGAAGAAGTCGCTCGCCGAAACGCCGTTCGGCGCCACCGCGATCTGGGTTCCCGCCGCCGCCACGACGCCCGGGAGCCTGCGGATCCGCTCGGTGAGCGTTCGCGCCGCATCGGGCGAGACGCCCTTGAAGCCGAGATTTTCGACCTGGAGCAGGCCGTCGCGGCGGAAGCCGGCGTCCATCTGCCCGGCGAACACCGTCTGCGCGTAGATGATGCTGGTGCAGATGATGAGCGCGATCGAGACGGCGAACTGCGCGACCACCAGCACGTTGCGCAGCTGGCCGGAGCCGCGCGTCTCCGCGGCCGATTTGTTTGCCCTCAATATCTCCGCCGGCTGGAAGCGCGACAGGTAGAAGGC
>Ga0157369_10003911_pt1 | contig 17666 bp, 19 predicted proteins | sample C25metaG_FD_113461 | JGI IMG/M metagenome (GOLD analysis project Ga0157369, IMG submission 113461) | Corn rhizosphere microbial communities from Kellogg Biological Station, Michigan, USA - C2-5 metaG | ecosystem: Host-associated > Plants > Roots > Rhizosphere > Soil | place: USA: Michigan... | reverse complement strand
GGTGTTCTTTGGACATACGCAAAATGTCGTTTTCAATTTTTTTATGTTTAGCTTTATGAGAATCTGTGCAGGAGTTGCAAGTATTCTGCTGTTCTTCATGATTTATTGGATCTTGCCGAATCGGAAGATCCCGGCACGGGCTGTTCTGCCGACGGCAATTGTGACCGGACTGTTGTGGGAAGGCGCCAAGCATTTGTACATGCGTGCGCTGCCGTGGCTGGATTTTCAGGCGGTCTATGGCCCGTTTTATATCTCGGTCGGGCTGATGATGTGGGCATTTTTATCTGGATTGCTGTTGCTGGCAGGAGCGCATTTTTCGGCTACGCGATATACGCTGTCACTGGCCCGGCAAGAGGCGCAGGGAAAATAAGAAGCGATGCAGGATGCGATCCGATTGCGGTTACGAGGATGGACAAGGCGCCCGCCGACTGGACTGGCGGGGGCTGCAGTCTGGCTGGCGCTATGGTTTTGCATTCTATTGATCTTGCGTCTCCTGCCAGGGAGGCTCGGAAGTTTTTTCAGCACCATGGAGATATTCGCCGGGGTAGCACTGGTGCTGGTAGTGATTCCTCTATCGTTACAAATTGTGCGCCGGCGAATGTTGTGGAGTCTTCGCAATAAGCTGGTGCTGACTTATCTGCTGATTGGGTTGGCGCCGGTGGTATTGTTCGTAACTCTGGTGATGGTCTCAGCCTATGTGGCGGCGGGACAGTTCGCAATCCATCTGGTGGACTCGCGTTTACAGACTGAATTGGGACAGATGGCTGGGGCGAACGAGCATCGTGCGGAACTGATTGCACAGGTGCTGGAGGGGAGGCCCTCAGCGGAAGAAGTCGAAAGGCGGGACGGTGCGGCCGAAGTCGATGTTACTGGAATGCGGCTGCATCCTGAGACGAAGGCTTATATCAATGGAACGCCGGTTGCCTTGGACCCGATCGATGAGAAGACGCCGATGGGCCTGCCACCGTGGGCATCTGAGCTGAAAACAGGGGAATTTCAAAATCTGGTGCTGGATGGCGATGATCTTTATCTGGTTGCGGTGCATCAGCAGCATCTGGCGGATGGACGCAAGTTCACTCTTGTGAGCAGCGTGCCGGTAAATAGCGAGCTGATGAACACAATGGCCGATGGGCTTGGACGAGCTGTGATGTTTCCGGAGCGGGTGGGTAGCCTTGGGGACGAACGGCGAAGGGCTGCGGCATCGAAGGAAACGGGATCGACAGCTGCGGGCATCGTCATGGCAGACTCACGAGCGGAAAAAGGAACGAGAGGAATTGCAGGAGGAAGAGAGCTGGAGGGATCGAATCCAGCGGATATTCGTGTGCGTTTTTTATCAACGGTCTCCATGACGGACTGGGGTTCAGGAGATCCCGACAGTATTTTGATTGAGGTCGATTCGCGGCCTACGTTGTTGTACCGGCAGCTATTCGGTGCTTCACTGGGCGGGGTGGTGACGAGCGGTATCCGTGATGGACTGATTGCGCTTTGTGTAGTGTTTGCGCTGATTGAGATGCTTGCACTATTTATGGCGACTCGTCTAAGCCGGACAATTACGGCATCGGTTTCGGATTTGTATGAGGCAACACAGGCAATCGATCATGGAAGATTTGACCACCGGATTGGCGTCACCCGGCAGGACCAGCTTGCGGAACTGAGCCAGTCATTTAACACAATGACCGGCTCGCTGCAACGGTTGCTGGAAGAGCAGAAAGAGAAGGAGCGGCTGCAGAACGAGATTTCTATTGCACAGGAGGTTCAGGCAAATTTATTTCCGCATCGGATTTCAAATATGGCGAGCCTGGAACTGCATGGAATCTGTCGCCCGGCACGGTCGGTAAGCGGAGATTATTATGACTTCCTGGTCTTTCATCAAGAGGCGAACGAAGGTGTTCCAACGCGGCGCGAGACCGGTGTCGGCATTGCCATTGGCGATATCAGTGGTAAAGGAATTTCGGCTGCGTTGCTGATGGCGACACTGCACTCGGCAGTGCGCGCTTACCGCTTTGCCAGTGAGGAACTGGTGTACAGCGAGTCCAATATCGCTGGCCTCACGTCGAGCCGTGAAGATAATGCTCCCGATTGCGATGAGCTGTTCCAGTCGCCGGGACGGATTCTTTCGCTGCTGAACCGGCATCTCTATCGCAGTACCCAACCGGAGAAGTATGCCACGTTATTTCTGGCCCATTATGATGCCGCATCGGCAATGTTGACCTACTCCAATGCCGGTCAACTGCCGCCTCTGGTGTTGGGACGCGATAACACGATTCGCCGGCTTGACCAGGGAGGCACGGTCGTTGGTCTCATCGACGGCATGCACTATGACGAGGACCGTTTTCAGATGCGTTCCGGCGATATTCTGGTCGCCTATTCGGATGGCGTGACCGAGCCGGAAAATGACTTTGGCGAATTTGGAGAAGCCCGGCTAATGGATATCGTGTCTCGCAATCGCGACGAGCCGCTGCACGTAATCTCCAACAAGGTAATGCAGGCGCTGGATGCCTGGATCGGAGCGGAAGAGCAGCCGGATGACATTACGCTGGTGCTGGCGCGGCAGGCATAGACATCGAATCAGGATTTCAACCTGAATGCCTTTGTGACAATGTCGTTGGGAGAGCTTCCAGCTGGAAGAATCGTAAAGAGAGTTGGACCTGACTTATCCTGCGTACGAAGAATGGAGACGTCTCCGGAACGGGCATCTGTCGACAACAAAAGATGTTCATCGGCGGAAAAGGCGAGCGCGTCGGGTCGTGAACCTGTGTGAACGCTGCTCGAGACCCTACCGTCGTCGATGCTGTAAATGCTGATCGAATCCGCGCCAAAGTTCGAGACCCAAAGAGTGCTGTTGTCGCGGCTAACCACCCCTTGCGAAGGCTTATTTCCTATTGCTTGCGTCCAGCCGACCTCGTTGGTCCAGGTGGCGATCTCGGAGATGCTGTCGGAATCGAAGTTGGAGACGAAGATCTCGCCTCCATCAGGCTTCATTGCTAAATTAACTGGAGTACTCCCCACGTCGAGCAGTGTAAGCAGGTGATCGGTGAGTGAAGAGGGGTTCTGCTTTGCCGCCCAGGATCCCGGCGCGGCGGCAAGGCCGATCGCCATTACCTGGTGGCCTCCCGAGCAGGCAATGTAGGTTTTGGACGAGTCCGGAAGAATGACGGCATCGGTCGCTCCGGGGCAGCCTGAGAAGGTAGCGCGAAAATGCAAGACCGGAGAAGTCGCCGATTCCTCATAAGGCGCGACGTCGTAGAGAGATATGCTGCCGCTGCCATGATTCGTGACCACAAGAGTGCGGTTATCCGGCGAGATCCGCGCCATCCCCGGTTGCTCGCCGGTTCCGGCCACCGCAATCTCGCGGCGTTTATCCAGATCAATCACGCTGACGGTATTGGAGCCAGAGTTAGTAACGTAGGCACGACGGCCGGTGTCGTCCACGCTGATGAAATAGGGTTGGCGATGGACAGGAATAGTATCGACGACGCTGTTTGTCTCTGCATCAATGACCGAGATCGAGCCGGATTTCGTATTGACGACGTAGACCTCGTTGCGGCGGGGGTTCACAGCAAGGCCGGTTGGGTCGTTGCCGACCTGCAATGTTCGATCCTGCCGCATGTACACAAGATCAAGCACAGTGACGGTATTGGAACCGCCATTGCTGATGTAAGCGAATTCGTGGTATCCCGCTGGCACATCGGGAAAGCTGTTGCGATGGCATCCTGTGCAGGCGATCACGAACGTGAGCGCGGCGGCAGCAAAAGAGCGGGAGACGGATAAAGAACAGGAGATCGGCACTGTTGCGAGTCTATCGGGCAGGGTGAGGCAGAGCAAGAGGATGTGATTGAGGGAGGAAAACTAACGCCTTGTAGTGTTTAGCGACGGGTGCCCTTGGTTCGCGACCATCCCCACGCCACCCAGCCAAGGTATCCAATCTGGACAGCCCATACTGCGATATAGGCAAAAAGGAGATGACGGTGTTCCATGGTGCTGAGGTTGAAAAGCGACTGCCAGGTCATTGATGTGTCTCCAGAGACGCCTCGATCGCAACGAGAGCGGCTTCCTGTTCCGCGAGTTGCCGCCGCCGCTCAAGGGCAAAGCGGAAGAGCATGATCAAAGTTCCCCACATGGCCCAACCGGCGAGGTTCCAGAGGAACGCTGGCCACATGGAAGGATCGAGACTGCCGCCGTCAGCGAAGACGGGCGAGGGATGCTGGGTACGCCACCACTGGATCGACATGAAGACGATAGGGACGTCCACGGCTGCGAACACAGAGATGACGGCGGCGAGGGTATGAGACTCTCCGGTAGAGGAGAATCGGCGCAGCAGTAGATAGCTGACGTAGAGCAGCCAGAGGAGAAGATAGGTGGTGAGGCGGGCATCCCAGGTCCACCAGATACCCCATGAGGCGCGTGCCCATAGCATGCCGGTCATAAGGCCGATGCTGACAAAGACGATGGTAACTTCAGCCGACGCGAGAGCGAGGGCATCGGCAGTGAGTGCCTTAAGGGGATCGCGACGTCGCCAGTACAAGTAAGCGAGCGAGGCGATGAAGTTGACATAAGGGAAGACGAGCCCCATCATCGCCGAAGGAACATGGTAGTAGAAGATACGCTGCACGTTACCCATCGTCGCCTCCGTGGGCGCGATAAAGATGGCCTGACGGAAGCCGACTGCAAGAACGGCAAGCGTGGCGAAGAACCAGAGCCAGGCGACAATGCGAGTGGTGGCAGGACGGGGCACGATGGGATTAATTTTACCGCGAATATCCTATTCGGCGTTGAGAACTGTGTCGAATAGGAGCAGACAGATCAGGGTGAAGATGAGATCGTATCCTGCCAGTTGAACGATCCAGGTGTTGATTTGGAGAGGATCGAGCTCTGCGGTGAGGACGCCGGTTGTGGCCTGCACCATCTCAAGAAGAGCGGGAAGGGAAATGGGAAGCAGCAGCAAGGGGAGGAGAAGTTCGCGGTTTCTGGTACGCAGACCGAGGACAGCGAAGAACGTTCCGTTGACCACCAGAGCCCATGTGCCTAAAGGGAGAATCAGGGCGAGCAGCCAGGGGTTTCCAATGACATGCAGGTTATAGAAAACGATAAAGACCGGGGCCAGAACTGCTTCGACTACCAGTACGAAGAGCATATTGGCGATGGCTTTGCCGAGGAAAAGTGCAGACGCCGGAGCTGGAGCCATGCGCTGTGCTTCAAGCACCTGGTGACTCTGCTCGCGTGTCCACGATTGGTTCAGCGCAGTAACGGTAGCGAACAGCAGAGCAACCCAGAGAATGCCACCCGAGATCTGCCGGGATACGGCAGCGGTAGGGTCAAAAGCCAGCGAAAAGACAACTACTACCAGCAATGCGAAGAACAGCATTCCATTAATGGAATCCCGGGATCGCCACTCGATGCGGAGATCTTTACGGAGATGGTTTAGAACATGGCCGAGATAGTTCATTTGATTAGATCGGCCAGTCTGGCGTTGGTGGCGCGAAGGTAATCGGCGGGGCTAAGCAGCAGCTGCAGCCCACGCTGGCCAGCTGAGACGGAGATGACGTCGTGAAGCTCAATCGTCTCATCGGCATACGCCGGAAACGGCTTGCGCGCAGCCATTACGGTGACTCCACCGCGGATATATCCGGTAAGCGGTTCGACATCTTTCAGGGACGCCAGTTCGGCTTTCTTCGCATCGGCTGCATATGCCAATTTTTTGAGATCGAGCTCGGCATCGCCGGGGATAACGGCAAATAAGTGCTCACCAGTGCTGGTCTGGGAAAGAAGAGTCTTGAAAACCTGCTCCGGCGGAAGCCCGATCTTGCGGGCGACCGAGATAGCGGTGAGGTCGTCCGGATCTAGCTCGTAACCGCGCAGTTCGTACGCGATATTGAGTCCGTCTAGGAGACGGGCGGCGTTGGTTTTGGCGGGTGCCTTCATGCAGCCCCCGGCACTGAGGAGAGGATCTGACCATTGCGCATGGTGAGCGTAATGTCGGCAATAGGGTCTGCAAAATGGGCCTGGTGGGTCGTAAGCAGGATGGTCCGGCGACCACCCCCGGAAACCGGCCAGGTCCGGAAGTCGGCAAGTAGTTCGACCATATGGTGCGCAGAAGCTACATCGAGATTGGAGAATGGCTCGTCGAGCAGGAGCAGTTCGGGATCGGTCTGGAGAACTCGGGCAAGCGAGGCACGCTGCCGCATTCCCTGCGAATATTGACCAACTGGCCGCGCAAGGTGGGGGTCTAGGCCGACGGCGCGCAAGGCTGCTTCTGGATTGGCGACACAGGCACAGCCTTCGTCGTTGCGGTGGAGGGATGCAAAGTAAGTGAGGTTCTCCATCGCGGTCAATTCATCGTAGAGCATGGTTGCGTGGCTCATGTACGCCATGCGGCGTCGCTGCTGCTGTGGCAGCTCGGAAAAGACTCGGACAGTGCCTCGCGTAGGAGTGATCAAGCCCGCGATGACGCGAAGCAATGTCGATTTGCCCGCGCCGTTTTCACCGAGGATGACGGTGCAACTGCCAGCTTCAAAAGTTGCTGAGACATTGCGGAGAGCGGCAAAGGTGCCATAGATCTTGGAGATAGACTGCAGTTCCGCGGCAGCGCCAGATGCGCCGTTGGCGAGCTTGGCTGACTTCTCCATTTATTTTTTGAAATCGGCGGGCAGGGCAGTTGCGGTGGCAGTCGGCGCTGCAGGCTTGGCCGGAGCGTATTTCGAAGCACATTTCGCCTGGAGTTGGGTGGCGTGAAATACGCCATCCTTGCCATAGGTGCCTACTGCGAGCGCCTGGGCATCGTCTTTGAAGGTATCGGGTGGTGGCTCCACGCCTTTATAGCTGACCTGCAGTTTGCGGTTCTGTTCGAGAAGCTCGAAATCGACATAGGTGCCGGTGCGGTGGATGCTGCCCGGAGCAACATTGCCAGCCACGCGCAGATGCCGCACATATGCCTTATTTCCCATCGCTTGCAGCTCACCGATGGTGACGTAGTAGCTTTTGTTGTCACGAACGCCTGTGAAGGCGAGCCAGGCCATAGTGGCCATAATGATGACGGCGGCGATGATGATTTTGGTGTGACTTTTCTGAGCGGTAGCCATGGCGTTTGCTACAAGTCTACGGTTTTGCTCGCGATTTGGGTAGGGGAGATTGCCCGAAACGCAGAATAGTGAGCTGCCGATCAAGGAAAAAGGGCAGACTGCCGGTTGAAGGCGGTCTGCCCTATCGGGTGACTACTCAGGCTGCAGCCTGGATATTGACCCGCTCCGAAATCTGGGTAAGCAGATGATCGGCGTGTTCTTCCTCCTTGAGGATGGATTCGAGGACGGCCGCGTCATTGCGTTCGCCCAGAATGCCAGCCCAAGTTCGCAGAGTTCCATAAACTGCAATCTCGTGATGTTCCACCTGCTGCCCCGACGCGATAAGCGTTACATCGCGAACGCTGGCATCCTGCGCATCCTTGATATTGTCTTCGGCCTCAGTGATGAGGCTGGAGATGGCTTTGCATGTAGTGGAGTTGTCTTCGCCGGTTGCTTTGCGAAGCAGGCTTTCTACTTTGGTTACATGACCTTTTGTCTGCTCCAGATGGGTGCGGAAGGCGGTGGCGAGGTCGGGGTCGGTCGATTTTTCGACCATCGTGGGGAGTGCCTTTACGATCTTCTGTTCCATATCCAGCGCTTTCTGGAGAGAGTTCGTGTAAAGGGCGCGTAGGTCTTCAATATTGGCTGAGAAGAATTTCATATGTGGTTTCTCCTTGGGTTCGGTGCTGATTTTTTCGAGTGCCGCGAGTACTGCGGTTAGCTTCTTTGGTCCAAATGAGTGCGGCGGGACGTGCGTACGCCGGGAGACTCACGGTCGTGCTTTCTGTCCTAGTTGGATGCGGGCTCTGGCGACGGGGTGGGATCATCGCAGGATTGAGAACAGAGGCTAGAATCGTGTTCAATGGACAGCTGGGATGGGCGATTGAGAACACGATTGCGGCGTATACTAACTCGATAACACCGGTACGAATTGGGGAAAACTTGATGAGCGTTAATGGGAATGGTCAGCACTCGAATGGGAACGGCGCGAACGGCAATGGCTATAAGGTGCCGACAGGACGCGCAGAGTGGATCGTCGAGCGCAAGGCGGAAGCGGCGCGAACGGGCGATTGGAATATGTCGCAGATGCATTTTGCTCGCAAGGGGCTGATTACCGAAGAGATGGCTTATGTCGCCCAGCGGGAAAAGATTGCGACGGAACTGGTGCGGAGCGAAGTTGCCAAGGGAACGATGATTATTCCGGCCAACATCAATCATGTTGAGTTGGAGCCGATGGCGATTGGGGTGGAGTCACTTTGCAAGATTAATGCAAATATCGGCAACTCGGCGCTGGTGTCGAATGTCGACGAAGAGCTGCGCAAGCTGCACACAGCCGTGCACTTCGGCGCCGATACCGTCATGGACCTCTCGACCGGTGGCGATATCCCCATGATTCGTGAACAGATTCTGCGGCACAGTCCGGTGCCGATTGGGACCGTCCCCCTTTACGAGGCGCTTTCGCGGGTCAAGAAGCTCGAAGATCTGAATATCGATCTTTACCTCGAAGTTATCGAAGAGCAGGCGCAGCAGGGTGTCGACTATTTCACCATCCATGCCGGCGTCCTGATTCAATACATTCCCATGGTGGCCAAGCGCATCACCGGCATCGTAAGCCGTGGCGGCGCCATTATGGCCCAGTGGATGACGGCCCACCACAAGCAGAACTTTCTCTATGAAAATTTCGAACGGATAACGAAGATCATGGCGAAGTACGACGTGAGCTATTCGCTGGGTGACGGTCTGCGTCCGGGCAGTGTGGCCGATGCCAGCGACGAGGCCCAGTTTGCTGAATTGAAGACCCTCGGCGAACTTACCCGCGAGGCATGGAAGAGCGATGTACAGGTCATGATCGAAGGCCCGGGCCATGTTCCCATGGACAAGATTAAGGAGCAGGTGGATAAGGAAGTGGAGCTTTGCAACGGCGCTCCCTTCTACGTGCTCGGGCCCCTGGTCACCGACATTGCTCCCGGCTACGATCACATCACCTCAGCCATCGGCGCTGCGATGATCGGTTGGCATGGCGCAGCCATGCTCTGCTATGTCACTCCGAAGGAGCACCTTGGTCTGCCGAATGAGAAGGATGTAAAGGACGGCATCATCGCATATAAGATCGCTGCACACGCCGCCGATATTGCCCGGCACCGACCCGGAGCGCGCGACCGCGATGACGCGATCTCCCATGCGCGCTACACGTTCGACTGGGACAAGCAATTTGCACTTTCACTCGATCCGGACACCGCGCGAGGTATGCACGACGAGACACTTCCTGATGATTACTACAAGGAAGCAGCGTTCTGCTCGATGTGCGGACCCAAGTTCTGCTCAATGAACTGGTCGAGCAAGGTCGATAAGTTCAATGAAGAGCAGCATGGACTCAAAAAGCCCGATTTGACGCAAATCGTCACCGAACAAATGGCGCTTCGCCACTGAGCTTCACGCCGATAAAACCGCATCTTCAGTACTAGTACTGTTGTTCAGCCATAAAGCCCTCGAGTCTTCGAGGGCTTTATGGCTGATGGGCAACAATCGGAAAAGTATGGTGCCGAAGAACTGGATTATCTACACCTGAGCCGCACTTTCAATCACCTTGGAAGAGCAAAGAAAAACCCCACAAATCGTGGGGTTCGTCAGGAACCTGGGTGACTGCCGCGTTGGCGACAGTTATTTGAAGCAGAATTATTTGTTAAAGGAAGAGACGGCAGACGCTTCGTCTTCCCGAACATCGAAGACGGTATACAGCTTCGTGATTTGCAAAAGATCGTGGACTTTCTTGGTAAGGTTCAACAGTTTTAGCTCTCCGCCGCTGTTCTTTACCGTAGTGAATGCGCTTACCAGTTCGCCTATTCCCGAGCTATCGATATAGCTAATCTCAGCGAGGTTCAACAGAATCTTATTCGATCCCTTAGCAAGCACATCACGAACTGCGTCGCGAATGGTTACGCTGCCTTCGCCGAGCGTGATCCGGCCGCTGAGATCCAAAATCGTGACGCCGTCCACCTGGCGAGTCTGTACTTTCATGCTCATGTCATCGTCTCCTTAGTTCCCCGGCTGAGCGGGTTTGCGGTACTTAATTAGTGTGAGTTCGGTGCCGGGATGCAACTGGCGAAAGTGTACCTCATCCATGAACGCCTTGATAAGGAAGATGCCGCGGCCTGAGCCGCGAAGGATGTTTTCCGGTGCCAGTGGATCCGGAATGGTATCCGGATCGAGCCCCGGACCCTGGTCGGTCACACGAATAATCAGGGAGTCCGAGGTGGTCTCAAACGAGGCAGTGACGTACTTTGTTGTGTCGTAAGCATTCCCGTGCAGAACTGCGTTGACTGCGGCTTCGCGCACCGCCATCGCTACGTGCGTCACGGTATCTTCATCGAATCCCGCGCGCTGAGCTACCTCTTCGGCGGTCAACTCCAGCTTGTTGACGCTGTCGAGCGATGAGTCAAGCGTAAAGCTGACACGGCTTGTCGTTGAATCGGCCAATGCTGTTCCTGCAGAACCCGCGTACCAGTCGTCCAGTGCGAACGAAAGCAATGATGGCAGTGTGCTTGTGGATTTCCCGAATGTCAAGGTTGCCCGGTCCGTCTTCTTCTCCAAAACCTTCTCCCATGCATGCGGTCTCTACTAGGCCGGCTTTCCTTGCCTATTGGCATTACAGAGCCGTCAGGTAGGCTACCATGCGAATAACAGGAGTATACGTATGCAGACCGCCACAAAACTGCTTCCAACGCAATTTATTAGATGCAAATTCGTGGTTTTGCGCAGGAATGCTCGATGGAAGATCGAAAAACAGCCGTAACGCTTGCTACTCTGCCAGTTGCAACCTTTCTATGAAGAAACAGGACCAAAAGACGAGTGTTTCCGCTCTGATGGGCACGGCCGTAAGGGATGAAGATGGCGGCGTGTTCGGTCACGTGCGCGAGTTCGTTGTTGCCCCGGAGATCGATACTTCTCACGTTTATGGTCTCGTGATTGGGCTGGTGAAGGGGAAGCGCGGCACCCGTCCTTCCCTTGTTCTGATATCGGATCTCAAATTAAACGCGAGCGATGAGCTATATCTGCGGCGAGGCGCTTCTCCTGTTTTATTGCGCAGCGACGAATCGCATCTGATGCTTGAACGTGACCTACTCGACCAGCAGATCATCGACGTACATGGCCGTAAGGTCGTTCGTGTCAACGACGTGGAATTACTGTGGGAGGCCTCCGAAGCTGAGGATTCAGGCCTCGCGCTGCGAATTGCGGAGGTCGAGGTTGGACTCCGCGGCGCGATTCGCAGACTTTTGAAAGGCCTGCATACCTCAACCGCCGACCGCATAGCCTCCCATTTCAGCGCCAGTATCATTCCATGGGATTTCGTCGATCTGATCGACCGCGACCCGGCACGCCGTGTCAAGCTCAAGGTTGAGCAGGACCGTCTTGCGCAGATGCATCCCTCTGACATTGCCGACATTCTGGAAGAGCTTGCTCCTGCTGAACGGCAGGCCTTATTTATCAGCCTCAATGAAGAGATCGCGGCCGAGGCGCTCGAAGAGGTCAAGCCGAAGATGCAGCAGGCGCTGATCGAATCCCTCGATTCCGGGCAGATCGCCGACATCGTCGAAGAAATGGACCCCGGCGCTGCCGCCGATCTCCTTTCGGAGTTGCCAGACGAGCGCTCCGAAGCGATTTTGGGAGAGATGGAGCCCGAGGAGCGGCAGGAGGTTGAGGAACTCCTCGAATTTTCCGGAGACTCTGCTGCCGGCCGCATGACGACCGACTACATAGCTTTGCCAGCCACCGCTATTCTGGCCGAGGCTATTGACGCCCTTCGCCAATTCGAAGGCGATATCGACATCGTTACCGATATCTATCTTCTTGATGAGGATGGAAGAATCGTCAGCCTCATTCCCCTCGTTCAGCTTTTACTTGCAGCGCCGGATACGGCCCTGAGTAGCTTGCCCCATGGTCATGTCGTTACCTGCGACATCGACGCGAACGGGCGCAGGGTCGCCGAACTCTTCGACAAATACAACCTGCGTGCCCTTCCTGTGCTCGACCGTGAAAAGCGGCTGGTCGGAGTGGTTCATGCCGAACAGGTTATCGCTCTACTGCGTGCAAACCATTAGAATCAGCTGAAAAGCCATTATCAGGAACTTTGCTTTCCATGAAAATTCTCTACGCTGGGCCTCTGTCCCCTAATGATTCCTCGCTCTATCGCCTGTGGGCACTGGAACGTCTAGGCCATGAGGTTGTTCCGTTCAATTCCTACGACTACAGATTCCGTAATTCACTTTTTGAGAAAATAGCTCTTCGCCTTGCCGCCGGACCCATGGTGGTTCGGGCGAACAAGGATCTTCTGCAGATTGCCGCCGCCGAAAAGCCTGATCTTCTTTGGACAGACAAGCTTCTCTCCATGCGCCCAGAGACCCTGAATCGCTTCAGGGCCATGGGCATAGTGACGGTCAGCTATATGATTGATAACCCTTTCGGCACTCGGCAGGACCCCGGCTGGCGTCTTTATATAAAGGACATTCCGCACTACGATCTTCACGTGGTGCAGCGTGACAAAAATATCCTCGATTACCGTGAGCGGGGGGCGCGAGATGTTATTAAAGTTCAGACTGCCTACGAGCCCACCATTCATTATCCATCGCCGCCCGGATGGAGCGATAAAGACCGCAATCGGCAGGTCTCGTTTATCGGAACTCCTTATGATGACCGGTCCACGATACTCAAAAAGTTATCGGAACTGAATGAATTTCAGGTTGTCATCTCCGGTAATTCCCGTGCCTGGAAACGGGAACTCGGCCCCGAGGTCTTCGCCTGCCTCTACCGCGAAGGCGAGTTGTTTCAGCAGCAATATCGGGAAGCTATCTGGCGCTCGAAGATCAATCTTAGCTTCATTACTCACGCTAATCAGGATGAGTTTGTTCACAAGAGTTTTGAGATTGCCGCATGCGGAGGTTTTCTGCTTGCCGAGCGCTCCAAAGGGCATATGGACCGCTTTCGGGAAGATGAAGAGGCTGTCTTCTTTTCGTCCTTTGAGGAGTTGGTCCAGAAGATTCGGCGTTATCTGCCCGATGAGGAGGCTCGCACCCGTATTGCCGCGGCGGGACAAGCACGTGCTTTGCGCGATGGGTACCACAACGACCGTCAGGTCAGCCTGATTGTCGATCGTGCCCAGTCCATCATTAATTCTTTGCGCACAACTTCAGCCTGATCGCCGGATTTATTAAACCTTTGATTTAGCCTGAGAGAACGGCTTGAGAGTCACAACGTTATAGGCGAAGACTCCCGTAGCCGGCTCCAGATGAAAAGGGTAGGGATAGGTATGACATCGTGGCGCAGATGGAGGACGAGCCTTATCCTCTTCCTCGCTGTTCTGGGGCCGGGTTTTATCACCGCCAACGTCGATAACGACGCGGGCGGTATCCTGACCTATTCCCAGGCAGGCGCGCAGTACGGTTACACCCTGCTCTGGACCATGATTCCCATCACACTCGCGCTAATTGTGGTGCAGGAGATGTGTGCCCGCATGGGGGTCGTCACTGGCAAGGGCCTGAGTGATCTCATTCGCGAAGAATTTGGCCTGCGGATGACGTTTGTGATGATGATCCTGCTGGTCGTGGTCAACTTCGGCAACATCATCGCAGAATTTTCCGGCATTGCGGGCAGTATGCAACTCTTCCACATCAGCAAATATGCCAGCGTGCCTGTATGCGCGTTTCTGGTCTGGATACTTATCGTAAAAGGCGACTACAAAAGCGTCGAAAAGGTCTTCCTCGCTGCCAGCGTCTTCTATATCGCTTACATTGTTACCGGCGTTCTGAGCGGCCCCAACTGGCATTTAGCTCTGGTTGAGACGATCAAGCTGCCTCCGCGTGGGATTTGGAGGGACAAAAGCTATGTTTATATGACCGTGGGCGTCATCGGCACAACTATTACGCCGTGGATGCAGTTTTACTTGCAGTCTTCCATTGTCGAGAAGGGCATTACCGTGCGGCAGTACAAGGCCTCTCGCCTCGATGTCATCGTCGGGTCATTTTTTACCGATCTTGTAGCCTGGTTTATCGTCGTGGCTTGCGCGGCCACTCTGTTTGCTCATGGGATACGCAATATTGGAGATCCCGCCGATGCTGCTGGAGCCATGAAACCGCTGGCTGGCCAGTATGCCTTTATCCTGTTTGCCGCGGGTCTCTTCAACGCTTCATTATTTGCGGCATCTATCCTTCCGTTGTCGACCGCCTATACGGTCTGCGAAGGGCTCGGACTCGAAAGCGGTTTGGATAAAAGCTTCAGCGAGGCGCGTTTCTTTTACGGGTTCTATACGCTTCTGCTCGCTGGTGGGGCAGCAATTGTGCTCATTCCCGGCTTTCCGCTGGTGAAGTTCAGCATTCTGTCGCAGGTGCTGAATGGAGTGCTTCTGCCCATCGTTCTTATTTTCATGCTGCGGCTCATCAATAAACATGAGTTGATGGGCAGGCACACAAATTCGCGGATATTTAATGCCGTTGCCTGGCTCACCGCGGCTATTGTCACTGTGTTATCGGCCGTTATGGTGTGGAATGCCCTGCGCTCCTAGAGGTCTGGAACGTTTTCAAGCAGCTTTCCCTGCGATAGATCCCGGATAAGTCCCAGGTCCGCCGCGAGAAAGTCATATCCTGGCAGCGTCTCCAGAGGAGCCCATCGCATATCATTGAAAATGCGGTTTTCCATTGGCCCGTGAAATTCTTTGACTACAAAGAATTGGAGATCGACCGCCCCGCCGTTCCGGTATTTGTGGCGAATTTGCGCGACACGCGGTCCGATCAGGGCCGCAATCCCGAGTTCTTCATTCAACTCACGTTCAAGGGCCTCTTCCGGGCTTTCGCCGGGCTCAATTTTTCCTCCGGGAAACTCCCACTTCAAGCTCATCGGCTGGTCGGGTTTGCGCTGACAAATAAAGACCTCTGTTCCGGCTGCACCTTTGCGAAGAATCAGCGCTGCCACCACAAGCCGTACTGGCCTGGGTTCCGCTAACTCAACACGCTCATCCAACTTGCGAATGGAATCTCTCACCTTAACTACAGTTTAGACCTCAACCGGGAGTAAAGGTGTGCTTTCGTCTTGAATGCAGGTTGCTCCAGTCTGGCAGAAACCCTGTACTGCTCAGAACCGCTAATATGGGCAGAGACGATCTGGGAGGATGGTGCATGGCATTTTCAAGCTCCGACGGGGCCAGAGAGCTTCGTGTGGTTGCGATGGGTGGCGGTACGGGCCTCTCGACTTTACTGAGAGGCCTGAAACGATACGTGCCGATGCGGGAACGCCGTAAAGGGCCCAGGGCGGACGAACATGCGGGAGGCATCACTGTACATTGCCCGGATGTGCGCTGGGTAATTCGGGAGCTTTCGGCGGTAGTAACGGTTACAGACGATGGGGGATCATCGGGGCGGTTGCGGGAGGACTTTAAGATGTTGCCGCCGGGCGATGTGCGCAACTGCATGGTCGCACTTTCGGAAGATGAACATCTGCTTGCAAAGCTGTTCCAGTTTCGCTTCGATCAGGGGGATTTGAACGGACACAGCTTTGGCAACCTTTTCGTCGCCGCGCTCTCGCACATTACCGGAGATTTCGCGCAGGCGGTGCAGATGTCCTCACAGATTCTAGCGATCAGGGGAAAGATATTTCCTGCAACAAATGTGAACGTGACGCTGGCAGCGCAGATGGATGACGGCTCGATCGTACGCGGAGAGACCAACATCACAGCGAGCAAGCAGCGCATTGTGGAACTGATGCTGGAGCCCTCCAGCGCCGATCCGCTGCCGGAGACCCTTGATGCGATCGCCCATGCGGACGTCATTACGCTGGGGCCAGGGTCCTTATATACCTCGTTAATTACAAACCTGCTGGTCCGTGGGATACCCGAAGCTCTGGCGGCTTCGCGAGCGACGAAGGTGTTTGTGTGCAATTTGATGACGCAGGCGAATGAGTCGCTGGGACTATCCGCCTCGCAACATATTGAGAAGATTCTGCAACATGCCGGAGCGGGAAAATCGCCGATCTTCGATTACGCTCTGATTAATACCGGACCTATCTCGGCCGAGCGGCTCGAACAGTATGCACGCGAAGGACAGAAGCCGATTGAGGCGGATCTGGAGCGGGTGCGAGCGCTGGGGGTTGAGCCGTTGACCGGCAACTTCGTACATGAAGGAGACGTGCTGCGGCACGATTATGATCTCGTAGCGGAAAAGCTGTTGGAACTGCGAGCATCGTAGCTGGTTAGGAGATTTCAGATGAATCGAGAGATGCCCGCGCTGGACGGCACGAGAATACGGCTGGAGCCGATGACGCTGGACCATCTGCCAGCTCTCGAAAAAGTTGCCTTCGACGACAGAATCTGGCGGTACATGATGACGTGGGTCAAAACTCGCGAGGATCTGCGTGCCTGGGTCGAACATGCGCTGCGACTGGAGGCTGCGGGCACGGTAAAGCCTTGGGTGACCGTCTTAAAGGAAGGGAATCGGGTGATTGGAAGCACACGGCTCATGGACATCGATAAAAATCACCAGACAGCCGAGCTTGGCTCAACCTGGCTGGCACCGGAGTTCCATGGAGCCGGGCTGAACGCCGAGGCGAAGCTGCTGCAGTTGACCTATGCGTTCGAGCAGCTTGGGTTGCGGCGGGTCGCGCTGAAGACTCACCATGAGAACCTGCAATCGCAAAAAGCCATGCGCAAAATTGGCGCGGTGCAGGAGGGAACGTTTCGCAACCACTACATCATGCCGGACGGTACCCAGCGGCATAGCGTCTGGTTTTCGATCATCCGGCAAGACTGGCCGCAGGTGAAATCTCAACTAGAGGCGCGGGTACGGGATCTGACTCCAGCGTCCGCTTAAGCTGGCCGCAGGCAGCGTAGATGTCGCGGCCTCGCGGGCGGCGGATGTAGGCTGGGATTCCGGCGTCGATGATCCGGTTCTGGAAGGCATACACTCCGGCCTGAGACGGCTCGTGATAGGGCATGTTCGGCCCGGAGTTCCAGACGATCAGATTGATCTTGCAAGGCATGTTACGGACCAGTGCGATCAACTCGTCTGCGTCCGCCAGCGAGTCATTGATGCCGCCCAACATGACATATTCGAAGGTGATCCACTCGCGGTTGCGCAGCGGAATGGTCTTGAGCGCCTCAAACAGCGCGGCAATGTTCCATTTGCGCGTGATGGGCATGATGGACTCCCGGATAACATCATTGGGAGCGTTCAGGCTGACGGCCAATTTCGGGCGGATGGCCTCGCGGGCGAAGTCGAGGATGCCGGGCAGAATGCCTGAGGTGCTAACGGTCATGCGTGACTCGGGAATTCTCATATAGACCAGCAGGCGGACCGCAGCCATAAAGTTCGCATAATTGAGGAACGGCTCGCCCATCCCCATGAACACTAGGTTGATGCGTGCCGGAGTAGGATTTCCGCGGCTGCTCCCGAGGTCGAGTCGGTGGCGGTTGAGCACGGCCGCCACTTGTCCGGCAATTTCACCGGGGGTGAGATTGCGGCGGATGCCGAGCTTGGCGGTGAGGCAGAACTGACAATTCACGGCACAACCGACCTGGCTCGAGATGCAGATCGTGGCGCGGCGGTAGGGGAAGATCGCGGTATTGCC
>Ga0157369_10003909_pt1 | contig 17670 bp, 19 predicted proteins | sample C25metaG_FD_113461 | JGI IMG/M metagenome (GOLD analysis project Ga0157369, IMG submission 113461) | Corn rhizosphere microbial communities from Kellogg Biological Station, Michigan, USA - C2-5 metaG | ecosystem: Host-associated > Plants > Roots > Rhizosphere > Soil | place: USA: Michigan... | reverse complement strand
GGCAGGGTTGTTAATTTTGCATCAAATGCTATTTCTCCATTATTTAAATCCAGCTCAAAAAGTTTCTTTTTACGAGTGTATCCCCAAATGTTTTCACTTTCTTTAAGAATGTATTCGATATTATCATCCTTAAAATCGGTTTTCCAAAGCTGAGTTCCTGTTTTTGAATCAACAGCATATATAGAAGAAAACTGAGGGCCTTGTGCTGCTAAATATATTTTTTTGTCATGGCACAATATACGTTCCTTTGTATTGTATTGACTTTCATCTAATTTAAATTCCCATACAATATCAAGGTTATTAGGATTTAATGCAAAAAGCACATTTTTTTCATTTGCAATAAATACATTTTCACCATCTGTTACAGGTTTTCCAGTCATGGCTTCCTCAAAGCTTTTTTGGCTTAGTACTTTTCCTGTATCGGCTTCAAAACTATAAACAGTTGAACCGCTTTGAGTAAAAATTTTGTTATTAAAAACTAATGTCTGAATATCGTTATTTGGAGTGTCTAGTTTGTAATTCCATGCCAGACTTCCATCTTTTATGTTAAGAGCATAAAGATTACTGCTTCCGTTTTGATTTTGAGCAATGATAAAAAGTTTTCCATTACTTATAGTTGGAGCCTGATCTTTTAGTATAATTTGATCTGTAATATTGCCCAGTCTTGATTTCCAGAAAAATTCGCCAGATTGATTGTCTACAGCAAAAATTTCACCATTAATAAACGGAACATACACAACACCATCCTGCAGTGTAACTTTGTTGCCGCACATTTCCGTATTAGCATCTGAAGGTTTTACAGTCCAGTTAATTGTTTCGGTTTCTAAATCAAATGAAAAAAGTGCGCCGTCGTAATCATAAATAAGCATTGATTCGCCGTCTAATGGGATTTTTTTAACTGGTTTAAAAGCCTTGTTAACAACCATTTCAGCAACGGGAAGTTTAGTGTTGACATTGTTAGTTTTACTGGCTGGCGCTTGTCCAAACATATTTACAGCAATAAATGCAAATAAAAATGGTGCTAGTGTTTTTTTCATTTTTGAAATTTTGATTTGGGTGATTTTTAAGCAGGTATTTTATTTCTGTGTTTTCTTCCTGAAATTTTTAATTAAAACAAAAACCGAAAAAACAAAAACAATCAAATACACAATTGCCAGGGCAGGTTTTTCAAATTTCAAATTTTCAAAGTCAATTTGTTTGTACAATGCTGCGCCTACAATTATAGCTACAATACTAAACGTAAATACCGGTACATTATTTTTGTTTTCCATGTTTTGATGTTTTTGATTTATAATTGGTTATTTAATAGTTTTTCCTGCGTTTCCTGTTTTTACTTCTCCGGCGCGTTTGTAACTGGCTAAAATTACTCCGGTCGAAGTAACAGTGTTTTCGATTAATTCAAATCCTGACGGATGTGCATTATCGTCAAAAAGCTTTTTCCCTCTGCCAAGCAGTAAGGGATGAATTTTTAATCTAATTTCATCTACTAAATCATTTTTGAGCAGTAAATGAATCAGTTCGCTGCTTCCCTAAACCTGAATATCTAAACCTTCTGTCTCTTTTAGTTTTTTTATTTCTGCCAGATTTTTGATAAAGATAGAGTTTTTCCAATCTGATTTTTTTCTGGTTTTAGAAAGAACATATTTATTGCCTTCATTAATGCCAGGCCAAAATGCTGCGTTTTTCGGCCAGTAATCTTCCCAAATTTCGAAAGTCTTTCTGCCCAAAAGATAATCCGCAGGTTGTATCTCATTTTTTACAGCTTTGCTATAAGCTTCGTCGCCATAAGGTGCAGTCCAGCCTCCATATTTAAATCCGTCTGATTTATCTTCTTTTGGTCCGCCTGGAGCCTGCATTACACCATCCAGCGAAATCATCGACAAAACAATTATTTTTCTCATAATATATTGATTTTGTGTTTATGTAAATTTAATAAACTTATATATTGAGAGGTAAATAAAATTTTATTCAATAACCAGTTTTATATATTTATTTCCGTCTTCATCAATATCTTCGGCATTGTAAGCGCGTTTTCCAATAAGATTTTGAACCGCTTTTTGAGCATCTTCTAAATCACCGCCTAATTCAAGTGTTACAATTCTTGAAGTATTAAAAGCATCTTCGTCAACAAAATCTGAAACATGCAGATAGAATTCGTCCAGAATATCTTCTAACGGATATTGAGAATCTTCATTTTCTTCTAACTCATATGTTACGGCAAAAACATATAAATCTCCATCTTGTTTGTCAAAATAGATTCCGTTTTCGATTAATTCATAATTAGGCGTATTGTATTTTGGTAATTCAATCTGGCTGATATTCTTCATAATAAGGTAAATATGATTTAAGAAGCTGGTTTTAAGATTATCAAGCGAATATAAAGAAATATTTAATTTCAATTTTATATTTTAGCAAAACAGAGATCAATAAAGCTTTCTGTTTTTTTAATTGAATTAAAACTATGCTTTTTCTCTTTTTAGGTGGAATTTTATTTGGTTTAATAATCGTGTTCAGAATTATTGAACCAACTTATTTACTGCTTTTTAATAAACCGTTGTTTATATTTTGGCATCCCATTTTGAATAAAATGAATGGTGCCGATAAAACAATTTTACGCCGTGAATTTCCATTTTACCTCAGTCTTTCAGATAAAAAGAAAGGCTATTTTGAACATCGGGTGAAGTGTTTTATTGATCATTATAATTTTGAAGGAAAAGACATTGAAGTTACACAGGAAATGAAACTCATCATTGCCGGAACTTATGTAATGCTGACTTTTGGAATGCGAACTTATCTCATTCATTTATTTGAGAATATTGTCATTTATCCTTCTGTATATTACTCAACCATTAATGATGCATATCATAAAGGAGAATATAACCCGAGAATGAAAACCATTGTTTTTTCATGGGAAGATTTCCTGAGCGGACATCAGACAAAAGATAATATTAATCTTGGACTTCATGAATTTACACATGTTCTGCACTTTCATTCCAGAAAAAGAGCAGATCCTAATGCGATAATATTCTATGATGAATTTACCGAAATAGAAAAGTATTTTGATAAGGAAGACTTAACAAATAAGCTTAAGGAAAAACAATATTTTAGAGATTATGCGTATACAAACAAGTTTGAATTTCTTGCCGTAATTCTGGAACATTTTTTTGAAACTCCGGAAATCTTTAAGAAAGAATTCCCGGAGCTGTTTGAAAATGTAAAAACCATGATTAATTTTAAAGAAGAGGTTTAAAATTTTAGTTAATCATGTCTAAAGTCAGGGAAGTATTGCCGCTGTATTACTAAATTGACTTAAACCTTTTTTACTGCAAAAGCAGTTCTGTAAAACTCATATCCTTTTTCAGCACGATCAGGAAGAAATTTTTGACGGTATTCATCGGCTCCTAAATCTTCCAGAAGCTGAATATTAAACTGATTTAAATACTCTGGCAGCTCATTTGGCATAAAACCAAAAGTCCAGTGTTCCTCTAGTTTTTCCAGATCTTTTAAAAGTTTTTCTCCGCCTAAAAATAATTCAGGATTTTTGAGTATTTCTTTATGCACATAAGTAAATATGACGTAACTGTTTTGGGTAAACTTAGAAATGAAAGAAAAGGTGCTTTTTACGGCTTCTTCGGTTAAATAATTGGTTACGCCTTCCCATATAACGGCAGTAGGTTTAGAAAAATCTAAGTTATTTTCTGCTGCTAATTGATCGAGACTTTGTTTATTAAAATCGATTTGAAGAAAAGTAACATTTTCTGGAATCCTGCCTATACGTTTTTTATAAATTTCGGCTTTAAAATTTGACGTATTGGGGTGGTCAATTTCAATTACGGGAATAGATTTTAAAAAGTCAAGACGCACCGCTCTGGTATCAAATCCTGCTCCTAAAATTATAACTTGCTGTACGCCATTTGAAACTGCTGTTTTAAGCAGTTCGTCAATATATTTTGTTCTGGCAGTTCCAGAAGATAAAGCGCCCGGAATTTTTTTATTAATTGTATGGTTGATGTATTTTGAGAAAACAGAATATTGAGACAAAAGAACAGCGAGCCTTAATTTAGAATCTACAAAATGTATGGCATAAGGGTCAGAAAATATTCTGTCCTTTTGATTTCGTTTAGTTTCCAGCGCTCTAAAAAAAGCCATGTATTGAGCTGTTCTGCTGGTTTTTTGAGCTTTCATTATTTTCTGGAAAATAAATTTTCGACAACCCAAGCCGGACCAATCAATAAAAACTGAAGATCTTTTAAAAAAGACGGTTTTTTGCCTTCGATATTATGACCGTAAAACTGCCCAATCCAGGCAATTACAAAAACGCCAATCGAGAATGCCCATAAAGGGAAAATCTGCCCGATATAATAATTAACAACAAGACAAATTCCTGAAAATACAGCAATTTTTACTGCCATTGCAATCGATAATCGAATGTAGAAAATAAGCACAAAAAGCAAAACTATAAAAGCCCAGTTTTCGATAATTGGTGCATTTAGTTTTAAAGTATTGGCAATAATACCACTCGGAATACTCATTAGTAAACCTACTATAGAAAAGTAAATTGCCGGAACACAAATGTAATGTATCGCTTTGTTTTTTGGATTTTGATGACTTACGGCATACTCGGCAAACCATTGGTCTAATGTTCTCATTGTTTTGGTTTTATAAGGTTAGTTACCGTAAATCTAGTAAAATTTATCTTAGCTTTTACCGTGCTCTATTTTCATTATTTCATTTACAATAGCAGTCGCTTTTTCAAAGGTAATTCCGTTTTCCTGATCGAGAGTTAAGGGATGGTTTTCTTCAATCATTTTTATTTCAGGAATCAATCCCAGTTCTTGTTCAATGGCAATTGTTTTAAGAGAAATAGTTTTGCCGTATGTAGGAACATCAGTCTGCATCCAGCCAAAATACGGTTCCTGGTTTATGCGGTTTGGGTCTTCCCACAAATCCATTCTCAGGCAAAAGTTATCTTCGCTTATTGTGGTCCATACATTAAAAACCAAATCCTCATGATAATCAATTATCGGGATGGTTAATCTTCCGCGGTGAAAAAAATGTTCTTCATCTACATAACACCAGCTGCCGCCGTATTCAATTCGCTGTTCTCTTTCTTCGGGCGGAACTGCATAATAATAAGCCGGAAATTCATTGCCGAAACATAAAGGCATTTCATCGAAAATTTCGCCGCAGCAAGAACATGTGTAACCTGAATTTGTTTCGTTTGGAGAAGAATTGGATAGTTTCAAAAGATATTTTTTTGTGAGTTATAATATTTTAAATAAGTACAGAAGCTTTCATTTTCTGTACTTATTTAATTAAAATGCTTTTTTAAAATTAAAATATATCACTGGTATCAGTTACTAATTTTAGCTTTTTAAATCGGCTTTTATCGAAGTCTATTCGGCTGGCTTTAACCGCTATTGGAAAAAGAGTATCAGTATTTGAAACCATTTTGAGCTTTTTTTGCGCGTTAATCGAAAAATCGGCTTTACCGCTGGCAATTTCGTTTAAGCTGGCAGTTAAATTGGTATCTAAAGCAAAATCAGTTTCGATATCGACAATTACATTTTTTGCGAAAACAATACCGCTTATTACAAGAATATAATTTCTATTGGCATTTTTTAGAAGAGAAGGATTTGGATGCAGAAAATCAGCTCCGTACATATAATCTTCGAGGTTTCCAATTGCATATTCTCTGGTGACGGAATTGTCATAACTTATGGTTACTTTTTTCCCGGATTTAATTTTTGATGATAATTCAAAATTTCCTAGGCCTAAAGTCTCCATGATCTGCTGAAGAAGTGTTATACCAATATTGAATCCGTAATCATCTTTGTGACTGGAATTAATATTTAATGCCGGATTTTCAATTTCATTTAATACGATACTGCTTTTAAAAGCATGTTCAATATGGGCATAATAAAGCTGTGCTTCATCAAAAGGCTTTTTGAGCCATAATTGTAAGGGTTTGTGGTTTCTAATGGGACCCTGAATTATATCATAGCCCTGGTCGCTTAAAAAATTGGTAAGTTTCATTTTTTGGGGTCTTTAAAGTTATCGGGCTCGTTAATTAGTAAGCCGCTGCAGTTTTAAATAATTTAAAAACGGCAATTGTTCTTACAAAATTACGGATTGCTTATGAAGTTTCCTTCCAAAAAATGTATTATTATTGGTGCTTAAAAATGAATAAAAAAGGATTTATTTCTGGTTGTATTCAAAAACGTTATCCCATAATTCATCAATTTTTATCAATGCTTCTTTTAGCGATACAACCTGCCATTTTCCGTCATTCTCAATTCCAAGACCAATACTTTTTAGTTTTATTAATGCGTCGTTTACATCAAAATCCAGTTCGGTTTTTAGGTTTAAAGCAAACCAGGATTCAATTTGAGAATCCAGTTCTTCGGCAGTCAGCGAAACCGGGCTTTCGTGTAAAAAGGTATAGGCTAAAATGGTTTCTTTTAATGCCTCTTCTTCAGATGAATTTAAAAGCGAATAAAAAGCACCGCTGTTGTTTCCCAGATTCTTAAAATACAAACTGTCTGAAAGTGTTTTAGAATATCGAATTTTCTTGTTTATGAAATTATTGTACTGGCGGAAACAATACGCTGCCAGAATTCCCAAAGCAATTAATCCTTGATTTAAGGATGTTTTACTGTTTAGTAAATCGATGGTTTCGCCCGTTTGGTAAGCTTCATACATATTTAGAAGAGCCGGAATTACTTTGGCACTTAATAATGAAATACCACCAAAAACACCCGGAACCCAAAGCAGCATTTTGTCTTTAAAAGACATTTTTGGAACCGCATTTGGAAAAATGGTTTCAAGGTCGTTTTTAGGAACACGCTTAAAAATTTTTAATGCGATAGAACCCGGATCGATTGGCATTTTGCCTAATTTAACTTTTTTTGCTGCCAGATAATCGGCATCGCTGTAATTGAGGTAAATAAGTACCCGATCGTAATATTCGATTTCGACTTCTTTTTTCCAGAAAAAATATTTCTTGACCTTTTCTTTTGCTTTATGATGACCGCGGGCATACAATTCGTAATCTTTAAAAGCATTAAAATCGATTGTGAGATTTAAACCAATCAAATCAGATTCCTCAAAGGCTTCTTTTAAAGTTTCTTCGCTGATTCGGTAATAATTGCCGCGTTCTAAAACAGTAAGCAGTGTGTTCTTGAAGATAGAAAAATCGCTTTTGCCAATAAAGCCTTCACGTTCTCTTTCGCTTAAATCCGGATCATACAAAGCATAGTTTTGCTTTAAGTTTCGGTTTAGATTAAAAGATTCGTAATGATAATAATGTTCGATAATTTCGAATAATTTTTTAAAATCATCAGCCTTTTGTTTGTCTTCGGCGAAAGCTGCAATTTGTTGTTCGAGTAAAAATTCCTTATTAAAGGGAATATAATGTTCTCGTGTCATATCAATGAGGGCATTAATTTGTTTTAGGCGCGGATGCCGCAAAGATATGCTTTTGTTTCAAGTTTTTTGAAGCTTTAATGCTGTATAAAAACAAAAGCCGTAAGATGATTTTACGGCTTTGCTTTCCTAGGGACATACATCAGGCAAGCCCGGATTAGCTGCCTGCCCAATTTTGTAATCTATTGTAATTAAGATTTGAGTCCTCTCATATAACGTATTTCGAAAGATAGCGGGTTTCTAAACACATTTTATGAATACTCCTGGCGAAAAGAGCAGACCATTGTTTTTGGATTATTACGGTTCCCTGGAAAATTGTATATTAAAGTTTATTTTGTTCCTCTCTTAATCTTTTGGCCTGACTCTCTCGTACTATTTTATATTCATTGTCCAGCCTTTTATATTCTGCCTTAATAATGTCGCATATAATGCCTGTACGGTCGCCTCTAATGGATTTTCGAATATAATCGTAAGAATAACCGTGTTTTTCTTTAATAATCTTTAACACTTCTTGGTTGTAACTTGGCTGAGATTTTATATTTTTGTCCATTGCATTTTTTGTATTAAAAGTAAGACAAATATACGTAAGATATTTCTTATTTGCAAATAATTGTAAGATATTTTATAAAATAAAAATAAACTATGGCGGAAAATACACTTAAAAGGATTAAACAGTATTTGGATTACAAAGGTATTAGAATTAGAGCGTTTGAAAGAGTGGTGGGGATGTCTAATGGCTCATTTGCCAGTCAGTTAAAAAATGACAAAACGATTGGTGTAGATAAATTAGAAAATATCTTACAGCAATACCCTGATATTAACTCAGAATGGCTTTTAAAAGGCAATGGCGATATGCTTTTATATGATACTGTAAATGAAGGACGGGCATTTTATAGAAAAACAGAAAAAACGCAAAGCCGTAATATTCCGGTTTATGATGTCGAAACTACGGCAGAAATTGCTGATTTGCTTGGAGAAACGAATTCTCAAAGACCTATAAGTTTTTTAAATGTTCCCAGAATTTCTCAATACGACGGGGCTTTGTATTTATTAGACGATAGTATGTATCCGCTGTTAAAAAGCGGCGATATTGTGGTCTATAAAAAAATAGATAATCTGGAAAACAATATTATCTGGGGCGAAATGTACTTAATATACGTAAGCAGCGATAATAATGAATTTTTCTTAATTAGATATTTAAAACAATCTGAACGCGAAGGATACGCACAGTTTACGGCTTATAATTCGCATTATCAAACGCTGGAATATCCAATTAGCAGCATAAAAGCTATTGCATTGGTAAAGGCATCAGTTAGGGTTAATTCTTTGTTTTAAATTTAGACACAGGATTCAAAAAGAAAAGTGGGATTTCTAATCGTTACCAGCGATTTGAAATCCCACTTTCTTGTTCCAAAAAAAAAGTGACAAAATTTAACAAGCTTTCTTGCGAAAAACTATATTCTAAAATTAAAAAAATTATTGCATGCAATGATACGCCTAAATAATGTTTAGACACAGCGTATTTATACCTGTTTTTTGTATAGTAAGGTATAAAAGATGCAAAAGATTAATTAAATTCAGATTTTTTTAATTCGATTACTCTTTCGATGTATTGTATCAGGTTTTCTCTTTCTAATGAAAATAAAGCTGTTTCTTCTTCGGTTTTTAGATACAAATCAGCAATACTTTCGGCATCCATGTTTTTGGTTTGATAATGGTGCAGGGCATATAGTATAAGGTTGTCTACAAAAAGTTCTTTTTGACGTCCTTTTTCGAGAGTTTCAGGATCAGCATTTTTAATTTTTTCTATTTCAGATTCGGGTAAATCAATCGTGAGGTAAGTAGTATCTACAGGAACTTTTGAAAGTATTTCGGGAGTAGTTTTTCCCGAAGCATTGCAATAGGCACAAGGCGCGGGAACCCATTTTAATTGTTTATTTAAACGTCGAATATCCTCCCAGTCTACAAAACCTTTTCCGAGGCATCTGGGGCATTCTAAATCTGATTTTTTAAATAAATTAAAAAAGAACATTTTGCTGAAAATTTTGGTTAGTGGTTTGTGAGTGCGAAGATACTTAGTTTATGTAAGAAAATTATTTTATAGGTCTTATTTTTTAGGAAGAAAGATTTTTAACAAAAATCTGTACTTTCTTGAACTATATACTTTTCTGGTTTGGCTGTGTTTTTATTTCTTCAAACCATTAAATTTAAACATGGATATTCAATAACTATTCTGTAAAGAATATGCAAAGCATTTTACTGCTGAATGTTATAAATTTGAAAGAAGATTTTTATGATTTTAACTCGTAAACCAATTATGTGAAAATGGAAAATATACAGACAACTAAAACGCAGAATTTCTTTAGAATCTTATTGGGGCTTTTTATGATAACAGCAGCAATAGGACATTTTACTTTTCAAAGAGCCGATTTTCAGGCGCAGGTTCCAAATTGGGTGCCGCTGGATAAAGACCTTGTTGTAATTCTTTCCGGAGTTGTAGAAATAGCTTTGGGACTTAGTATGTTATTTTTAAAACGATATAAAGTGTTTGTGGGCATATCGCTGGCTGTGTTTTACATTTTAGTTTTTCCGGGAAATATCGCCCAGTATTTAAACAAAACGCCCGCCTTTGGACTCGATACAGATCAGGCGCGTTTAATAAGATTGTTTTTTCAGCCTGTTTTAATTTTTCTGGCTTTGTGGTCTACTGGGGCGATTGAGTATTTTAGGAGAAAGGTTTAGTATTTCAAAAAATTAAAGTTCAGAATTGTACGAAAAATTATATTTTTGTTTTCTTCGATTATTGCATATTTGTATCTTGTAAATACAAACTTATAATGTACTATAAAGAAAATTTTTTAAAGAATTTTAATATCTTTGAATCATGGATACAATAGCAAAACCAAAACATATTGGGCGAAATATCAGCCGAATCAGAGAGCTTAGAGGGATGAAACAAGAAGCTCTGGCATTTGAAATTGGTATAAGCCAGCAGTCGGTTTCTATCATTGAAGGAAGCGAAACGGTTGATGAAGAAAAATTGAAAAAAATTGCAGTCGCTTTAGGTGTTTCACTTGAGGCAATTAAAAATTATAGTGATGAAGGTGTTTTCAACTATTTCAACACTTTTAATGATACTGATTTTAGTAATAGTCAAGGTGCGTTTGGTCAAAATAATAATTGTTCATTCAATCCATTAGATAAAGTAGTAGAACTTTATGAGCGTTTGGTACAAGTTGAAAAAGAGAAAGTTGAATATTTGGAGAAATTATTTAAAGTTAAATAGTTTTACAGATAATTATAAATGAGAGAGACTTTGTGAAAAGTCTCTTTTTGTTATATATAGAAATAAATGTAAGTTTTACTAAATTAAAGTCTATGAAAAACATTCAACTATTTTTGAAAAAATATGTCTAAAGTTTTCATAGCTTTTTTCACTTATTATTATTTCATCGTTAAAAACTGCTTGTGCAAATTTTTCTTTTGATAAAGATTTATTTATGCTATTTTCATCAAAAACATCTGTGTCAATAATTTCCCTTTTTCCCGCTCGTTTTGAAGATGTGACGCCAAGGGTAATATTCTCTGCTTTATGTCTAGCCGTCCGTTCGTCAAATTCTGTTCCTATATATAATCGCAAACCATTAATTTCTGTTTTAATTTCAGAATCATCAAAGAGAAATTCAGTGGAAATATTATTAGGTTCGATTTTGAATGAAAAAACCCCATAGTCATTTTTATATTTATTCTTTATATCTGTGTCAGAATCAAAAACACCAATTTGGATCTTTTTTCTTTTGTCCTTATTTCCCGTTCTAAAATTAATTTCATTAGAAAGTAGACTGTTTAATTGTGCTTCACCTAAATCTGCATAAACATTTGTTCCGCAAATATTCTGTTGAACATCTTCTAGAGTACCAAAACGATAAAAGTAAGATTCTTTAATTTCCAAAAATTCTTGTTTATGATGAAAATATTGCAATGCTTTTATTATATACTTCCAATCTGTTTTTCCTTCAGTAATTATTAATACGTTTTCATCTGATTCAATATTGGCTTCTAATTCTTTGATACGTCGGTTTTGATCGTTAATTTTTTCGTAAAATGATTTGTTGACTTTTTGTAGTTCCAAATAATCGTCTCTGTTGACTTTGAAAATTCTGAATTCAGAATCATTTTTTTTAAACATTTCATAATATGATGTATATTCTGGTGCAAGGGTGATAGTTGCTGGTGAGTGAGTTGTAATAACAACACCAATTCCTTTGTTGATAAAATACTTTTCAATTACTATAAAGAAACTTTCTACTAATGAAGGGTTTAGTGCTGCGTCAAATTCATCAAATAATAATAATTTTTTATCCGAAACATCTATTTTCTGTAAGGAAGTAAAGCAAAGTGAGATTATCGCTTTCTCTCCATCGGATAAATCATTTAGTTGCCTGCTTTCATCTTCAATAATATTGCCATGAGAATCGATTTGAAAAAGTATTGGAGTTTCATTTAGTTCACCATAGCTTATGCTATAATTATCTTTAAAACGATACTCAAATTTTAGAAGAGTGAATAATTCATTTAATTCAGTCCATGGGGCAATTCCTAAAGATAATGGATTAAAAGCAGGCCCATCAACCATTCCTGCATTTTGTTGCCCTTCTGAAATTTCTATTGCATGATTGAAAAATATATTTCCAATAATATCAGAAAATACGTCATCTTGTCGCCAAATAAATTTATTGTTTCGTATTATATCTTTAAAAATGCCTTCAGGAATATTTCTTGAATTTTCATCATATAAATCTCCTAATAGTTTTATTACTTTAGTTATAGAACTAACAAAATTTGGATTTAAAATTGGGTTTAAACCATGATTTTTATAATGACTAAAAGCCTGTTCAGCTGAACTGTTTAAGATTGATGATGAAGATTTTACTACTTCAGGGATGGAAATATTGTCTTTAAATGACCGAATTTCAATGTTTTGCCAATTAATTTCAATATTATCGAGTGTGACTATTCGGTTCAAAGCCCTCTTATTTCCGGTGGTAGGCTCGTCAATTTTGCCATATATAATTTTTATTAATTGAGATTTTCCCGAACCATTTACTCCTGAAAGGATTATAAGTTTTCCATCTAGTTCTGTTTTGAAATTTTGATCGAATGATTTATACTTTTCTTTTAGATCTATTTTTACTATCATTATTGTATGTTTTTATTGTTGTAACAAAAATTGATATTTTATTATTTTTATCTTTATGGAAAACCATAAATGAAGAATTAATTTCGAAACAATTATATCAATAAATAAAAAAACATAACCAAGTACTTCTACGCATTTTACCATCATTCAATAAACAAAAAAAGCCCAACCAAAAAAGTTGAGCTTTTCAAAAATTATCTAATTATCAAAATTGATAAATTATCTAATCGAAAGGTTATCCAATAAAATCTGATACTTCCTTCCCACAGGAATAATTTCCCCATTTGACATGGTAAGATTTTTAAAAGTAACTGCCGAGATTTTGTTTGCATTTACGATATAAGAACGATGTACCTGTACAAACCTCGTGCTGTCAATTTCTGAGGCAATGCTCGAAAGTGAGCCGTAAATAATGTGGGGTAAATTGTGTTTTGTGCTGTAAAGTTTCATGTAATTGCCCAGACTTTCGATATAAATAATGTCACAAAGAGGCATATCAATTGTTTGTCCGTTTAAACGGTAAGAGAAAGTTTTTGAGTTTGTATTACTTTGTTTTTTTAAACTGCTGCCAGAGAAATAGGTTTTGGCTTTTTCTATGGCTTTGGCAAATTTTTCGGGCGAAATGGGTTTTAATAAATAATCGATCGCATCGTTTTGGTAAGCCGAAAGCGCAAAATCAGAATAAGCAGTGGTTACAATTGTAAGCGGTCGGTTGGGCTGCAGTTCCATTAATTCGACACCCGAAATTACAGGCATATTAATGTCCAGAAAAATAATGTCGTATTGGTTGGCGTTAAGCAGTTTTAGAGCTTCCATACCGCTAAAAGCGCTTCCGGAATGTTCCAGTTCGTCAAATTTTGAGATGTGCGAAATGAGCGCTTTGTGCGCCGGCGATTCGTCATCGACTATAAGACAGCGGTAGGTAAGTGCCATATACTTAATTTTACAACAAACATATTTTTCTCTTTTTTACAGCTCAAATCGTGTTTTAGGCCGTAAACTTCCAAACGTCTTTTTAGGTTTTCAATTCCAATTCCGGTGCTCGAAAGACGCGAACCCGAATCGAGATAATTGTTTTTTATCGTAAAAGACAAATTCTGGCATTTTACTTTTAAATCTAAAATGATAAACGGCTCGGCAGTTTCGGCAGAAAATTTAACCGCATTTTCTACCAAAGGTAAAAAGAATAAAGGCGGAATTTCGATTTCATCAAAAGCACCTTCAAAATTCTGGGTTACGTTTAAGCGTTCGTTTCTAAAGGTGTAATATTCAATATATTTTTTTACGAAGGCAATTTCTTCTTCAACTAAAACATAATCTTTTTTTGTGGCTTCAATCTGGTAGCGCAGCATGTCTGAAAGATTCAGGATTCGGTCAGGAACTTTGTCTGGTTCAGAAAGAGATTCTCCGTAAAGATTGTTCATGGCATTCAGCAAAAAATGCGGATTTAACTGCTGTTTTAAAAACGAAAGTTCTGACTTGAAATTCATAATATCCTTATCAGCATCCATTATTTTTTTTGTAATAACAATATGGATAAAGTAGAAAAACATTCCGTTGATAATCAGCGATAATATTTGAAGTGTTTTAAAATTTCCTAAACCTACAAGCGGAAAAAACCAATTCATGAAAAAATAAAAAGAAGTCCAGTAAATGGCAAACAGGGTAAAGAATGTTTTTAGTTTTTTCCTGAATAAGAAAGGTTTTATTATAAAAAGGTTAAAAATGGTAACCCAGATAATACAGGGAAAATATCCAATAGAGATCATAGTGATCATATAACGCCAATTGTGGCCGCCCAGTCGTATTTCATCGTAAACACAAGCAAAAATAACAATGACTATAAAAGTGTGTACAATGAGGTTTCTGAGGAAAAAGTTCTGATAAATTTTGAGAATCGTCATAACGGCAAAATTAGTTTAATATTATAGTTTATAGCGCTTTGCAAGCTATATTTTATACAAACGCCATTCGTATAAATGATACGCCACTGGTATAAATATTCTATTATAATAGGAGCGGCTAAGTTACTTTTGATCCCGAATTTCAATTATAATCCACAAACAAAACTTATATAATCCATTTATGAAATCAAGAATCACTTCGGTTTTAATTGTATTTATATCTCTGCATACAATCGCTCAGGAAAAAGAACCGGGAATTAAAACATTTGGTAAAGCCCTTGTAGATAAATTTCCAACAACAAGAACTTTTGATGTGCAATACGAACAGTTAGGGCCGTCTAATTACAATTCTGATTTGTTTGGAAATAATTTTGAAAGAGGACGAATCGAAAGCCACAACCGATTTAAAGCAGCTTTTAATCTGCCTTTTTATGCTTCAAAATCAAAGCAGTTTGTTTTAACAACTTCTCTTCGATATAAATATGAAACGTATGAGTTTGGCGATATTTACAATTATACAAGTATGCAGACTTATTCGCGGGATCGTCAGGAACTGCATTTGTGGGGAGGTTCTTTGAGTGCAACTTATATGACGTCGCTTTTTAAAAAACCGGTTATTTATAATGCTACAGCAACAGTTGACGGAGATGAAGATGGTTTTCAGCGCTTAAAAGGATTTGCATCGGTAGTTATAGTGCTGAAACGAACGCCAAGCACAACTATTACTTTGGGAGCTTTGGCTTTGCTGGACCCGTCGTCTATTGTGCCGGTTACACCGCTTTTTTCGGTCAATCATAAATTTAAAGATTCAAAATGGGATATGGATTTTATTTTACCGCAGCGTTTGTTGTTTAGAAGGGAATTGTTAGAAAACGGAAGAATTTCATTTGGTACTGAATTGAATACTGAAAGTTTTTACTTAAATTTAAACTCCTCAAATTTAAATGGCGTTTACGAACTCAATCAGCTCGAGTTAAAATCCGGAATTACCTACGAATATTGCTTTACGCCAAAAATAATAGCATTTGTAAAAGGCGGTGTTAATAATGTTGTAAGTGCACGTATTACCAAAAAAGGCGAACGCACTAATCGCTATATATACGATCAGAAAGAAGATGCACAGGGATATGTTAGAATTGGTGTATCGTATAATCTTTTTCAGAAGAAATAATTCAGGAGTTTAAGAATTAATATAAATAGTTATGATTGTTGAGGTTTTTAAAACAAATGTCCAGAAAGAATCAGAAAAAAATTATGTTATAGCTGTTATTCAAAATCAGTTTCCGGATTATAAAATTAATTTTGATCTCGAAGACTGCGATAAAATATTACGAGTAGAAGGTGTTGAACCTCAGTGTAATGATATTATCGATTATGTAAATTGTCTGGGCTATACCTGCATTCGATTAGATTAACATTTTATTACACAAAACAGGTAAAAATACGCAGCCGTATATTTAGCTTTATAAATAGTTTTGTACGATAATTTCATCTAAAATAAAACCAACACCAATGACAAGTTTCATTCTTTCGCTGTTCATTTTGCTTCTAAAACAATTCTGTTAATACAACAGCTGTTTCTTATTATTGCTTTTTTTATGCTGAAAAGGTTTGCGCTGTTTTCGGGCATATTTTTTACATTTGTGCCATATGAAAAAAGCTTTCCAACTCTTCGATTTCTCCCAAAAGGTAAATTATAAAAACGAAATTTTAGCAGGTTTAACTGTTGCCATGACAATGATTCCAGAATCGTTGTCATTTGCTATTTTGGCTGGATTTCCGCCTTTGGTTGGTTTATATGCCGCATTTATTGCCGGATTAGTTACGGCCATTTTTGGCGGAAGACCCGGTATGATTTCGGGCGGAGCAGGAGCAACGGTAATTGTTTTGATTGCTCTGATGAAATCGCACGGCATAGAATATGTTTTTGCTGCTGTCGCACTTGGCGGTGTGGTGCAAATTTGCATAGGACTTTTTAAACTCGGAAAATTTATTCGGTTAGTGCCTCAGCCTGTAATGTTTGGTTTCGTAAACGGATTGGCTGTTGTAATTTTTATGTCGCAGCTGGAACAGTTTAAAACCGTAGTAAACGGTCAGGTTTCATGGCTTCAGGGAACTCCTTTGTATATTATGCTGGGTTTGGTTGCGCTTACAGTTGCAATTGTTCTTGTTTTTCCTAAAATTACAAAAGCAGTTCCGGCTTCTCTGGTTGCCATTATGGTGGTTTTTGCATTGGTAATTGTTTTTAATATCGAAACTAAAACGGTCGAAGATATTGCTTCTGTTCAAGGCGGTTTTCCTCCATTTCATATACCTAATATTCCCATTTCTTTTGAGACTTTAAAAATCATTTTTCCCTATTCGGTAATTGTTGCGGCTGTTGGTTTGACTGAAGGTTTGCTTACGCTGAATTTAGTCGACGAAATTACCGGAACCCGCGGTAACAGTAATCGTGAATGTATTGCGCAGGGAAGTTCGAATATTTTAAACGGCTTTTTCTACGGAATGGGCGGCTGCCCAATGATTGCGCAGACTCTGGTAAATCTGGGTGCAGGATCCAGAGCAAGACTTTCGGGAATTATTGCTGCTTTGACGATTTTATTAATTATACTTTTTGGAGCGCCCGTAATTGGAAAATTGCCAATGGCAGCTTTAGTAGGCGTTATGATGATGGTAGCCATTACGACTTTTGAATGGGCGAGTTTCAGAATTATAAATAAAATGCCTAAACACGATATTTTCGTGGGAATTCTGGTGGCGTTAATTACAATCGTATTGCACAATCTGGCTTTGGCGGTTTTAATTGGTGTGATTATTTCGGCTTTGGTTTTTGCCTGGGAAAGTGCCAAAAGAATCCGTGCAAGACAATTTATTGATGAAAACGGCATAAAACATTATGAAATTTACGGTCCGTTGTTTTTTGGGTCGATATCCGCTTTTCTGGAAAAATTTGATGTACAGAACGATCCGGAACATGTTATAATTGATTTTAAAGAAAGCCGGGTTTCAGATATGTCGGCTATTGAAGCATTGAACAATTTGACTAAAAAATACCGTCAGGAAAATAAAACAATAGAATTGCAACATTTAAGTGCAGACTGCAGACAGTTACTTAAAAACGCCGATGCGGTAATTAACGTT
>Ga0157369_10003907_pt1 | contig 17679 bp, 20 predicted proteins | sample C25metaG_FD_113461 | JGI IMG/M metagenome (GOLD analysis project Ga0157369, IMG submission 113461) | Corn rhizosphere microbial communities from Kellogg Biological Station, Michigan, USA - C2-5 metaG | ecosystem: Host-associated > Plants > Roots > Rhizosphere > Soil | place: USA: Michigan... | reverse complement strand
CCAGATAGATGTCGTACTGAGGATCCAGCGGAACTTGATCCTTGTTGAGCGCCAGTTCCTGCCAGTGCAACGGAAACATGGGCTTCAACGATTCGAGGTTTTCAGTCAGCGACTCGACCGCGAACGTCATCATGAGGTTGGCAGTACTCCTCGGACATCGAAAAAGGATGTTCGTATATCAACAATCAGGTGAATCCGATCATCCGCGCTATTGTTGATGACTTCGTGCTCTTCGGCGTTCTGAAACCACCACAGTTCACCGGTTCGCATATTTACCGTCTCATCACCGCACCGGAAATTGCATCCAGGAGAGGCCTGCAGCACATAGTGGAAGCGATCCCAGTAGCTCGCGTGCTCTGGAGTGTCCGCATGGGGATAAATTCGTCCACCTGGCCGAATTTTGTTGACCATCACCCGACCCAACCGCTCACCTTCGACCATGGCCATGAGGGCAAATATCAGGTAGCGAGACGCCGGTAGATGAAGGATACCGTCCATATTTACGCATTCATGCTGATCCTTCTGCGAGCGCTCCAATTCAGTCACAGAAGACGGCGGGAATCGTAGAAAGATCGTTTCAACATCCTCAAACGGGCCTTGAGGATAATCGCGAAGGTAGGTATCGGCCTTCCATAACCTGGGCTGCCGTTGAATTTGAAGCAGGAGCGAGATCACATTCACATTTTCGCTCAGCTTCAGAAAGTTCTTCACTGCTTCCAGACCCTGACTCGTAAGGTTCCGCTCGCGAGATCAATCGTCGAGCCAGTCATATTCAGAAATATCACCGTAACCGTATCAGCCACATCGACTGAAGCGGCCATAAACATTCCGGCCAGGTTGACCGAGAAGGAGGCACGGGCGAAATCACCGACGACCGCACCCGTACAGGTCACTGTGGTTGCTGTCTGTGCACTCGTTGGGCAGCTCGGCGGATCGAAGGTCTTCGAGGCGTTCAACACGTTCGCTAGAGCGACGTATCGCGCATCCGCATTGGTTTGCGTGATATATGGCGTCAGCGCGGTTGCAATTGCGGAGGTAACTTCCGTATCCCGTGCGAGTGTCGCAGGAATATCGGTGTCGGCAATCGTACCGAAGCCCAATATTCCGCCGCGATTGACCAGAAAGCTATCGGCAGTGGAGACGATATCGGCCGGAGGCCCCGAAGTGGCGGCTACGCGCCCAATCACACTGGCCGGCTGACTATCGCGGAGCTTGGCGTTCGTTACCGCCCTGTCGGCTACCGTCACCGTCGTCACTGATTCAGGATCGGGCGCAACCGGAACGGAACGAGTCCAAGCATCCCATTCTCTTTGAGTCTGGGGCCAGTGCTGTGAGCCTTTACCGAGCGGCATTACGGACCGTTCAGGAGAGCTTGAATGAGTGTGCGGCGCACGGGATCCGACACAGACGCCTTGTAAACCCGATTGCCCAGCCGAGGGGTGCCCAGCCGATTGAAGATCGCCTTGCGCTTGAAATCGCCTCGTTGGCCCAAGGGCTGGCGAATCTCGCTGCTCCAGGTCCTCCCGCCGTCCTCGGAGTATTGAAGCATTACCTTGGGGTCAACTCCTTGCCCGTCAATCGTGCCTACGCCGGACTCATATTCGAGTTGCAATGAGGCATGCTGAACGTTCGGCGTGGTGGGCGAGACGATGCTGGAGACCAGGGGCTCATCCCATTCCCCGAACACATCCGCCGATAGAATTCCGATGCGGTTGGAGTTCGCATCGCCCACGATGGTGATTCCCTCTCCTCGAACGACAAAACCCACCGTCCAATTCTTCATCCCATAGGTCTGACGCTCGTGCCACAACTGGGTCGAGGCGTCATACACGAAGGTGTTATCGGCGTAGGAGAAACCCACCATGGTATGCCCGTTCTCCACCCAGGACAGCGCGATACAGTCCTTGGAAGTGAACTTGGCGATGGCCTGTTCAATGGCAGTGGTGGAAATCCTGGCCGGTGTGTATCCGTTTACCCGCCGCAACGTGCCGTCAGAAGCTGCAAAGAACACCGAATTGTCGGCTTTCGTAATAGCGAACTTGGATGCGAGACCTATCTCCATATAGCCCGAAGCGGTCCGGGTCAGTGGGAAATCAGCGCTGCCGGAGTTGTACCAAACCTCGAACTTCTGCCGGCCTCCGAGAAAGACTTCGCGGTGATCGACGATAGCGCCTACGATGTCATCGGGGCCCGATTCCGTCGTGGCAAAGTCCAGCGCATTCCATCCGGTGGGATCGAAGGCCGTATGGTTGATGTAAAACTTCCCATCTCCCGGCCCCCCGATGAAGTATCCATCGAGATAGGTCATCCACACATAGCCTGGAAAGTCAGCACTGGTGATTTGCGTCACCGAGGCACCGTTGTAAATATACGTTGGCCCATTGACTGACATCACTACGTGAGTGCCGTCGCTTTCCATCGTCACCCGTTGGTTTCCGGGGACTGTCCCGAGCGTATTCAGGACACCGAGTTTCAAACTGAAAAGCGTCGATCCCACGACGGCGTAGAGGGTCTGGTTGACGAAGAGCAGTCCCCGTACAAACCCTGTGCCCAGCTCGTAATAAGATTGGATGCCGAAGGCTGGGACCACGGCCGCAGGTGTTTTGGCTGCCGGCGGTCCGGGTTCCAAGTAATTGTTGATCGCCCGTTGTGAGCTCAGAGGCAGCGATTCGTGCTGATAGCTCTGACTTCCAAAAGTAATCGCGGGCATTAGAAGAAATCTACCTTGACCGGCCGCGAGACGCGCGTGGGAGCCAGAATCTTGCGAAGCTGCCTCTCAGCCGGGGAGGCCACGGGAAGACCGATGGCGCCTTCTCCTGCAATCTTGGAACGCCGCGGTTCCTCCAGTTGAAACTCATCGACCAGTGTCGAAGCCACCATCGCCACGATAATGTCGGCGATGGCGCTATCGATGCCGTCCGTGACGTCCACTTGGGCGATGTCCAGCTCCTCGAGTTTGGCCTGCACCACCAACATGTGATCCGAGATCAGCTTCGCGTCCTCCGATGACAGGCTGTTGCCGATCGGAAGCACACCCAGCTTGCGGGCCACTCGATCCCGCATCGTCGGTTGATTTATGCTCGACACGCCTGAATCTCCCGGAACCTAACAGGGCATTGCCGATCTCGGGTGGGACATCTGCCGTCCCACCCTTGACCAGAACGACATCCCCGAATCCGGCAAAGAACGCCGAATACGGCTCGTCGCTCAACAGCTCAATGAGCATTACTGGTTGACGAGGATCGGTGTCACGGTGAGGGTGCCAGCAGCCGGCGTCGTCGCCACCGTCGTCACCAGCATCGCCACCTTCTGCGCCGGTCCACCCGCAATCGCCAGCGGCGCATTGGGAAAGAACAGCGCGCCACCACCGGCCACCAGCGTGGTAATGCCGGTCACGAAGTCCACACCGTTGATCTGGATCTTCACCACCAAGGCGGAAGCGGCCATGGAGGTGGCTTGGACCAAAACGCCCAAGACAGTGCAATTGCCGGGGACGTAACCCAACTCCACCGTATCGGCCACATCATCGAGTGAGGTGGTGGCAATCGATGCGGTCATGGGAGTACCGAAAAATCCCGTCTCGTATGGTTTGGATACGAGGTGGGCTGCGCTCGCTGCGAGCGCGACTGTAGAAGCGGTCATGTTATCTCCTGAAAAATGAGGTAGAGCGCCCCGGCAGTAACCGGGGCATCAAATCGAGTGGGTTATCAGCCGTCGCCGACGCTCGCGCCCAACCACGTAACCACTCCATTGTCAACGAGATTGCTCGTATCCGTGGCGCCCGTGCCGAATTGCAGCTTGTCCACATCGTAGATCTGTTGGACCGCAATACCGCGCTTGGTCTGGTAGTCCATCTCCTGGGTGCGGGTGTTCCAGCGCTGCGCCAAGGCATATCCGATGGCCTGAGCGCCGCACAGGTAGCCTTCGCCGATGTTGATTGAACCATTGCCCAACCCGATCCAGGTGGCTGGAGCAAGCTCGGGAATCTCGCGCACGATCACACCGTCCCAGATCACATCGCCATCAGTGAAGAGCGGATTGCCCTCACCCCGTTCCAACGCATACTGCCGGGACTGGATGATGTTGGTGTCGAGTTTCAGGTCGCGAAATGCGAGTGAATTGACGAACATGACGTACCACTCTTCGTCCCCACTCACTCGAATCGGGCGAATCTTCGGCTTTGCGGTCTTCGCAATGCGCTTCAGTGTGGACACAACCGACGCGGACAGCTTCTGAGTATTGGGTACCGTGCCGAGTGCGGTCGCAAATACACCCGAAACGGCGTTGGCAATCAGAGTGCCGAACAGCACCCGATCCGCATTGGCGACCGTCCAGGCATTCAACGCGGTTGCGTTGGCCGTCTGGAACGCGGAGGTGATGCCGGTCGTGACCCCGTTCATGCTGTTGCCGAACGTGTCGAACGGAATAACCGCGTTCTTTTTGCCGAGTGAGCGAATGAATCGGTCGCGGGTCTGTTCCATGGACCAGTTCATCAGCACCGCTTTACCGGCGTTGCGAAGGTCGATCGCAGTCGCCTGCTCTTCGTACTCCGGCACCACCACGCCGTGGCGGAACAGATGAATCGTGATCGAGGCAGAGCGCTGCGAGAGATCTTCCTCGAAGCCCTGCAGGGTCTGGTTGTCCTGCTTGCCCGTGCCCTGAAGACGGTTGATGAGTTCGAAGTAGATGGTGTCGCCGGGAGACTTGGTGAGTTTCTCCTTGACCTGGACGATGGAGTTCTCGTCCGTACCCATGTACTTCGCGAGTTTGTTGCCGCGAATGTACTCGACGAAGTAGTTATCGTCCCACTGTTTAACCCGTAGGTTACTGGGGACAATCGTATCAGCCATGACTAGCTCCTAGCATTTCGTAAAATCTTGTTGAGCGGCGGAGGGCCTTGGTAGACCTCGGTTGCCACCGCAGGGGATGAGTCGGAATTGAGCGAAGTCGGCACCGCGGGTGCGGTCTTGCCGTACTTGCTCTCGAGTTCTGCGCGGATGCGGGCTTCGATGTCCTTTTCGAGCTTGGATTTGTAGGCGGTGAAATCGCCGTTCACATCCTTCAACTCGCGGGCTCGAAGTCCTTCGCGGTAAGCGAACTCAGCCGGATTTCGCTCCTGCCTCAACTGCGCGAACAGTTGAGGGTTCTTCTGCGCTTCCTCCAGAAACACCTCGCGCATTTCGTCGAAGTCCTTGTGCTTATCCCGGGCAATTTCCTCAGTCAGGTTGCAGCGCTCGATGAACAAGTCTTCGCGTAACTGCTGCTGGTGCTGAGTCAATGTCCCTGGTAGATCGGCCCAAGGGTCAACGGGTGCTTTGGGTGTCTGAAGTTCACGCAGACGCGCTTCCGCGGCCTGTCGCTTCTCGCGCTCTTCGCGCATGGCCTTCTTGTAGGCAGCGGCTTCAGCGTTCTCGGTGGGAATCGTCGGTTGTGTTACCGGCGCGGCAACAGGTGTTGCTACAGGTGGTGTTACAACCGGTTCTGGTGCTTTCGCAGGTGTTGGAGCAGCAACGACGGGCTCTTTGGGAGCTTCCGTAGGCTTCTCCTCGGTCGGCGTCACCGATACAAAACGCCCGTTATCATCGCGCGCACGCGAACCTATCAACGAGTCCAGCGCAGGACCGCTGTCGTCAGCCATACAAGATTCCTCTATCGTGGGATTTACGAAACGCCCTAGATGCAGGCGGCGCAGTCAGTGATGACGGTCATTGACAAACCGAAGTCGCCCGTTAGTCCCGGCGTCGGACATAAAAAAGCCGCCAGAGGCGGCTCATAAATTCTGTGTCAGGAGTCCAGCGCCTTCAGGATCCACTGGATTGCTTCCTCATCGTCGCTTTCAGCTTCCTGACGCAACAGGTCATGAATCTCCCGATCGATTGCACTGGCTTGCGCCAATGAAACGCGTTCAATCTTTGTCGCAATGGCACTCGCAGTTTCTGGGCTCGGTGTCCGCTCGATGCTGGCCGGCGGTATAAAGACCGTGGGCTCATCGAATACCGGTTCATTCTTCGCGCGCTTTTTCTTGCGCCGGTAGTGCCCCGGCGACATCCGCGGCGTATCCAGAGCGCCCGGTTGAGTACTTTGCGGAACGCTGAGTGTGCCTGCCGTGAAATTCGCTTGGGCGCCCGTCAGCGATGTCGTAACATCCCCGACGATACCCACCACGCCAGCCGTAAAGCTCGCTGACAGACCGGTGAGCGCGATATCTGCAGCAGGACTCAATGTCCCTGCGGCGGATGTCAGCGCGCTTCCAGTCAGGGCTGGCTCAGTCCCTGCGAGCAAGTTCCCATTCGCGAAGCTGGCCGCGCCACCCAACAAAGCCAGGGAGGTGCTGGGAGCAACGATGCCGGCTGTGAATGCGGCAGCCTGCCCCGTCAGCGATGCGGTGACATCGCTACCGGTGGAAACGGTTCCGGCACTGAACGTCGCGAGTTGGCCCGTGAGCGCAACAGGCGTGCTGGAAGCGATCGTGCCCGAGGTGAAGGCAGCGGACTGGCCCGTCAATCCGATCGTAGAATTAGGAGCAATCGTGCCTGCACTGAATGCAGCAGACTGACCCGTCAGACTGATGGAGGCAGCCGCTCCCAACGTCCCCGCTGAGAAGGTCACCACTTGACCGCTCAGAGTGACCGAGGAAGCAGGCAGTACCGTGCCCGAAGCGAAGGTAGCCGACTGACCCGTCAGTCCGCGGGATATCGCCGGTCCCAACGTTCCGGCTGCGAACGTCCTCGCTTGACCTGTCAGCGCGACATCAGTTGCCCGACTCAGCGACCCTGCTGCCGAAGTCACTGACTGGCCCGTGAGGGCAACTCCCCCGGCCGCCGTTTCCTTGAAGAACGCCGCGAGGGTTGCGAAATTTTGCGTTCCGCCACTGTTCGAGAACGTGGCCGCAATCGCCGTTAGCGCCGTATAGCGCTTGCTCTCCGAGGCAGCGGTATTGTTGATCGTGAACGTCCAGCCGTTGATTCCAGCTGTAAAGCCAGTTCCCGTGGCCGGCAGAACGAAATTGGATGTACACGCGCCGAGTGCCGATAACAGCCCCGGCTGATTGTTGGGCGCTTGGGTGCCGGTCGTTACGTTGTCAGTGCCGTTCCCCAGTGAAGTCTGCAGCGCGGTCTTGTGAGCCGCGTCATAGCCGGAGGTTCCGCCAATCTCGCGGATCCAGATCGCCAGAAATCCGGTCTGGACATTGGGGGTGATCGTGACTGTCGGCGTACCGGCAGCCGTATTGTCAAACTTGAACTGCGCTAGCCGTTGGGTATCGCCATTCTGATCGATCGTATCGAGCGCAGCTCCGTGCGACCCATTGACACTGTCGGAGCATGTGAATGATGTTGCGGTATCGACGCCAGAACAGAATGTATGGATCGAACTGCCGACGGTGTCGGCGCTCGAGAAAGCCAGCGCAATGGAGGATGCATTAGCTCCGCCAACAGACGTTTGACGCTCTTGGAGTACCGATACCGTCACACACTACTCACCGTCGCGCCGAGCGTGCAGGCCTGAAGAACATTCAACGAAATTCGCACCTTGCGAGTGGCGGAGCCCTTGTTATCCAGACTCACGCTCCAACCGACGGTATTTGTGGGCACTCCCTGTCGAGTCTTCCACTGCCCTCCGCTCATGGTAATGGAGGCATCAAACGCCCAGATGGAACCGGAATCATTGCTCTGCTCGACGGTCACGGTAATGACATCGCCGGAGGGCGGCCAAGTCGCATCGTTGGTGAAGTCGATCTGATAGCCGGTGAGCGTCGAAGGCAATATCCCCGAGGTAAAAGGACCACGAGAGCCCGCTGAAAGTGAGGTCAGGGGAAGGGTAATTTGTGTCTGCTTCGCCATGCCAATCGAAAAACAGGGTTATGCCAACTGGATCAGTGCGTGTGTGGCGTCGTTCGTCGGCATCGTGAGCGTGAAGTTGCCCGCCGTAACCGTTTGAGAGCCGAAGGTGTAAACCCCGATGGCTCGGTTCGATTGAGTGCTGTTGTAGAGCAGGACCGTATCGAAAGCGGTCGATAGCGTCACGGTGGAGTAGACAATGGAGGCAGACGGCGTCCAGATGCCCGTCGTGCCGCTGGTACTCGGAGCCGTGGCGTTGGTGACCGTGACACCGCCAGCCGTGTAACCGGTGCCGGATACCTCACTGGTCGCGCTGTAGGCAGTCGTACCGGCTCCCAGAGAACCTGATGCCAGATACAGCGCCGCTTTGACGGTATCTGTCGTGGGGGCGGTCAGACTCGTACGCGAGACAATGGTCACGGTTCCCAACTGGTGGGCGCCCAACATGAGCTCGGACTTGAATGAGCCGCAGATTGCTTGTGAGTTGGCCAAGTTACATTCTCCCCAGGAAACCTTCGATGCCCAAGCCCTGCTTCAGCATGACGTGAGGGGATCGGTGTACAACCTTGCCCCGGTATTTGTAGGTGGTGACGACGGTCTTCTCGTGGTCGTTTTCAATGACCTGATGGTATGGACCATCCAACAAATGCTCTTCCATGGGAAAGATACGTCCATCTCCCAAATCGACATTGATCATGTGAGTCCTACTGAATGGTGGCGCCGACAATGCGGTCTGTTTTCGGGTCGCGATGCAATTTGACTTCGCGAGCCTTAGACTTCTCAGGCGTTTGCTCTTGGGCTGCGCGCGCTTTCTCGCGCTCCTGATGCAGTTGCTGGTTGTGCTTCACTGCCAGATCTGAAATCTGCTTCTGATGCGCCGATTCCTGCTGATCTAATTTGGCCTGCAGGAGATTGACCGCTTGTTCCTTGGCCGCACCCTCCACGACCGCATTGGCCGCGTTCTGAGTGGCCTCGAGGTTCTGGGCGGCGATCAGTTGGAGCGCTTTGAGCTCGACTTCCTTGGCATTCAAGGTCGCAATCTGCGCCTTGATGGTGGTCATCTGTGCTTCGAGTTCGGTCTGTTTGCCCGCGAATTCGGCTTCGAAGGCCGCCTGTTGGGCGTTGATCTTGTCCAAAGCAGCCTGTGCCTTGGTCTGTTGGAGCAATGCATCAGCTTTGGCCTGCTGCAGTTGCTGCTCCATCTGGAGCTGCTCCTGCGCTTTCTGCTGTTGCGCCTGGGAGATCTGCTGAATCTGATCTTCCTTTTGCTTCAGCATCTGTTGGACTTGAGGCGGAATCTCGGTGCCATCCGGAAGCTTGCCGGACATCGCATCCATGACCTTGCGCTTGGTCGTACTCGAGAGCGATGAGGCTTCAATCAGCGCTTGGGGTGGAATGGGCAGCCCGCTCTTGGCCAGTTCCGCCAATACGCCAAACTGCTCCTGTTGGAGCGTGACGGTATCCGGGGCTTCGTCAATGACGATGTCCACATCCATCTCGGCAAGCACGTTCATCGGCTCGCCCGGCTGGGCCATCTTTTTCTGGACGTGGATGTGATTGTCGGGATAGGTCGAGTTCAGCGCCATGAAGCGGCTATTCTCATCGTCCGTCACCCGGACCCACATCTCACCGGTCCAGAACTGCTTCACACGCGACCAGGACGCTTTCATGACCCGCGTCTGCCAATACCGCAGACGGTCGGACAGAATTCCGAGTTGAATCGAGCCGCCCTGCTGATTCAGTTGCGTCTCACGACCCGAACTGCTGGCTGAATCCTTGCCCAACAAGGCCTCATTCGGGCCGGTATCGGCCATGGAGGCAATGGACTGTTGCAGTAGCTTGAACTGCCCTTCCGCAAGATCCGTGTTCTCACGGACCTCGAGCTTCATTCCCGGGGTATATTCGAGGAATCCATCCGGGCGTGCGAGTTCCGCGCGAGCTTTCTCAACGTCGTCTACGGCGCCTTTCTCAGCCGTGGCCTGGTTGACTGACAACAGGTGTAAGGATTTCGAACGCCGCTTGTTGATCTCGTCCTGGAGATCCCTGTAACGCTTGACGACCCCATAACGGTTTCCATCCCGATCGACATACAGGGACTGCAGGAGTAATGGACATTCGGGCTTTTGAGTCTCGCAATTGACGTAGACGGACTCTTTGGGCTCCTCGATGAATCCCACGCGGGTATAGACCGCGCGCGTCCACTTCTCCCCATCCCGGTAGTAATGCTCGACGATCTGAATGCGTTTGCGACCGCGATCAAACCAACGCGGTTTGTCGTCGTAGGTCTCTTCGGCCGGCAGGAAGGAATTGGTGGTGAACAGGTCGAACTTATCGCCCAAGGCTTTGTAGGTCGCCTTGGCTTCGTCCAGGTCCATCCATTTGATGATTCCCTGGTAGCGCGAATCGCTGAAGTCATGCAGAAGGGAATGGCTGTCGTAGAACAGCCGGTCCCAGCGGATGTAGCGAATGCAAACGGTCTTGTTGGTCGTTCCGCTATACGTCGAGTTATCGACGATGACTTCGCAACCGCCATAACCCTCCACGGCCATGTTCTCGAAGACTGAGGACTTGGTCTGCTGGAAGAAGTTGCAATCAGCCACGTAGCGCAGCGCATCGGTGGCCGCTTCTGCGCCGGGATCATCCTCAGGGGTACGCGGATAAGCTTTGGGATCGGTGCGCGTCTCACGCTCCAGCCCCAGCAGATACTCCACCTTATCTTTGATGCGATTGTCGGTGATCGCCGGCTGACCGCGGGCATTCAGCTTATTGATCTCATCATCCGACCACTGCTTGCCGTCGTAATAGTCGCGGTAGATCTCCGCGGCTCGGCGAGCGTGACGACTGGCATCGGCGGATTGCTCAAACTGACGCACCAGGCGCGTGAGCGTCTCGTCATTCGTCATCGGATCTTCGGACGTGCCGGTATCCGCGACACTCGAATCAATCCCGGGATCGGTGTTCTTGCCGACCAGCTCGTCTGCGATGCGAGACTGATTTTTCTTGGCTTTACGGGCCATTACGCAGTCCGCCAGTTCTTGCTTTCAGGAGCGTCAAACACTTTGGACCAGGAATCCTTGGGTTGGGCGGTTGGATTGATCGATGCCGCGATAGCTGGATGAGCCATATCCACTGCGCGAGCCATCAAAGAGGCCATATCCACCGCATCATCGAACTTGCCCGCAGGGAAGCTCAGAAATTGATTCAGCAATCGATGCCCATATTCGTTGTCGGGTAATTTCACGCGTCCCATGCTCGCCATCGCCTGAAGCGGTCGGGCCATGGCGGATTTGTCTGCATTGGTCGCGAGCCACTCCAATCGGCAATGCGTCTTGCGCTCGATCATCCGTCTGCGCAGAAACGGCTCGATGGAGCGGCGTATGACGCCCATCTCTGCAAAGAAGCAGTACGGCTTGTGTCGCGCGAACTGATCTATCAGCGCCTCGATCCACTTGTCAGATGAGGTTTGGCCATACCATCCATCCAAGCCCAGATACAGCACGCCTTCTGGCGCATAGCCATGCGTGCCAATGTCGGTAAAGTCGCCATCGCCTTCTGTGACCGCAAAGTCACCCGTGGTGAACTTGTTGATGCGATCCGGCGGCTTCGAGTACATCTCGAACCACTCGCGCTTGAAGAAGGTGCCTTCCTCAGGACGCGGGTTCTGTTGGAACAGCGCGGACCAGTCTCTGTGACCAATGTCCGCTTTGATGCGCCTCAGCGCTTCCAGGTCGTACCACTGCGGCCATAGAGCCGATTCGTGATCCGTGCCCTCATTCTGAATGGCCGGCATCTCGATGACGTGCCACTGATCTCTCTGGCGCTCCAGGAGCATTCCGGCAAGGTCCGATTCATGCCAGCGCGTGAGGATCAGAATGATCGCGCCACCCGGCATCAAGCGCGTGCGCAGCGTACTGGTGTACCAGCGCCACACCGCTTCCCGGTTGTTCTCGCTATCGGCTTCTTCGCGATTCTTGAACGGATCGTCGATGAGCGCGATGTGTGCGCCACGTCCCGTGATGGAGCCGCCGACACCGACGTATACCGAAACGCCACCATGGTTGGTGTGCCATCGGTTCGCGGCCTGGCTATCGGCGGCGAGCGTCACATCCGGGAATAGTTTGCGAAAGCGTTCGTCCTGAACGATGCCTCTCACATCACGGCCAAAGTCCAGTGCGAACTCACCCGAATAGGTCGCCGCAATGAGCTGCTTGTCCGGGTGGCGACCCAAATACCAAGCCGGGAACCGCCGCGAGGCGAGCTCACTCTTTGTATGCCGTGGCGGGGCGAAGATCATCAGGCGATCGATCTCACCACGCTCGACTGACTCCAAGGCCTCCGCTATCCGACGGTGATGTTCACCGACCTGAAAGTCAGGCTTGGTGTAGGTCGTGAAGTCAATTAAGCGCGCTCTCGCCTTCCTGCGGGTCAGCAGTTCCGAGGCTGCCGCCTGTGGCGATATGGGCGAGTTGGTCATCCGTCAGTTCGTGTACGTGCTTGTGCTCGATGGAGCCGGACAGTTCAACCGACTGCGCGGCTTTGCCGTCCATGCGGTTGCCGATCTCCTGAACTGCCCACATACCGCCATCCAGAGCTTCCTCAATGACGGTATTGGCGATACGTTCGAGCGCTTGGCCGCGGGAGATCTTTCGCTTCTTGCTCTCGTAGAGCTTCAGGGCGCGTTCCAAAGCGTTGGCCCATTCACGGCCCTTGGCGGCGTTACTGTTTCCCTTGGGGGCAGCCATATTGAGTCAATCTCATGTACTTGATATATCAGCTATCTTCAGCCTGCAGTGCGATCAAATCGTACTGCTGGATTTCGGTGAAGGCATTCTCGGGTGGATCAGCGTTGGCCAGGAAGGTCACGGTCTTGCGTTCGATCTGATTGCGCTGATTGATGATGGTGTTCAGGGTGGCGTTGATCTGGACTTCGACCTCCACATCGGGAGTGACGGTAGTCCAGTCCTGAATGAGCGTGCCCGTTGTCTCGCAGTCCACGCGGTAGGCGATGGATGTGGGGATCTGGCCTCGGTCGCGGTTATCGGAGAACTTTGCCTTGATGAAACAGCGCGAGCCTTCGTTGAGAGTGGGGACGCCCATTAGCCTTTCCTGAAGAAGGTGCGAATCTCGTCACAACTGAATGTCAGTCGCATTTGAGTGGCGAATCCGATGGCTTGACGCAATCCAAACCCGGTGAGTACGCCGTTGCCGGTGAGATTCGCGCTCGTGACTAAGACAGCACCCGTGACCGTCAATGTGCCGATACCGGCCAATGTGGCGGTCGGGGTAACGATGCCCCCAGTCACGACGCCTGCGGCACTGAGCGAGCCCGTACCGCTGAGTACGGCACTCTGCAGAATCGATCCGGCTGCGGTCAGGCCACCTTGGGCATTCAGGACACCGATGCCCTGGAATACCGTGCCCACCGTGGCGCTGAGATTACCGAATCCGCTGAGCGTGGCGGTAGATTGGAAGCCGCCAATGGCCGCCAGGTCACCTACGCCGGTAAGGAGGGCGATGCCGGTGACGAAGTTCTGCGAGAGTCCTTGGAGGTTTCCCTGGCCATCCAAGGTGGCAAAGACATGGAGTTCGATCGAGCCGACGGCGAGTGAGCCGGTGGCCGTGAGGGTCGTTGCGCCGGTCGTGCCGGAAGCGGTGAGAGATCCACTCGCAGTGAGTGTCGCCGCAGGATTGGCACTGGCGGCACTGCGAAGGAGCAGCAGCATGAGTTACGCGAACGAGGCGACCAAACTTCCCGAATTGAACTGGAACTGGTTGCCGGTGGAAATGACGACATCCGAGGAGAGCTGCGCCACACTCAGGACATTGCCGGCCGTTGCCGCATCCATCTCGGCCACGAAGCGAATGGTTCCCCAGCCCGCGGTGGCGGTGGCATAGGTCACCGTGGAGTTATTGACCACTCCTGCACTGGGCGCCCCGAAGGTCACCGCCACGCGCGCATAGGCGCCTCCACTCACCTCATTGGTGAGCGTGCCGGCGATGATCTGGGCGAGTGTGGCTGTGGAGGTAAAGAGAGCTGAATACGTAGCGGTGGGGCTGGTATAGGCCGTGTTGCGATAGACGTGGTTCGCCAATGCGTTGGCGAGGTAGGTTGACAGCGGCATAAGGGCTCCAACTAAATTAAAACGTAGGTAAAGTGGCCGCGTACACCAACAGCGGCAGACAGATTGATCGTCAAATCATGGGTGGTGTCAGTTTCGAAATGACCCCAAGGATTGAAGCCTTTCGAGATACCGCTGTTGACTACGCAGGCCATCGCACCGGTCATAGCGGTACCGGCGGCACCTTTGGTGAACTTCACGGCCACAGTGCCTTCACAGATGAAGGCGTAATCGACGACCCGGATCTTGTGCGTTGAATCAGTGGCTACGAGTTGGGTATCACCACTCGAGGAAGTGCTGATAACGCCAAATTTTGGCGTGAGAATCGTACCGAGATTGGAGGCTTGAGAGGATTCGATCGTTCCTTGGGTGGGCAGCGGCTGGGAAATCTGAGTGTCAGTACCCGTGCCATCGGCTCCCCAAACAGGTTTGATGCGCTGAACCTGAACGCCTGAACCGATATCATCGGTGGCGATGGTCGTACCAGATCCAGCGGTTATGGCGACATTGTCAGCCAAACTAAACTCCTACGCCCAAGAGGGCGCGTGTGCGAAGCTGATTGAGTACCAACGGCTGCAAAATCAGCGTGTAACCCTGTGTATTGCCGCTCGAATCGGTGTTGGTCAGTCCTGCGGTGTCGGATGAAGTCGCCGTCGCAGCAGCTTGATTGTCGTACCACAATGCGGCCGCGAGAGCGGTTCCACTTTGAACCAACTGCGTACTGCCGATCTTGGTGTAGATTCCTGAATCGGTAATCCAGTCATTGAAGCTGGCCCCGTTGTTGGTCGCCGTCTTGATGCAGTGTCCACCGCGAATCACCAGACAGTTCGCCATGCTGGGAGCAGACGTACTGTTGACCGCGATCTTTCCGGTCGAAGTAGTCGCTCTCTCTGAGGCTTGCACCACGATCGTGGAGAGATCGGTGTACACATCTCCACTGAAGGACACAATCCGGGAATAGGCCTGGTGACTGGCATCCCATGTTAATGTGGGCGCAGTCTCGCCGCCCGCAGCCACGAGTCCGTAGATGGCATCACACGGAACCGTCGTGTTGGTTGTGAGCTTCGTCCACCCGGAGATGGTCGGAGGACCCAACGTAATACTGTTGACGCCCGTTTGCAGCAACAGCAGGTTGCCTGCGCTGAAGGTGGGCATTACAGGCGTCATGCTGCCGCCAGCGAGCTTCGAGGTGTAGCCGCCGTCAGCCACGAACGCATAGCCCGCCATTAGGGCGAGGTATCCCAGTTGCCAGCAGGCAATGCACCGACGGCGCCGTTGTTGGCGTTGATCACAGTGATGAGATCACTTGATTTCAAGCAAAAGCGCGATTGCCACGGCCAAATCATGATCTGACATCCCATTCCCGTGTGAGCGGGTCGGGAGCCCACGGCGGGAACCGCATTTCGAGTACAGGCATCGACGTACGTCGCCTGTGCCGTGCTCAGCGGAGGCGGACAGTTGGCGTAACTGGATCCGGTTCCGAGTCCCGGACCTTCGCTGTTGCCAATCTTGAATACGTTGTCGCGGATATCTCCGAGTGTTCCGACGTTGCCGGTGATCAACTGCAGGAAGGTGGTGTACCAATTGGTCGCGGTGCCATGGACGCCAAACAAAGGGGTGTCAGGACCGCCATAACCAAAGCCGTTGGAACTCGTCGCCTGTAATTGTTGGTAAAGAGCCATGAGTCCGGGAACTTCATTGGTCGCGAGGTAGGAGGCAGGACACCAGACCATGCGCGGCGCGAAATACGGTTGAATGGCTTGGTGACAGGCAATCAACTGCGCTTGATAGTTGGAATCACTCTGGATAGAACCGCCGTTGATGTCTACGTTCGCATCGATCGACTCATCCGCGGTGGCGAAGAGATCGATTCGATTGTCGGTGTCCAAATCAGAGATGGCCTGCGCCACCCCGATGTACATCTCCTGTTTCGCGGCCCACATGGCCGGATTGTCTGAATCCAACTGCGCCCGGGCGTTGGTATTGGTTTGAAAGAACGTGTTGATCCACGAAGCCGGCATCCACGCGGGCCAGTAACTGCCATCGACTTGTTTTTGCTTGCCCAGGAGGTAACTGCCCCCTCCTCCGGAATATCCTGACAGAGTGGCGGTCGTCGTCGTGCTCGAGGTAACGGGATAGGTCCGGTTACCAATGTTGCAGTACGTCCAGCCCGTGCTTCCAAAGCCTGCGGAATCCGTGATGGTGCTGCCGGAAACCGAGGTGGTCGAACCGCTGTGGGTCGAATAGAACGCGCCCTGCCATAATTTGCAGGACAGATAGACCTTCTTCTGCGTTTGGCCTCGCAGAATGTTCAGCACCGTCGTCAGGTTGTTCCTGAATGTGGTGAAGGTCTGCTTGCCATTGGTCAGAGCGGCATCGGAGATCGCGGACCAGGTGAAATTGATGTTGACCCGGTTGCAGGCGTTCGCCGGGTTCGCGATGGTGGCAATGGCGGCCTGAAGCGTGGAGACCTGGTTCCCCGGAAAGAACTGGTTGTCCATGTGGAAACCATGCCCGGGATGAATCCGGATCGCTCCCGCGCTTATCGGATTGCACTGGACGCCCGTAGAACGGCTTCCGGTCGTGAACTGATCGAATGCCTCGACCTTGTAGAAACTCGTCGCAGAGAGCGTATCCGTCAGGCTCAGCTGGTTTGCAGGCAATGCCCCACCCACTTGGGTGTAGGTGCCGCTCAGTGAGCTCGACTTGTAGACCCGGTAGCCGGCGATGACGCTCTGGCCGGTTGGACTCGGCGCGGTCCAATTGAGCGTGGCCGTCGATCCGCTGACTGAACTCGAGAGTGCGGGTGCCGCGAGCGCCGTGGTGAGCGTTCGAACGGCGGTGATCTGCATATCGGTAATGACCTTCGGGATGCGGGCGATAACCTGAAAGCTCGACTCGTTGCCCCACTCTCCGGGGCCATCCGGGGTGACCAACCGCGCTGCGCCATACCATGTCCCCACCTCGAGGGTGAGAGCGGGCACAAAGGCTTTCTTGGTGGCGACGATGTTGTCGTTGACGATGACCGTGTACGCACCGGCCGTGGTTCCGAAGCCGTATTGCAGTTGGGTGATGAATCCGGCCGGGATCGGGGTGCCGTCGCTGAAGAGCGTCGGGACAGTCAGGCTCACCGCAACAGGATTGGTTACGGTGGGCAATGGGTTCTCCAAATCAAAAACCCCGCGTGGGGCGGGGTTCAGTGACAATTATGACGGTTGTCTATGTGGCCACTTGTAGGGGAATTCCTACGGAGTTGCAATAGATGCCGAGCTTATTTTCAAGCGGTTTGAGATGTGCGCACAGGTTATGGTGTGCGCACACTGTGCGCGCTAATTGTTTCACATGGAACGTTGGGCACTCGAGCCAACAGGAAGTAGTACGCGCAGTCCAGTACCTCGTAATACCGCCGAGTACTCTCATAACCCAAGTCTTTGGACTTTCTCTTGACCGTAATCTCGTTACGCTCAGCGTCTTGGTGAGGAACGACATAGTGCGCAAAGAGCACGGCGTAGGACTCCTCAGGCATCCGCGGTTCAGTGCGGATGGCGCGCGAGATCGCCAGCGCATCCCCGGACAGCACTTCCCCGAAACGCTGGCGCAGCGTCGTGACCTTCGCATCCAGCTCACCGCCCTTCGCACGCTCCATGGTCGCCATGGAGGGATACCCCTCGTTGGTGTCGGAGAGAACCCAGCGCATCGCCCTGCCCCACGCCCGGCAGGAT
>Ga0157369_10003906_pt1 | contig 17680 bp, 15 predicted proteins | sample C25metaG_FD_113461 | JGI IMG/M metagenome (GOLD analysis project Ga0157369, IMG submission 113461) | Corn rhizosphere microbial communities from Kellogg Biological Station, Michigan, USA - C2-5 metaG | ecosystem: Host-associated > Plants > Roots > Rhizosphere > Soil | place: USA: Michigan... | reverse complement strand
AGCGAAATGACGTTCCTGCTCATCGCGCGCATCGTCCGTTACAAGGGCATCCTTGAATATGCCCAGGCCGCGAAGGCGCTGAGGGAGCGCTTTCCGAAGGCAAAATTCCTCCTCGCCGGCTATCGCGATTCCAATCCGCTCGCTTATTCCGACGTGGAGTGGCGGTTCATCCAGGAGCAGGTGGACTATGTCGGCCCAAGCAGCGACGTACGGTCGCTCTACGGGCAGGCCCATGTCTACGTGCTGCCATCGTACGGCGAGGGCATGCCGCGAACCGTGCTGGAGGCGATGGCCTGCGCCCGGCCCATCATCACGACCGACACCTACGGTTGCCGGGATACCGTCGATCCGGGCGTCAACGGCTATCTCGTCCCGGTGCGCGAGTGGGAGCCGCTCCGCGACGCGATGGAGCGCTTCCTGTCGGGAGAAGCGTCGATTTCCGAGATGGGAGCGGCGAGCCTCGCCCGGGTCCGCGAATTGTTCGACGTCGAAAAGGTCAATCAGGACACGCTGAAGGCGCTCGGGATTGAGGCGGAGTCCGCTTCATTCGGCCCCCGTGAAAGCACCGCCGGCGGCAGGCACGATGACCCGTCTAGCGCTTCCCGTCGGGCTCGGCCGCTTCGGGGCTCCCCATGAATTCGGGCATCGTCGCGGAGTCACCGTGCGAAATGCCTTTTCGGCTCAGCATCGCCTTGACGGTTTCGAACAGGATACGGACGTCGAGGGCCAAGGATTGATGGTCCACATACCAGACGTCGAGCCGTAGCTTCTCTTCCCAGGTAAGCGCGTTGAGGCCATTCACCTGCGCCCAGCCGGTGAGCCCCGGACGGACGTCGTGGCGCCGCATTTGTTCGCGGCTGTAGCGCGGCAGATACTGCATCAGCAGGGGCCTCGGTCCGACCAGGCTCATGTCGCCGCGAACGATGTTCCATAGCTCGGGAAGCTCGTCGAGACTGGTCGCCCGCAGCCACCTTCCGAAGCGGGTCAATCGCTGCTCGTCCGATGCTGGACCCCCGCCGCCGCGCATCGTCCGGAATTTCGCCAGAGTGAAGGGCTTGCCGTGAAGCCCCGGGCGCACCTGCCTGAACAGGACCGGCGAGCCGACGTCGAGCCACACGCCGACGGCGACGATCGCCATGACCGGCGCGAGCAGTATCGCCAGTGGAAGGGCGACCGCGATGTCGAAAAGGCGTTTCATGCTGATTCCGGTCGCCGCGCTAATTTGGATGACACTGATTTGGCGGCTGTATAACGGGAGCAGCATGTTCGCGATATTCGGCGCCGGCGGATTTGGCCGCGAATTGGTGCGCCCGGCACGCGAGATGTTGGGTGAACGAAGCGGAGAGCTCGTCTTCGTCGCCGATGCGCCGCAGGAGCCGGTTCTCGATGTCCCCGTCCTTACGCCCGACCGGCTGACCGCCGAGGACGACGTCGTGATCGCCATCGGGAACTCTGCCGCCCGCAAAGCCGTAGCCTCCCGGCTTGCGGCACGGCCGGGGCGCCTCATTGCACGAACGGCACTCATCGGCCCTGGCGCCGAGATCGGTGAGGGCGCCGTCTTCTGCGATTACACGATGGTGACCGCGTCCGCGCGGATCGGCGCTCATTTCCAGTGCAACATCTATTCCTACGTCGCGCATGATTGCGAGATCGGCGACTTCGTGACCTTCGCGCCCAGGGTTTGCTGCAATGGCCGAGTCCACATTGGCGACGGGGCGTATATCGGCACTGGAGCGGTACTTCGCGACGGCACGCGCGAGAAGCCGCTGATCATCGGCGAGAATGCCGTCATCGGCATGGGTGCCGTGGTAACGAGGGATGTTCCTGCCGGCGTTACCGTTATCGGCAATCCGGCCCGGCCACTGGAACGCAAGGGCTAGGCCCACGAACCTATTTGAGGCGCCGGGCCGGGTTCCCGACAAACGTGCCGGGCTCGGTAATATCGCGCACGACGACGGCGCCCGCGCCAAGGATCACGTCGTCGCAGACCGAGGTGCCGGGGCGCACGACCGAGCCGGTGCCGACGAGCGTTCGTGCCCCGATGGTGACATCGCCGCACAGGTGCACGCCCGGAGCGATATGAGCGCAGTCACCGACGACGCAGTCGTGATCGACGCTGGCTGCGGTATTGATGATCGCACCGCGGCCGATCCGAGCTTCGGCGATCGCAATTGCGCCTGCGCTGACGAATACTCCTTCGGCGATGCTCGCAGTGCTTCCGACGAACGCTGCCGGGTGAATCACCGTTTCGAGTTCGTGACCCTGCTCACCAAGCCATTGCATTACCTTGGAGCGGGCATTGTTGCTCCCGACCGCGAGCACCACCGGTGAACCACGGAAGCCGGAAAGAAGCTCGCGGCCTCCTGCAACGCGAATATCGAGGACGGAGCCGCCGTGGGTCGCGGGATCGTCGTCGAGGATGACGATCTCCCGGTTCGGGGTTCGCGCAAGGACCGCTTCGATGACGACCTTGGCATGCCCGCCGCAACCGAAGACAACCAGCCGGTCAGCCATCTGCTGCAGGGCTGCGCGCCTTCATCATTGCGAGGACGACCTGGCCCTCGTCATGCTCCTCTGCGAGGAAGTCGGCGAGCCGTTGGCGGACGATCGTGCGGTTGCCGTGCCCAAGCGCTTCCTTCAGCCGCGACAGGAGTCCGTCGAGCTCGTCCTGCGAGATCACGCGCTCCTTGGCCATTTGAATGCGCGGATGGCGGGTGGTGACCAGGTCATTGCCGAGGAACAGCTCCTCGTGGAGCTTCTCGCCGGGGCGCAGCCCGACGTAGCAGATTTCGATATCGCCAGCCGGATTGTCATCGTCGCGGACGGTCATTCCGGAGAGGCTGACCATGTGCCGGGCAAGCTCGACCACCTTCAGCGGCTCACCCATGTCGAGCACGAAGACTTCGCCGCGCTCGCCCATGGCGCTGGCCTGCAGCACCAATTGGGTCGCTTCGGGGATCGACATGAAGAATCGCGTGATTTCCCGATGCGTGACCGTGATCGGACCCCCGGCGCGGATCTGCCGCCGGAAGCGCTGAACGACGGAGCCCGATGAATCGAGAACGTTGCCGAACCGGACGATCGTGAATCGCGTCCCGCAATCCTCTCGGTTCGCGTAGGCCTGGACGATGAGCTCGGCGACACGCTTACTCGCGCCCATCACGCTTTTCGGCCGAACCGCCTTGTCGGTCGAGATCATCGTGAAGCGGGTCAACTTCGCCTCGAACGCCGCGCGCACGACGGCCAGGGTTCCGAGCACGTTGTTCTCGATCCCGACCAGCTCATTCTCTTCGAGCAGCGGCACATGCTTGTACGCTGCAGCGTGAAAGAGGGTGTCGATTTCATGTTCGGCGATGATCCGGCGGACGAGCCGCTCGTTGAGCATCGATCCGACGACCGGGACAAGCTCGGCCGGGGCGACGTGCGGAAGCTTGCCGGCGAGGTCCAGCAGTTGCTCGTGAATTTGATAAAGCGCGAACTCGCTGTGATCGAGAAGGACCAGCCTGGCCGGATGCGCGCTCAGCACCTGCCGGCAAACCTCCGATCCAATCGAGCCACCGGCGCCGGTGACGAGAATCGAACGGCCCTCGACGGAGTCGCGGATCAGCTCCTCGATCGGCTCGACCGGGTCGCGCCGCAGAAGGTCGCTCACGTCGATCGGGCGGATGTCGCTGACGGTGAACCGGCCGGATACGATCTCCTCCGGCGCCGGAACGGTTTTCACCTCCAGCTCGAGCCCGCGCACCTGTGAGATTGCGGCTAGCCGTTCTGACCGGCTTGCCTTGGGCATCGCGAGGAACACTTCGTCGACGTCGCGCGACTGAGCAAGCCTCGGAAGCGCATCCGGGCTGTATATCGGCACGCCGGCGACGTCCTGACCCCTCAACGCCGAGTCAGAATCGACGAACGCCATCAGGCGATAGCGGGCGGAAGAGCGGACTGAGTTCGCAAGACTGATGCCGGTCGAATTGGCCCCGTAAATGACGATTTTTCGCGCGTCGGGGTCCGGAAGAACGCTCTCGCGCTCGGCGCCGGACAGCAGCAGCGCCATGAAGTAGCGGCCCATGAACAGCAGCAGGAACAGGAAGCCGCAGTAAATGAAGGCGACCGAGCGGGGCACCAGGAAGGTAATGTGACCGACCGTGATGTGGGCCTGCGCGACATAGACGAAGGTGACCCACGTCAGTGCCGCGACGGCCGCCGCCGCAAGAATCCGAGTGACCGTCCTGAGGTCGAAATAGCGCAGGACGATGTGGTAGATGCGCAGCCGATACAGTGCCGCAAGGCCGGCTGCGAACGACACCCCGGCCGAGAGCAGAACCGACCGGCTGTCGGGGAAGTAGATGATGCCAAGGCGTGTAGAAAAGGCCGCCCACAGCGCGACGATCATTGCGACGACGTCGTAAGTGACGAGGATCGTGCGCTTGGTCGAGCGGCTCAGGGCCGGGAGACGCTTTACGAGAAGGCGAAGCACGGCGGCGGCCTATCCGTGCTCGAGCACGTCGCGCGCGATTCCGGCGAGACGGTCGGCGCGGAGCTTCAGAAGATCAGGCCTCAGCGTCGGGTGCACCTCGACCATGAGGCTTCTCGCGCCAAGCGAGCGCGACACCGGGCAGTCGCGGGCGGGGAGATCGTCGAAGGCCTTCTCGAGATAGATTTCCGAGCAGCTGCCGGAAAAAACCCTGAGGCCAGCGGCCGCGGATCGTTCGAGGATTTTCGATCGCAGCGCTGCGGCCTCGCCGTCGCTGCCGCGATCGACATAGAAATAGAGTTTGTAAAAGGAGTGCCGAAGCGAATTGCCCCTCGGCAGCGGCGCGCGGAGGCCCGACACGGTACCCAGCGCATCGGCCCAGATGCCCGCATTCCGCGTCCGCGCCGCGATCCAGTCGTCGACCTTGCGCAGTTGCGCCAGGCCGATCGCCGCCTGCGGCCCGGTGAGGCGCCAGTTCGTTCCCACACGGTCGTGAAGCCAGCGGAAGGTGCCCGGATTGTCGGCCGGCAACGTGGCTTTGTCGAAGTCCTTTCCGTGGTCCTTGAACGACCAGGCCCACCGCCACGCCGCCTCGTCCTTGAAGGTTACGAGACCGCCTTCGCCGCCGGTCGACATGATCTTGTCCTGGCAGAACGAGAAAGCTGCAGCGTCTCCAAACGTCCCGACGGCCTCGCCGCCGATCTCCGCGCCATGGGCTTGTGCGCAGTCTTCGATGACCTTGATGTCGCGTCCGCGGACCAGATCCATGATCGCCGGAACGTTTGCGGGCCAGCCGGCAAGGTGGACGGGGATGACCGCGCGCGTGCGCTCGCTGAGGACGTCTGCGATCGATTCAGCCGTGATGTTGCCGCTGTCCGGATCGACGTCGGCAAAGACGGGGGTTGCGCCAACCAGCCGGGCGCACGATGCCGACGCGACGAAGGAGCGGGGCGAGACGATCACCTCGTCGCCTGGGCCAATGCCGAACGCGCGAAGCGCGAGCTCGAGCGCGAGCGAGCCGTTGGCTAATGCGATGGCACGGCCGCCGCCGAACCGTTCCGTCCACGCCTGCTCGAATGCGAAGACGTGCGGGCCTGTCCATTGGTTGACGCGCCCGGAACGAAGCACCGCGGCCACGGCATCGATCTCGTCGGGAGCATAGAAGGGCCATTGCTCGTCCGGGCGCGGCTCAAGCGTGCTCAGATCGTCCGAACCGGTATCCCGAGCGGGCCCGCCACTGAAAATTTCCCCTGACTTTCCCAGCATTTCCGCCGTCCGCGTCACATCCCGGGCACAGCCCTATTCCTGTTGTCTCCGACCAGCAAGCTCGGGTGCATCTGCTGAACAGGTGGAGCGGCGCGTTTGCGGCGCATCGACCAAAGGGCGACGAGGAGGGAGAAGATCATCGGGAACGACATGATGCGTTCGCGAAGGCCGAGACCCACGTTGTAATAGATGAGGGTCAGTCCCAGGAGGATCATGAAGGCAAAGAAGAGAGCGAACCGGATGAAGAACACTCGCCGTGCCAGCAACGCGACATCCCGCCAATGAACGATGACGTAAATGAAGGCGATTATCACTCCGACATTTTCGAACGACGGCACAATTCCCATCAGGCCATGGGCATCGAAGAAGAGCGGCCTGAACAACAGGCTTACGACCCGAACCGGGATCGGCGCATCTCCCATGGCAGTTGTGCCGCCTTGGGTCGCGTTGATGCCATTATGCGTGTTCAAGAAGTCGGACACGTCGGACACGCTGGTCGCGTCAACGCCGAAGGTGGTCTGGACGGCGCCCGCGGTAAACCAAATCCCTAGGAGCGCGAACGCGAACAGTGCGAGCTTGCGGCCGGTGCTGACGGATCGTTCAAAGATGGCTGCTCCGGCAAGGGCAGTTGCAGCCATCAAGGCGATGTGCGCCCTGAAGAGCACCATCACGCTGAGCGAGAGACAGAATAAAAACAGCCTTTTTCTCAGGCTGAGCATCGCGAACGTGCAAAGTGAAATCGCGAAGAACAACGGTGCGTCCTTGCCGATCGCGGCAGTCCAAAAGTTCAACGTTGGCAAGAACAGAAGGATCAAATAGCTTCGGCCTTCCGGTACCTGTACATAGGCTTCGATATCTTGGAAGACTCTGACCATTATCATCATTCCAGCGAAGCCAAACACTTGGAACAACATGAAACAATCGAGGTATGTCGCGCCATTTGACTTCAGCACCTGGACCAAATTCAACAAACCGACGGTTCCAAGTTCGAACCTGTGCGTGGACAAGTGGAAATAGTCGAAATAATATTGGCTTGAGTCTGCCACGGCGGTGAGGCTGAACTGATAATAATCTACCGCCGCAAAGATGTGCAGGATCATCAACAAGGTGCAGACCAGCAGCCGGTTGATGGTCAGCTGCCTCCACACGATCGCCATCGACAGGAAGCTGAGGAGGATGCCGAAGGCGCCGAACGCCGTCACTGCTTCGGCTCAATCGCTACGATCGGCACGGGCTTTTGCATCGGCTCCCACACGACAGGGGAGGTGCTGACGAGCTGCCGGCCAGGGAAGCGGTTGCGCGCCTTGAGCAGCATCAGGAGGAAGGCACGCAACGTCGATGGGCTGAGCGACGCCCACGCCGTCCAGATGAGCGCGCTTGCCGTACGGCCATTCCATGACATTTGAGCCCGCGACAGAAAGCGGCGGAGGAGTCGCGGCTTACCGCCAGCCCAAAGATGGAGAGATCCCAGCGCGATGAAAACGCGCGGATCGAGTTTGAGCGGCGCCGGCTCGGACCGGCTCAGCAGATCGTCGAACGGGAGCCCGTGTTCGAGCCGGTCGGTCGCCTGGAACACGGTCTGGAGAGCTCCTTCCATCCGCTCCCGCGTGCAAACGATGCGGGTGCTCGTCGTCGACTGCCGCACCCGGTACAGAGCGCGAGGGATGACCGCCACCCGTGCGATCGCCGCCATTCGCACCACCAGGTCCTGATCTTCCCAATAAACGCATTCGTTTCGATATCCACCAGCTTTTTCAAAGATTTCGCGGCGATACATCATTGAGCCGTGGGCGAACGGAACGAAAGCCGACCGGCGGGACAGCCTCCAGAACTCCGGGCCCCGAAGCTTCCTGCCCTTGCCATCGATCGTGTCGCATAAGCTCCCGACCACGCCGACATCATCATGACGGCGCAAAACCGCGAGCTGCTCGGCGAGGCGTTCAGGATAGGAAATATCGTCGGCGTCCATTCGCGCGACGAACGGAGCCCTTGCCTCTTCGGCGACCCTGTTGGAGCTCGCCACCGGGCCGAGGTTCTCGTCCACCCGAAGTAAACGGATGCGTGAGTCCACGGCGGCCCAGTAGCGCAGCCGTTCGCTCGAGCCGTCGGTTGAAGCGTCGTCGAGAACGACAAACTCGAACTCGCGGAAGGTCTGGCCCAGGATGCTCTCGATCGCCTCGTCGAGGTGCGGGAGCGCGTTGTGCACCGGCATCACGACTGCCAGCGGCGGCGGTTTTGCGGCGTTACGCCGTCGCAATGATGATACACGCTGGGGCATTGATGGAAGACTAAGCAGGGATTCCGTGAACGATAAAGGCTGTCATCGGGCCGTTTCCAACGCGGCTCGTGATCGGTACGGCCGAGAAGGTCAACTCGCGACGCACTCTCGGAAGTAGCCGATCGTGCGCTCGAGGCCCTCCTCGAGGCTAATTGTCGGCTCCCACCCGAGAATCTCGCGAGCCCGCCTGATGTCGGGCTGGCGTTGCTTCGGATCGTCCTCGCGCACCTTCGAATATTCCAGCGAAGTCGTTGAGCCCGTCATCTCGATCACCTTTTCGGCGAGTTCCCGGATCGAGATCTCTACGGGGTTGCCGATGTTTATCGGTCCGGTCACTTCGTCAGGGCTCTGCATCAGGCGGATGAGGCCATCGACGGTGTCGTTGACGTAGCAGAAGCTGCGGGTCTGGGTTCCGTCGCCGTAGAGCGTGATCGGCCGGCCCTCGAGCGCGCTGACAATGAAGTTGGACACCACGCGGCCGTCGTTGGGATGCATTCGCGGGCCATAGGTATTGAAAATTCGGGCGACCTTGATCTTCAGTCCAAGCTGCCGATGGTAGTCGAAGAACAACGTCTCGGCGCAGCGCTTCCCCTCATCATAGCAGCTCCTCGGACCGATAGGATTGACGTTTCCCCAATAGTCTTCGGTCTGCGGATGGATCGCCGGGTCGCCGTACACCTCGCTCGTGGAAGCCTGAAGAATTGGAATACGCAGCCGCTTGGCGAGCCCGAGCATGTTGAGCGCGCCGGCAACGCTCGTCTTCGTCGTCTGGACGGGGTCGTGCTGATAATGGACGGGAGATGCGGGGCAGGCGAGATTGAAGATCTGATCGACCTCGACGTAGAGCGGGAAGGTGACGTCGTGGCGAAGCACCTCGAACGCGGGATTGCCGAACAGGTGCATAATGTTGCGGCGCGTCCCGGTGTAAAAGTTGTCGACGCACAGGACCTCGTGGCCGAGCTCGATCAATATCTCGCAAAGGTGCGAGCCGATGAACCCGGCGCCCCCGGTGACCAGGATGCGCTTACTGTGTGATTTTCCCGGAATCATCGGCACGGACCTAGAGGATACGCAAGTCGGCGCAAGGGTCGGCCGGCCGTCTACGATCGCGACGATCGGCCAAGCCGGCGAAGGTTTTTTCCGTGGGGCGCCACTTCGACGAGCCGTCCGTGATCCAGCCGTGCAATCAGGTCGCATTGACGGATTGTAGATTGGCGATGGGCAACGATGAGGATTGTCCGTCCCTCACATCTGAGCCCCTCTAGCGCCTCGACGACAGCTCTCTCGGTGAGATCATCGAGTGCACTCGTCGCCTCGTCGAGAATGATGATCGGCGCGTCTTTGTAGATCGCCCGCGCTATCCCCAGGCGTTGCCGCTGGCCTCCAGAGAGACGGACGCCCCGCTCGCCTACGTAAGTGTCGTATCCCTCCGGCAGCGAGGCGATGAAACCGTGGAGTTGGGCCTTTGTCGCAGAGTCGATGATTCGATCATGGTCAATCGGGCTGTCGGGAAGGCTAAGAGCGATGTTCTCGGCGATTGTGCTGTCGGCAAGGAAAATCGACTGCGGCACATGGGCGATGCTCCGGTACCACAACTGGCGGTTGGCCGGCGTGAGGCATAGATCGTCCAGCGCGATTTCGCCGCGGTCGGCGGGCAATAGGGCCATGATCAGATCGACAAGGGTGCTTTTCCCGCTTCCCGTCGGGCCGACCAGCGCGAGCATCGTTCCGCGCGGTATGGAGAGGCTGACGCCGTCGATCGCTGCTTGACGGCGCGTAGGGTAGGTGAAGCTCACGTCTTTGAGAGTCAGAGCTCGGTGGAGAGCGAACGGCTGTTCCGGCAAGGTGGATTGGTCAGCGACGGGAAGCGACAAGAGTTCGATGACTTGGGCGAAGACGGATCTCTCTCCCTCGACCGTCGACCAGCCGGAGTAGACGCCTTGCACTAGCGGCAGTAGCCGTTGCGCTCCGAGCGCTAGCGCTCCGACTACGGGCAGCGCAGCCGAAATGCCGCCCGAACGGTTGGCTGCTGCAAGTGCGATCAGCGCAATGATTACGATCCCGCCGGTTTCGATGAGATATCGCGGTGCAAGGGCGATGAGCTGAGTTCCGGTGCGGGCCGAGCTCAGTCTGGCATCGACCTTGTCGAATCTGCGAAGATAAAGCGGTTGTGCATTATCAATGATGACGTCGCGGATTCCGCCCAGGCTTTCCTGCACGATCTTGAGCCGCTCGTCGAAGGCCGTTTCCAAGGCCTTTGAGTTGGCCTTGAGCCGTTTCCGCGTGATCGCCGAAATCAAGAGGTAGCTCGCCGCGAACGCCGCGGTCACCAAAAGTGTCGTCACCGGAGCGACACTCAGCAGGAGCGCAAGCACGAACATCCCGATTATGGCGCCGGTCACAGCTTGCATGAGCGGCAGCAGGACTTCGAACAAGAGCGTTTCCATCTTGTCGAGCGCCGAGAGCAGCGTGCTCGAGTTGCGATGGACGTGAAAACTGTAGGGCTGCAACAGAACGCGACGCTGGATCTCGAGCGAAAGCATGTGCCCAAGGGCGAAGATGAAGCGCCGGCTCGACCGCGCCAGCTGAAGCCGCACAATGCCGGCCGCTACCGCGATGAGGATGAATGCAATCGTCGCGAGCACAAGTGGATCAGCACCAAGGCCCGCCCGCTGCGCCAGAGAAATGAACGGCCGCGCTCGCGCGCCGCCGCTGTCAGCCAAGACGATCAAATAGGGTATGACCGCGCCGATTGTCGCAAGTTCGGCGACGGCCCCGGCCAGCATCAGCAATATTACGCCAACGAGATCACGCCGGAGCCGCGGCGTCATCAGCGCGTAAATGCGCTTGAGCCCGCCAAGGAGCGAGAATTCCTGCCGCGATTCGAGCGAGCCCATGGAAGCGTAGTAAGTCAGGATAGCTGCTGTCGACAAACCAGCGTGTTGCGATTAGCCGCGCGCCGGTGCCAGCGCCTTGCGTAACTCTTTGGATCGGCGACGCCCTCGGACCGGTCGAACGCGCCTGCCTGCGGTCCGTCCTCCGCCACGGCCACAGCGTCGCGCTCTATTGCTACCGGACCCCGAAAGGGGTTCCTGACGGTGTCGAGGTGCGCGAGGCGAGCGACATCTTACCCGAGGACAGCATCTTCCTTCACGAGGCGGGCAGCGTCGCAGCCTTCGCCGACTGGTTCCGCTTCGAGCTCCAGCGCCGCAGTCTCGGCACCTGGATCGACACCGATGTTTATCTCGTCCGGCCGCTTGATGCTGACCGGCCTTATCTATTCGGCAAGGAAGACCCGAAGCTGATCAACAACGCGGTGTTCAGGGTCCCGCACGATTCCGAGCTTCTGTCGGCTTTGCTTGAGGTGTTCGACATGCGGAAGGTGCCCGAATGGCTGCCGTTCCGTTCCTACCTTCCAGCCCGTGCCCGCCAGATTTTCAGCGGCCGCGTCGACCTTGGGCGCATGCCATTCGGAACCACAGGCCCGGACGCACTGACGGCAGCCGCGACCCGGCTCGGCCTGGCTGAGGAAGCATTGCCGATCGAGGTCTTCAACCCGGTGCCTTGGCAAAAGGCCGACTGGATTCTGGATCCCTCCGTCTCACTCGAGTCCGTCACAACGCAGCGGACAGTTGCAGTCCATCTGTGGAACGAGTGCATCAAGGAGTTCAAGAACAGCCCGGCGGCGAAGGGCAGCTTTCTCGACCGGTTGCACCGCGAGGGGAAGGATTAGGAAACCTGCTGCGCGTCGACACTGTCGTCGAAGGCCCACTGAAGAACGTTCAATAGCTGCTTCGCCGGCTCAACCTGGTCGAGATAATATTCCCAATTGCTGCGCCTCATCGCCCCCGCGGCTTCGGGATTGCTGAGCAGCCGGTCGCAATTGGCCACACATTCGTCCGGTCCGCTGAAGCTGAGATAATTGAACCCCTCGGCCAGCTGTCGCGGCAGCACTGCTTGCGGCTTATGTCCAACGATCGCGCGCGAGGCTGCCAGATACTCGCCCATCTTGAACGCGATCGAGTCATGCAGTCCGCGGGAGTAAACGGCGACCAGCGGCTTCTTCAGCAGACGGGCATACGACCGCATGCTGAACGGGAGCCGAGTGATCGCTCCGGGATAATGTTTCTGCGCAAACGGCGTCGGAACCAGGCCGCCCAGGAAACGATCGCCGAACGCGCGCCGCAAAGCTGTGACTAGGGCCACCCTTTCTTCGTTGATGGCGGTCGTCAGCGGATCCGCGTTCGGCGGCTCCCAGACGCGCGTTTGAAACAGGACGAGTTGCTCCGCCGGCCTGTCGGGCGGGCATTCGAAAGACTGAGGTGTCGGGAGCGCAAGAAGCTGACGAGCGTCGGTCCACAGCTGTCGCGCACCGACCTTCGCCGCGTGCCGTGCACTCACAAGCTTCGCCGCCGTCGACAGCCGGATTTGCGGATTGTTCAAACCGAACGGCCGGATTTTCCCAATGAGCTGAGGCGAAAGCTCGGCAAGCGCTTCGGGCCACAAACTTCGCTTGAAATAAAGGTCGGCGCGTTCGAGGTCAGGCAGGTGAACGAGCCAGCGCTCGTCCGACAGGTCGATGGCAATTTGCCGTGAGACTCCGTCCCGAGCGACGGCCAGTCCGACCACGCGCGGATAACTCGCTCGGGCTCTTTCGACCGCGATCGAGAAACGGATGTGTCCCTGCCGTTCGAGACTGTTTAGGCCTTCGAACAGCTTTGACGTTTCCTGGACGCTTGTTGCCTGGTCCACGCGCGCTGTCACCACGAATTGCGTCATCAGTCGGCTAATGCTTGGCCGAGCTTGCGGGGGAAGGTGCCGGCTGATCCATCAAGGGCGCCCCTCCCGGCTCCGCCGTGGGGCGATCCCAGCTAATCTCGCGTCCCCACGCGCGCGCTCGAAGCGCTTTGAAGTAGCTGTCCTGCGGCGGCATCGCTTTTGAGATTGCCCAGAGAACCCGCAAAACGGCGGACGACCTCGTCCTCCCTTTGTAGAGATGGAATGGATCCAGCCGGACGTCGAAGCGCGCTGCTTCGTCCCTGAACCGCCTCATGATTCGAAGCGTCCGCAGCCACATCGGTCCTGGCGTCCTCGTCAAGCGAACATTGTACCAGAGGCAGAAATTCACGAATGTTTCTTCCAAATGCTCTCGCACGTCCGTTCCGAGATTCAGCTCACGAAAGTAGCTCATGGCAATGCATGCGTTTTCGAGCCGATCGTAAAAGCGCGGGTCCGAACCGTTCCGGTCCCGAGTCACCGATTGAGGATCGAGGACAACGTGATAGGCGACGAAGTCGATTTTGCGGTAGCAAGAGACGAATAGCGGAACGACCAGTTCGAACGCTGTCTCGTAAGCACAATATTCGGGGAAGCGAATTCCGTTGCGCCTGATGAAATCGGCCGCGAACCATTTCGCGACGAATGTCTGGGCGATGCTCGGCGGCGCAAGCTTCTCACCAGCAGAGTGCATTCCGGGGACGATCGGGCAGAACGTCTCCGGGTCCGTGTAATCCCATGCGATCACGTCGACGCCGGCGAGGTCAAACGTTTTCGCGACTGCAACCGCGGCCGGCACGATGTCATCGTCGGAATCGACGAACCAGATGAAGCGGCCCTTCGCCATGTCGAGCCCGCTATTGCGCGCGGCGCCGGGCCCGCCATTGGTCCGTTCTAACAGCCTGACGCCGACCGTCGACGTGCGGGCGAATTCGCGGAGGATCGCCGGCGTCGTGTCCGTGGAACCGTCGTCCACCAGGATCAGCTCGACCTCATCGCCGGGTGTAAGTTGAGAGAGGCTGTGGAGCAGCGGGCCGCATTTCTCCGCCGAATTGTGAAATGGCACCACGATCGAAAGGAACGGACTCTTACCCATGTCGCCCGGCGTCGCCGATCCGTTGGTCGAACGCACTAATCATCCGCAGTCTGCGCTGGTCCAATGCCTCGACCAACCTGCCGGCCGTTCCCGCGAAAATTTCCTTGGGGCGGATTTGGAGAAGCGGATCACAAGCATCGAAACGAGGTCCCTCGGTCTCCGATTTCTGGCGGCGGCGTGCGCGCGTCGCAAGGCGCTCGAGCGAGTGGAGAAAATTGAGCGTCGTCCGGACGGGATCGCGCCACAGGGCCGCGAGCGACAGTTTCGCAGCGGCGGCGTATTTGCGTTGCCAAACGAAGGCCTCGGCAAGCTCGGAATATTGGCGTGCCTCAGCCCATCGGCACACGCGGCCGGCGTGGCGCGGCACGATGCCGGCTGCTCGTCCTGCGACAATTCTCCAGCTTTCGAGCATCGCGCCGGCGTCGGCGGACAGCGAGCCGTGCGTATATCGATAGGCGGCGAGATATTCGGGCACGAACCCGATCGGGTGGTTTGCGAATATGCCCAGCTGCAGCATCAGGTCCTGCCGCGAGTGCAGTCCCTTGGTGTGCTTGTCGGCCTCGATCAGGACCGAGCGCCGCATCAGCGCCGAACTGTTTGCACCGGCGAGGCTTTCATAAAGACTGCGGCACAGCGCCCGTCTCGGGTATCGCTGCTCGGGCACGTCGTGCATCACCCGGCCGTTCGCGTCGATCATTCGGAGAAACGTGTAGATGAACGCGAGTTCCGGCTCGGCCTGGGCGAGCGCCACCTGCTTTTCCAGCTTGGCGGGGTGCCAGAGGTCGTCCGAATCCAGGTACGCGACATAGTCGCCACGCGCTTCGCGGAGACCCGCGCTGTAGGCGGCCGCGACGCCGCCCCAATCTCTGCGCAGGAGGCGGATCCGGGGATCGTGCTTCAGCAGCGGCTCGACGGTCGCCGCGGTCGCGTCGGTCGAGCCGTCGTCGACAACGATGATCTCGACATTGCGGTAGGTCCCGTTGGTCACCGACGCGAGCGTTTCGGCAATCGTGGCTTGCCGGTTATGTGCCGCGATGACGACCGACACCAGCGGCTGTCTGCGGCGCTGCTCGCTCATCGATCAAGCCTGAGCCGGCGCTCAGAGCTCACGGAGCACTCGGGCAAAGATCTCGGGCGTCCAATTGCCGACACCGACGCGCGGGAGGCGCGAAAGACTGGCCCGCGGCCCGACGGCTCTGCCTTCAGTGGTGCAAGCACAGGCGAACCCGCATTCCGCAACGATCGACCTGGCTTCGTCGTCATAGTCGCCAAAGGGATAAGCGAACGTCGCCGGTGTTTCACCCGCCAGGGCTTCGCAGCGACCGATGCTGAGGCGAATCTCGCGCCGTTTTCGGTCGGAGGGTAGTGAAGGTAGGGAGGAATGGGTGAGCGCGTGCGACCCGATCTTCACGGTCGGACTATTGATGGACCTCACCTGCTCCGGCGTCATGACGGGCGCCCCTTGTGACTCTGCCGAGCTCTGCGTTCTGAGCTCTTCGATCAGCCGGTCAGTGTCCTCGATCTGCCTGGTCCGGTTAGCGGCCCAGATACGCCAGAACAGCTGCTGCCGCCGCGTCTTTGGCGGCGCGTTCGGGCGCCAGGTCCACTCGCCGGCTTCCGACGACCCAAGCTCGAAGGTCTCACCGCCTAGCGACAAACGCGTGCCGCTGAATCCGATGATCAAGCTCGCCAGCTCATCCCACCAGAATGCCTGTCGATTCTCAATCACGTCCGCCGGGATGAATATGGTGGCCGGCAGCCGGAGCCGTTCCAGTACAGGTACTGCGGCCGTCGCCACCGATGCGTACCCGTCATCGAACGTCACTGCCGCGGCTTTCGGGGGAAGCGTACCGGCCTCGTGACGTTCGGCGAACTCCGCCAGCGGTAGCACCGTCCGTTCGGTCGCGAGCCACTCCATCTGCCGCTCGAACAATACGGGCGACACGGAAAGACCCCAGGGATCGAACGGCTCCTCGTCTATGCGGTGGTACATCAGGATGACCGGCCGCAGGGGCCAGTCCGTGCGCGGCATCGCTCGGCGGATCGCTTTCCGACCGAGTTGCCGTACCCTTTCGGCAATCTGGAGCACGTTCATCGGCTGATTTGTCTCACGAGCCTGCGATCACGAACAGCAGCCGTGCAGCGTAACCGGCCACGACGACCGGCGCTACGGCAAGGAGCAGCTCCTTCAACTGCTTGAATCCGCGCCCGTCTTCTTCAACGCTCGCGAAATGCAGCGCGAGCGCCAAGGCGATCGCGAGCGTGGTCCAAAGGTAATAGCGCCAATCGGTCGCAACGCCGATCAGGAAGTAACCGAGTCCGTAGATCATGCCCGACCAGGCAAGAGCTCGAGGACCGGGGTCGGCCCGGCCTCGAACCAGCAGCCATCCGCCGGCCGCGAGCCACAGGCATGGCCAGTAAAGCAGGTTCTTCTTCACGAAATCATTGACGATCTGTCTTGCCCGCGGCTGCTCGCATCCAGTGTAGTCGGGGGCGGATTGGCACCGAAGAGTCGGAGATACGGCGAAAGCCGTCGAACTGTTGAAGTACGCAAGCCGGTGGGTCGCATAGGCGAGCGGATGCGTAGCTATCGCCTCGAGCCACCGTCGAGTGAGTGCGCTCGCGCCCTCATCAGTGGCCGCGAGCCGCTCGAACAGATGGCCGCATTGCGGTGAGTCGAGCGGATCCCAAAAGTACGGTCGGTAACAGCCGGGCGGCACATCGAGCAGCGCGCGGTCGCCGGAAAAGTGCGCGATACCCGCCATGTCGAACAGCTCGAGGCTCGCTTGCGCATGCGTTCGCGACGCTTTCAGCATACTGTGGTCAACAAAGCTCGCCGCCGGGACCATGACGAGGCCGAGCAGAGCGGTAACGATGATCGCCCGGCCGGCGCGGACCGACTCCGGTGCGATCCACCAAAGCAGCAACGGACCAGCCGCAAGCGCGCCGTTCCACCGCACGAGAACAGCGTAAGCGAGAAGGACGCCGACGATGACGGACTTGGCAATACTCAGCGGGCGGCCAAGGGACCGCTGCCTGTAGAGCAATCCGAACGCGGCACTCAGGCTCGCCGCGAGACCGACGTCTTTCTGGATCGCTCCGAGCATCACCAGCATCAGCGGGTGAGCCATTGCGATAAGCGGGAGAATTTGCCTCCATCCCCCTCGCCGCGCGGCGGCATCCCACAAGGCCCATACACCGAGCCAATAGAGGGCTACATGAACCGCGAGGAGCGGTGCCGGCCCGGGTGCGATGTTGCCGAGCAATCGCCAGAAAGCCGCCATGATCGGAGGGTGCCAATCGGTGAAGCGCCCACTGAGTGCCTCTTGGAGCTGCGTGGTTGAATCGGGGTCGAGCGTACCGGGGAAGTAGATCGCAAAGCTAACGGCCGCGCAGGTCGCGGCTGCTGCCAGGCGGAGCTGAGCTGCAGTGAGCGGCAGTCGGGAAATGCCGGGGGCGGGACGACGTTGCACCAGCCCTGTTTAGCTCCCGTTGGGGACTTTGGTGAAGGAAGCACTCGCGCCAGTCGGACGCGCAGTTGGCGGTAGATCATGAAATTGGGAAAAGAAAAGGGCCGCTTCCGCGGCCCTCCTTTATTCGCCGGTGCTGTGGGTCAGCGCGAGTAGAACTCGATGACCAGGTTCGGCTCCATCCGTACCGGATAAGGGACCTCGTCGAGCTTGGGCACGCGCGTGTAGGTGACCTTCGACGTGCCGTCCGGAACCACGTAATCGGGGATGTCGCGCTCGGCGAGGCCCTGCGCCTCGATCACCAGCGCCATCTCCTGCGCCTT
>Ga0157369_10003904_pt1 | contig 17682 bp, 18 predicted proteins | sample C25metaG_FD_113461 | JGI IMG/M metagenome (GOLD analysis project Ga0157369, IMG submission 113461) | Corn rhizosphere microbial communities from Kellogg Biological Station, Michigan, USA - C2-5 metaG | ecosystem: Host-associated > Plants > Roots > Rhizosphere > Soil | place: USA: Michigan... | reverse complement strand
GCGAGCTGAGCGAGCGGGTCGGCGCGGGCCCGGCGCTCCCGCCGGCCGGCCGGCGACATGGCCCACAAACCCGCCCGCTCCTCGGCCAGGCCGAGCTGGGCAAGAGCGGCCAGTGAAGCCGCGGCCGCGGCGGGGGTGACCCCGGCCGCCGCGGCGATCTGGTCGACGCCCGCGCCGCCCTGCACCGGCACGCCCTCGAACACCCGGCGCACCGTCGGGCCGAGCAGGTCGCGGGCGGTCGGTGGCGAGGACAGCGGCTCGGCCATCTCCCCCATGTGCCCGCACTGCTCCACGATCTCCTCGACCCGTGTCACGACCACGGTGTCCGGGCGCTCGCGCAGCAGCTGATGGCACCCGGCCGACACCGCCGACGTGACCGGGCCCGGCACCGCCATCACGTGCCGGTTGAGGCGGGCGGCGTACGTCGCCGTCGCCCGGGCCCCCGACCGGACCGCCATCTCCACGACGACGGTGCCCGCGGACAGCGCGGCGATCAGCCGGTTGCGAACCAGGAAGCGCGGCCGCTGCGGCGCCGCACCCGGCGGGTGCTCGCTGATGACGGCCCCTTCGGCGCAGATGCGCTCGTAGAGCGCGCGGTTGCCCCTCGGGTACGCCACGTCGACGCCGCACGCCAGCACCGCGATCGTGCAGCCGCCCGCACTCAGGGCTCCCTGGTGCGCCGCCGCGTCGATGCCGAACGCCAGGCCCGACACCACCGCCCATTCGCGCTCGGCGAGCCCGTAGGCGAAGTCCTGCGCGATGAGCAGCCCGTACGCCGTCGCGACCCGGGTGCCGACGACTCCGACCGCCCGCAGGCCGATGTCGGCGAGCGACACCGGCCCGCGCACCCACAGCGCGAGGCAGTCGAGCCCCTCCCAGGCCAGATCGTCGAGCGCCCGCGGCCACTCCATGTCGCCGGGGCAGACCAGGCGAGCACCCGACGCAGCCGCGCGATCGATATCGCGTCGCGGGTCGGCGGTCACCAGCCGGTGCCGCAGCGCCTCGACGTCGACGCCGGGCAGCGGCCGCCCGTCGCGGACGTCGGCAACCGTCTGCTCGGCGCCGACATCACGCACCCGCTCGGCCAGAGCTCGTACCCCCGGCTCCGCGATCCGCGTCAGCGTCGCCCGGGCGAGACGTTCTGCGTCGCTGATGCCCGCGGCGGCGGCCGACGTCATGCGCTCACCGCGAAGCCGCCGGCGAGATCGGCAACCGCGCGGCCGGCCCGCAGCGCGAGGGCGCGGTGGACGTCCTCAGAGTTGGGCTGATCGCGCCCGGCCAGGTCCGCCAGCGTCCAGGCAACCTTCAGCACCCGGTCGACGCCGCGGCTGGACAGCGCGCCGAGGTCCACGACGCGACGCAGCGGCCGGCCGGCACCCGCGGCGACCGGCCAGCGGCGGCGCAGCACCGGCCCGGGAACCTCGGCGTTGGTCGACCACGGCGTGCCGGCCAACCGTGCGGCCGAACGCCCGCGCGCGGCCAGCACCCGCTCCCGGATCGCCGCGCTCGACTCGGCCTGCGAGCCAGGCGAGAGCGCCCGCACCCCGGCGACGCCGGACTCCACGATCAAGCCCCGGCTCACCGGCAACAGCTCCAGGATGAGGTCGAGGCGGTCGCGCAGCGCTCCGGTGAGCTTTGCCTGATAGGCGCGGGCGGTCGCCGACGGACACGTGCAGACGGCCACCGCGGCGTCGCGCCCGGCCGCGGAGCACGGGCACGGGTTGGCGGCGAGGACGAGCTGGAAGCGGGCCGGGTAGGTCACGACACCGTTCGCGCGGGCGAGGGTCACGACGCCGGACTCGAGCGGCTCGCGCAACGCATCGAGCACCCGCGGCGAGAACAGTGGCGCCTCGTCCAGGAACAGCACGCCGCGGTTGGCCAGCGAGACGGCTCCGGGTGTCGCCAGCCCGCTGCCGCCGCCCACGACCGACGCGACCGTCGCGGTGTGGTGCGGCGCGCAGAACGGCGGCCGCGTGATCAGCGGCATGCCCGGGCGCAGCCGCCCGGCGACCGAGTGCAGACCGGTGACCTCGAGCGCCTCGTCCTCGCGCAGGTCCGGGAGGATGCCGGGCAGCCGCTCGGCCAGCATCGTCTTGCCGACGCCCGGAGGACCGAGCATCAGCACGTGATGGCCGCCGGCGGCCGCGACCTCCATCGCCGCCCGCGCATCCTGCTGGCCCAGGACGTCGCGGAAATCGGGCTGCGCCTCCTCCGTGACCGGAGCAACCGGACCGCGCTCCGGCTCGTCGGGCAACTCGGCCTCGCCGCGCAGCCACGCACAAAGCTCGCGCAGCGACCCGACGCCGGCGATCTCGGCACCCGCGACCAGCCGGGCCTCGCCGAGATTCGCGCGCGGCACGACGAAGCGGCGCGCGCCGCGGCGGAACGCGCCGATGACCGACGGCAGCACGCCGGTGACGCCACGGACCCGGCCGGCGAGATCCAGCTCGCCGATCACGACCCACGGCTCCAGCCCGTCCCGCGGCAACGCCTCGGCGGCGGCGAGCAACGTGGCCGCGATCGCGAGGTCGAACCTGCTGCCGCTCTTCGGCACCGTCGCGGGCGAGAGCGACACGGTGGTCCGGCGCTGCGGCCACTTCTCGCCGGAGTTGGTGATCGCGGCGCGAACCCGGTGCTTGACCTGCCCGAGCACCCGGTCGGAGAGCGCGGTCAGGGTGAACTCCGGCACGCCTTGCCCGACGTCGACCTCGACATCGACGACGTGCGCCTCGACCCCGACCAGGGCGACCGACCGGCTCCGGGCGAGCGCCATCAGAACGCCCCACGCAGGTGCTCGACGGCGGGGCCGCCGGCGCGCGGCAACAACACGCTCACGACGTCGAACCGGACGTCCAGGTCGGCGCCGGAGGGATGGTCGCGCAGCCAGAGCATCGCCAGCCGTCGCAGCCGGTCGGCCTTCGTCCGGGTCACCGCCTCGGCCGGCGTCCCGAATGCATCGGTCCGGCGGGTTTTCACCTCGCAGATGACGAGGACGTCCCGCTCGCGCGCGACGATGTCGATCTCGCCTTGAGCGCAGCGCCAGTTGGTCGCGACGATCGCGAGCCCGGCGTCGGCGAGGTGCCGGACGGCGAGCTGCTCGCCGTACCGCCCGAGTGCGTCCTTGACCCGCACGCCCACCACCTCCGCGGGACACGATGCGGGCCGGCGGGATGCGGGTCGAGGCGTCCAACGCAAGCTGTGGACGCGGCGGACGCGGCGACGTGCTGTGGAGGGAAACCCCGCGGCGGGAAACCCCGCGGAGGGAAGCCCCTAGGCGCGCGTATCGACCTCGCCGTCAGGCTTGCCCGGCGGGGCGAGCGCCGTGACGGAGACGCGGTCCACCTCGCCGTTCTCCTCGCTGGTCCCGGCCGCCGCCTGCACCGATGGGACCGCGACCCCCTGGGAGTCTCCGGGGGTGGGTACGCCGCCGTCGACCGGCGGCGCGGCGGAGCGTTGCATCGACTCCGCACCCGCCTCGTCGTCCACCTCGGCCGGGCCGGCCGGCGTTCCCTGGTCACCGCGGGCGCGCGAGGAGGACCCCGCCTGGGCCGAGGTCTCCGGCGACGTGCCGAACGGCTCGTTCTTCTGCTGGTCGGGGGCGGGCGGTCGCGTCTCGTTGTCGGTCACACCCCAGCCGTACCCACGACGGCGCGCGGGCTACCCGCCGTACGGGTTAGGCGCCGTAGGACGGACCGCCGCCGCCCTGCTCACCGTCGGGTACCTGGAGGTCACTCTTCGCGAGCTCCTCGACGTTGACGTCCTTGAACGTGAGCACGCGGACGTTCTTGACGAACCGCGCCGGCCGGTACATGTCCCAGACCCACGCGTCCTGCATGACGACCTCGAAGTACGTCTCGCCTCCGTCGACGCGCTCGTGCACCGTCACGTCGTTCGTCAGGTAGAAGCGGCGCTCGGTCTCGACGACGTAGCTGAACAGGCCGACGACGTCGCGGTACTCGCGGTAGAGCTGCAGCTCCATCTCGGTCTCATACTTTTCGAGATCTTCCGAGCTCACGCCGTCTCCACCCATTCGTCGTCGTCGGCTCCAGTGTCGCGCAGCTGCGTCCCCGGCCGCAGGGCACCGCGCACGTTGACGTAGGAGAACCGGTGCTCGGCGCACGGCCCGTGCCGGCGCAGCGCTTGCTGGTGCTCCGGGGTGCAGTACCCCTTGTGCACATCGAATCCGTAGTCCGGGAACTGCTCGTGCAGCTCGACCATCAGCCGGTCCCGGGTGACCTTCGCGACCACGGACGCCGCGGCGATGCAGGCCGCGACCCGGTCGCCCTTCCACACCGCGAGCCCGGGGACGTCGAGGCCCGGCACCGGGAAGCCGTCGGTCAGCACGTACGACGGCGCGACGGTCAGCCGGGCGAGGGCGCGGCGCATGCCGAGCACGTTGCTCACGTGCAGCCCGCGCCGGTCGACCTCCTGCGGCGGGATGACGACCGCGGTCCACGCGACCGCGCGCCGGACGACCTGCGCGTAGACCCGCTCGCGCGCGGCCGGCGTCAACAGCTTGGAGTCGGCGAGACCCGGCACCTGGCCGCGCTTGCCCTCCGGCAGGATCACCGCGCCGACGACCAGCGGCCCCGCGCACGCGCCCCGGCCGGCCTCGTCGGCCCCGGCCACCGGCCACAGCCCGCGCCGGGCCAGCGCCCGCTCGTACCCGTACAGCCCGGCATCACGCCGGACAGTTGTGACCGGAGCGCCCACCTCGGGGGCCGGTCTCGCCGTACGGGAGGACATCGAAAGGCAGCGTACGACGGACGAACTCAGCGCGCGGGAAGACGCCGCGAACGCCGTACCCGGCGGCGGTAGGACACGCGCCGGCGCACGAGGGTCAGCGGTACGGCGCCGACGAAGCCGAGCACCAGCGGATCCGAGGCGGCGCCGAGGGCGGCGAGGCCCTTCTGGTGGAACGTGCCCGGGACCGGCAGGGTCTTCCAGTCCGACGGCGGCCACACGACGACGAACGCCCGGCCGATGACATCGCTCGCCGGGATGGTGCCTTGATGGTCGCCCATGTGCACCCGCGAGTCGGCGCTGCCGCTGCGGTTGTCACCCATCACGAACAGCCGGCCCTTCGGCACGGTCACCGACTGGCCTTCGAAATTATCGTCCTTGCACTGGTTCGAGCCCGGGTAGAGGAACGGCTCGACCAGCTTCACGTTGTTGACGTAGAGCGTGTCGTTGGTGCACCGCACGGTGTCGCCGCCGACGCCGATCACGCGCTTGATGAAGTCCTTCGAGCTCGGCGCCGCGACACCGATCGCCGAGCCGATGTCGTGGAAGAACCGGCCGATCGGGTTCGACGGCGTGTGCGACACGAACTCCGGCTGCTCCTGCCAGGACTTCGGGCCCTTGAACACCACGATCTCGCCGCGGTGGATGTCGCGGATCCGGTAGATCAGCTTGTTGACCAGCACCCGGTCGTAGGGATGGTTGTGACCGAGGTACGGACCGCCGGAGAGCGTGTTCTCCATCGACGCCGACGGGATGTAGAACGCCTGCACCAGGAACGTCTTGATCAGCAGCGCCAGCACGAGCGCGATCAGGATGAGGAACGGCAGTTCCTTCCAGAACGACGTCTTGCTCGGCGGCGGGATGGGCCGCGGGCGGTCGCTGGACGCGCCGGTCTCGTCGTACGGCTCGATCGGCGTCTCTGCCGTTGCGTTGCCGGCGGGCGTCTGCTCGGCCGACGGCTCAGCCGGATCGGTGGGATGCACGGGCTCGCTCGGCGGCCGGGTCAGCGCGCCGGGATGGCGTCGCGCTTCTCCTTGATCTTCGCCTTCTTGCCGCGCAGCTCGCGCAGGTAGTAGAGCTTCGCGCGGCGCACGTCGCCGCGGGTCACGACCTCGACGTGGTCGACGATCGGCGAGTGGACCGGGAACGTCCGCTCGACGCCGACGCCGAAGCTGACCTTGCGGACCGTGAACGTCTCGCGCACGCCGCCCCCCTGGCGGCGGATGACGACGCCCTGGAAGACCTGGATGCGCTCGCGGTTGCCCTCGACCACGCGGACGTGGACCTTCACGGTGTCACCCGGGCGGAACGCGGGGACGTCGCTGCGCAGTGAGGCAGCGTCGATCGAGTCAAGGGTCTGCATGGGACTGTTCCTCACGGGTCGCAAGAAAACGTGACAGTCAACTGTGCCACAGCCGCGCGCTAGCTCAAAAGATCCGGCCGCACCCGCTCGGTGCGCGCCCGCGCCTGCTCCCGCCGCCACGCCGCGATCGCGCCGTGGTCACCGGAGAGCAGAACGGGCGGTACGTCCAGTCCGCGCCACGTCGCCGGGCGGGTGTACGCCGGCGCTTCGAGCAGGGCCTTGTTGTCGGGATCCGGCTCGTGCGACTCGTCGGCGATGCTCTCCGCGTTGCCCATGAACCCCGGCAGCAGCCGCGCGACCGCCTCGACCATCACCAGCACGGCCGCCTCGCCACCGGCGAGCACGTAGTCGCCGAGCGAGACCTCCTCGACCCGCAGCCGCCGGGCCGCGTCGACCACGACCCGCGCGTCGATGCCCTCGTAGCGCGCCGGCGCGAACACCAGCCGCTCCTCCCCGGCCCACGCCCGCGCGTCGGCCTGGGTGAACCGGCGCCCGGCCGGCGTCGGTACGACGAGAACCGCGCCGTCCGGCGCGACCGCGTCGAGCGCGCGCCCCCACGGCTCGGGCCGCATGAGCATTCCGGGGCCGCCGCCGTACGGCGCGTCGTCCACCGTCCGGTGCACGTCGTCGGTCCACTCGCGCAGGTCGTGCAGGTGCACGTCGAGCACGCCGCGCTCCCGCGCCTTGCCGAGCAGCGACACGTCGAGCGGGCCGAAGTACTCCGGGAAGATCGTCACGACATCGATGCGCATGGACCGTTCAGAGCTCCAGCAGACCGTCGGGCGGCGTCACGACGACCCGGCCCGCGGCGAGATCGACCGTCGGCACGATCGCCCGGACGAACGGCACGAGCAGCTCGGCTCCGTCGGGCCGCCGTAGAGCGAGCAGCGGCGCACCCGGCGGGTGCAGCACGTCTTCAACGACGCCGAGCGCTGCGCCGTCGGCGGTCTCGGCGCGCAGGCCGACGAGGTCGTGATCCCAGAAGTCGTCGTCGTCACCGGTCGCCGTACTGGTCGAGGAATCGGCGACGAGCAGCGTTCCGCGCAGCGCCTCGGCAGCGGTGCGGTCGGGTACCTGCGCGAACAGCACCAGCAGCCGCCCGGAGTGCCACCGGGTGCGCTCGATCGTGAGCGGGCCGCGGTCGGCCGGGTCGGTCTCGAGCACCTGCCCGAGCGCGAACCGGCCGTCCGGGTCGTCGGTGCGTACGTCGACCGCGACCTCGCCGCCGATGCCGTGTGCGCGGGCTACCCGGCCGACGACCAGCCGCACCGCGACCCTCCCGCCGGCAGAGGTCAGCGCACCCGGTCGACGTCGACCAGGTCCACGCGGACGCCGCGGCCGCCGAGGGCGGCGATCACGGTGCGCAGCGCGCGCGCCGTACGGCCGCCGCGGCCGATCACCTTGCCGAGGTCGTCCGGGTGGACACGGACTTCGAGCACCTTGCCGCGGCGCAGGTTGCGCAGGTCGACCTGGACGTCGTCCGGGTTGTCGACGATGCCGCGGACGAGGTGCTCGAGGGCCTCTTCGAGCATCAGCTCTCGTTGTCCTCAGCCGCAGGCGCTTCGTCCGCCTCAGCCGCGGGCGCCTCAGCCGCGGGCGCCTCAGCCGCGGGCGCCTCAGCCGCGGGCGCCTCCGCCTCGGCAGCCGGAGCTTCGTCCGCAGCCGGAGCTTCGTCCGCAGCCGGAGCTTCTTCCGCAGCCGGCGCCTCGGCCTCGGCCGCCGGTGCTTCGGCCTCCGCAGCCGGAGCGGCCTTCTTCGCCGCGGTCTTCTTGGCCGGCTTGGCCTCGGCCTCCGCCAGGCTCTCCTTGGCCGCCGCCTCGAAGATGGCCTTGCGGTCCGGACGCGGCGCGGCGGTCTTGACGCCTTCCGCCGGCGCGGCCTCGCCCTTGAACTTCTGCCAGTCGCCGGTCACCCGGAAAATGGCCGCCACGGGCTCGGTCGGCTGCGCGCCGACGCCCAGCCAGTACTGCGCGCGCTCGGAGTTGACCTCGATGAAGCTCGGGTCTTCCTTCGGGTGGTACTTGCCGATCGTCTCGATGACGCGGCCGTCGCGCTTGGTGCGCGAGTCGGCGACGACGATGCGGTAGTACGGCGCACGGATCTTGCCCAGGCGCATGAGTCGGATCTTGGTTGCCACGCGGTTGTTTCTCCTACGAAGAGGTGGGCGTACGCCGTCCCGCGTGGGGTGCGGGGCGCCGACCGCCCTGGGTCCGCCGGAGACAGGTAGAGGGCCCGAGCCCGGCGAGTGCTCCCGGCCATGATGCCAGAGTCGGGCGGCGCATACGAGCCCGCGCATGATCATCGCCGTCACGGCGACATCTATGTCGCCCTGGCGGCGCAACGGCCGGGCAACGGCCGGGGCAACCCCGGCGGCTACGCCTCCGGCGGGAGCTTGAGGTTGGACAGGTCCGGGTTGAGCCCCGGCGGGAGCTTCATCCCCGGCGGGAGCTGCAGCGTCGACGGGTCGAAGCCGGCCGGGAGGCCACCGGGCAGGCCACCGGGAAGCCGCGGCACGCCGGCGCCGGCGGGGCGCCCCGACCTACCGCCGCCCTTGCCCTTCTTGCCCTTCTTGTTCGCGCGCTTGACCGCCCGCCGCATGCCCGGCAGCGAGTTGGTCATCTGCTTCATCATCTTGCGCGCCTCGAAGAAGCGGTCCACGAGACTGTTGACCTCGGTGACCGTCACGCCGGAGCCGCGCGCGATGCGCAGCCGGCGGGAGCCGTTGATGAGCTTCGGGTCGGCGCGCTCGGCCGGGGTCATCGACCGGATGATCGCGGCGATCCGGTCGAGGTCGCGGTCGTCGATCTGGCTGATCTGGTCCTTCATCTGGCCCATGCCCGGCAACATGCCGAGCAGGTTGCCGATCGGCCCCATCCGCCGGATCATCATCATCTGCTCGAGGAAGTCCTCGAGCGTGAGCTCGGCCGGGCCCATCATGCGCTCGGCCATCCGCTGCGCTTCGTCGGCCTCGAACGTCTTCTCGGCCTGCTCGATCAGCGTGAGCACGTCGCCCATGCCGAGGATGCGCGAGGCCATCCGCTCGGGGTGGAAGACGTCGAAGTCGGCGAGCTTCTCGCCGGTCGACGCGAACATGATCGGCCGGCCGGTGACCTTCGCGACCGACAGGGCCGCGCCGCCGCGGGCGTCGCCGTCGAGCTTGGTGAGTACGACGCCGGAGAAGCCGACGCCTTCGCGGAACGCCTCCGCGGTCGTGACCGCGTCCTGGCCGATCATCGCGTCGACCACGAACAGCGTCTCGTCCGGCGTGACGGCATCGCGGATCGCCGCGGCCTGCGCCATCATGTCCGCGTCGATGCCGAGGCGGCCGGCGGTGTCGACCACGACGACGTCGTGGCCCATCCGGCGCGCGTGCTCGACCCCGGTACGCGCCGCCTCGACCGGATCGCCGACACCACTGCCGGCGTACGGCGCCCACACCTCGACGCCGGCCTGCTTGCCGACGACCTGAAGCTGCTGTACGGCGTTGGGCCGCTGCAGGTCGGAGGCGACGAGCAGCGGGACGTGTCGCTGCTCGCGCAGCCAGCGGCCGAGCTTGCCGGCGAGCGTCGTCTTGCCGGTGCCCTGCAGGCCGGCGAGCAGGATGACCGTCGGCGGGTTCTTCGCCAGCCGCAGCCCGCGGGTCTCACCACCGAGGATGCCGACCAGTTCCTCGTTGACGATCTTGATGACCTGCTGCGCGGGGTTCAGCGCCTGCGACACCTCGACGCCGCGGGCCCGCTCCTTGATCGCCGCGATGAACTCGCGGACGACGGGGAGCGCGACGTCGGCCTCGAGCAGCGCGATCCGGATCTCGCGCGCGGTCGCGTCGATGTCCGCCTCGGACAGCCGCCCCTTGCCGCGCAGCGTCTTGAAGACCGACTCGAGCCGGTCGGAGAGAGTCTCGAACATCGCCGGGCCAGCCTACGTCGCGCCCACCGCGGCCGGAGCGGCTTCCACCTCGATCCCACCGCCGGCGTACATCTGCTCGATCAGCGCGTCGTACCGGGCGAGCACGCCGCGGCGCTTGAGCTTCATCGTCGGGGTGAGGACGTCGCTGTCGGGCAGCCATTCCTCGCCGATGATCGCGATGCGGCGGAAATGCTCGACCGTCGAGTGCCGCGCGTTGACGTCGGCGACGGCCGCGGCGATCTCCGCCACGACGAACGGGTACGCCGCGACCTCGGCGGCCGTCGCGCCGGGGAACCGCACGCCGATCGCGTCGGGATCCAGCGTGAGCAACGCGACGAGGTACGGCCGGTCGTCACCGACTGCCATGGCCTGGCCGACCAGCGGGATCGTCTTCAGCGCCGCTTCGAGGTTTGCGGGCGAGATGTTCTTGCCGCCGGCGGTGATAAGGATCTCCTTCTTGCGGTCGACGATGCGCAGGTAGTTGTCGTCGTCCAGCTCGCCGATGTCGCCGGTGTGCAGCCAGCCGTCCGCGTCGATCGCCTCGGCGGTGCGCTCCGGATCATCGAGGTATCCCGGAAAGACGATCGGGCCACGGCACAGGATCTCGCCGTCAGGCGCGATCGTGACCTCGGTGTCGAGGTACGCGCGGCCGACCTTGCCGGGGCGCACGAGCACCGGCTCCCACGTCATGCCGCCGGTGTTCTCGCTCATGCCGTAGATCTCGCTCATGGGCAGCCCGATGTCGCGCAGGAACTCGATGACCTCGGCGGGGATCGGCGCGGCCCCGCTGAACGCGTAGCCGCATTCGTCCAGCCCGATCATCCGGCGCAGCGGCGCGAACACGCCGGCGTCGACCTGCTCCCACGCGGCCGCGAGATCGCCGGTGGGCTCGCTGCCGGTCGCGCGCAGCTCCTGCACCTCGCTGCCGACGCGCAGCGCCTCGGCGACGATCCGTTGCTCGTCTTCGGGGCGCGCCGCGATCGCGGCGCGGATGCCGGCGGCGAGCTTCTCCCACACGCGCGGCGGACCGAACAGCAACGTCGGCCGGACGGCGACGAGGTACGCGCCGAGCTGGCTCATGTCCGGGCACGGCGTGACGACGTTGCCCCAGAGCAGGTGCGTGTAGTGACTGACGTTGCGTTCGGCGACGTGCGCCATCGGCAGGTACGAAACGAAGCGATGGTCGCGGCCGTCCGGGCCGAGGAAGTGGCGCAGCCCGTCGAACTGCGCGAGCACGTTGCGATGGTTGAGCATCACGCCCTTCGGCGGCCCCGTCGTGCCCGAGGTGTAGATGACCGTGAGCAGGTCGTCGGGCATCGCCGCTTCGCGCGCCGCGTCGAGGTCGAGCGGTTCGGCAGCGAGCAGTTCGTCGTACGGCGTCGTGCCCGCGACGTCGCCGCCGACCGTGATGATTCCGGCGAGCGACGGAATGCCGGCTGCGGCGGCGAGGAAGCGGTCGGCGAACTCCCCCACTTCGGTCACCGCGGCGACCGCGCGGCAGTGCCCGGCGAGGTAGCGGATCTGCTCGACCGACGACGAGTTGTAGATGCTGATCGGCGTCGCGCCCGCGAGCAGCGCGCCGGTGTCGGCGACGTGGAACTCCAGCCGGTTGCGCAGCATCAGTACGACGCGATCGCCGCGGCCGACGCCGAGGGCGCGCAGCCCGGCGGCGAACCGCGCGGCGCGGCCGGCGTACTCGGCCCACGTCCACGTCTCGCCGTCGACCGTACGGAACGCGACGTCGTCCGGGCGTTCGCCGACGTGCCGGGCAAAGCCGTCGAGGATCGTTCGCAGCTCCGTCATTCCCGCACCGTACGACGCACCAGGAGATCGGGGAACCGGCAGACTGGCGCACCGTGACCGAGTTGACCGGCCGGGTGGTCGTCGTCGCCGGAGCCGAGGCCGTTCTCGGACCGGCGGCCGCGGCGCTGCACGACGCCGGCGCGAGCGTCGCGCTGGTCGCGCTCGCCGACGCCGCCCGCGACGACGTGACCGTGCACGTGCGCGCCGACCCGGCTGACGCCGACGTGTGGGATCGCGTGGCGATGCACGTCGAGCAGCACCTCGGTCCGGTCGACGCGGTCGTCACCGATGCCTCGGCCGAAGCGGTCGTGCGCGCGGTGTTCGCCGCCGACCTACGCCGCCGCGGTCACGGTGACATCGTCGTCGTACGCACCGGCGACGACATCGCGGACGTGGTCACGCGGGTCGCCGGCACGCAGTGACGAGCAGGTCCTCGATGCGCTGTCGTTGCAACGGATCCTCGACCTTGCGGCCGGCGGCGTCCACGACGTAGAACGCGTCCACCACTTCGGCGCCGAGGGTGCTCATCCGCGCCGATTGCACGTCGAGCCCGGCGTCGGCGAGCGCGGACGTGAGCCGGTAGAGCAGGCCGACGGCGTCGTGCGCGCGCACCTCCAGCACCGTCGCCGACTCCGAGGCGTCGTCGGCCCAGATGACCCGCGGCGGTGGTGGTTCGAGCGTCGACGCGCGCGCGTACGCGCGGTCGCGTTCGGCCAGCGCGGACGACAGTGAGGACGCGTCGTCGTACATCCGCCGCAGGTCGGCGCGCACCGCCGACCAGTCGGGCAGCGAGCCGAACCGCGGGCTGACGTCGAAGACCGTCACCGCCATGTGGTCGACCGAGGTCGCGGTCGCCGAGCGGATCTGCAGCCGGTGCAGCGCCAGCACTCCGGCCCACCGCCACAGCAGCCCCGGCCGGTCCGGCGCGACCACGGTCACGCGGTCGCCATCGACATGGACGTCGAGGACACCCGCCTCCGCCAGCTCGCGTTGCGAGGCGTCGAGCAGATCCTCGACGGGAGCCGGCGCGCCCGCCAGCACGCCGGCGGTCCGCGCGACGAGGTCGTCCACGAGCCGCGCCTTCCAGTCGCCCCACGCCGCCGGGCCGGTCGCGCGCGCGTCCGCGACCGTCAGCGCGTGCAGCAGCTCCAGCGTCGTACGGTCGCCGACCGCGTCGGCCACGAGCCGCACGGTCGCCGGATCGTCGAGGTCGCGGCGAGTCGCGGTGTCCGGCAGCAGCAGGTGGTGGCGCACGAGCGTGACGAGCATCTCGGTGTCGACCGCGCGCAGGCCGAGGCGCGCGCCGATCGTCGGCAGCAACTCGACACCCGCGTCGGTGTGGTCGCCGGGATAGCCCTTGCCGATGTCGTGGAACAGCGCGCCGAGCAGCAGCAGATCCGGTCGGCTCACGCGACGGGTGAGCGCCGCTGCCTCGACCACCGCCTCGACCAGATGCCGGTCGACGGTGAAGCGGTGGATCGCGTTGCGCTGCGGATGGCACCGCACCGCCGCCCATTCGGGAACGAGCCGTACGACGATGCCGCGCTGGTCGAGCGCCTCCCACACCGCGACGAGATCCGGCCCGGAGCCGAGCAGCGACAGCAATGCGTCGCGCGCGGCCTCCGGCCATGGCTCCGGCATCGGCGCGGAGTCGTCGGCGAGGCGATCCAGTGCGTGCCGCGACAGCGGCAGGCCCGCCTGCGCGGCCGCCGCGGCCGCGCGCAGGACGAGCGCGGGATCACGTTCCGGCGCGGCGTCGCGGGCGAGCATCACCTCGCCTTCCTGCTCGACCACGCCGTCGGCGAGCGGCCGGCGGGTCGGTTGCCGTTGCCGCCAGCGCCGCGGCGGTCGCAGCGCGGCATCGACGCGCCGCCACATCTCGTCGGCCGTGAACGCGATCGTGCGCGCAGCGTCGTACACGTCGCGCATCAACGCGTCGGCGTCGTCGTAACCGAGCGCTGATGCGACCGCCGTTTGTTCCTGCAGTACCAACCGATCCCCGCTGCGCGAGGAGCAGCGATGCAGCTCGCCACGCACGTCCATCAGCCGCGCGGCCGCGTCCTTCACGTCGTCACCGGGCGCATCCACGATCCACGCCGCGGCCGCCGCATGCATCGCGTGCACGTCGCGCAGCCCGCCGCGCGCCTCCTTCAGATCCGGCTCGAGCAGGAACGCGAGCTCGCCGTACTTCTCCGCACGTTCGTGCACCGCCGCGCGCAGATCAGGCAGCCGCCGGCGTGCGTCTCGACGCCACGCCGCGAGCACCTGTGTGCGCAGCGACGACGACAGCTCCGCGTCACCCGCGACGTGCCGTACGTCGAGCAGCCCGAGCATCGCCTTGAGGTCCTCGCGCGCGACACCGGTGGCCTCGTCGACGGTGCGGACCGAGTGGTCGAGCTTGATGCCGGAGTCCCAGATCGGATACCAGATCCGGTCGGCCAGCTCCTTCACATCCGCGCGCCCGCCGTGCAGCAGCACGACGTCGAGGTCGCTGCCGGGCGCGAGCGCGCCGCGGCCATAACCACCGACCGCGACCAACGCGACATCGCTCTCGTCGCCGAGCGCATCGCGAAGCCACTGGTCGAAGAGATCCGTCAGCGCCGCACGCAGATCGGCACGGCGAAGCGGCCCGGCGACGACATCGTCCCGGGCCGCGCGCAGCGATTCGCCGTCAGAGCGCGTCTGGTCCACGTTCACCGGTACGGATGCGCACCAACTCCTCGACGGCGGTGACCCACACCTTGCCGTCGCCGATCTGGCCGGTGCGGGCGGCGTCGACGATCGCGTCGACGACGGTGGTCACGGTCGCGTCGTCGACCACCACCTCGAGCCGCACCTTCGGCACGAAGTCGACGACGTACTCCGCGCCGCGGTAGACCTCCGAGTGCCCGCGCTGCCGGCCGTGACCGTGCACCTCGGCGACGGTCATCCCGGCGACGCCGAGGTCGTGCAGCGCCTGCTTCACGTCGTCGAGCTTGAACGGCTTGACCACCGCGGTGACGAGCTTCATCCCAACCTCCCCGCCCGGACGTTGCCGAAGTCGTACGCCGATTCGGCGTGGATCGCGGTGTCGAGACCCTCGACCTCCGCCTCTGCGCTGGCCCGCAGCCCGACCGTACGGTGGATGAGAGTCGCCAGCAGCCACGTCAGCCCGAACGCCCACGCCGCCGTCGCCAGCACTGCGAGGGCCTGGACGCCGAGCAGGTGCACCCCGGCCCCCTGGCTGGCGAGCACACCGATCGACACGGTGCCGACGGCGCCGCACGCGCCGTGAACGCCGACGACGTCGAGCGAGTCGTCGTAACGAAGCCGGTTCTTCAGTGCGACCGCGAGCACACCGGTCACGCCACCGAGCGCGCCGATCACCAGCGCAGCCCACGGGTCGACGAAACCGCAGGCCGGCGTGATCGCGACCAGGCCGGCGACGGCACCCGAGGCGGCGCCGAGGGTCGTCGCATGGCCGGTGCGCAGCCGCTCCATCACCAGCCAGCCCAGCAGGCCGGTGCAGGCCGCGAGTTGTGTGTCGACGAGTGCCTTCGCGGCGAGAGCGTTGGCGCCGAGGGCCGAGCCCGCGTTGAAGCCGAACCAGCCGAACCACAGGATGCCGGCGCCGATGACCGTCAGTGGCAACGAGTGGGGCGCCATGACCTCGCGCGGCCAGCCGCGGCGGCGTCCGAGCACCAGCGCGAGGGCGAGCGCCGACGCGCCGCTGTCGACCTCGACGACGTTGCCGCCGGCGAAGTCGAGAACGCCGCGGCGGAACAGCCAGCCGTGCGGCGAGAACACCCAGTGCGCAACCGGCGCGTACACCACGACCGTCCAGACCGCGGCGAAGACCAGGAACGGCCCGAAGCGCATCCGGTCCGCGCCGGCTCCCGTGAGCAGCGCGCACGTGATGACGGCGAACATCATCTGGAACGCCGCGAACGCGAGCGGCGGCACGTGCAGGTTCATCCCCGGGAGCGCGGCGGCCGGATGCCCGAGCCCCGCGAAGCGCAGGCCGCCGATGAAGCCGCCGGCATCGGGACCGAACGCGAGGGTGTACGCGAGCAGCGCCCACACCACGGATACGACGGCGATCGCACCGAGGTTCTGCACCATCATCGCGAGCACGTTCTTGCTGCGGACCATGCCGCCGTAGAACAGCGCGAGCCCTGGTGTCATGAACAACACCAGGGCTGCGCTACCAAGCACCCATGCGGTGTCCCCGGCGTCCACATGCACGGCGGGAATATCTCATGGGCTGCACGACTCGTCCGCTACAAGGCGTCCGGCCCCCGCTCGCCGGTCCGGACCCGCACCAGCTCGTCGACGGGGGTGCTCCACACCTTGCCGTCGCCGATCTGGCCGGTCGCGGCCGACTTCACGATGACGTCGACGACATCAGCTGCGTCGTCGTCGGCGACCACGACGTCGAGGCGCACCTTCGGCACGAAATCGACGGTGTACTCCGCGCCGCGGTAGACCTCGGTGTGACCCTTCTGCCGTCCGTACCCGTTGACCTCGGACACGGTCAGGCCGTGCACGCCGAAGGTCTCCAGCGCCGTCTTCACGTCGTCGAGCTTGAACGGCTTGATGATCGCGGTGACCAGCCTCATGCCTGCACCTCCGCGCGCGTCATGCCGCCCAGGGACATCGATCCGTGGTGGGCGCCGACCAATGTGCCGCCGGTGGAGACCCCCGAGCCCCAGTCGTACGCCGACTCCCCGTGCTCGTTCACGTCGATGCCCTCGACCTCGGCGTCACGGGTGACCCGCCAGCCGATCGTCACCTTGATGAGCAGCGCGATGATCGCAGTGACGACGCCACACCACACGACGGTGAACAGCACGCCGAGGAACTGGTGCCACAGCAGCGTGGCGTCGCCGCCGTAGAGAAGGCCGCCGCCACCCTTCGGGAACAGGCCGTCGATGCCCTGAGGCGATTTCACGGTGCCGAAGAACCCGATCAGCAGCGCACCGATGATGCCTCCGGTGAGGTGCACCCCGACGACGTCGAGCGAGTCGTCGAGACCGATCTTGTACTTCAGGCCGATCGCCACCGCGCAGACAGCACCGGCGATCGCACCGACCAGCAACGCGCCGAGCGTGTTGACCGAGCCGCACGACGGTGTGATCGCGACCAGGCCGGCCACGACGCCGGAGGCTGCGCCGAGCGACGTGGCCTTTCCGCGCAGCAGCCGCTCGACCGCGAGCCATGCCAGCATCGCGGCCATCGTCGCGACCGTCGTGTTCATGAACGTCACGCCGGTTTCGTGCGTGAACTGCGTGATGAACTGACAGGTGGCGTCACCCTTGCAATTGCCGATGGAGTCCCAGGGGTTGTTCTTGCCGGCGGCGCTGAAGACGATCGATCCGACGTTGAAGCCGTACCAGCCGAACCACAGCAGGCCTGCACCGAGCATCGTCAGCGTGACGTTGTGCGGCTTGCCGGGGTTCTTCGGCCACCCGACCCGGCGGCCCATCACCAACGCGAGGACGCCACCCGCGACACCGGCGTTGATGTGCACCACAGTGCCGCCGGCGTAGTCGAGGTTCGGGAAGTGCGCGTAGAACCAGCCGCCGCCCCACACGTTGTGGGCGAAGACGACGTAGACGAGCGTCACCCACAGGACCGAGAAGACGATCCACGAGGAGATCTTGACCCGGTCGGCGATGGATCCGGAGATGAGCGCCACCGTGATCACGGCGAACGTCAGCTGGAACAGCACGAACACGAAGTTCGAGCTCGACACGTGCATCAGGCCGAAGGTGTCCGTCGGGCTCGCGATCAGCTTCCCGTTGCCGTTTCCGATGCCGTCGCCACCCCAGCCCATCGACCAGCCCCAGAGCACGAAGGCGATGCCGACGGCGCCCATGGCCGTG
>Ga0157369_10003903_pt1 | contig 17684 bp, 22 predicted proteins | sample C25metaG_FD_113461 | JGI IMG/M metagenome (GOLD analysis project Ga0157369, IMG submission 113461) | Corn rhizosphere microbial communities from Kellogg Biological Station, Michigan, USA - C2-5 metaG | ecosystem: Host-associated > Plants > Roots > Rhizosphere > Soil | place: USA: Michigan... | reverse complement strand
GCCACTGTTTTACCCAACCGCCCGCCGTCGACTTCATGCTGTGAGAACCCGTGTAGAAAACGCTATTAATGCGAATAGATCGCAGTTTCAAGCACTACACGGTTGGGCGGTGGATTTACCTCACTTTTATTTGCAAATATTTTGTTTATTGCGCCTGGATGCAAAACCCCATGCGTGGGAAATGCACATGCACGGTGCCAGCACGTTCATCGCTACGGCGCAGGATCAGCTCCTCGCGCCCCACAAACAACAGTTCGCCCGCCACAGGGTCGGTCCCGTAATCAGTGGCTGAAATCGTCACCTGCTGGCCGGCCTTGAAGCCGTTCAAGTCCTCGAACAGTTCCTCGGGCAAGGCGGCAGGTGTGGCATTGCGAGCGACTTCCAACGCTTGCTCGGCGCTCATCTCGCTGGCCGTGCCATGGCCAAAGCCCAGGACCCGTTCCAGCCACGCGGCGACAGCCGGGTACGCGTCCACCAGCGGCGCCGTCACCGACGAACCTTTGAGGAACCACAACGGGTGGGCCAAGGCAAAGTCGGCAATCGACGGCTCGCCGAACAGGAAATCCCCGGCCTGGTGCTGCAATTGTTGGTCGATACGGCTGACAATCGCCGGCCACTGGTGCTTGGCCACCTCCAATTGCACCCGGGTCGCGGTGCCACCACTGAACAACTTGGCACGGTCGGCCACCAGCACCTGGAGCATTTGCGGCGGCACCTTGGCGAACTTGACCGCCAGGGATTCCGGCTGGAACACCAGCGCCACGGCATGGGAGAACACCACTGAATCGGCCCACGCCGCGAAGCCCTGGGTGATCAACTCCAGACCTTGGGGGAACAGCGCCGGCGCAGACTTTTCTTGCTCCAGACGCCGGGCGATCAATGCAGTGTCGCAGTAGATATCCGCGCCGACTTGCAGCACCGGCGTCTTGCGATAGCCACCGGTCAAGGCGGTCAGGTCGGGCTTGGGCATCACCGGTGAAATAAACACCGAGCGCCAGGACAAGCCTTTAAAGCCCAGCAGCAGGCGGGCTTTTTCAGCGAAAGGGGATTGCGGGTAGTGGTGCAGGATCAACTCAGACATGCCAGGCTCCGCTCAATGGATGAGCCGCTAGCTTAGCCTGCGATACGGCGGCTCGGTGCGATGGGAACCCATCAGTCAAATCAATGAGCCACTTGCCGCCAGGCATTCCTTGGCGCTCTTCCTGAGCTTCTTGATCAGCCGTTCCTGGCGCAGCGCCTCGCCTTTGCTCGCGCATTGCTCGGTGTACACCAGCGCCACTGCGGGGCTGGAGAGGAAGAACCGCGCGCCCTTGCCGCTCTGGTGCGAGGCAAAGCGGCGCACCGGGTCATTGCTGATGCCACAGTACAACGAGCCGTTGGCGGCACGCACCAGGTAGACAAACCAGGGTTTGGGTTCAGGAAGATCAGTCACGGGCAGTGTCGGCAAACCAGGGGAGCGCCAAGCTTATCAACGACCGGCCTGGAATGCCTTCAGACCTTTCAAGGCCTGGGCACGCACGGCGTTTTTCAGGGCCGGCGACCAGCCCAGCAACAGCCCCTTGAGGCCCAGCGCCTGACGCGACCAGCGCCACAAGTCAAAGTGATCGTGATGCTCGCAGATCTTGCCGTCGCGAAACACAAAGCGCGCACCAATGTCATTGACTACGGTATTGCCGGTGGCGCTGAACAGGTACGTCGCCACCCAATGCGCACTGCCGGTGGTGTCATCGCTGCGCACATGGTCGAAGGTCAGCGAAAAGTCCTTGGCCCGTGTGGTGAGCATGCGCCACATGTCACCGGCATCGCGGCCGCGCAGTTCGCCAAAGGCCGGGTCGCTGAACACCACATCATCGGTGTAGCAGGCGGCCATGGCCTCGGCGTCCAGGCGTTGGAAGGCTTCGTAGAAGCGGGTGATCAACAGGTTATGGGCATCACTCATGGGCAGGCTCCGCGGTTATCGCTGTAGGGGTGCACGATAAGCCGCGAAGCCTGGGAACACCATGGTCATTCACCGCATAAATGGAGCATGGCGAGGTTAGAGGTAGACGACATCCAGGGTTGCACTGCCGTCGAGGGTGATTTCCTGGTCAGCGGGCAAGTTGCGTTTGGGGGCGATGGTGGTCTCCACCACCACATCCACCTGCATGGTCACCATTGAAAGCGGCACTGGATCGCCACCGGCGGCGCCGTTGAACGACCTCATCCAGCCCGGTTGCCAGACAGTGCCAGTGGGGGCATCAAGCCAGGTCTTGCCGTCGATTGATTCAATGACTGCCCGTGGCACGCTATCAGCCAGTGGGTTGATCATTTTGAGCATGTACCAGCCAATTTTTACATCGCCATTGGCCAACCCAAGGCCATAATTGGGACGAGCGCCGTTCCATTCTGCTGAAGTGCCTTCGCGGTTGTCATGGCTCTGTATGGCAAACAACGTCGACGCAGCGCAGTTGACCGTCAGTTGTAGCGTGGCATCCGCCAGTCTGGTCGACTGGTACGGATGCAGGTCTTGCATGGAAATCTTTCCATGCTCGACCACACCACCACTTGACAAGGTCGGGGTGCAGGCGGAAGGCGTAATGGTGCCCTTGACACTCAGGTCAACCGCGGATGCGGCAAGCAAGTTGGACGCACCGGACAGTAGAAACACGGCAGCAATAAGGGACAGGGAATGTTTCATCGGAAAAGACTCATTAAACATCGAACTTGGCACGACAAAAGACTGCCGCGCCAGTTCGACTAAGTGTTGGACAGAGGGTATATAGGCCCCGACTTATAGCTGCCGGGTACGTGAGTCAAATTTAACGCGCGTCCAACTTTAACCCAATGCAAGTATTACGAATCGCGCACTTCCCCCTGTAATAAATCTGCAACTTAAGCACTTGCAAAGTTGCTAGGGCACCATTCCACTTTCCCGCGCATAGGTAAACAGATCCACATCGGTAGAAATGCATAACCGCTGCATCGCCGTACTCTTTTGCTTGCTGATGGTCGAGATGCTGCGATTGACCCGCGCGGCAATCTGGCTGACGGTCATACCGCTGGCGAGCATGCGCACCACTTCGTGTTCTTTACCGGACAGCCGTGCCGGCTGCGTTGGCTGCGCATGGCAGGCTTCATCCAGTTGCACGCGCAGGCATTCGCTGACAAAGGTGCGGCCTTCGCTCACGGCCTTGAGTGCCAGCGGCAGCTCCCGCGCTGACGCGCTTTTGGCCACGACGGCCTGCGCCCCATGGGAAAACGCCGAACGCAGGGTCGAGACATTGGCAAACATGGTCACCAGTACCACCGGCAATTTCGGGTATTGGCGATGCAACAATCCCAGCAATCCATACCCATCGGCTTGATGGTCGCCGGGCATGGCGAAGTCCGTGACAATAACATCGCAAGGTGTGCTGCCGACCAGGGTCAGCAGTTGGTCCGGGCCATTGGCCTCCCCCACGACTTTGCACTTACCACTCGCCTCGATCACCACTCTCTGACCGACTCGGACAATAGGGTGATCGTCAGCAATAATGATGCGAATCATCGGCGCTATCCAAGATAGAAGTGTGAGTCGGGCAAAATACCTCGGAGGTCTTTAAGCAACAACCGGAAATAATTAACCCCTTAAAGCGAGAGCCCCGTATTTTAGGACTTCAAGCAGTTCACCTACAGAATAAAAAGAATCAACCCTCAGAAAAGTACTACAACTTAGACGGATGATTTCCTTCAGCTTTATCAGAGGTAATCAAAGGAACGCCAGTTCTTCCAAATACCGCTCGACCTCTTGGCAAAGCGCCTGCAAAGCCGCGCCGTTAAAGGCAACACCCGAGAGATTGACGCGGTCGGTCAACTGGATCGCACGGCGCTCCAACCCCGTCGCCCCCAGGAACGCGATGCTACCCACCAGGCGATGCAGGCGCTGTGTCGTGAGCGAAATATCGCCACTGACTCGCGCCTGCTCCAGTGCCTCCAGGTCTTCCCGTGCTTCCTGCAACAGGCTCTCCAACAGAGGTTGCACCACGCCCCAAGAGCCGAAAGCAGCGATCAGTCCTGCTCGGGTGGGCCGTGTTTCCTGAGAACGCTCATGCACGGTTATAGGTCCTTTGCGTAGACGCTGCCGGGGGTCCGGCAGCCAGTACATCAACACTTCCTTGAGTTGTTCGAGCGTGATGGGTTTGATCAGCCAGCCGTCCATGCCACTGTCCAGGCAACGCCGGACTTCTTGCTGGCCGAGCCGGCCGGTCAGGGAAATGACTGGCACGCGGGGTCTCCCGGCCTCACGCTCGCGGCGCCGCAGTTCACGGGCAAGGGTGTAGCCATCCATGAGCGGCATGCGGCAGTCAGTGATCACCAAATCAAACGTGCTGCCAGCCATTGCGTCCAGGGCAGCCTGCCCATCGCAGTGAACTTCATGGGGCACGCCCAATTTGTGCAGTAACCCGCCGATCAATAGCCGATAGACCCGGTGGTCATCTACTACCAGTACGTTGACGTGTTGCCAATGGCCTGGATATTTGCCCGGCAAAATAACCTCATGCAGAGCGACAAGCCCACCAGGTCCCTCATGGAGCAAGGAGTTGGTTGAAGTGTGCCAACGCAAGGCGCCAGCGTTTCTCGAACTTTTCGCGTACTAAAAGCAGCTCGACTCGTGGGATTGAGTCAGAGCGATAGTTGGGTAAGAACGTATCCGAGTGGATCTTTTTCAGCGATACAACTACTACGAGATTTAAGTTTTTCCTACAAGCGGCCCGCCACTTTCCCCACGCCTCCTCCCTCTCAAGCAACCCAGCCTCCCGCCTTTCGTATTTGTTGTATTCCTCCTTTCCCAGGGCTAGCGATACATTCCTCCCCACTTCAAAACGACCCAAATAGAGGTCTTTTGCCACTGCCGGCAAATCGTGCCCCTAGCACGCCTTTATTCCAGGAACATTGATATGAACGCCTCACTCACCGCCGCCCTGACAGCCTTGCTGATCGTCGGTGGCTCATCTGACGCACTGGCCGCCAGTAGCGTCGACTTGACCGTCAAGGGGCTGATAACACCCAACGCCTGCAACCTGCCCCTGACCGAGGAGCAGCCGATCGACGGCTCATCCCCCCTGGAATTGCGCTACCTGTAACCCACCAGCCTCTCACAAGGATCTGTGCCCATGAATAGCCCCACCCCCGCTGTTTTTGCCCTGCTGATGGCGGCTTGCACGCCGGCGGTCTTCGCCGCCAGCACTACCGACGTGAGCGTCACCGGGATTATCACCCCGAGCTCCTGCACGCCGACGCTTTCGGAAGGTGGTGTGGTGGATCACGGCAAATTGACGGTCAAGGACCTGGATCGCGACCAACCCACCCGCCTGCCCGTCGGTGAGATGAACCTGGCCGTGCATTGCGAAGGCGCGACGTTCTTCACCCTGAGCACCGTCGACAACCGCTCGGGAAGCTCGGCGATCAACCCGGTGTTCCACGGGCTGGGCAAGGTCAACGAAGACCAGGACCTGGGCAGTGTGGCTTTCGGGGTGTTCGAGCCGATTGCCGACAGCGTGCCGGTGACCGCCATCATGTCCCGCGATGGGGGCGGCAGTTGGGGGCCTTCTTCGTACCTGGGGCACGCCGCATTGACCTCATTCGCCGCGCCCGGCGACACCAGCACGCCCATTGCCATGCAGGACCTGAGCGCGCGCTTGCGCGCCTTCACCATCGTGGTTCCGGCCAGCGACCTGACGCTGCTTGATGAGGTGCCCATCGACGGGCACGCCACCTTGCAACTCAAGTATTGGTAAGCCGGCTTTTTCACTTTTCTTCCCACAGGAGTCCCACCATGAACCTCTCCATCAAGCCCCTCGTCGTCACCCTGCTGCTGGTAGGTGCCACCCAGGCGATCGCCGCCTCCAGCGTCGACCTCGCGGTCAAGGGCCTGATCACACCGAGTTCCTGCACACCGACCCTGTCCAATGGTGGCGCGGTGGATTACGGCAAGATCTCGGCCAAGGATCTCAACGCGGACCGCAAGACGTTCCTGCCCAGGCAAACCCTGCAACTGACGGTCACCTGCGACGCAGCGACCCTGATGGCCATGGAAGGCAAGGACAACCGCGCAGGCTCAGATTACGAAAACGACCAGATGGCGTACGGACTGGGGCTGATCAACGGCACTGAAAAGCTCGGCGGCATGACACTGGGGCTGCGCAACCCGGTGGCGGACGGCGTGGCGGCCAGAACCATCATTTCCCATGACAGCGGTAACACTTGGGCTCCCGATTACATGTTCATGGACGACACCCTTCTTTCGGTGGCCGACGCAAGCACCGTGGCGCCAATGCCGGTCCAAATGTTCAACGTCGACCTGCAGATCACCCCGTTCATTGCCCCGACGAACCAACTGACCCTGACCAACGAAGCCGCCATCGACGGCTCCGTGACCCTAACGGTCAAGTATTTGTAAGCCGACTGCGCGCGACAGCTCGCCGCTGTTGCGCGCAACGCGGCCATTGCCGTTGCCCATGAACACCCGTTCACGCCGCCTGGGGCACGCCACTTTGCAACTCAAGTCTGGGTAAGCGCGCTTTCACCTTTTTCTACAGGAGTTCCGACATGCACCTCCCCATCAAGCCCCTTGTTGCCAGCCTGCTGCTGGCAGGTGCTACCCAGGCGATCGCCGCCTCCAGCGTCGACCTCGCGGTCAAGGGCCTGATCACACCAAGTTCCTGCACCCCGACCCTGTCCAACGGTGGCGCGGTGGACTACGGCAAGCTCTCGGCCAAGGACCTCAACGTCGATAACTCGACCGCCCTCCCCGTTCAAACCCTGCAACTGACCGTCACTTGCGAGGCAGCCACCTTGATCGCCATGGAAAGCAAGGACAACCGCGAAGGCTCGAGCTACATCGACGGCGTGCAGTACTACGGCCTGGGGCTGATCAACGGCAGCGAGAAACTCGGCCTCATGGAGATGAGGCTAGCGCCCCCTGTCGCCGATGGCATCGCAGTCAGATTCATTGCGTCCTACGACGGCGGTACCGCCTGGCACCCCGACCGCCAGCTAGCGCGCGACAGCATCACTTCGGTAGCCGACATGAACAGTATCACGCCGAAACCTGTCCAGTTGCTCAGCGCAGATTTGCAGATCTCCCCAACCATTGCCCCGACAAACCAACTGACCCTGGATAACGAAGCCAGCATCGACGGCTCCGTGACCCTGACGGTCAGGTACCTGTAAGCCAGTCGCGCACGACGGCCCCCGCCATTGCGCGCAACGCTGTCATCCCCGTTGCCCCTTAACCACGGTCACAAGACACAGCCATGAACACCTTTTCACGCCGCCTGGTGACACTCGCTTTCTGCCTGACTGCCGCGCCTGCCTTTGGCGCATCCTCTGTCGATCTCACGGTCCGGGGCCTGATCACACCCAGCGCCTGCACACCGCTGCTTTCGGCCGACGGCATCGTCGATCATGGCCGGATCCCGGCGCGCAGCCTCAATCAGCATGAGTTCAGCGCCCTGCCCACCCAGACTCTGGACCTGAGTGTGAGCTGCAACGAGTCGGTGCTGTTTGTGCTGGTGGGTCTGGACAACCGCGCCAGCTCCTCCCTGGGCCCCGGGTTTTATTACGGCCTGGGGAACAACATCCATGAGCCTAGCGAGCGCTTGGGCACCGTGTCCCTGGGGTTCCGTGACGTGGTGGTAGATGGCGAACCCGCGCTGGTATTGGCGTCCAGCAACCAGGGCCAGACCTGGTTCCCGGAGTCCAATGCCTACCCGGACACCTACATGGGCTTCGCCAAGCCGGGCACGCTGATACCCGAAGCCCACCGCCTGCTGACCGCCACCTTGCAGGTGAATACATCGATCAACGCGTCAGCATTCCTGACCCTCAAACAAGAGGTGCCGCTGGACGGTTCCATCGTGCTCGACCTGAGGTACCTGTAGCCATGTCACCTCTTCCCAACCCTCACTTTTCCCAACCGGTGAACCCCATGATTTCCCCGAACCGCGCCCGACGCCTGGGTGCCTGTCTTGTTCTGCTGTTCTGCGGCCCACTGCTGGCCGACGGCATGGTGCCGGACACCTCCGTGGTGATCGTCAACGAAGACGACGGTGAAGCCTCAGTGTCGGTGACCAACACCGACGACAAGCTGGCCCTGCTGCACGTCACCCTGGAAGACATTCCCGAAGACCCGGAACCGCTGCTGTTTGTCACGCCGCCCCTGGCTCGGGTCGAACCGTCCAAGAGCCAACTGATCCGCTTCATCCTGCAATCGCCCAAGCCGCTGGAAACCCAGCGCCTCAAGCGGGTGATTTTCGAAGGCATGCCCCAGGGCCGCTCGACCACCGAGGCCGGGCATGCTCGCGTCGGCGTGACCGTGCGCCAGAACCTGCCGGTGATTGTGCATCCCAAGGGCCTGGCACCGAACCGCACGCCCTGGACCGGCTTGAGCTGGAGCCTGGACCAGACTCAGTTGACGGTGCACAACCCGACGCCGTACGTGGTGCGTCTGGCCCAGGAACTGCGGCTGTTGCCAGGCACGGGCTCGGCGCTGTTGCCGCGCACCTATGTACTGCCGGGGGAAACCCTGAGCGTAACGGCCAGTGCAGCCGGGGCCACCCGCGTGCAACTGCAACCGGCCACCGTCTACGGCTTTGCCGTGGCGCCTTACGAAGCACCGATCACGCTTTAGCGCCCCTGCGTACCGCCCCGCAAGAGGGCGGCCGACACCCTTTGAGTACGACCTGTGAACACACTAATAACTGAGCGTGGCGGCGAAGCCCTGCCCGACGTTTCATCCCGCCGTTCCCGCGCACTCCTGGCCGGCCTGGCACTGAGCTGCGCACTGCCGGCGGGCGAGATTCTCGCCGATGAGCTGCTGCTGGCCGGCTCCTTCGACCCCCAGACCCTGTCCCAGCGCGGCATCGATCCGGAACTGGCAAACATGCTGTTGCAGGCGCCACGCTTCGGGGCCGGCCGGCATGCAGTCAACCTGATCGTCAACGGTCAGCGGCGCGGTCGCGTGGATGTGCTGTTCGACGGTCAGGGCACGCTGTGCTTCAACCGTGCCTTGCTCGACGCCGGCAACCTGGTGGTGCCTGGCGACACGGGTGATACGGATTGCACCGGGTTTCTCGACGCCCACCCACGCACCGTGATCGAGCAGGACCCGGCTAACCTGAGCCTGTCGCTGGTGGTGTCAACCGAGGCCCTGCGCCCGGTGGAACAGGACATTTCCGGCTACCAGACCGGTGGCTTTGCCGGCCTGCTCAACTACGATTTGACCGGCCTCTACAACGAATACGGTGACGACACGTCGCGCTTCGGCTCGGCCAATACCGAAGTGGGTTTCAACGCCGGTGACTGGATCGTGCGCAGCCGCCAGGTACAGACCTGGCAAGACAGCCAATCACGCAGCACCCACCTGGATGCCTATGCCCAACGCACCTTCGCTGCCCAGCAGGCGGTGTTGCAGGCCGGGCAGATCAGCCTCTACAACCCGGTACTGGCAGGCACGCAGATCACCGGCGCGCAGGTGCTGACCGAAACCGCCTTGCAGGAACAGAACCAGGGCGCAACCATCGATGGCATTGCCAACAGCCCGGCCCAGGTCGAGATCCGCCAGAACGGCACGCTGATCCATTCCACCGTGGTGCCGGCCGGGCCGTTTTCGCTGCGCGATGTGCGTCGCTTGAACAATCGCTCGGACGTGGAAGTCACGGTCAAGGAAAGCACCGGCGAGGAGCGGCGCTTTACTGTGCCGGCGGCGATGCTTGGCCTCGGGTTACCGGCCCCGGGCTATTCGGTGGCGGCGGGACGCGTGCGCAAGATCGGCGACAGCGACGGCGCCGAACCCTGGGTGGTCAGCGCCGGCTGGAACGGCGCGGTACACCCCCAAGCCAGCCTAGGCGCCGGACTGTTGGTAGCGGATGCCTATCGCTCGGCGGGCTTGAGCCTGGGCTGGTTGCCCTGGCAGGACAGCCAGTTTCAATTCTCCGCGCAGGCAGCCCAAGCCAGTCGCACCGATACCGAACAGGGCGTACAGACTGACCTGTCATGGTCCCAGCGCTTGAGCGAGCGCTGGGCTGTCAGCACCGCCCTGTCGTGGCGTTCCCTGGGCTACCGCGACCTGGATGAATCGACCTATTCCACCTACACCCATGAGCAGCAACGCTCACGCTACCGCGACCAGCAAAGCGCCACGGTGTCCTGGTCGCACCCGTCATTAGGTGCGTTCAGCGCCGGCTTCTCGCGCTCGGCCTCCTATGCGGGTTTCAGCAGCAGCCGCGCGCTGGCGTCATGGGGCACCAGTTTCGGCAACGTCTCGGTGTCCGCGAGTGCCGAATGGCAGGTCGGTGGCCGGCAGCAGAGCGATGACAGCCTGTACCTCACCGTCAGCGTGCCCCTGGGCGAGAGCCGTCGCGGCCGCGCCTGGGCGCGCAACACCGGCGGAGAACACCGCCTGGGCGTCGGCCTCAGCGAGCAACTCAACGACCAGTTGAGTTACCGCGTGGGCGTGGAGCGCGACAGCCGTGACCGCGAGGTGGAGTCGTCCCTCGGTATGTCCGCCTTGCCGTATTACAGCCAGCTCGACTTCAACTACACCCGCTCCGACCGCGAACGCTCCAGCTACCAAGGCGGCGCGCGCGGCGGCCTGGTGGTGCATGGCGACGGCGTGACGTTCTCGCCCTACCCGGTGCGCGATACCTTCGCGGTGATGTCCGTGGGCGAAATGACCGGCGTCAAGGTCAACACCCCCAGCGGCCCGGTATGGACCGACTGGCAAGGCCAGGCGGTGGTGCCGCAGGTCAGCGCCTATGGCCGCAGCCCGGTGGAAGTGCAAACCCGTTCGCTGCCGCGCAATGCCGATATCAGCAATGGGCTGGCGGTGATTTCCGCTGGGCGCGGGGCCGTCGACAGCGTGCAGTTTGGCGTGCATCTGACGCGTCGCGCCCTGCTGAACGTGACCACCGACGACGGCCAGCCCCTGCCCCGCGGCGCGGCGGTGAGCACCGCCGATGGCGAGTTCATCACCCTGGTGCAGGAAGGCAGCCAGGTGTTCCTGCCCGACGTGCTCGACACGCGCCCCCTGTGGGTCAAAGCCCCAGGCCAGGCGCGCTGCCGACTCGACTTTGCACTGCCGAAAAACAGTGACCCGGATGTGTATTTCGAGACCGCACCAGCCCGGTGCCGCCAACCATGAGGACTCTGACCATGGACCTGAAACCGGTCTTGTACGTCTTGGGCGTGTTGATCAGCCCCCACGCCCTGGCCGTCGAAGAATGCCAGCTCAATCTCAGCCAGACGCAGTTGGACTTCGGCTTGATGAACCGCGCCGTGGCCTTGGTGCCCGCGCCCGAGCGATTGTTGGGGGAGCGGCAGCTGAGCCTCACGCTGAACTGCCCGCAGCCCACCGACATGAGTGTGTTTTATCGCGGGCTGGGCGCGGGGCCTGGGCGGTTTCGCTTCACCGAACGCGGCAGTTACGCCTTGCAAGTGCGCGAAGCGGTGCTGGACGGCCAGGCAGTCGAGCTCGGTCTGATCGCAGGCCCTGGGCAAGCACCGTCCGCAGTCGGTGCTCCATTGGAATGGCAGCCTGACCACGGCGTGGTGCCGATGCGCGGTGGCGTCGCGGTAACCGGGCGCATCCTGTCGCTGCAATTGGACGCCAGTGCCTGGGCCAGTGAAAACGCTGCCCGGGTGCGCGACGCGGTCACCTGGGACACCGCTGGACTGTTCGATGCCCTCGGCGCCGGCCGCTCGCGGGAATTGCGCTGGCAGGCACGTTTTGCACCGGCGGCGTGTACGCCCACCCTGTCCAACGGCGGCCACGTGGAGCTGGGCAAATTGTCAGTCGGCGATCTGTCCGTCGACAAGGACACCGCTCTGGCGCCACGTGCGTTATCGCTCAGCGTGACTTGCGATGCACCCACCGCATTTGCCATGCGCATGCAGGACAACCGTCAGGGCTCGGCCACCGGTACCGGCGATGAAACCAGTTATGGCCTGGGCCTGGACGCCAGCCGACAGAAAATCGGGCGCTACCGGCTGCTGTTCAACCCCGCGCACATCACCGCCGACAGCTTTGCCCAGGTTTTCAGCACCGACTCCACCACCGGCAGCCTGCCGTGGAGCAACGCCGGCGCACGCATCACGGCAATAGGCGCCAATCGTTACCTGGGTTTCAGCAGCACATCCGGCAGTACAGGCGGGCCCAGCGCCATTCAAAACCTCAATGCCACGCTGAGCCTGGAGGCGACTGTCGCCCCCCTGGGCTCCCTGGACCTGGGCAACGAGGTACGCCTCGACGGCTCGGGCACTCTCGAAATTCACTACTTGTAGGAACTCAAGCATGAAAGCAATACAGATTCCACTGGCCGCCTGCGTAGGGCTGGCCTGCGCGTTACAGGCCCAGGCCGCCTCGACCGTCGACCTGAGCGTCAGCGGCGTGATCACTCCCAGTGCCTGCACACCCAGCTTGTCCAATGGCGGTGTGTATGACTTGGGCAAGCTTGCAGCCAAGGACCTGAACAGCGATCAACCCACACGGCTGCCCGCCTCCAGCCTGCACTTTGCAATCAACTGTGAAGCCATGACCTTGCTGGCCCTGGAACCCAAGGATAACCGCCTCGGTTCCAGCTACAGCGAATACTCCAGCACGTTCGGCCTGGGACTGGCTGGCAACAACGCCAAAATCGGTTTCCTGCAAATCACCCTCGAGTCGGTGGTGGCCGACGACGTTGACATGAATCCTATTGGCTCGACGGGGCCCGATACCTGGGCCCCATCAGCCGTGTTGTCGCACCACTTCCTGACTGCGTTCACCCCTGATCGGACGCATGTCCCAGCAGCGATACAACATCTGGCGGGCGACCTACAGTTCATTCCCTACCTCGCCCCCACTAACACCCTGCCGCTTACCGAAGAAGTGCACTTCGAAGCCTCAGCGACCCTGAGCATCAAGTACCTATAGGAGCTGAATCATGAAGACGTTATTGATTCTCGTGGCCGCCTTCGCCTGGCTTGCCAGTGCCGCCGCCACCCACGCTGTGTCCACTGTCGAACTCACTGTGGGCGGCTTGATCACCCCCATGGCCTGCACTCCGGTGTTCTCCGGCGGCGGGGTGGTCGATTTCGGCAAGATTTCCCAGCAAGACCTCAACCAATCCACCGGCACGCGGCTGCCACTCAAATCCCTGACCTTGACCGTCAGCTGCAACGCCCCGGGCCGCTACGCCCTGCGCATGCGCGATAACCGCGACGGCACCGCCCACGTCGACAGCGAAATTTTCTATGGGCTGGGCCTGGACGGCAGCGGCAACAAGATCGGTGTGTATTCGGTGAAATTCGACCCAAAACAGACCGTCGCCGACAGCGTCACGCAACTCTACGGCACCGAATCCACCACCGGCGGCGTGGCGTGGCGCACCGCCAATAGCAACCCGATCGATATCGGTTCGCGCAGCCTGCTGGGATTCACTGAGACCGAGGGCAGCACCGCCGGCCCTTCACCGATCCAGGTGCTGAGCAGCACGCTGACCCTGGAAGCGGTGATCAACGCCAAGCAGAACCTGGACTTGAGTCACGACGTGCGGATGGACGGCTCAGCCACCCTGGAAGTTGTTTACCTGTAATCCCCCCTTGACCCCTAGTTCCACCCATCACTGAAGGAAGACCTTTAAATGAAAGCATTTTTCCCTACTTGCACGGCCACCCTGTTGCTGGCTGCCGCCTCCATTGTGCAGGCGGCCAGCAGCACCGACCTCACGGTCAAGGGCATGATCACGCCTAGCGCTTGCAGCCCCGCGTTGTCCAACGGCGGATCGTTGGACTTTGGCAAGATTTCCTCCAGTGACCTACGCAAGGACCGGCCCACCTACCTGCCGCGACAAACGCTGCAAATGACGGTGACGTGCGAAGGCGCGACGATGATGGCCCTGGAGGCCAAAGACAACCGCGAAGGCACCGAGTCCTCCAATGACTATTACAACTTTGGACTTGGCCTGATCAATGGCACAGAGAGACTGGGCTACCTGACCATAAGTCCGATGAATCGCGTCGCTGACGGGGTCGGCGTCAGCGGTATTGTTTCATGGGACGGCGGGACGACCTGGGAGCGGGAGCCCATGATAGTGGATAACGGCCTTTACTCCGTCGCCCCCTTGGGCTCATTGACACCGATACCGGTAACGCTGCTGACCACCGACCTGTCTGTCTCGGGGGTAATCGCTCCGACGCAAAACCTGACCTTGGACAACGAGGTGAACATGGACGGCTCCGTGACCATCACAGTCAGATACTTGTAAGACGAAAAGGCGTGACGGCACTGGCGTTCCAACCAAGCCCAGCGTCTGTACACCGACCTTGAGCGGCAACGATCAAGGCGGTGTGCCTGTAGCCGTTACACCCGCTCGCTGCTGACCGCCACATAGCGCGCACGGCCGGCGCCCAGGCCGGCAACGATGGCGCCCACGCCGATCACCGCGAAGATCCAGCCCACTGCCGTCCAGCCGCCGGTCCAGTCATGCACCAGGCCGACTGCGAACGGCCCCATGGACGCCAGCGTGTACCCGATGCCCTGGGCCATGCTCGACAGGTTGGCGGCGACATGGGCGTCCCGCGAGCGCAGTACGATCAAGGTCAGCGCCAGGCTGAACGTGCCGCCCTGGCCCAGCCCCAGCAAAATCGCCCAGCCCCACAGCCCGTCGAGCGGCGCATACAGGCAGCCGAACAAGCCGCCGAGGGTCAGCAGCATCACCACCACGATTGCCAGGCGCTGGTCCTTGCCACGGGTGGCCAGCCACGGTGCGGCGAGGGAACTCAGCAATTGCACAATGATCGAGCCCGACAATGCCAAGCCGGCTTCGGTGGCCGTCAGGCCACGACCGATCAGGATCGACGGCAGCCAGCCGAACACGATGTACGCCAACGACGATTGCAGGCCCATGTACAAGGTCACCTGCCAGGCTAGAGGGTCGCGCAGCAACCCCTTCACGCGGTAGGCGACCCGATGGGCACCGTGTTTGTGCCCGACTTGCGGCAACCAGAACAACGCCGCGACCAGCGCCGGCACAATCCAGAATCCCAAGCCAATGCTCCAACGATCGCCGAAGTAATGACTGAGTGGCACCGTCGAGCCCGCCGCCAACGCCGCCCCCAGGCACAGCGCCATGGTGTAGACGCCGGTCATCGCGCCCGCCTGTTTGGCAAAGTCGCGCTTGACGATGCCCGGCAGCAACACACCAATGATGCCGATACTTGCCCCGGCGATCAGGCTGCCGGCGAACAGGCCAAGCTCACCGAATGAGCTGCGCAGGATGATCCCTGCGGCCAACGTCAGCAGAATCCCCAGCACCACGCGCTCGGCCCCGAAACGTCGGGCCAGGATCGGCGCCGTGGGCGCGAACAGCCCCAGGCACAGGACCGGCAAAGTGGTCAGTAAACCGGCCTTGGCCGCCGACAGCCCAAGGCTTTGCGAGACCTCAGCCAGCAGCGGCGACATGCTCGACAGTGCCGGGCGCAGGTTCAGCGCCACCAGGATCAGGCCCAGCAGCAACAGCCACGGGCGGCTCACCACGGGGTGGGCGTGTTGCACTTCCTCGTCATCGGCTTCGGCGTCGATCAGCAGCTCTTCAAGTTCGGTCGTGCGTTTGGCTTCAAGGTTCATTGATCAACTGCCGGCAGAGGGATTTGGCGCGTTCCGGGTCTTGGTTTTCGACCGCGTCGAGCAAGGCGATATGCAGGTCGAACACGGCCTGGCGGCGCGGTGAGATATTCAGGGTCTGGCGCAACTGCGCGCCGACGATGGCGGAGAAATACTGGTACAGCTCGCTCAAGGCAGGGTTGTGCGCAGCGTCGACCAAGTGTTTGTGGAACACCAGGTCGGCGCTGATATAGGCCTCCAAATCACCGTGGTACAACTCGGCGCTGGCGTCCAGTGCGTTGCGCAACAGCGTCAAATCTTGCGCGGTACGCCGCTGTGCAGCCAGACCGATGGCCTCCACTTCCAGGATCTGCCGCGTCTCTTGCGCCTGCTCGAGCGTGCAGTGCGACAGCGCCCGCATCGCACCCAATGGGTCGGTCATCGAGCGCAGGTAACTGCCGTCACCCTGTCGGACTTCGATCAACCCGGAGAATGCCAACACCCGCATGGCCTCGCGCACGGTATTACGGCTGATACCCAGCTCGGCGGACAGCTCGGGCTCGGTGGGCAAGCGCTCACCAATGGCCCATCGGCCTTCAGTGATGCGCAGGCGTAACTGCTCCAGGGCCTGGTCGACCAGGGAGCGTTTGATCAGTGGGGCGATGTCTGTCATGAGTTTTGCGCTTTCGTCCAATCATAGGATGAATTTTCCTACAGCGTATGCGGACTTGCCTACAAAGGCAACGCACTAGGGTTCTTAGGCAAGCAAAGGAGCAGTATTTTCGATTGGTAAAATTACCCTCTGAGGGTAATTATGGACTCAGGTGTCTTATGGACAAGTACACACCTCATTACGATTTGGCGGTGATAAAGGCGGATGTGAGGCGGCTTGGCAGGCGAGCGTTTACCCGCACAGCAGAAGCATGCGGCGACGCTCTTGGCTTTAGCATCGAGGATATGCAGGAGGTCATCTATGAGTTGCAAAACTGGATGTTGTACAAGTCGATGACTACCTATAGAGACCATCGGGTATGGCAAGACGTGTATCACACACACTCAAAAGGCAGGGAGATTTACATCAAGGTCACTTACTCCCCCGACGGTGCCCCCCCGGTGATCTCCTTTAAGGAGAAGAACATATGAAGACAAAAGACTGCTACATCTGCGGCGCCCCCAATGGATTGTCATACTACGAGGGGCGCAGCGAGACCATCAGGATCAAAAACCTGGAGCGCCGGGTCGACAATCTTTCAGGCTGGGAATGTACAGTCTGCGGCGACGGCTTCTGGGACCCGGACAACGACAGCGCCGACCGCTTCGGTGAGGCCAAAGATGCACTGGCACTTGCCGCCCGAAAAATGATCGGCACCGAAATGAAACGTACCCGTCGCAAACTGCACCTTACCCAAAAGGAAACAGTGGAATTACTGTCCGGTGGCGGTCACAACGCATTCTCTCGGTATGAGCGCGGCGAGCTTCTCGCCCCCAAACCCTTGGTGCTGCTGATGCGGTTATTGGATCGTCACCCGCATTTGCTTGCGGACGCAAAAGCGTTGGCAGACGGTGCGGATATGCGCGGCGCCTTCACCTACACCGTGAACAACGACGCCGAAGCACTCAAGGCGTCCTAGCCCAAAAAAACAAACCCGGCACAGGGCCGGGTTTGTTTGTTCAACCCTCGATCAATGCAAAATCTGGCTCAAGAACAACTTGGTCCGATCGTTCTGCGGGTTGTCGAAGAAGTCATTCGGCGCTGCCTGTTCCACGATTTCGCCCTTGTCCATGAAGATCACGCGGTTGGCCACGGTACGGGCAAAGCCCATTTCGTGGGTCACGCACAACATGGTCATGCCGTCTTCGGCCAAGCCGATCATGGTGTCCAGCACCTCTTTCACCATTTCCGGGTCGAGTGCCGAGGTCGGCTCATCGAACAGCATGATTTTCGGCTTCATGCACAGCGCACGGGCAATCGCCACACGCTGTTGCTGGCCGCCGGACAGTTGCCCCGGAAACTTGTGGGCCTGCTCCGGGATGCGCACGCGCTCCAGGTAGTGCATGGCGATTTCCTCGGCCTTGCGCTTGG
>Ga0157369_10003901_pt1 | contig 17691 bp, 17 predicted proteins | sample C25metaG_FD_113461 | JGI IMG/M metagenome (GOLD analysis project Ga0157369, IMG submission 113461) | Corn rhizosphere microbial communities from Kellogg Biological Station, Michigan, USA - C2-5 metaG | ecosystem: Host-associated > Plants > Roots > Rhizosphere > Soil | place: USA: Michigan... | reverse complement strand
GGCGCGATGACGCGGCATTTCGATGTCGCCAATTCCGACATCGTGAAGCAGTCGATCCCCGGCCTCGCCCAGCTCGCCGGCCATATCGGCGATCCGGCCGTGCGCCATCGCGGCACCTGCGGCGGCTCAATCGCCAACAGTGATCCGGCGGCGGATTATCCGTCGAGCGTCTTGGCGCTCAACGCGACCATCATCACCAACAAGCGCAAGATCGCGGCCGACGATTTCTTCAAAGGGCTCTTTGAAACCGCTCTTGAACCGGGCGAGATCATAACAGCGGTCAGCTTCCCGATCCCGGAGAAGTCGGCCTATATGAAATTCCCGAACCCGGCCTCGCGCTATGCGATCGTCGGCGTGTTCGTCGCCAAGACCGGCAACAACGTCCGCGTCGGCGTTACCGGCGCCGGCGCCTGCGCCTTCCGCCAGAAGGACATGGAAGCCGCCCTGTCGAAGAACTTCTCCGCTGATGCCATCAAGGACATCAAGCAGAGCGATAACGGCCTCAACTCCGACATCCATGCCAGCGCCGAATACCGCGCGCATCTGGTCAATGTGATGGCGCGCCGCGCGGTCCAGGCCTGCGGCTAAGCCGAACGATCATACCGGACTTGAAGAGGGCGTCTCGCAAGAGACGCCCTCTTTCGTTTTCTCTCCTTCGTCATTGTGAGGGACGACCCGGCCAATCGCTCTTCGCGATTGGCCCCTCCGGGTTCGCGCGCGAGAAGCGCGTGAACGGGTCCCCAGCTGAAGCAACTTAGGGCAACACACGCGGCCCTGGATTGCTTCGCTTCGCTCGCAATGACATGGTAATTTTAGAGAGCAATCAGGGAGGAAAAATGCGCCGCCTTGCTACGAGCTCTTTTGCTCTAATCGTTGCAATCGCAATCACCTCGCCCGCTTCCGCCGCGACCAAGCTCATCTTCATGCACAACGCGTCGGCATCTTTCGCCGCGATGTTCGTCGCCAAGGATCAGGGCATTCTCGAGAAGCACGGGCTCGATGTCGAATTCACGCCGGCGCAAAACGGCGCCGTAATGCCGCCCGCGCTCGTCTCCGGCTCGGTGCAGCTTGCCGCGCCGACAGCGACGGTGCTGGTGCAGGCGCATGAGCAAGGCATCGATCTCGTCGCGGTCGCCAATACCGCGGCTTACCCCTCGGCGGCGGACGGGCAGATCGTCGGCCGTACCGGAAGCGGCCTCAAGGAAACCCGCGACCTGATGGGCCACAAGGTCGGCCTGCCGAGTCTTGGCGGCATCTTCGAGGTGTTGATGCGCGATTGGGTGCGCAAGGCCGGCGCCGACGACACCAAGGTGCAATGGCTCGAGGTGCAGATGCGCCAGATGGGCGATGCTTTGAAGAGCGGGCTGGTCGACGCCGCCGTGCCGGTCGAGCCGTTCTACAGCCGCATCGTCCGGAGCGGCATCGGCTATCCGATGGGCGATTTCGAGGCCGCGGTCCCGGCCGGCACCATTCCGGTGCTCTATGTGACGACGCGCGCCTGGGCGACAGCCAATCCGCAAACCATCACAGCGTTGCGCGAATCAATGGCCGAAGCCATTACCTTCATCGGCAATCCCGCCAACGCCGCCGCCGTGCGCTCCGCCATCGCCGCCCATACCAAGCTGCCGCCGGAAGCGGCGGCGACGCTGAAGATCCCGTCAGGTCTCCAAGTGCCGGTGAAGCCGCAAGGGCTGCAATTCTGGGTCACGGTGATGCGGCAGCAGGGACTCATCGAGCACGATATCGATCCGGCCAGCCTCATCGCCCCATGAACGACAGCGAGCTTCGCGCCGCCGGCATCCGCTTCGAGCGCGACGTCGTCGTGCCGATGCGTGACGGCACGAAGCTCAGCACCAATGTCTTCCGCCCGGCCGAGGGCAAACGCGTGCCGGTGGTGATGTCGGTGACGCCTTACGGCAAGGACAAGCTGCCCGACCGAATCGGGAATTTCTTCATGTGGCTCGCCGGCGTGCGCTTCGGCGATATCCAGATCTCGCGCTACACCGGTTTCGAGGCCCCCGATCCTTTCTATTGGGTGCGTGCCGGTTATGCCGTGATGCAGGCCGATGTACGCGGCATGCATAAATCCGAAGGCCGCGCCGGCGTGCTCAGCAACCAGGACGCCGAGGATTACTACGATCTCATCGAATGGGCCGCCGCACAAAGCTGGTGCGATGGTGGCGTCGCGCTGTCCGGCGTCTCCTATCTCGCGATGTCGCAATGGCGCGTCGCGCCGCTGCGCCCGCCGCATCTGAAAGCCATCGTGCCTTGGGAAGGCGTCAGCGATCTTTATCGCGAATTCGTCTCCCAGGGCGGCATCCCCGAGACCGGCTTCATCCCGATCTGGTGGAAGACCCGCATGAAGCGCGGCCGGAACAAGAAATTCGTCATGGCCGAGGATTTTCTTGCCAACGTCGAGCGCCATCCGCTGATCGACAGTTATTGTCGCGAGAAGCAGCCGGCGCTCGAGCAGATCGAGGTGCCGGCCCTCGTCTGTGCGAGTTGGTCGGATCAGGGTCTCCATACGCGCGGCTCATTCGAGGCTTTCGCGCGTATCAGCTCAAAACAGAAGTGGCTCTACACCCATGGCCGCAAGAAATGGGAGACCTATTACAGCCCCGAGGCGCTCGCGACGCAGAAGCGCTTCCTCGACCATTTCCTCAAAGGCCAGGACAATGGCTGGAACGAGATTCCGCCGGTGCGCATCGAGCTGCGCAAAGCCTATTACCAGCATGAGCTGCGCTACGAGCAGCAATGGCCGCTGCCGAATACGCAGTTGACGCCGCTCTATCTCGATGGAGCGAGCAATACGCTGAGCACGACGATGCCCGCAACCGAAGCTATCGCGATCTACGATCCTATCAAGAATGGCGCGCGTTTCTCGCTGCGCTTCAGCGATCCGGTCGAGCTCACTGGCGAGACCAAGCTGCGGCTCTGGGTCAGCACCTCAGAAGGCGACGATCTCGATCTCTTCGTCGTGCTGCGCAAATTCAATGCGAAGAACAAAGAGGTCTTCTTTTGCGGCTATAACGGTTATGAAAAAGACGCCGTCGCCAAAGGCTGGCTGCGCGTCTCGCATCGCGCGCTCGATCGAGAAAAGAGCCGGCCGTCGCGGCCTTATCACACGCATGAGCAGATCGAAAAACTCGTACCCGGCCGGATCGTGCCGATCGAGATCGAGATCCTGCCGTCCAGCACCTGGTTCGAAGCGGGCTCGCGACTGGAGCTATCCGTGCTCGGCTCCGACGGTGCGAAATATCCCGCCTTCAAGCACAAAAACACCGTGAACCACGGCAAGCACAGCATCTATTGCGGCGGCCATTATGATTCGCATCTGCTGGTGCCGCTAATCCGCGGCCGGCTGGCCTGACCCGCTTTAAGGCTTGTCGGCTCGCGCAAATCGGGGCATCCTCCTTGTTAGTTCAGACAAACCAATAAGAGCCTGAACAGGGAGGTTTTCATGCTGGGATTCCGCCATCTCACCGCATCGCTCGTCGCGCTATGCGCGATCGCCAGCCCCGCCGCGGCCGCCGAGACCGAGCACGCGACAATCGCGCTGCCCGCAATCGCCGCGATCTTTTCGTCGATTTACATCGCGCAGGATGCCGGTATCTACAAGGACGTTGGCCTCGACGTGAAGGAGCAGGTCATCCAAGGCATCGGCTCGGCCAATGCGGTGATCGCCGGCTCGATCGATTTCTCGAGCTCGTCCGGCGTCACCCTCACACGCGCTGTGGCGCGCCATCAGCCTGTTGTCGGCATCGCCAACACCTTCGAACGCAGCGGGTTCTGGATCGTCATCACCAAGAAAGTTGCGGATGAGCGGCATTTCGATCCCAAAGCGCCGCTTGCCGAGCGTGCGAAGTTGATGAAGGGGCTGCGTTTCTCGGTCGGAGCGATACAGGCGATCCCCGACGCCTATGCCAAGGTGATCGCCCGCATGGGCAGCCTCGATCCGGACAAAGATATCGTCCGCTCCGGCATTCCGCCGCGCGAGACATTGGGCGCGATGAAGACCGGCTCGATCGACGGCGCCTCGATCGGTCCGCCCGTGCTGGAGGAATTACAGAAGGACAATTTCGCCGTCGTCCTCGCCGACGGCACCACCGCCAACCCGCCCGATCCGCCCTGGCTCGCCCATGTCGCCGCCAACGTGATCTTCGTCCGGAAACAGACCTGCACCGAGCGCAAATCGCTATGCGTCAAAATGGGCGAGGCGATGGTGAAGGCTTCCGATTACATTCATCACAACGCCGACGGAACCAAGAAGATTCTGGCCAAGCGGCTCAATATCCAGGACGCCGCGGTCCTCGATGATACATATCGCGTCGTGTCCCTCGCGACGCCGCAGAAACCGACGCTCGATGCCAAAGGACTTGGGGCCGCCGAGGAACTCAACATCCAGGCAGGTTTCATGCCGGCTTCGGAAAAGCTCAAATCCTATGACGACGTCTTCACAAACGAATACGTGAAATAACGACGCGTGGCGCCTGGGTCGCAGGTAGCGCGCACGCGCAACAGGAGGAAAGCAAGATGCGGGTCTTTCGCCATTTGCTCGCCGCAGGCGCGGCGGCCCTGATCGCCGCCGCGAGTACCGCTCAGGCCGAAACGGAAAATGCCTCGGTTGCGCTGCCTGCGGTCGTGCCGATCTTCGCGTCCCTCTATGTGGCACAGGATGCCGGCATCTATAAGGACGTCGGCCTCAACGTCAAAGAGCAAGTGATCCAAGGCATCGGGTCGGCAAATGCCGTCATTTCGGGATCGGTCGATTTCTCGAGCTCATCCGGCGTCACCCTCACCCGCGCCGCGGCTCGCCAGCAACCGGTCATTGGCATCGGCAACACTTTTGACCGCAGCGGCTTTTGGATCGTGATCAAGAAATCGATCGCCGATGAGCGGCATTTCGACCCCAAGGCGCCGCTCGCCGAGCGCGCGAAGCTCATGAAAGGTCTTCGTATCGCGATCGGCGGCTTCCAGTCGATCCCTGACGCTTATGCCAAGACCATCGCGCATGCCGGCGGTCTCAACTCCGATAAGGATTTCGTCCGCGCGGCGATTTCGCCGCAAGACACGGTTGGCGCGATGAAGATCGGCTCGATCGACGGTGCCTCGGTTGGGACACCGATTGTCGGACAGCTGCTGGAAAACAATTTCGCCGTGGTGCTGACCAATGGCACGACCGCCAACCCGACAGACCCGCCCTGGCTCGGCCATGTCGCCGCCAACGTCATCTTTGTCCGAAAGCAAACCTGCACGGAGCGCAAATCGCTGTGTGTTAAGATGGGCCAGGCAATGGTGAAGGCGGCGGCTTATGTCCACCAGCATGCCGACGAGACCAAGAAGATCCTCGCCAAGCGCCTCAATGTTACCGACGCGACTATTATCGATGAGATGTATCGCGTGGTCGTTGCCGGCACACCGCTCGCGCCGACCCTCGACGCAGAGGAACTGTCCGCCGCCGAAGAGCTCAATATCCAAGCAGGCTTCATGCCGCCGGATCAGAAGCTGAAATCCTACGACGGCATCTTCACAAACGAATTCGTGAAGTAACCCGCCGCCGCGCAGCGCTTCGGCGGTGCGCCGGGCCTCATAGGGCCCGACGCGTTTGCTTCTCCCCTCGCCGATCTTCGGGGCTTGTCGCGGCCCCGAAAGATGGGCATGTTGCGCGGGCTCCGGCCGAGTCAGGCCAGTTGCGATGAGGGGAGAAATAGAACCACATGCCACGAAGCCGTTACTTAGCCGGAGCTATGCTCCTGACCGGCCTTGCCGCTGCGATGCCGGCGCACGCCGATGTCGAAAAAGCCCGTATGGCCTTTCCGGCGATCGCGCCGATCTTTGCCTCGTCCTGGATCGCCCAGGATGCCGGTATCTACAAAGAGGTCGGGCTCGAAGTCTCCGAGCAGGTCATTCAAGGCATCGGCTCCACCAATGCCGTGATCGCCGGATCGATGGATTTCGCCAATGCCTCGGGCGTCACGCTGACCCGCGCCGCCGCGCGCAATCAGCCGATCATCGGCATTGCCAATACTTATGACCGCAGCGGCTTCTGGGTCGTACTCAGCAAGAAGGCTGCCGAGGCGCGGCATTTCGATCCGAAAGCGCCGCTCGCCGAGCGCGCGAAGATCCTGAAGGGTCTGAAATTCGCGGTCGGCGGTATTCAGACCATTCCGCATTCCTATCTCAACGCGATCGCCAGGGTCGGCGGGCTCGATCCGCAGAAGGATCTGATCGTGTCGGCGATCGTGCCCCCGGAGACGCCGGGTGCGATGCAGACCGGCGCCGTCGACGGCGCTTCGGTCGGCCCGCCGGTCATCGAACAGGTCGTTCAGGACCAGGGCGCTGTCATCGTCGCCAACGGCACTACGGCCAACCCGGTCGATCCGCCTTGGCTGACTCATGTCGACGCCAATGTGATCCTGGTCAAGAAGCAGACTTGCGTCGAGCACAAGTCGCTCTGCGTGAAGATGGGCGAGGCGCTGGTGAAGGCGGCCGCCTTCATCCACGATCATCCGAAAGAGACGACCGCGATGCTCGGCAAGCGCACGCGCATCACCGACCAGAAGGTCCTCGACGGTATGTACAAAGTGACGCTGGAATCGACCCCGCTCGCGCCGGTGCTCGACGCGAAAGGCCTCGAGACCGCCGATCAGCTCAATGTCGAAGCAGGCTTCCTGCCGGCCGACCAGAAGCTGAAGTCGTACGACAATATCTTCACGAACGAGTACGTGCAGGGCGGGAAGTAAACCCGTCCGACTACCATCATTGCGAGCGAAGCGAAGCAATTCAGAGCAGCACATGTTGCCCTGGATTGCTTCGTCGTGCTTCGCACTCCTCGCAATGACGAGGCTATAACTACTTCTCGCTCCTCACCTTCATCGCCTCGGCGCGATAAGCGGCGAGGATGGCAGCGCCGTTAGGCGTGTTCTTGGTCCAGGCATCGATCTCGGCCTGGACGATCTGCTTCTGGTATTGATCCTTATCGGCTGCGGCGAGCGATGCGATCACATGGCCCGGCCGCTTGCGAACTTCGGCCTCCGAACTCGCATAGATATTGTCGAGCGATTGGCCGAGCAACTCCGACGCGGCATAGCCCGAATTCTTGTCGATCGCCGCTTTCGCCGCGGGCGGCAGCTTGGCATAAGCATCCTTGTTCATCATCAGCATGCCACCGCCTGAACCGAGGCCGACAGCGAGGTGATAGCTCGTCACCTCGTCGAGCTTGTATTCATGAACGCCGAGCCAGCCGATCACCGTGGCTTCTGCCGTATGGCGCGCGAGCATCTCGTAGAGATCCGGTGGGCTGGTGCTGATCGGCGCCGCGCCAAGGCCTTCGACGACGCGCGAATTGACCTTGGTCAGGGTCGCGATGCGGAGCCCCTTGAGATTGGCGAGCCGCGTAACCGGCTTCTGCGCGCTCAGGAAGGATTGCGGATAGACGAAGAGCGAGAGCGGCTTGATCGCATCATATTCATGGCCAAGCAGCCCGTCCTGATAGAGCTTCCAAAACGCCGGCGCGCCTTCCTTGCCGATGATGTCGGAGGGCAGCTCGACCACGGTCGATAAGGGAAACTTGCCGCCGATTGAGCCCTGCACTGCCGCGGCGATATCCGCCGCGCCGCCGGTCACGCGGTCATAGACATTCCCGAAGGTCGCGAGCGTGCTGCCGAAGAAGGGCTGCAGCTTAAGCGCGCCGGCCGCATCGGCCTCGATGCGCGCGATCCACGGCCCCCAGAGCCCGGTCCAATTCGGCATCGTCGTGGTGGTCCCCGGCAACGCAATGCGCAACGTCACCGGCTCGTCCGCGCGCGCCGCCGCCGTCAACGTCCATGCCGCAAGCGCTGCGGCGATCGCGATGGCTCGCTTCAGCATGGCCCCCTTCCCGTGGGCACGACTATTTGAACGCGCGGACGACCTCGCCCATCAGCTTGATTGAGTTGCGCACGAGCTCTTTCGGCATATGGCCGATCTCGTGATTGGCGCAGAAGATGTCGAAGCCGATCTTCTTCTTGCCCTCTTTCAGCCGCTTGATCACGGTGTCGGGGCTGCCGACGATGGCCAGCCCGTTCTCGATATTGAACTCGTAATCGCGGCCGGCGCGGAAGATGGTCTCGCCACGCGCCTTGTCGTCAGGGCGCTCGCTGTCGCGACCCATGCCGCGCGCATGCGTGCCCCAGCCGATGCGCGTGTTCTCGAGCGGACCGCCGCCGACCGGCACCGCGCCGCCCTCGCGTTTGGCGAGCCACGTCCGCGCCTCGTCATGCGCCTTCTCATCGGTCTCAGCGACATGGACTTGGCGCTGTAGGAAGACGCGCGGCATCGGTCCCGGGTGATTACATTCGCGCCAGATCTTGCGATAGAGATCGAATTTCCGCGCGATGACATCGTCGGTGTCGAGATTCTGCGCGACGTGATAATTGTTGCGCGCGGCAAATTCGACGGCGGCATCGCTATGCACCGCCGACCAGATCGGCGGGTAGGGCTTCTGGAAAGGCTTCGGCTGCGGCAGGGCTTCGTCGAAATGGAAGTATTTGCCGTTGAAGGTGACCTCGTCCTGGGTCCAGGCCATCTTCACGATCTGCATCACTTCGGTCGAGATCGCCGCGCGCTGATAGAAATCCATGCCCCAGCGGATGAATTCATGCTCGTGCACGCCGATACCGGTGCCAAATTCGACCCGGCCGCGCGAGAGCTGATCGAGCATCGCGACATCCTGGGCGAGCCGCAGCGGATGGTGGAAAGGCAGCGACCACATCATCGTGCCGATGCGCAGCTTGCTGGTCGCGCGGGCGACGGCCGTCAGATAGACGCTCGGCGCGGTGATGCGCCCGATCGGCGAATTCTGATGCTCGATCACGAAATAGGAATGCCAGCCGGCTTCCTCGAGCTCCTGCGCGAGCCGGATATGCTCGTCATAGACATCGGCCATCGGCCGGTCCGTCGGAGCATAGCCGCCCACTGCATCCCAAAGCGCAAAATCGATTTCCGCCACGTAACGTGCCCTCCCATGCTTCTGCCAAACCATAGCATAGTAGCCGCGCATGCCTAGTTACGCCCGAGGCGAAGCTTGGGACGACTGAAACCATTTTTTCGCCGCGCCGTTACCCAAGACGGACACGTTTTGGACGCGTCCCGTCTCAGTACGAAAGGAGGGAAGATGAAGATCGCCAACATTATGAGCCGCGATGTGCATTTCATCGGCCCGGACACGACGCTGCGTGAAGCAGCGAGCAAGATGAAAGAGATCGACTGTGGCGCCCTGCCCGTCGCCGAGCGCGACAAGCTGATCGGCATGCTGACCGATCGCGACATCGTCATCCGCGGCATTGCCGCCGGCAAAGGCCCAGACGCCAAGGTCCGCGACGCAATGAGCCGCGAGATCAAATATTGCTACGAAGATGAAGACGTCCAGCACGTCGCAGAGAACATGGCTGAGTTGCAGATCCGGCGGCTGCCGGTGATGTCGCGCGATAAGCGCCTTATCGGCTTCGTCTCGCTGTCGGATATCAGCCGCGGTTCGCTGCCGCAGACCGCGCGCGCCCTGCACGGCATATCGAAGCCAGGCGGCCAGCACAATCAGAGCCGCGCCGCTTAAGGCGCAGCGAGCACACCGGGATCGTCGCGCGGGAGGCATACCGCTCGCGCGACGATCCTGTGTGCTCTTCTTGGACGAGCGCCAGCGCGTCGGGAACCGATGTACGGCGGCACCGTTGCTTGGGCTGAGCATCACCATCGGGAGACAGCGATGAGCGACATCAAGACTCCGGCCCATAAGAAAACCAAGGACGAACCGGGCGCGAGCGTCGATGAGCAGATCGACGACAGTTTCCCGGCCAGCGATCCCCCGTCCTACAACGCCGGCGGTCGCGTCGGGCGGCCCGATCGCGCGAAGGAAGAAAAAGACAAGCGACCGGCCAAAGCCGATAAACGATAAATAAGGATCGCCGTCTGCTTTGAATTTCGATCTGTCGCCGGAGAGTGTCAACCGCGCGGTCGACGTTGCATGGACATGGACGGCGGCGTTCCTGCCGCGTTTCGTCGCCGCTGTCCTGATCCTGCTCGTCGGCTCGCTCATCGCGCGGTGGCTCTCGCGCGCGATCTTCAACGTCACCGGCCGTACAGCGCATATCGACGCGACCGTGCGGCCGATTCTCGCCGCGATCGTCCGCTACTCGATCCTGATCCTTGTGTTCATCGCCGCGTTGAGCCAGATCGGGGTGCAGACGGCGTCGCTCTTCGCCGTGCTCGGCGCCGCCGGCATCGCCATCGGCCTCGCCCTTCAAGGCACGCTCAGCAACATCGCCGCCGGGCTCATGCTGCTGTGGCTGCGCCCGTTTCATGTGGGCGATTTCATCGAAGTGAACGGCATGGCCGGGACCGTGCGCGAAATTAGGCTGTTCGTCTGCCATCTCGAGACTTTCGACGGCATCTTCCTTTTCGCGCCGAATTCGACGATCTGGAACCAGGCGCTGCCCAATCACACCCGCAATACCGGGCGGCTCGTCTCGATCGACATCACCGTGCCGGCGAAAGCGGATATCGATCACGCGCGAGAGATTCTCCTCGCAATGGCGAGGCGCGATCGGCGCGTCTTGAAGAGGCCCCAGCCGCGGGTCTTCGTCGAGAGCCTGACGGGCGCCGGGCTGCTACTCAATCTGCGCGTCTGGGCCACTCACGAGAATGTCGGCGAGGTGCAGCGCGTGATCGACGAGGAGGCGAAGGCCGAACTCGATTCTGCTGGTATCGATACCTTGCATCCGCAGCAGGTCGTGCGCGTCATCCCGCCGGACAGCGACCCGTCGCGGCTGCTATCGACCGCGCAGCCCTACATCGACTAGGAATCAAAGGTTTGGGCGCGGCCGACCCGCTTTCCTCGGGCGCGGCTTTCCTCTAAAAACAACCAGCCCGTCCACTGCCTTAACAAGAAGAATTGCCATGGCTGCTTTGCCCGGTTCGGTCAGCGACACGCTCGCCCTTTTGGCGAAGGGTCAATACGTGTCCGATCGCAGCCTTGCGACCGCGATCTACCTGTCACTCACACTTAATCGGCCGCTTTTCCTCGAAGGCGAGGCCGGTGTCGGCAAGACGGAAATCGCCAAGGTCCTGTCCGAGACGCTCGGACGGCGGCTTATCCGGCTGCAATGCTATGAAGGCCTCGACGTCGCCTCGGCTGTCTACGAATGGAACTACCCGCGGCAAATGATCGAAATCCGCCTTGCGGAAAGCAGTTCCGAGAGCAAGGACACGGTCGAGGAAGAGATTTTCAGCGACCGCTTCCTCATCAAGCGGCCGCTGCTGCAAGCGCTCGAGCCCGATCTCAACGGTGCTCCGGTGCTGCTAATCGACGAGCTTGACCGGACCGATGAGCCCTTCGAGGCGTTCCTCCTCGAAGTGCTCTCCGACTATCAGATCACCATTCCCGAGATCGGCTCGATTAAGGCGGAGCATCCGCCGATCGTTATCATCACCTCGAACCGGACGCGCGAAATCCACGACGCCTTGAAGCGGCGCTGCTTCTATTACTGGATCGACTATCCCGCCGCTGAGCGCGAGATCGAAATCCTGAAGCTGAAGGCACCCAAAGCGGCAGGGACGCTCAGCCGCGAAGTCGTCTCTTTCGTCCAGAAGCTGCGCAAGACCCAGGACCTCTTCAAGCTGCCCGGTGTCGCCGAGACGATCGACTGGGCACATGCGCTGACCCAGCTCGACGTGCTGGCGCTGACGCCCGAGGCGATCAACGACACGCTAGGCGTGCTGCTGAAATACCAGGACGACATCGCCAAGATGCAGGGCAGCGAGGCAGAGCGTTTGCTGACGCAGGTGAAGAACGAGCTCGCCGCCGCGGGCGGCTGAGTCGACTTCCTGACTCGCTACTTTCCCCGGCACGTTGAATAGAGCGCCGGAGCGGAACAAACCAAATCACGCGGGGTTCTGAGGGCAACAAAGGAGTTGTTGCCATGAGTGTTTTCGATGCCTTGACGAATCGCGCCAAGCATGGGGATTTCCCCTTCTCGCCCGGCGCCGATGAGGGCGATGAGGATATCCTCGATACGCTGAAGAAAGACCATGACGAGGTCGCCGAGATGCTCTCGCAGCTCGTCAAGAGCGACCGTGCCGCCGAACGCAAAGCGATCCTGAAGCAGATTAAGACCGCGCTCATGCCGCATCTGCGCGCCGAGGAGAAGATCGTCTACAACGGCATCTATGCCCTCAAGGATAAAGACGCCAAGCAGGACAGTGCCGAGGGCTATATGGAGCATCAGCTCGCCGAGAAGATGCTCGCTACGCTCGAGCAGATCCAGGATGCGATGTCGCCTGAATTCTCCGCCGGCTCGAAGGTGCTCAAAGAAATGATCGAGCACCATGTCGAGGAAGAGGAGAGCAATGTCTGGAAGGACGTGAAACGGCATTTCACCAGCGATGATCGAATGGAGATGAATCGCAAGTTCACGGCGATGAAGAAGAGGGTCAAGGTTTCGTAGCCACCCTCGTCATTGCGAGCCCAAAGGGCGGAAGCAGTCCAGGGCCTCATGTGATGCTCCTGGATTGCTTCGTCGCGCGCTGCGCTCCTCGCAATGACGGTATTTACCACCGGTATTTAATGCCTTCCCCAAACGGCCTATAAAACAGCCATGGAAGGTCTCGGCGAGCCGCCTCTGCTAGATTCCGTGCCTGAATCCGGCGGGCGGCTTTATCAGAACATCATGTATTTCGCGCGTTGTTTGCGCGCCGCCGGCATGCCGATCGGCCCCGGCGCGGTGCTCAACGCGCTGCAAGCGGTCCAGGCCGTCGGCATCGAGAACCGGCGCGATTTCTACTGGACGCTGCACGCGGTTTTCGTGACCAAGCACGATCAGGAACAGATCTTCGATCAGGCCTTCCACATCTTCTGGCGCAATCCGCAATTGCTCGAGAAGATGATGTCGCTGATGCTGCCGGGCTTCGCGCCGGAAGAGCCGGAAAAAGGCGAAGAGATGAATCGCCGCCTCGCCGAGGCACTCCAAGGCGACAACGAGAAAGAATCAAAGGAAGGCGAGACCGAGATCGAACTCGATTCGACGATGACCTATTCCGCGCAGGAAGCCTTGCGCGAAATGGATTTCGAGAAGATGTCGAATGAGGAGGTCGATCAGGCGAAGAAAGCGCTGGAGCGCATGGCCCTGCCGCTGGCCGATCTCAAGACGCGGCGCTTCTCGCCCGATCCGCGCGGCAGCCGCGTCGATCTTCGCGCCACGATGCGCGCGCAGCTGCGCTCCGGCGCGATGATCGCGCTCCGCCGTAAGAAGCCGCGCACGCGGCCGCCGCCGCTGGTCATTCTTTGCGACATCTCCGGCTCGATGAGCCGCTACAGCCGCATCTTCCTGCATTTCATGCATGCGGTGACGAATGATCGCGACCGCGTCTACACCTTCCTTTTCGGCACGCGGCTTTCCAACGTCACGCGCTATCTGCGTTACAAGGACATCGACATCGCGCTGGACAAAGTCGCTCAGGCGGTTGAGGACTGGTCCGGCGGTACGCGGATTGGGCAATGCTTAGCGGATTTCAATCAGAATTGGTCGCGCCGGGTCCTGGGCCAGGGCGCGATCGTGGTCTTGATCACCGACGGACTGGACAGGGATGCCGGAGCCGGTATATCCCAAGAGATAGAGCGGTTGCATAAATCCTGCCGGCGCCTCATCTGGCTCAATCCACTGTTGCGCTATGAAGGGTTTGCACCCAAATCATTAGGTATGCGGGCGATTCTGCCGCATGTCGACGAATTCCGGTCGGTGCATAATCTCGATAGCATCGCCGAGCTGGTCAAAGCACTGAGCAAGCCGGGTCCGCGCCGCCTCGAAGCGGCCTCCGCCTGGCGCGAAGCGGGGTGATTGAATATGGACGACAATCTCGAAATCCTGGACCAAGCCCAGAAATGGAAAGCCGAGGGCAAAGGCGTCGCGGTCGCGACCGTGGTCACGACCTGGGGCTCTTCGCCGCGGCCCGTCGGCTCGAAGCTCGCCGTCGACCAAGACGGGCGTTTCCTTGGCTCGGTCTCGGGCGGCTGCGTCGAAGGCGCTGTCATCGGGGAGGCGCAGAACGCGATCAAGGACGGCAAGCCGCGGCTGCTCTCTTTCGGCATCACCAATGAGCAGGCCTGGGAGGTCGGACTCGCCTGCGGCGGCAAGATCCAGGTCTTCGTGGAGCGCGCCGAATGAAGCTTCAGTATCTTGAGCGGGCGATCGCGGCCAGCCGCGCCGGCAAGCCGGCGGCGATTGCAACCAATCTCACCTCTGGTGAACAAAGCCTCATCGAAGGCGCTGAGGTTACGGGAAATCTGAAAATCGACGGCGCGATTCAGGACGGCGTCAGGAAGGCCCTTGTCGACGATAGGAGCACGACGGTCGAGAGCGCGGCGGGTTCGATCTTCATCGAGGTGTTCAATCCGCCGCTGCGTTGCTTCATCGTCGGCGCGGTGCATATCGCCCAACCCCTCGCCCGCATGGCGGCCGAGCTCGGCTACAAGGTCGCGGTGGTCGATCCCCGCACAGCCTTCGCGACTGATGCTCGCTTTCCCGAGATCGAGCTCTCGACCGAATGGCCGGATGAAGCGCTCGCGCGTCTGAAACCCGACAAGCGCAGCGCCGTCATCACCCTCACCCATGATCCGAAGCTCGACGACCCAGCGCTCATCGAGGCGCTGAAGTCGCAGGCCTTCTATATCGGTGCGCTCGGCTCGCGGAGGACACATGCCTCGCGGCTCAAGCGCCTGAGCGAAGCCGGCTTCAAGGACGGTGACTTCGCACGCATCCATGGCCCGGTCGGGCTCAACATCGGCGCCATCTCGCCCGCCGAGATCGCCGTGGCGATCCTCGGCCAAGTCACCGCCGTCCTGCACGCCGACCGGCTGAAAGAGCGCGAAGCGGCATGAAATTCGGCGAGACGCCGCTGGCCGAGGCGCAAGGCGCGATCCTCGCGCATAGCGTCAAGCTCGGCACGCGGGCGCTCAAGAAAGGCCGCGCCCTCAGCGGTGACGATATCGCCGCGCTCAAAGCCGCGGGCAAGGCCACCGTCATCGCCGCGCGGCTCGAGCCGGGCGATGTCATCGAGAACCAGGCCGCCGACCGCGTCGCCGCGGCGCTTTCTTGTCCCGGCGTCTCATGCGCGCCGGCGTTTACCGGGCGGGCGAATTTCTATGCCGAGAGCGCCGGGCTCTGCCTGGTCGATCGCGAGGCGATCGATCGCTTCAACCTGATCGATGAATCGATCACCATCGCCACCATCGAGCCATCGGTCGTCGTCGAGCCGAAGCAGATGGTCGCGACGGTGAAGATCATCCCTTTTGCCGTACGCAGCGAAGCGCTCGGTGCTGCCGTCGCCGCCATTAAAGACAAGGCGCTGTTCCAGGTCGTGCCGTTCAAGCCGCATCGAACGGCCCTGATCCAGACGACCCTGCCCGGCCTCAAGGATAGCGTCCTCGATAAGACGGTCGAGACGACGCGGGATCGCCTCGCGGAATTTGGCAGCACGCTCGATTGGGAGAAACGCTGCGCGCATGATCCGGCGCCGCTGGCGCCGGTAATCGAGGAGATGATCAAAGCTGGCGCGCAGCTCGTGCTCGTCGCCGGCGCCTCGGCGATTCTCGACCGCCGCGACGTCATTCCGGCCGCGATCACCGACATCGGCGGCACGATCGAGCATTTCGGCATGCCGGTCGATCCCGGCAACCTGCTGCTGATGGCACGGCATGGGACCACGCCGGTGCTCGGTCTGCCCGGCTGCGCCCGCTCGCCTAAGGTCAACGGGTTCGACTGGGTGCTGCGGCGCGTGCTCGCCGGCCTGCCGGTCGGTGCCAATGCGATCCGGCGCATGGGCGTTGGCGGGCTGCTGTCGGAAATCGCTTCGCGCCCCCTGCCACGTGCCCGCGCCGGCGGCCCGCCCAAGACGGATGTGTCGAAGCCGCCACAACGCCCGCGCATTGCCGGCATCATCCTCGCCGCCGGCCGGTCCTCGCGCATGGGGGCGATGAACAAGCTGCTGATCCCGATCGACGGCAAGCCGATGGTGCGCCGCGCCGCGGAGGCGGTGCTGGCGGCGCAACTCACGCCGGTCGTCGTCGTGACCGGACATCAGCGCGAGCAGGTCGAGGAAGCGCTTAAGGGGCTATCCGTTACCTTCTTGAATAACAAAGATTTTGCGACTGGGATGTCGACCTCGCTGCGGGTCGGGCTCGATGCCGTACCGGCGGAATGCGATGCCGCCCTGGTCGCGCTCGGCGATATGCCGCTGATCACCGCCGCCGAGATCAGTCAGCTCGTGAATGCCTTCAATCCTGTGGAAGGCCGCGCTATTGTCGTGCCGACTCGGCGAGGCAAACGCGGTAATCCGGTTCTTTGGGCGCGGCGCTTCTTCGGCGAGATGACAGCGGCTGGTGGCGATGTAGGTGCCCGGCACCTCTTCGATGCCTATCCGGAGGCGGTCGTGGAGGTCGAGATGGCCGGAGACGGCGTTCTGACCGATATCGATACGCCCCAGGCTCTCGCCCGCCTCGCTGCTGCCAGGATCGACGCGTAGTTACTTTTTTTGTTTGACGACTGAATAAAGCGGCAAGTCGAGGCGTTATCGACTTGGCCACAACAAAAACGTTTGGAGGGCCCGCACATGACCACATTGATCGGAACCGTTACGCTTGCCGGCACCGTTTTCGGTGCCCTGATCGGACAGATCGCGACGGGTGCCGAGTTCGCTGGCGTTATCATCGCCTCGCTCGTGCTCATCACTATGCGCAATGTCCGAGATTGAAAATCTTTTATTTTCAGATAAATAGATCTTTCTTCTAAACTTCTACCTCACGTAATCGGCGGCTACGGTCTCATCGACCGGCGGCTTTGGCGTCATCGCGGCAAAGACCGGCGTCAGCACCAGCGCGATCAGGAAGTTCAGGATCACCGTGTAGAGCGCGGCGTAGCCCGGGAAGCTCCAACCGGCAATTGCTAGCGGATAGGTCGCGCTGAAATTGTTCGCGGCCGCCATCCAGGTGCCGGCCACAGTACCGACCGCCCAGCCACAGAGCAGCGCCCAATCATTCAGCTTGCGGGTGAAGAGCCCGAGGATGACCGCCGGGAAGGTCTGGATGATCCAGATACCACCGAGGAGCTGGAGCTGGATGGCGTATTGGAGCGGTAGGAACAACACGAAAACCAGCGCTCCGATTTTGACGATCAGCGACACCCATTTCGCGATCTGCGCCTCGTCCCTGCCCGAGATCGAGGGGTTGATGAATTCGCGGTGGATATTGCGGGCATAGAGATTGGCCGAGGCGATCGACATGATCGCCGCTGGCACGAGCGCGCCGATCCCGATCGCGGCAAACGCGATGCCAACGAACCAGGATGGAAACGCCCAGAGCAGGATCGCCGGCGCGGCGAAATTCGCCTTGAACTGGGCGAAGCCCGGCGCGAATTCCGGCAGCTTATCGACGCCGGCCGCGATGACGAAGAAGCCAAGCAAGGTCAACAAGCCCAGCAAAAACGAATAGGCCGGTAACAGCGCGGCGTTGCGCCGCACCGCATGCGCGCTACTCGCGCTGAGGATGCCGGTCATCGAATGCGGGTAAAGGAACAGCGCCAGCGCCGAGCCGAGCGCGAGGGTGGCATAGGCGCCGTAGGAGCCGGTGCTGTTCGCGGGCGGTGTGGCGAGCAGCAGCTTGGTCTC
>Ga0157369_10003900_pt1 | contig 17691 bp, 16 predicted proteins | sample C25metaG_FD_113461 | JGI IMG/M metagenome (GOLD analysis project Ga0157369, IMG submission 113461) | Corn rhizosphere microbial communities from Kellogg Biological Station, Michigan, USA - C2-5 metaG | ecosystem: Host-associated > Plants > Roots > Rhizosphere > Soil | place: USA: Michigan... | reverse complement strand
GCAATTCCTCAGGCTGGGCGCGGTGGTGATGATCCCAGCGCTGGTGCTGGCGCTGGCTGCCCTGATCCATCTCTGACGGACGGTCACAGCTTATCCTCAGGCAAGGCGATTTTCGCCCTCTGCCTGGGGCACTATCGGCATACCTCTGCTACGAAGAGCTGCCCATGGCCATCGCCCGCTACACCGGCTTCGCCCAGGCCCTGCACTGGCTGACCGTCGCCCTGCTGTGCCTGCTGCTGCCCTTCGTCTGGGTGGCGGAAAACTTTCCGCCCGGACCGGTGCGGACCCTCTGGTATCTGCTGCACGAATCCACCGGGATCTCGGTGTTCCTGCTGATCCTGATCCGGCTGACCTGGCGCTGGCGGCATCCGGCGCCGCCGGCCCATCCCCGTGACGGTCGTCTGCTGCGGCTGCTCGCCGGGCTCAATCACGGCCTGCTCTATGCCGTGCTGCTGCTGATGCCGGTGACCGGCTACCTGATGGCCGGCCAGGGCCAGCCGGTGCCGGTGTTCGGGCTGTTTTCCCTGCCGGGTTTTCCCCGGCATGAAGCCCTCGGCATCCTCGCCAATCGCATCCATGTGGCTGGCCAGTTCGCCGTCTATGGGCTGGTGATCCTGCACGTGGCGGCGGTGGTCTGGCATGTGGCGATCCGCCGCGATGGCACCCTGGAGCGGATGTTGCCCGAGCAACGGCTTTAAGGCGTCAGCTCCCTTCCACCCGCTGCCGATCGCGTTCCAGCAGGGCCGGCAGGGTCTCGCGCAGGTGGTCCACCAGGGTGCGGATCTTGGCGTCGAGAAAGCGCCGCGACGGATAGAGCGCATGGATGTCCAGGGCATAGAGCCGGTGCCCCGGCAGCACGCGCTGCAGGCGGCCACTGGCCAGGCCGGCGACCGCGGCGTACAGCGGCAGGGCGCCGATGCCCAGGCCGCTGGCCACGGCTTCGGCCAGGGCATCGGCGGTGTTGACCTGGAAGGGCGGTCGATCCACCGCCACCTCGGCTATGTCCTCCGGTCCTTCCAGCAACCAGCGATCCGGCGCCATGGCGCGATTGACCAGCCGCAGGCAACGATGCCCGACCAGCTCCGCCGGGGTGGTCGGCCGGCCCTGGCGCTCCAGGTAGGCGGGCGCCGCGCAGAGCACGCTGTGGGTGCTGCCCAGATGCGCCGAATGGAAGGCCGAGTCCGGCAGACCGTCGGCCAGGATCAGCGACAGGTCGTAGCCTTCCTTGAGGATGTCGGTGAAGGTGTTGGTCAGCTGCAGATCCAGGTCGACCTCGGGATAGCGCTCGCCGTAGCCGGCCAGGCTCTGGATCAGATAGTGCTGGCCGAGGCCGGTCATGGTGTGGATGCGCAGCCGGCCACGCGGCACGGCCAGGGCATGACGGGCCTCGGCATCGGCTTCATCGAGGTCGGCGAGGATGCGCTGGCAGCGCACCAGGTAGCGTTCGCCGGCTTCGGTCAGGCGCAACTGGCGGGTGGTGCGGTGCAGCAGTCGGGTCTGCAGGTGCTGCTCCAGCTGGCTGACCGCCCTGGATACATAGGCGGTGGTGAGTTCCAGCTGGCGCGCGGCGGCGGTGAAGCTGCCGGTCTGGGCCACGCAGGCGAAGGCGCGCAGATTGAAGAGATGATCCATGGACGGGGCAGGGCGGTGGAAAGGGCCATTGTGGGCCATTACCCGCCCGTTGGTTAAGGCTCTTTGCTGCCATACCCGGCTTAATCCGGGCGGGCGAGGCTTTCTAGAATGGCCGCCGAGGCGCTGCGCCTCCCCCCTTCCGCTCGCTCTCGTCGTTGCCCAGCATGCCTCTCGCCTCACCGCCACTCGCGCGGCCCGCCGCTGCCTTCTCCCGTACCCGCTGGCCGGGCCGCAACGCCTGGCGCCGTGCCGCTCGCGAATGGGTGCGTACCGATGGCCAGACCTGGGCCTTTATCGCCAAGGCGCTACTGGCCGCGGCCCTGGCGCTGTGGCTGGCCTATCGCCTGGAGCTGCCGCAACCGAGCACGGTGCTGGTCACCGTCTTCATCGTCCTGCAGCCGCAGAGTGGCCAGGTGCTGGCCAAGAGTTTCTATCGCATCCTCGGCAGCCTGGCCGGCCTGACCTTTACCGTGGCCGCCATCGCCCTGTTCGCCCAGGAGCGAGTGCTGCTGCTCGGCGCCCTGGTGCTGTGGATCGGCTATTGCACCCGTGGCGCGGCGCGCTATCGCGACTTTCGCAGCTATGCCTTCCTGCTGGCCGGCTATACCGCCTGCCTGGTCGGACTGCCGGCGGTGGCCCAACCCCAGGGCGCCTTTCTCCAGGCGATCTGGCGTCTGCTGGAGATCGCCCTGGGCATCTGCTGCGCCGGCGTCGTGAGCGTGGCGATCCTGCCGCAGACCACCCGCGGCGTCCTGCGCCGGACCCTGGCGCAGCGCCTGCGCGATTTCCTGGCCATGGCCCATGACGGTCTGCTGGGCCAGCTCGACGGCGAACGCTTCGCCGGGCTCAGTGCGCGTTTCGCTGCCGACTCCGTGGGCTTCGAAAGCCTGCGCAGCGCCAGCGTCTTCGAAGAGCCCTATCTGCGCCGACGCAGCGGACGGCTGGCCGCCTTGGGCAATCGTCTCATGCTGCTCAACACCCGCTTCCATGCCCTTCATCAACTGCTCGACCGTCTGGCCGGACGGCCACCGGCGGTGCGCCAGGCGCTGGCGCCCGCCCTGGGGCTGATCGCCGCCGCCCTGGCGCCGGGCCTGGGTCACCTGCCGGAAGAGCGTGACCTGCGCCGCCTCAGTGAGCGCCTGGCCGGGGAGCGCGAGATGCTGATGACGGCGATCCGCGACGGTCGCCAGCAACTGGGCCAGACAGCGCCTGGCGCCGCAGTCGATCGCCTCGACTACGACACCGCCGCCGAACTGCTCTATCGCTTCGCCGAGGACCTGCACCTGCTGCTGAATACCCAGCTGGAGCTGGACCTGCCGACCAGCACCGCGCCCAAGACGCGCGAGACCTTCACGCCGCTGGCCAGTCGCGCGGTGGCCTGGATGGCCGGGCTGCGCAGCGCCCTGGTGGTGCTGGGCGTGGGACTGTTCTGGATCGAAACCGCCTGGCCGAGTGGCGCGGCCTGCACCCTGGCGGCGGCGCTGATCTCGGCGCTGGCCTCCACCTCGGCCGATCCGCGCCGCTATTGCCTGCAACTGGCCGGTGGCACCCTGGTCGGGGCCCTGGCCGGTGGCCTGCTGCAATTCCAGGTGCTGCCCTGGATCGACGGCTTCGCCCTGTTGCTGCTGGTGCTGGCGCCGGTGTTCGCCGCCGGCGCCTGGCTGATCACCCGGCCACGCCTGGCCGGCTATGGCACCGGGCTGATGGTCTGGTTCTGCTCGGCGGCGCTGCCGGGCAATCTGCCGCGCTACGACGCCGACCTCTTCTGCAACACCTACCTGGCCTATCTGGTGGCCTGCGGCGTGGCGGTGCTGGCCGTCAGCGTGCTTTTGCCGCCCAGCCAGCCCTGGGTCTGGCGCCGGCTGGAGGCGGCCCTGCGCGAGCGACTGGTCCACGCCATCGGGGCACCCCTGGCTGGTCTGAGTGGCCGCTTCGATTCCGGCCTGCGCGATCTGCTCAATCAGGTACAGGTGCTCACCGTGGGCCAGCCGGTGGTGCAAAGGCAGCTGCTGCGCTGGACCTTCCTCAGTCTGGAGCTGGGCCACGCCATCATCGAGTTGCGCCTGGAGCAGGCCGCGCTGCCACCCTTGCCCTGGTATCGCGAACAGCGCGCCTGGCGCCTGGCGATCCGCGCCCTGGGTCGGGCGCTGGTGCGCCTGTTCCGCCAGCCCGATGCCGCCAACCTGGCCCGCGCCCTGACCGCCGTGGACCACGCCATCACCCTGGCGCACCAGGCCCAGCGCCACCTGGAGCCCAATCCGGGCGACTTCGATCGCTCGCCGCTGCGGCGCATCGCCAGCTACCTGCACTTCATCCGCACCTCGCTGCTGGCGCCGGATTCGCCCCTGGCCGGGTACCTGCCGCAGGCCCGGCCACCGGCGCGCGACGAAGGCTAGGCAGCAGGCCGCCAAAATCCGACTAGGCTTACGGACGGGGAGGGCCACAGGCCCTCTGCCATGCGACTTTCGGCACAACCAGAACAAGGCCCGCCTGCCCATGCCCGTCCGCTTCGTCCGTCCGCTGCTCTGTTCCGCCAGTTTTCTCCTGACGCCCCTGGCGTCCGCCCTGGAAGCCCCCGGTGCCCCCGGCGCCGCACCCTTCTGGTCCTATTCCGGCAAGACCGGCATCGGCACCAGCTACGAGGCCTATCGCGACGGCGCCTACAGCGACCAGGCCAGCACCGGCCGCGTCTCGCGGGTGTGGTTCTCCCTGGCCCAGGGGGTGGTCACCGAGACCATGCAGGGACTCATCCACGAGGCGCAACTGCGCGAGATGCAGCTGGTGATCCGCGGACCCGACTTCACCCACCTGGAGCGCGACGACACCGACAGCCGCATCGAATACCTGGCCACCGATGCCGCCGGCCGGCCCACCTCGCTGGCCTACAAGATCGTCAACCGCGACCGCCAGGGCCGCTACGAGATCGAAAAGCACATCTTCACCGACCCGGACCAGGACACCCTGGTCATGCGTGTCATCTTTCGCAGCCAGGACCCGCGCATCCAGCCCTATCTCTATGTCGATCCGGCGCTGGCCAACAGCGGCAGCCACGACCGCGCCGCGGTGAAGGGTGGGGTGCTCTACGCCAGCGAAGGCGAGCACGCCCTGGTGGTCAAGGCCAGCCAGCCGCTGCAGACGCCCACCGTGGGCTTCGTCGGCAGCTCCGACGGCCTCGACGACCTGCGCCGCAACGGCAAGCCGACCCAGACCTACAGCAGCACCGGCGACCAGGCCGGCAACGTCGCCATGCTCGCCAAGCTACCGCTCAAGGGCGCCGAGACCACCCTGGACGTGGTGGTGGGCTTCGGCGCCAATCCGCGCCAGGCCGAGGCGGCGGCGGATGCCACCCTGGCCCACGGTTATCAAAAGGTGCTGGCCCACTACAACGGCGAAGGCGAAGCCATCGGCTGGCAGGACTACCTGGCGGGCCTCGACCAGTTGCCGCGCCTGCAGGCCCAGGCCGGCGACGGCGGCAAGCTGCTCAATGCCAGCGCCCTGGTGCTCAAGGCCCAGGAGGACAAGACCCACGCCGGCGCCCTGATCGCCTCGCTGTCCAATCCCTGGGGTGAAACGGTGCCGGCTGGCAAGGGCACCACCGGCTACAAGGCGGTCTGGCCACGGGACTTCTACCAGTGCGCCATGGCCCTGCTGGCGCTGGGTGACCGGCAGACGCCCAAGGTCGCCTTCAGTTACCTCAAGCAGGTGCAGGTGGATGCCAATACCGCGCACAAGCCGGCCGACAGCTCCGCCTTCATCCACCAGCAGAAGCAGGGCGATGAGGTCCGCGCGCCGGGCGCCACCGGCTGGTTCCTGCAGAAGACCCACGTCGACGGCACCATCGAGTGGGTCGGCGTGCAACTGGACCAGACCGCCATGCCGATCATGCTCGGCTATCGCCTCTGGCAGGGCGGCCTGCTGGGCGACGCCGAGATCGATCGCTGGTACCGCGCCATGCTCAGGCCCGCGGCGGATTTCCTCGCCCGCGACAGCCAGGTCAACCTGGGCTGGAACACCTGGCAGGTCAGGCCGCCGCAGACCCAGCAGGAGCGCTGGGAAGAGCAGTGGGGCTATTCGCCGTCCACCACCGCGGCGGTGATCGCCGGTCTCGCCACCGCCAGCGAACTGGCGCGCCATGCTGGCGACGAAGCCAATGCCAGCCGTTACCGCGAGACCGCCCGGCGCTATTCCGGCCAGGTGGAAAAGACCATGGCCACCACCCAGGGCAGCCTGGGCGCCGGCAACTACTACCTGCGCATCACCCAGAACGACGATCCCAACGACAAGGGCAAGCTGGTGGACAACAACAGCCGCCCGGGCCTGCCGGAGGACCAGGTGCTGGACGCCGGCTTCCTCGAACTGGTGCGCTACGGCGTGCGGCCGGCGAGCGATCCCCTGGTACAGAAGAGCCTGGCGGTGCTGGACGACGAAGGCCTGCCGGAGAATCTGCGGGTCAAGTACAGCTTCCAGTACCCGGGGATGAACGGCACCTTCCCCGGCTGGCGGCGCTACGGCAACGATGGCTATGGCGAGAGCGAAAGCTCCGGCATCAATTTCCCCGCCACCGAGCAGCCGGTACCCAACTCCGGACTGCGCGGCCGGGTCTGGCCGATCTTCACCGGCGAACGCGGCCATTACGAGCTGGCGCGTCTGGTCCTGCAGGGCAAGCCGGATGCGGCAGCGCTGGGCAAGCTGCGTGACACCTACGTTCGCGGCCTGGAACTGTTCGCCAACGCCGGCCTGATGCTGCCCGAACAGGTCTGGGACGGCGTAGGTGACAACCGGCGCCACGGCTACACCCAGGGGCAGGGCACCGATTCGGCGACGCCGCTGGCCTGGTCCCATGCCGAATACGTCAAGCTGCTGCGCTCCCTGGCGGACGGCCAGGTATGGGATCACTACCCAGTGGTGGCGCGGGCACTGGCGCCCTGAAGGCGGATCCGACGAATGGCAGGCGGCCTGCGGGCCGCGTGCCAGGGCCTCTGAGCCAGGGCAACGAAACGTCGAACCCAAGGGAACGCCTGTAACAAGACTTGTCTGATGGGCGTTCTCGCGCTTAGCTGAGGCAGCGGATCCCTCCGCTCGCCGCGGTTCTCTTCTCTTCCCGGTCCCTCTGCCCTCGGTCGCGTACCGCGCGGTAGCGTGCCCGGCTGTCGCGCTTTTCTCTCGCTCGCTCCGGCAACCGCTCCGGCGGTCTGGGGGCGGGTCTTTGCCGGTTCCTGTCAAGAAGGTCACGGATATGACTGACGTCGCTCTCCCCATCGCCCTCTACCTGGGCACCCTGGTGCTGCTGGCTTTCGCCCTGCGCCGCAGCCCGCTGCTCACCGAGGAGACCCTGGCGCGCTCCTCGCCGCTGGATGCCCTGCGCGGCATCCTCGCCACCGCCGTGGTCTGCCTGCATTTCGTGCTGACCTATCATCTCAAGGCGGAGGGCCAGTGGCGCGAACCCGACAGCGACCTGCTCTACAACATGGGCGTGGTGCCGGTCTCGCTGTTCTTCATGATCACCGGCTACCTGTTCTTCGGAAAGGTCTATCGGCGCACGCCGGACTGGGGCGAGCTGCTCCGTTCACGGGTGCTGCGGGTGATGCCGCTGTATCTCTGCGTGGTGGCCGTGGTGGTGCTCTTCACCCTGATCCGCACCCACTTCGTCATCGCCGACGGCCAGCACTTCATGCTCGAACTGCTCAGCTGGGAGCTGTTTTCCGGCTTCAGTCTCAACGGCCTGGAAGAGAGCGGCTGGATGACCGCCGGCGCCCACTGGACGCTGCGCTACGAGGCGCTGTTCTATCTGGCGCTGCCGCTCATCGCCGCGCTGTTCAATCGCCGTGGCTTCGGCCTGCCGCTGCTGGTCTCGGCGCTGCTGGTGGGTGGCCTGGTCGCTGCCGGTTATCACTATCACGTGCTGGGCGCGCGCTTCGGGCTGCTGTTCCTGCTGGGGTTCCTGCCGGTGTTCGTCAAGGTCCATCGGCCGGCGCTGCTGGCACGCCTGCGCACGCCCCTGGTGGCGGCACTGTCGCTGGCGCTGGTGGCTTACGCCATGACCCAGCCCGACTACAACCTCAGGCAGATGCTGGCGCTGGCGTTGCCCTTCGCCGCCATGGCCGCCGGCAACGACCTCTTCGGCCTGCTGCGCAGTCGCGGCCTCAAGGTGCTGGGCGAGATCAGCTACAGCCTCTATCTCACCCACGGCCTGCTGCTCTACGGCCTCTTCACCCTGCTCAACCTGGGTTCGGTCGAGATCCTGGGGACCGTAGGTTTCATGGCCCTGCTGCCGCCGGTGCTGGTGCTCGCCTGCCTGCTGTCGATGCTCAGCTACTGCTGGATCGAGCGTCCGCTGATGCACCTGGGAAGGGCGCCACGGCCTCGGCACGTGCCGGCGTAAGCGCCGGCGCTGCCCCGGGATACTCCAGCAGAAAGGCCAGTGTCTGGGCGCAGGAGGCTTCCACCTTGAGCGCCAGCAGGTCGTCCGCGCGGGTCCGCCCATAGCCCAGGGCGGCGATGGGCAAGCCGGCGCGGGCCGCGGCCTGGGCGAAGCGAAAGCCGGAATAGACCATCAGCGACGAGCCCACCACCAGCAGCGCATCGGCGCGGCCCAGGTGGGCGAAGGCGCGCTCCACCCGCGCGCCGGGCACGTGTTCGCCAAAGAACACCACGTCCGGCTTGAGCAGGGCGCCGCAGCGCGGGCAGTCGGGCACCCGGAAACTCATGAAGTCCACGCCTTCCAGATCGGCATCGCCATCCGGCGCGGTAGCCGCGTCCAGCTGCAGCCAGTCGCCATTGAGTTCGCCCAGCCACTGCTGGAATTCCTGGCGCGGCAGGCGTAGCTCGCAACCCAGGCAGCGGATCTGGTCGAGGCGACCGTGCAGGTCGATCACCGCCTCGCTGCCGGCGGCCTGGTGCAGCCGATCGACGTTCTGGGTCAGCAGCATCTCCACCTGGCCACGCCGCTCCAGGGCCGCCAGGGCCTGATGGGTGGCATTGGGCCGCGCCTGGCAGAAGCGCGGCCAGCCGATCAGGCTGCGCGCCCAGTAGCGACGGCGCAAGAGTTCGTCGCCGACGAAGGCCTGCAGGGTGACCGGTTGCGGGCGCTTCCAGGCGCCATCGCGGTCGCGGTAGTCGGGAATGCCGGAATCGGTGCTGCAACCGGCACCGGTGAGCAGGAAGATCCGCTCGTGCCGGGCGATAAAGGACTGGAGCTCGGGCAGGGACATCGGGCACCTGGAGTTGCGGACGATACCCCCAGCTTGGAAAGGGTTATGCCGGGAGGCAAGCCGCAGCTGACGAACGTCCTGTCCGGCGCGCGGCGCTCCGCCCGAAGGACGCCTTGCTAGAACACCGGGACGTAGATGTAGATCTGCGAATCCTGGGCATCCACCCCGGTGAAGGCCTCAGTGTAGTGCTCGAAGCAGGCGCCCGGGCGGGGTTGCAGGCCGCGCGCCGGCAGCAGCTCGGCGAACAGTCGGCCGAGGCTCTTGGCCACGCTGGGCGCGGTGCCCAGGTGCACGTAGCGGGCATAGCGGCCTTCCGGCAGTTCCTGGCGCACCATGCCGGCGGGCAGGGGCGCGCCCGGCGCGGTGGCCACCGCGGCCAGGTAGTGCATGGCGCCGGCCTGACGCCAGCTCAGGCCATACCATTCGGCGTCGCCTTCGCGGCCGGTGATTTCCCCGGCGCGGTCGGCGAAGCGCCGCCAGAGGGCGGCGATGTCTTCGCCCTGGCCAGGCTCGAACAGCAGACCGGTCACTTCCAGGGCGGGATGGTCGACGATTTCCAGCGACATGGGACAGACTCTCTCGAAGATGCGATGAAGGCCGCCACCTTACTCCAGCGGCGCCTCGCGGTCAGCCTGGGCAGGGCATAAGCGGTCAGGCGAAAGGTCGCAGCGGACCCGTGGCGCCATTCCGGTTCGCCGGGTGTGTTCCTAACGGCTGCCCATTCGGCGAGTGCACCTGCTGCGCCACCCGGGCGCCAGGCTGGGGTTTAGCGGTCCTCGGCAAGCGCCTGGGTCAGCGCCAGGCCCGCCAGGCGCGCGCTGGCCAGCAACCGCTCCGGACTCTGCCCATGGCGGGCACTGGCGGAGAGCCCGGCCATGGTGGTGATGACGAAGTCGGTCAACTCCTGCGCCCGTTCTGGCTTGCAGGCGGCGACCCGGGTGCGGATGAGCGCCTGGGCCGCCTGGTGGTAACGGTCGGCCGCCGCGCGGGCCTGGGGATCGTCGGAATGGGTGCCCTCCAGCACCAGGCAGCCGGCCGCGCGGGGATCGACGGTATAGCTGCGCGCCACCTCTTCCAGCACCTGGGTCAGGACCTCCGCCAGGGATAGCTCGGCCTCCAGGATGTGCTGCAGCAGCACGGCGCCCGTCGCAATGTAGCGATCGAGCACCCGCTGGTAGAGCTCGAGCTTGCTGCCGAAGGCCGCATAGAAGCTCGGCGGCCTGATCCCGAGCGCCTCGGTCAGGTCGGCGACGCTCACCCCGTCGTAGCCCCTTTCATGGAACAGGCGCTGGGCCTGGACGATGGCCTCGTCCGGATCGAAACGGCGGGGCCGCCCACGGGGTGCGGATTTATTTGTAGTGTTCATTACAAAAATACTTTGACAGCAAACGGGAGAGGCTTATTGTAGCACTCACTACATTAATCAGGAGGCAGATCCATGAGCAATTTCGCAGGCAAGAAGATCCTGGTACTGGGTGGCAGTCGCGGCATAGGCGCCGCCATCGTGCGGCGCTTCGCCGCCGAAGGTGCCCGGGTAACCTTTACCTATGCCAGTTCCGCTGACGCCGCCCTGGCCCTCGCCGCGGAGACCGGGAGCACCGCCGAGCTGACCGACAGCGCCGACCGCGACGCGGTGATCGCCCGGGTGCGCGCCTGTGGTCCGCTGGACGTGCTGGTGGTGAATTCCGGCGTGGCGCTGTTCGGCGATGCCCTGGAACAGGAGCCGGACGCCGTCGATCGCCTGCTGCGCATCAATGTCCAGGCGCCCTATCATGCGGCGGTCGAGGCGGCGCGGCAGATGCCGGCAGGCGGGCGGATCATCGTCATCGGCTCGGTGAATGGCGATCGCATGCCGTTGCCCGGCCTGGCCGCCTATGCCATGAGCAAGTCCGCCCTGCAAGGGCTCGCCCGTGGTCTGGCGCGGGACTTCGGTCCGCGCGGCATCACCGTCAACGTGGTGCAACCCGGCCCCATCGATACCGAGATGAATCCGGCCGATGGCCCCATGAAGGAACTGATGCACAGCTTCCTGGCGATCAAGCGCCACGGCAGCGCCGACGAGGTGGCCGGCATGGTCGCCTGGCTGTCCGGCCCCGAGGCCGGCTTCGTCACCGGTGCCATGCACACCATCGATGGCGCCTTCGGCGCCTGACCGCGACCCGCGCCGCTATCGCCTGACACCCAGACGATAGCGGCGACTGCCCGTTGTCCGGCTGGCGCACCTAGTGCGCCGGTCCCAATACCTCTTCGGCGATATCCAGCAGCGCCCGCAGCCTGTCCATGTGGCGCAGGTCCTGGTGATAGCCCACCCAGATATCCCGTGACGGAGGACTGCCGAAGCTTTCGATGAGCTGCAATCCTGGCGTCGCATCGCCGAGCGGGCGAGGCAGCACGGCAACCCCCAGTCCCCGGCGGCACATCTGCGCCTGGACGGTTCGACTGGTACTGGTGAAGGCGCGTTGCGCTCCCGGCAGCCGGTCGAGCAACCAGGCGACATCGGGAAAGTGCGCTTGCGCGCTGTTCATGAGGATCAGCCCGACCGCGGCCGTATCCTCCTGCACGGCCAGCGCCGTCTCGGCGGAGCCATAGAGGCCATAGGGCATCCTCAGGAAACGGCGCTGCACGATATCCGGTTCGCTGAAGGGCACCAGGCGAAAGGCCACGTCCGCATCGCGGCGGGAGAGATCCAGCAGTCGATAGCTGGCAATGACCTCGGGTACCACGGCAGGGTGCCGCCGGGTGAGGTCGGCCAGGACCGGCGCCAGAACATAGCCGGCAAACCAGTCCGCCGAAGAGATTCGCAGGATGCCCTCCAGGCGCTGGTGATTACCGGCCAGACGCCGCTCCATGGCCAGGGCCGAGGCTTCCATGGACTCGGCCAGGGCGAATACGGCATCTCCCGAATTCGTGAGGATCAGGCCCTCGCGAGTGCGTCTTAGCAGCGCCTGTCCGGCTTCATCCTCGAGCGTTTTGATCCGTCGACCTACCGTCGGGTGGCTGATGCCCAAGGCTCGCGCGGCCGCGCCATAGGATCCGCCGCGGGCGACGGCCAGAAAGATTCGTACATCGCTCCATTCCATGGCTAATCTACGTTCAAAAATGAACATAGAATATGCAGGAAAGGCAGTCCCCAAACAATATCGTAAGGGCGACCATGGTGGCTCACATCGATTCAGATACGTTGGATTCAGCCAGGGATGTTCGAACTGGCTCCATGCAGGTGAGCAGCTATGGGCAGATTGCTGGATAGGGTTGCGATTGTAACGGGCGCCTCCAAGGGCATCGGCGCGAGTATTGCCCGGCAACTGGCGGCGGACGGCGCCAGGGTCGTCATCAGCTATGCGTCCGACAAGTACGGGGCGGACGCCGTCCTCGCCGACATCGAGGCAGCAGGGGGTACGGCTATCGCGCTACGCGCCGATGTCCGCCAACGGGCCGATATGGAGGCCTTGGTAAAGGCGGCCCTCGAACACTTCGGTCGCCTGGATATCCTGGTGAACAATTCCGGCGTCTATCAGTTCGCCAGGATCGAAGACACCACGGTAGAGCTGTATCGGCTGCAATTCGACATCAATGTGCTCGGACCCCTGCAGCTCATAGGCGCCGCCAGTCCCTATCTGGGCGCCGGCAGCAGCATCATCAACATCAGCTCGAACGTCACCAGCGTCCTGCCGGCGGAAAGCGCCGTCTACAGCGGCACCAAGGGCGCGCTCGATGCGATCACGGGGGTGCTCGCCCGCGAGCTGGGCCCTCGTGGGATTCGCGTGAATGCCGTCAATCCTGGCCTCATCGAAACCGAGGGCACCCGGACCGCCGGCGCCTTGGGCGCGGAATTCCAGGCCTGGAACGAGGCCCGCACCCCACTCGGCCGTATCGGCCAGGTACGGGATATCGCCCCCATCGTCGCCTTTCTGGCGTCCGACGATGCCGGCTGGGTCACCGGCGAAGTCATCTTCGGCTCCGGCGGCATGCGCTAGACCAGGCGGTTGCCTGCGCCGCGCGCGCCGATCGCTGACGCCCTGCCAGCTCTAGCCACACTTTCGAGAAATCGCTGCACCTACAGGTCGCGGGCCGGCCACGCCTGCGCGGATCAGGATGCAGCCCGATTAACGGTAAACGTCCATGAACTCATCCCTGTACAAGGTCCAGCCCGACAGCCGTCGCTGGTTCGCGCTGGGCGTGCTGCTGATCGGTACGCTGCTGCCACCGCTCGACTTCTTCATCGTCAATGTGGCGCTCCCGGTGATTCGTCGCGACTTCGCTACCACGTCGGATCTGGCGCAACTGATGGTCTCCGTCTATGCGACGGCTTATGCGGTCACCCTGATCCTGGGCGGGCGGCTGGGCGACATGTTCGGCCGCAAGCGTGTCTACCTCGGCGGCATGCTGGGCTTTGGTATCGCCTCGGCACTCTGCGGGGTCGCGCCAACGCCAGCCATGCTGATTGCCGGACGGCTGCTGCAGGGCGTGGCGGCTGCCATCATGGCGCCGCAGTCCATGGCCCTGATCCATGCGACCTTCCCCGCGGAAGAGAAGAATCGGGCGCTCGGCCTGTACGGCGCGACCTTCGGACTCGCCGCTGTGCTGGGCCAGCTCTTGAGTGCGGTGCTGATAGAGGCCAATCCCTTCGGATTGGGCTGGCGCAGCATCTTCCTCATCAATCTTCCCGTCATTCTCTGCGCCCTGCCGGCCGCGCTGGTCGTGCTGCGCGAGAGCCGGGCCCGGCAACCGGGCCGGCTGGATGTCATGGGCGCCGGCCTGCTCGCGGCTGGGCTGTTGGCGCTGGTCGTACCCCTGATCGAGGGGCCACGACTGCATTGGCCCTGGTGGTCGCTGCCCCTGCTTATCGTCAGTGCCGGGTTGCTGATCGCCTTCTGGCGCTACGAGCAGCGCAAGGAAGCGGCCGGCGAGACGCCCTTGGTGCTGCCTTCCCTGCTCACCGCCTCCCGGCTCAGACGCACTCTCCTGGCGACCTTTCTGTTCTATGCCCTGGCGCCTTTCTTTCTCATCTTCGCCGTCTACCAGCAGGCCGGTCTGGGTCACGGAGCCCTGACTGCGGGTTGGGCGATCCTGCCCCTGGGGATCGGATTCCTCTGCGGGCCCCTGTGCAGTCCGCATCTTGCCCAACGGCTGGGCGCACGCACCGCCGCCCTTGGCATGGCCCTGGAGGTCCTGGGCCTGATGTTGGCGGCGGCGCTGGCGGGCTTGCCCAGCTGGCTGCCGGTGCCGCTGCTGTTGATCGGCCTGGGTCAGGGCATAGCGCTTCCGGCCCTGGTGAGAATGAACGAGGATCAGGTGGCACCGAGCCTGGCCGGACTCGCCGCCGGCTTGATGAATGCCACCTTGCAGATCAGCGCCGCCCTCGCGGTAGCGCTCATCGGTGGCCTGTTTTTCGCCCTCGCCCCCGATGGCGCTGGCGGGAAAGCGGTGCAGGTCGCCTTTTCCGTTGCCGCCCTGACGATGGGCGGTGCCTTGGCGCTGGCGGCCGTTTTGAGCTGGCCTAGCGCCCCGACGACCGCCTCGCGCGGGGCCTGTGACGCAGAGTGAACAGCGCTTTTCACGGCGCGAGGAGAACAGCATGAGAAAGACCTGGCTCATTACCGGCTGCTCGAGCGGTCTTGGCGGCCATATCGCCGCAACGGCCGCTGCGCGTGGCGACCGCATCGTGGCAACGGCTCGCGATCCCGCCGTACTGCAACCCCTGGCCCGGCAATTTCCGGAGAACCTGAGGGCCGTGCAGCTGGATGTCACCGACCCCCTTTCGGTGGCTGCCGCGCTTGCCTTTGCAGAGCGGGAGTTCGGTGGTCTGGATGTCCTGGTGAACAACGCCGGGATAGGCTTCATCGGTGCCGTGGAGGAGGCCGAGCCCAGCGAATACCGGCCGGTATTCGAGGTGAATGTATTCGGCCTGATCGAAACGACCCGCCTGGCGTTGCCTCTCCTGCGTCGGCGCGGCGGCGGCCGTATCGTCAACCTGTCATCCGGGGCAGGGCTCTCGGGAGGACCGGGTTCCGGCTACTACAGCGCGAGCAAGTTTGCGGTCGAGGGCTTTTCCGAATCGCTGGCCAGGGAAGTGGCACCCTTCGGAATCCGCGTGACCATCGTCGAGCCCGGGCCGTTTCGCACCGATTTTCTCGGGCGCTCCATCGCCATGGCGAACCAGGTGATCCCGGCCTATGCCGACACGGCGGGGCGCCGGCGTGCCTACCGGGACAGCAATGACGGCAAGCAGGCGGGAGATCCGCGAAAGGCTGCCGCAGTGATAGTGCAGGCCGTCATGGCGACCGAGCCGCCCTTGCATCTGCCGCTTGGACCGGTCGCCTACGACATCGCGGAGCGCAAGTCGCAGGCGCTGCGCGCTGACATGGCGGCCTGGCGCGACCTCGCCCTGCATACCGACTTCGACTGATCGATCCTGGCGGGGCTGCGATGCCCGTGGCTCCGACCCTTCCACCCACCTCACGGATCATCTCGATCCCTATGCCCAACCCGCGCGAGCGACACGCTCAGCGCGATGAGAGGCCAGGGCCGTTTTGCCTGGTGAGTGGATTCCTTGCTCGGCAAGCGTCCTTGCCGTTCCGTAAATGAACACCGCTGGAGTGCTCCATGAGTCATACCTTCCCGGATGCGACTGCCGGCCACTGGCTGCAACGCTACTATTTCATCAGGGCTGCGGTTTCGCTGCTGTGGATCGCGCTGGCGCTCGCCATCGGCCATTAGCAGGGGTGGGCGGGGCCGCTGTTGCTCGTCCTCTACCCTGCCTGGGATGCCCTGGCGAACGTTCTGGATGCCCGCCAGAGCGGCGGCCTGCGGCACAACCCTGCGCAACGGCTCAACGCCGTCGTCAGTCTGGGCGTCGCCGTGGCGATAGGGCTGGCATTGATATTCGGTCCAGGCGCCGCGATTGGGGTGTTCGGGGTCTGGGCCCTGGCCGCTGGGCTTTTCCAGCTGGTCGTGGCGGTACGGCGCTGGCGGACGACCGCTGGCCAGTGGGCGATGATCCTGAGTGGCGCTCAATCCGCCCTGGCGGGTGGCTTCTTCGTCAAGCAAGCGACTGACGGAGTCCCGCTGGATGTTTCCAGCGTGACGCCTTATGTGGCTTTCGGTGCCTGCTACTTCATGGTCTCGGCGGCTTGGCTGGCGGTAGCGAAATGGCGGCGGAGCGCGGCCGGCAAGCGAGCCTGAGGTGGATTGACGCCCTGGTGGGCGTCGATCCAGGCGGCGGCGAAGGACTCAGCCGTAGCGCTTGAACGCCTCGATGGCCAGGCCGTTGCCGATGTTGCCGAAGCGGTCGCCGTCCACCAGGCGGGCGCCGGGGAAGCGTCTGGCCAGGGCCTGGCGCAGCGCCGGGATGCCGCTGGAGCCGCCGGTGAAGAACAGGCTGTCGACCCGCGCGGGATCGAGGTCGGCGCGGGCCAGCAGGTCGTCCACGCCGCGGCTCAGGCGTTCCAGTTGCAGGGCGATGGCGGCATCGAATAGCGGCCGCTCCAGATCCGCGGCCAGGCCGGTCTCGATGCGATCCAGGCGCAGGGTGCGGCGCCAGTCGTCGGTCAGGGCGATCTTGGCGTCTTCCACCTGGATCGCCAGCCAGTGGCCGGCGCGCTGTTCGATGAGCTTGAACAGCCGATCCATGCAGCGGGTGTCCTGGGCGTCGTATCTCATGTCGCGCAGGCCCAGCACGCTCTTCTTGGCGTAGACGGCGTTGATGGTGTGCCAGGTCGCCAGGTTGATGTAGTGGCTGGTGGGCATGGTGGCGCCGCTCTTCATGGCGCTGCCGTAGCCCAGCAGCGGCATCACGCCTTCCAGACTCAGCTGGCGGTCGAAGTCGGTGCCGCCGACGTGCACGCCGCCGGTGGCGAGGATGTCGCCGGCGCGGTCGGCCAGGTTGCGGCGCTCCGGCGCCAGGCGCACCAGGGAAAAGTCCGAGGTACCACCGCCGATGTCGACGATCAGCACCAGCTCTTCGCGCTCGATGCTGCGCTCGTAGTCGAAGGCGGCGGCAAGGGGTTCGAACTGGAAGGAGATGTCGCTGAAGCCCACCTGGCGCGCCACCGCGGCCAGGGTGTTCTCGGCCTCCTGGTCGGCGACCGGATCGTCATCGACGAAATGCACCGGACGGCCCAGCACCACGGCGTCGAAGGGGCGATCGGCCTGCTGTTCGGCGCGCTGCTTGAGGGTGCCGAGGAACAGGCCGAGCACCTCGGTGAAGGGCAGGGCACTGCCGAGGATGCTGGTCTCGCCCTTGAGCAGGTTGGAGCCGAGCAGACTCTTGAGCGAGCGCAGCAGACGCCCCTCATAGCCTTCCAGGTATTCGTGCAGCGCCTGGCGGCCATAGGCCGGGCGGCGCTCCTCGGCGTTGAAGAAGATCACCGAGGGCAGGGTCGCCTTGCCTTCTTCGAGGGCCAGCAGGACCTCGCCGGAAGGCCTGAGCCAGCCAGCGGTGGAGTTGGAGGTGCCGAAGTCGAGGCCCAGGGCGCGGGCGGGTAGAGCAGCAGACATGTCAGGATCCGTAACGCGAGCAGCCGCGCAGTTTAGCCGAGACACGCGTGCAGGCGAACCCTGGCCGGATGCCAGCAGGGTTGGCCGGTGTCTTTCAGGCCCGCGGCGAGTGCGGGCGGTGATGTCAGCCCTTGCGCGAGCGGTCGCGCGGCTCTTCCACGGTGCAGACATCATCCTGGCAACGCCGACTGCCCTCCGGATGCGGCAGCCAGGTCAGACCCGGGCGCAGCTTGAGAAACAGGCGATAGCCCACTTCCAGCAACGGCCGCAGCGGTCGCCAGCCCAGCGGCCGCGCCCAGTGACCGAGACCGGCGGTGCGCCAGCTCCAGTAGGTGGCGTCTAGGCCCTT